>Ga0268386_10001019_pt1 | contig 18854 bp, 13 predicted proteins | sample RVTome_15_FD_200260 | JGI IMG/M metagenome (GOLD analysis project Ga0268386, IMG submission 200260) | Soil microbial communities from uranium-contaminated site in the Upper Colorado River Basin, Wyoming, United States - RVT150D86... ...
GCGGGTGTCGTGGTCCTTGGCGCGGTCGGGGTGCAAACGCATCTACAGTTCCGCAACGGCTGGATTTCGTATCCAATTCTAACATATGGGGCGGTCGTCGTCGGGTTCGGGTCGGTGGCACTCGTGCTGTGGCTCGCCCGCCTCATGGCCGAGCGTTACTCACGAGCGCGGGTCGGCCTGGGTCTCGCGGCGATGGTGCTGCTTGGGATCTTCCTCAACCTGTCATACGAGCTGTACTACGCCGCATTTCCGGCCGCGGTCCTCGCGCTCTTGATCCAGCCTGATCCGACCGATGATCGACGCCGCCGCTACCGGTTGGCGAAGTTGACCACGGGCGGCACCTTGACAGTGACGTTTCTCGGTGCGTTTGTGGCCATCCGCCTCTGGCTCGCCGATGCGTGCCTTGATCAATGCTATATCGGCACTGAGGTACAGCTCAGCGGAGAGGCACTGCGGTATTCGTGGTACAACCTGGCGTCGAGCCTGCCGTTGTCGGGCCGCACCGAGGCATTGGAAGTCATGTCACGCCTTGGCTTGGACAGCCTCCCCGGGCCCTTCTCGAGTCCACTGACCGTGGCCAGCGTCCTCGCTGGCGCCGCTCTGGTCGCGGCACGCATCGTGCTACGCCGAGATTCGGGCCGGGACGACATCGTGGCCGAGGCCGCCGCCGGCCGACCCGTCAGAGCGGAGTCCGCAGCGGAGTCGGGAGCGCTGGTCCGCGGTGCCGTCGTCTCGGCCGTCCTTGCGCTGGGCAGCGTGGCCGTCATGTCCGTATCCGCGCAGGTGCCGGACATCATCGTGGGCCCCGGCTACCCCTACCGCCACATCGTGGTCACGTGGGTCGCGCTGTGCACTGCAGGGCTACTGTGCCTGATCGCCGTCGATCTCCGCGTCCGCCGCACGATCGGAGTCGGCCTGTGGGTCGCAACAGGGGTCGTGGCTACTCTCGTCGCTGCTGTCATGCTTCCCATCAACATGCAGGCGACTCGCGCAGAGCTTCTGTCACCGTCGATCCAGGTGACGGAACCTATCCACCGAGAGATCATCCTCGGAGACCTGAGCGCGTCGGGGGACCCACGCCGATGTGCGACCATCGCGGCCCTCTCGGAGAACGGGGTTCCCCCTGTCACTGTGAACTTCGTGACGGATGCCGCACAGTCGGCGTTCCGTCACTTTCACGGCGTCGACTACTGCTCGCAGATCGACGACTGAGCCCGTCGCTCCGAGCCGGGCGACCGTCAGCCCAGGTACGCCAGCCGGCAGATCTCAAGAGTAGCCGTCTTGCCCGCGCGGACTTCGACCACGACCTCGATTCGGTCAGCCCGCTCAATATCCGTGAAGCCTGCGGCAACGAAGTGCGGAGTCGACTGGGCAGGTCGAAGGACGAACGTCTTCTTCGGTTCGACGACGCGGCGCCGCGCCGGTGCCCACGTCCACCGGGCAACCCGCTTCCTGCCGGCGAAGCCGTCGACGTAGATTCGCCGGACATTCGAGAGGTCGACGAGCCCGAGCCCCAGGCGGAGCCCACGTAGTCCTCGGACCGGATAAGCCAGGCCGCCGCGCACGGATCGCAACGCGAACCGCCCAGCGGTACTACCACCGACCCGACAGACGATCCCGGACCGGCGTTGTGGTTCGACGGCAAAGGGTGCCGCACCCGTCACGGTGAACTCCGCGGCAGGGTCGATCATGAACCCGTCACGACGGACGTGTTGCGGGAGTGCCGCGCTGGGCCGCCGGGAAGCTGTCGAAAGGGCCCGCTCGCTGGCGGAACGACGAGACAGCAGCAGCAACGTCCAGGTGTTGGCCAGTGGCTCAACGTGGTGACCGCGGAGGCCGGCGTCTTGCACCATCGCCGTGATCCGCGAAGCGTCGAACATGGGCGCCGTGACCCCAGACAAAGTCGAGCCGACCGAACAATGGCACCGAGATCAGCAATTCGGCATCCTCAGGCAGGGCATCCGCCAAGACAACCATCGCTCGCTCGGGATCGGGAACGTGCTCCAGAACCTCGCAGCAGATGACGAGACTGGTTCCGCTCCTGCCGATCTGCTCAGCGGTGACGTCGTAGAGATCGCCGAGTGACACGTCGACCAGGTTGGCCTGCAACCCCTTCGCCTCCACCATTGAGCGCGTCGCCTCGAGGTTCTTCTCCCCGATGTCGATCCCGGCATACGAAGCCACGCCACCGTCGCGTAGCAGCAGGCCGCACAGGTAGCCTCTGCCGAGGCCGATGTCGAAGATCCGATCTCCCGGCTGCACGAAGTCGAAGACTCGCCAGAACCGGAGCCGGTTGTAGTTGATCTCATAGATTGCGCGTGCTTTCGGCGCGAGTCCGCGCAAGGAAGAAGGTCATTGACCGTCATGCGCGCGTGCGCGAACTCCGTGTCCAACTCGGCTGCGAATACCCGCGCCGATTCCGTGGCACCGAGTCGCTCGTAGGCGTCGAGGAGTTGCCAGCTCCCGCGTACGGCGGCCGCCTCCACGGGATCCGTTTGTTGTCTCGCCTGCAACGACGTACCCGGCAGGGGATGCGCCGGTGGCAGTGGCCACCATGGCGACACACCCTGCCACATCACGGCCAGATCCCCGGGTATGGTGAACCCGCGTCCGCCCCGGTAGGACGGCACCCGCCAGAGACAGCCGTGGAGGACCGGTGAGCAGTTCGGAGCACGCGTTCGGCTTCGACCCTGACGCGCCGAACGACACCGCCGCCATCCTCTACCGGATGGCTCGAGCGGGTCGGGCCACCGTCCTACACCTGGGGAGTAGCGCCGACGCGGTCTCCCGCGCGCTGTCGGCGCTGGACGACATGAAGGTCACCCGGCTCGTAGCCGATCTGAGCGCCCTCGACGCCGAGACGACGAACGGTCCTGAGGTCTTCGTCGCCGACCTCGAGGCGGCGGGTTGGTACGCCGCACTGGACGGAAGAACATACGAAGTAGTGATCGTCGCTGACCTGCTCGAGCATTTGCGCAACCCCGCACGGATCCTTCGTGACCTGCGCGAACAGCGTGTGCTGGCCGACGATGGCCGACTGCTCGTCAGCTTCGCCAACGTCGCCCACCAGGCCGTCGCGAGCGAGTTGTTGTCCGGCGATTCTGCCCGCATCCGCTGGTACACCGCTGGCAGCATGAACCGTCTACTCGCGGCGTCCGGCTACCTGGTGACAGAGACACACCGTACCCATCGGCCGACGGACGGGCAGACAACCACGAATGCCGATGACGAGGCGCAGACGTACGCATTCGTCCTGCAGGCCCAGCCCTCGGCCGCGGGTACGCAGCTGGCACTCCTCCACCGGCAGTTGGACGAGGTGACGCAGCGGCTCGCGGAGGTCGAAACGGCTCGGAACCAGATCAGCGCACTCCTGGAGGAGGAGCGGGTCGCGTTCCAAGACGAGATCGGCCGGGGCGCCGACGAGCTGGAGCAGGTGCAGGACCAGCTCAACCGGGTGACCGACGAGCGCTCGGCGTTGCGCCACAAGACAGCTCGGCTGCACCGTCAATTGGCGCGATTGCAGGACGAACTAACCGTGGCCAAGACCGCGATGGGACGGCTCGCGGCGATCCAGCAGAGCCGGTCGTACCGATGGTCGCGCAGGCTGGCCACAGCTGCCCACGTAGTCGTCGCACCGATCCGAACCGTTCGGCAGCGAGCACGAGGAGGGCGCTGAGTGGCGGTCGGTGCAGGGGCCGTGGCACGAGCACAGTTCGTCTTCTGCGTCCAAAGCGACAACCTGGGGTCGGGCCGCAGCGACGTCCGGGCAGGGGCGGGGCTAGGCCATGCCCTCGCCGAGCGCGGTCACGGCGCGGCGATCGTGGGGCGCGAGCGTTGGTCCCGCTTGCCCGCCGCGGATCTTGTGGTCAGCCTGTCGCCCACGTTCGACCCGGCCCGCCTTCCCCGCAGCACGCCGGTTGTCGCCTGGATCTGCGACCAGATCGATAACTGGTCCACGCTCAGGCAGCTCTCCGCCTTCGATGCCGTCTTCACCAGTTCGCGCGCCGGAGTTGATCGCCTGGAGGAGGCCTTCGGTGGCCCGGTGACTGTAATCCCCATTGGCGTGGACATAGGCCTGTTCCGGCCGCATCCGACCCGGCGTGCCTCGGACACCGTCGTTTCCCTCGACGAGGTCAAGCGGCCCACCTACTTCACGCTGCCCGGCCTGTACCGGAATGCGCTGGTGGTCATCGATCAGGTCGGCTCGGCCGGACAGCCATTTGGCACCCCACACTGTCGGCTCTTCGAGAGCCTCGCGTGCGGCGCTATGCCCGTCACAAGTCATGACGACGGGCTTGCCGAGGTCGGTCTGGAGGAGGTGCCGGTCCACACAACCCCGTCAGATCTCGATCGGGCCGTGCGGGAGTTGCAGGCGGACCCGCTCAACACGATGGAGACGAGCGGGCGGTTGGGCGCCATGGTGCGGTCCGAGCACTCCTGGGAGCGCCGCGCCGACGAGTTCCTCCGACACGTCGAACCACTGCTTGGGCGGGCCGGCCACCCGGATGCGGCGGCGTACCCGGCCACGCTCGGCTTCTTCCCCGACTACCGGCGGACCAACCCGTACCAGACGATGCTCTACGCCGACCTGCCGGCGCACGACGTGGCCGTCGTCCCCGTCGACGCCCGCAACGCGCTGGTGCCGCGTGACCCGGGTGGCCGCCTCGACCATTACCTGCTGCATCTGCACTGGACCTCTCCCCTGCTGCAGACCCAGCCTGGGCCGTACGGCGCCGAGCTCGCCCTCAGGCAATTTCGGCAGCGTGTCGAAGATTTCCAAGATCGGGGTGGCCGGCTGGTCTGGACGATCCACAACATGCTCCCGCACGAGTGCCCGAACCGTGCGGCGGAGATTCACCTGTGCAGGTTTCTGGCGAGTCGAGCCCACCTAATCCACGTGATGGATACCAACACCGCTCGCATGGTCGCGCCGCTCTACCAGTTGCGCGCAGACCGCACGGTCGTCATACCGCACGGGAGCTACGTGGGCGTCTATCCGGACGTCGTGAGCCGCGAGGATGCGCGACGTCGACTCGGGCTTCGCGAGCACGAGATCGCCCTACTCATGCTCGGGGGCATCCGCCCATACAAGGGCCTGGACCTGCTTCTCGACGTGTTCGACGAACTGAGCCGCTCGGACCCGCGGCTCCGCCTCCTCGTCGTCGGCAAGCCCTACGGCGTCGCCGATAGCGAACAATGGCGGGAACGGTGTGAGCAGCACCCGCAGATAATGGCACACTTCGCCCACGCCGCCGATGCGGACCTGCAGATCTGGTATCGCGCCGCGGACTTGGCGGTCTTGCCGTACTTGTCAATCCTCAACTCCGGATCGTTCCAGCTTGCGCTGTCGTTCGACCTGCCGGTCGTCGGTGCGCGGCACGGCTTGCTGGCGGCCCTGCTGGACCCGGCGTACACGGAAGCGTTCACGCCCGGTTCGGGTGCGGACCTGCGAAGGGCGCTGGAAACCGCAGTCAGGCGCCTCGTCGGACGCCCAGAGGTCCGGCGGGCGGCCCACGCGGCCGCGCGCAGGTACCCTCCCGACGCCATGGCGAGCGACTTCGCCGCCGCCCTACTGGCCATGTATGCCACGTCGGCTCCACCGCAGGCTGTATCGCAACCCTGAGGTCGCGCACCCGAACGCCCATAGCGTCCGCGCCCATCGTCAGCCGGAGGGCAGGGCGGTGTGCCCGAGCACCGCGCGGTAGGTCGTATCCACGGTCCCGACGATGGCCGACCAGTCGCGTTCGGCCACAACCCAGTCGCGGGCAGCGCGGCCGAGCGACGAGCGCAGATCTGGCGAGTCGAGCAGTCGCTCGATAGTTCGGGCAAGGTCATTGCTGTCGCCCTTGCGGAAGACCAGGCCGGTCACTCCGTCGCGGACGATCTCGGTCAGCGCTGCCACGCTTGACACCACGGCGGGCTTCTGCATGGCCATGGACTCGAACGGCTTGATCGGCGAGATAAGTTCGCAGACTGGCCGTGGCAACCGTGGGAACGGGACGACATCGAACAGCGAGAGGTAGCGTCCGACCTCGTCGTGCGAGACACGCCCGGTGAACGTCACCACGTCGTCGAGCCGGAGCCGATCGGCATAGGCGCGGAGCACCCGTTCGTAGTGCCCGTCGCCGACGATGACGACGTGGAAGTCGCCACGGCGCGACTTGAGGTCGGCCACGGCGTCGAGCAGAAGGTCGAGGCCCTCGTAGTCGACCAGACCGCCGGCATAGCCGATGACCATCTTTCCCGCCACCCGTAACCGGGCCTCCAACTCACGATCGCGTTCACGCGGTGAGAACTGCTCGACGTGCACCCCGTTGGGAAGGACCACCATCTTCTGCTCCGGGACGCCACGGCCGGCCATCTCCCGGCGAAGCGCCTCGGTGATGACGAACACGGCATCCGCGCGGTGGCAGATCGCCAACTCGAGAATGGTCAGAAAGGCATGGCGATCGGATGACACGAATGACGGATCGCGAGACACCTTCATGAGGTCCTCGAGACCGCGCATCTCGTAGAGGAACGGAAGCCCGAGCCTGGTCGCGGCAGCACCTCCGGCGAGACCGTTGACATGGAAGCTGGAGGCGTGGATGAGCGCGGCCCTGCGGGCGTACGCGTGGTGGACGATGCGGTCGCTGAACCGACCGACGTACGACGACAAGGGGAACTGCGGGTATCGACGGGCGCCGTCCTCGAGCAGGCGGTGGTAGGTGATGCCATCGACGACGTCGCTCGGTGGCACCTCGCGGGTCGTCGACAGTCCCCAGCCGTCGTAGGGGAAGCCCAACCGGGTCACGGCGGCGACGTCCCAGCCACATGCGGCCAGGCCGGTGAGCACGCCGTGCGACCTGGTCGCGTAGCCGCCCGAGCGGATGGGCAACGACTGCGCGAGTACCGAGAGCGTGGCACGCGGTCGCGGTTCGTAGGGCGTCTGGTGCATTTCGCCGAACGACCAGCCGTTGGTCACCACCGCAAGCTGATCGGCCGCGTCGTCGAAGGCTTCTCGCGCCGTGCGGTCGCGTGGTTGCTCGGCGAGCACGCGGCCGGCGAGCGTAAGGGCCGCCGAGGTGCGCCCGGCCGACAGCGCCCGTGACGCGGCGCGCCGCAGGTCGACAACGGGGAATTCTGCGACCTTCGCGTGCGCCGCCGGAGCGGAACGCTCCTCGTCCAGACCCCAGTACCCCACATAGTCAGCCAAATCGTCCCACGCGTGGCAGCGGGTAAGGGCGCGGGCGACTATCCCCAGGGCGGCCGGGCGCTGCCGTTCGACGTCCCGCACGGCCAGTGCGAAGGCGTCGGGATCCTCGGCGTGCAGGTCGACCAGCCTGGACTCGGCCTCCGTTTCACGCAGTCGCTCCGAGTCGAACGGTTCCCCCCAGGAATCCAGCGCAGTCTCGTACAGAGCGACCTCGGACGCCGACGCCCACGGCAGGATCTCCAGGGCGGCGTCGAGTTCGATGCCGTCACGCGGGCGGGTCGTCAGGACCCTGCCAAGGATCTTTCTCGCCTCGTCCTCCTCGCCGGAAGCGCCGGCCAGCCGCCAGTGCATGACCAAGAGCGCCACGTCGGCGCTATCGCCGGCGGCCGTCGCCTGTCGCGACGCGTTGAGCGCACCTGCACGGTCGCCCTGCTGCTCGCGGATCCGGGAGATCATGTGCCACGAACGTCCGGTCGAACTCGACCGGACCATCGGCTCGACGACCCGGATCGCCGCCTCGGGTTCCCCCATGCGGAGCAGACGATCGGCTTCGAACACCCGGGCACGCTCCACGAGGCTGCGGATGACGGATGGTCCCCGGTCGGGCGGGAGGTGGACGGACATCCGCGCGAGGCGCCGCCGAGCGGCCGAAGCGAGGCGACTGGAGCCGGGCATAGGCGGACGCATTCCTCATCGGGGACGGCGAAGCTCACCGCACATGCTAACCGTGCAGGATCGGCGCGAGCGCGACCGGTCATACGTCGACGTGGACACGCGGATCGCCGTAGAACATCAAGCGGCCGGAGGCGGTCATGAACGTCGCGTCCGAGACCGTCCACGTATGCGCGTTCCGGGCAGTTCCGCGGACGCTGACGAAGTTGAACCGGTCGCTCGAGTAGATCCGTACTCCCTCGGCCCTCGCCCGGTCGAGGATGTCGGAGTCGACAGCGCGCGGAATGTCGGCGAAACGCAGCCGGCGGACGAGATCTCCGTCGAACAGCATCGAGCCGCCTTGCACCCGACGCTCGTAGCTGTGCTCAGCGTCGGCATAGCGGAGCACGACTGCACCGGGGGCACGCAACCAGACGTAGTGCGCCCACTTGCCGATGATTCCCGCATCCGTGAAGTCGAATGCGCGCACCAGATCGTTCAGGTAGTGCCGCCCGTAGAAGTTGTCGTCATCCATCTTGGCGACGTAGTCACCATCGGCCGCGTCGACGCCCAGGTTCAGGCATGCCCCGAGCGTCTGTTCGGCCTCGGCGTCAATGATCCGCATGGCCTCGACCCCGTGGTCCCGAGCCCGAGCCACGATCTCGGAATGGTCGAGGGAGAGCCCATGGAGGACGAGCAGGAGCTCGACATCGACCTCGACCTGCCGGCCCACGTTCTCGAGGATGTTGTCGATCTCGTGCGCTCTGTTCGTCGGGACGACGGCAGAGATGCTACGCACCTGCGGCCGATCCTGCCGTCGTATCGGAGCGAGCATCGAGGCGACCCGGTGCGAGTATGTGTGGGCGTCGAGGACCGCCCGGTGCATCCGAAGCCCCTCGCGGTCACGAAGCTCCGACTGTGCGACGCGCGCGACGATCTCACTGCGTAGTGATCTCGAGCCAGACGCCCCGGCGACCAGCTCGGATAGGTCCTCCGGGATGCTGCCCAGCAATGCCGTCAGCGTGACCGTGGGCGTCTGCGCCGATCCAGCCTCGACAACGGCCCAGGTCGATGCGTTGGTGGCTGCGCCGCCGTGTACCAGGACGCTGTAATGGGCAGGTATAGACCCTGCCGCACGGCGGGTCACGGACCCTGCGATCCGGGTCGTCAGCGGCTCGGCAAGGTCCGGCCGGGGACGACCGCTCCGCACCTGCCAGACGTCGACAGAATCCGAGGCCATGGGCTTCACCGCCGAGGCCACGACAGACCGCAGGGACTCGTCGACCTCCGTCCCGGCAGCTTCGTCGATCAGCACAGCAGCCGCAGAACGACGTTCCCCCGACCCGACCGGCGCGGGATTGTGCAGGCGCGGTTGAGCGGCCGGCAGGAGGACGTCGACCCGCAGGTCGGGAAACCGGTCGCGCCAGGCAGTGAGGACTGCCGGGTCCGCGACGTAGAGGCTGCTCGCCGCATCGATCACAGGATTGGCCGCATTCGGGAGCACCGTTCCCGCCGTCACCCAGATCAGGACGGGAACGGCATGATCGCGGCACCACGTCACGAGCTCGACCAAGCCCGCTCCGTCAAGTCGGCCCCAGCCGGGAACGGTTCCGTCGACCACCTCGAGCAGCACGAGGTCCGGGCGATGTGCCCCCACTGTCGTCGTCCAGGAGGCAGGACCGAGCTCGTCCTGACGCCACTCCCACGCCAGACCGAGCCTGAGCCGCTCGTCGACGGCGACGGCCGCTCGTACGTCGCTGCGAGCGGGCACGGGTTCGACACGATCGTCGCCTGCCCGGTCAATCTGGAGCCGCCGCACGCGCCGCGTATCGCCTGTATACGTCGCCCGTTGACGATCACGGCCTCTCAGTCGCTTGAGCCGAGTGGTCAGACGGCTCAACGGCCACCCCCTATTGCCTAAGTGCCTGCCGGTGCCACGGGCTCCTCGACGATGGACGGGGATCGGACGCCGCGGGCCAGTTTACGTGGATCAGCTGGTCGCATCGATCGGCGCGCGGCAGCCTGCCGGTTCAGGCCTCGGCATGAGCGTAGGGCTCGCCGTAGAACAGCAGCCTCGACTGGCGGGCGAGGAGCTCCTTCTCCGAGATCGTCCACGTGTGGCTGTTCGGGTCGGCGCGACGGATCGAGACGAAGTTGAAGCGGTCCGTGGAGTACACCCGTCCGCCGCCGGCCCGGACCTTGTCCAGGAACGTGGTGTCGACTCGCCGGGGTAGGTCCTCGAATCCCACCGACGCGGCCGTGGCGCGGCGAACCAGCAGGGTGCCTCCCTGCACCAGGTTGGTGTACCGGTGCTCGGCGTGGGGGAACCGGAGCAGCGTCGCGGACGAACCCTCCAGGTGGACCAGGTGGGCCCACTTGCCGACGACCTCCGCGTCGGTGTAGTCGAAAGCCCGCACCAGGTCGCGGAGGTAATGCGGGCCGTAGAAGTTGTCGTCGTCCATCTTCGCCACGAACTCGCCCGCAGCGGCGTCGACGCCGCGGTTCATGCATGCGCCGAGCGGGAGCGCTCCCTCCACCGACAACGGGACGAGGTCGTCGACACCGTGATCCTCGGCACGGGCCTTCAGCACGGCCGGCGACAGAGAGAACCCGTGCTGCACCAGGACGAGCTGGGTCAGCCGGTGCGACTGCCTGCCGACAGACTCCAGCACGTTGTCGATCTGCCCCGGCCGGTTCGTCGGCACGACGACGCTGATTGAGCGGCGACGGTCGGCCGTCGGGATTCCGACGGCCTCGAGGACGGTGTCGACGCGATCGGCGAACAGGTGGCCGTCGAAGACGCGCCGGTGCGCACGCAGCGCTATCCGGTCGCGGTAGTCGTCGTGCTGAAGCAGCACCGCGAGCGCGTTCCTGGTCTCTTCCGGTGTACGTACGACGGTGAGGTCGTCGCCGAAGAACGGTTCGATCGACGCGGCCGGCGCGGTGACCACGGCGGTCTGCGCAGCCGAGAGCTCGAACAGTCGGCGTGCGCACATCGTGCGCGACGTCGTCACGGAGTTCACGTTGAGGAAGACCTTGTACGAGGTGTACGCGGCCAGCATCCGCTCGTACGGGAGCGAGCCGACGATATGGCCCCGGTAGGCGGGAGGGAACCGGTAGCGGTCGTCGTCGTTCTGGTGCCTGGAGTACACGTGCAGGCCGAAGTCGAGCGCCGGCTCCAGGACGTACTCCATCTGGGCGCGCCGTTCGGCATGCTTGTCGGCGAAGTAGCTGCCGGCGAACACCACGTCGTAGACCCGCCCGGCGCCACGCTGCACCGGGTTGTGGATCCGGGGCTGCGCCGCGAAGGGCAGCAGCCCTACCCGGTCGTGGCCGAGGTCCCGCCGGTAGGCAGGCATCCGCTCGGCGTCGACGGTGAAGACCCGGTCGAACAATCGGGCCGTGGGCAGGAACCGCTCGTAGTTGGGCGGGTCCTCCTTGTTCCAGAACACGGTAGGAATCGCGCGATCCCGACACCAGGCCACCAGCTCGGCAAGCTCGGGGCTCGGGCCGCCGGCCCTGGTCATGTGGAAGTTCCAGGCACCGCCGTTGCCCCGCCATGCCGACTCCACGAACAGGAGATCCGGCGGCTGCGCGTCGAGCTCGCTCCGCCAGCCCTGGGGCGTCACCGGAACCGACGTCCACTCGAACCGGAACGCGAGCTCGGAGAACGGGTCGAGGATCACCGCGACGCGCAGGTCGGGTCGGGACACCGGGCCGGTGGGCACGTCGAACACCGGCAAGGGGTACCGGGTCGTCCCGCCCACCGTGCTGTACGAGGCGAACGAGCGGTCGACAAGCGCGCGGCCGACATCGCGTGTCAAGTTGCGCCGCCGCGGCGGATCCTTCATCGCCGCGTGGACGAGTCGGACCACCATGCCCAGCCGGGTGCGCCGTTGCTGCGCGAGCCGGGCCTCTGCCGCCACCAGCCGGTTGCGGAGATCCTGCAATTCACCGTCGAGCCCTGCGCCCTCGACGGTTTCTGCATCGACCTGCGGCACGAGTGGCTCTCCCGGCTGCGCAGGAACCGTCACGTGTCCAGCCTGTCTGCCACGACCGCGGCGATGCGCTCCCCAGCGTGGCCGTCCCACAACGGCGGCACAGGCCACGTCGTCGCCCGGCCTCGTGCCAGAACGCCAGACATGACGTCCGGCAGCGCCTCGCGGGTGACCAGCCGATTCGTTCCATGGGTAATCGTGACGGGCCGCTCGGTGTTCGCCCGGAGGGTCAGGCACGGAACCCCGAGGATCGTGGTCTCCTCTTGAACCCCGCCGGAGTCGGTGACCACCGCGTCGGCACCCCGCACTAGCCCCATGAACTCGACGTACCCGAGCGGGTCGACGACGCGCAGCCCGGGATGATTGAACAGCCCGGCTTCCTGCAGACGCTCCCGGCCGCGAGGATGGAGGGGAAACAGCACCTCGACCTGGTCAGCGACACCGTGCATCGCCTTGGTGAGCGCCTGCGCATCAGCCGGGCCGTCGACGTTGGCGGGACGATGCAGAGTCGCGACCACGTAGCGACCGGTCAACTTGTACGCAGCCCGTGCGGCGACGGCGTCGATGCGGTCGAGGTTGGCAAGCAGAGTGTCGATCATCGGGTTGCCGACCAGGTGGATCTTCTCAGGGCGCACGCCTTCGTTGCCAAGGTGGGCAACGGCGTCGGCGCTGGTGGCGAACAGCAAGTCGGACAGGCGGTCGGTGACGAGCCGGTTGATCTCTTCCGGCATGGTCATGTCGAAACTACGCAGGCCCGCCTCAACGTGAGCGAGCGGGATCAGCAGCTTCGAGGCCACCAGGGCGGCAGCCACCGTTGAGTTGACGTCGCCGTACACCATCACCAGAGCCGGCTCTCGGTCGACGACCAAGTCCTCGAGCCCGGTCATGATGGCGGCCGTCTGCCGTGCATGTGAACCCGAACCCACACCCAGGTCGACATCCGGTTCGGGCAGTCCGAGCTGCCGGAAGAACACCTCGGACATCTGCTCGTCGTAGTGCTGGCCGGTGTGGACCAGTTCCTGCCGAACACCCAGCGCAGCAAGACCACGAATCACCGGTGCGGCCTTGGGGAAATTTGGGCGTGCGCCGGTGACGTGCAGAACGAGATCGGACATGAAGCCTTCCGTGGATCGAGAGACCGCCCTCTCAGGGTGCCTGACCGCCCAGTAGCATGCCAGACGCCCCGGTCAAGTCCCACGTCGCGTGGATGCTAATACGCGGGTGAGCCCCCAGTTTCGTCCGCCGGCACGTACGCCACGCCGATGCTGAAGTACGTTCGCTGACCAGGCGTGATCTGGACGAAGACCTCCACCTTGTCGATCGTTGTCGCGCCTCGCCGGATGCCGTGATAGACGAACGGTGGCGCGTCCTGCCCGAGCCGGAACGCGTATTGGCGTTCCCTCGCCATTTCCAGCAGGCTCGGCTTCGGTCGCCATTGCCATCGGGCGACCCTTTCAGCTTCCTTGTGAAGGTCCACAAGCACTCTCTCGACGGCGGCGTCGGGGAGACCCAACCGGAGCCGCAGCGCCGTGAGCCCGTGGACGGAGAACGCTATACCGGCGTACTAGCCACCTGGTCGGGAAGTGGCTGGTTCGTGGCCTTCGACGTCACATCGCACGTCACCATTCGGCATCGGGGAGATCGTGCAGTCTGTCCGAGCGACCCACCGTCCGGAGCGAATCTGTGACCGCTCGACGGTTTGGAAGTCGTACGCGCGGGCCAGCATTGCCGGGGCGGTCGGCCATGATCGGCTGGCGGCCTCACGAACCCGTGCGCTCGGTTCCGGACCTCGGGAGGCGACGACGTAGCTCCAGGTGTTGGCCAGCGGCTCGACATGGTGGACGTACAACCCGGCCGCCTCGCACATCGACCTCAGTCGAGCCACATCGTATACGGTGCAGTGACCCCACACGGCCTCAAGCCGACCGTAAAGCGGAACTGAGAAGATGAGGTCGGCGCCGTCGGGAAGCGCGTCAGCAAGCGCCCGCAACGCCTTCTCGGGGTCCGACAGATGCTCGAGGACCTCACAGCACACGACGACCGTGGCTCCGGTCGCGGCGACCTCAATACGCTCGAGCGCATACACGTCCCCGGTAGGACGTGGACATTCTCGCCGGCGAGACCGTTGGCGTCGAGCATCTGCACCACGTAGTCGACGAAGGCGGGCACGACATCGATGCCGTGGTAGGCGGCGACGGCACGGTCTCGCAACAACACCCCGCAGAGGTAACCGTGACCGAAGCCGACATCGAAACGGTCTCTCCTGGACGGATGAAGTCGAGAGTCCGCCGAAACCGGATTCGGTTGTGGTCGTTCTGATAAGCCTTCATCGAAGCGCTTGCGCCGTCCCAGGGTCGCAAGTCTGCCAACGTCGCGTTGGCGTAGCTGATCTGCGCCTCCAGTTCGTGTCCGAAAGCGTCCTTCGACCTGGTTTGCCCGAGACGCTTGAGGGCATCGACGAGCCGCCAACCCGAACGCACGGCAATCGCCTCGAATGGGTCTGCTCCGGTGTTGCCGGACACGGCGGTCGGTCGGTCGGGTCCGTGGAGATCCATTCTGCAACCCTTCCGCTGCCGTCTAGCTCACCGGTGCAGAGACTATGCGGCCTCGTCAGCGTGTCACCAGAGCCACCTCGTGGATACCGACTCATCGCCGGCCGGGTGCTCGACCGGCTACGGCTGCCGCGAGCAGCGGCCGGAAGACTGGGGTCTTGCCGTCAGCGCACGTAGGCGGCGCGGCGGAGGACGACCGAGGCGCGTGCCCGTGGCTTCAGCTGGACCACGACCTCGAGAACGCGGGTGGCATCGGGGTTGCTCGCGTCGACCGGACTGAATCCCGCTGTCCGCTGACCAGGACGCAGCACATACGTCGTCCCTTTCGGCTCGAATCCCCACCGCAACGTCGGAGCGAAATCCCACCGCACCGTCCGAAGGCCATTGCCGTCACGGCCCTCGACGAACAGTCGGCGTACTCCTTGCGATTCGGGAACCGCCAACTCGATCCGCACGACCCGCGAACCGTGAACCGGGAACGCGAGACCCACGTACCGCTTCGAGCCGGGAAGGCCTGCCTCAGCCTTTGCGACCAGCTGCACGCCACCCGTGTCATGACTGCTAATGCTGTGTTCGGCGATCCCCCTGCCCCACACGCTCGTCGCCAGCGTGTCGGGCTTCAATGACACCGGGTGAAACGCGGGATCGCCATGCGGAGGGAGCGCAGGGCCGAGGTGACTGTCTGGACCGACCATCGACGCCGTGCGGTCGCGGCGGGCCAGTGATGTCACCCGGGCGGGAAGTCTTGAAGAGCGGCTGACCAGCAGCAACTGCCATGTGTTGGCCACGGGCTCCACCCAGTGGACGGTCAGCCCGGCGTTTCGGCACAGGCGGCGGACCCGGTTCGCGTCGAACAGCGACACGTGCCCCCAGCATGCCTCAACGCGCCCGAGCATCGGCACCGAGAACAGCAACTGAGTGTCGGGCGAGATGGCGTCCGCAATGGTGCGCAATGCTTTGTCCGGGTCGGGAAGGTGTTCGAGCACCTCGAGCAGCAGCACGATCGTCGGATCGTGCTGGCTGACCCACTCCGGAGTCAGGTCGTAGAGGTCCTTTACGCCCAGGAACCAGCGGCTCGTGTCGATCCCGTTCACCTCGGCCATCTCGCGGACCGAATCGAACTTCGAGTCGGTGAGGTCGACTCCCGCGTATGCCTGAGGGCGAACGGCAAAGGCCAGAGTGCCGGGCAACCATCCGTGTCCCATTCCGATGTCGAGGATGCGGTCGTCGCTGGACAGCAACTGGCACACCCGCCACACACGCGTCTGGTTCGCCCGGTTGCGGTAGACGCGAAGGCTGCGCTGGGCGAGCTTGGGCCAGGGTTTGAGCTCAGGGAGCTTCGCGCGTGCCTCGCGGTACTGGGCACGGAAGTCGTCGGCCGCCACCCGACGGGCCTCGCGCTCCGACATCCGCTCGAGCATCTCGATGGTGCGCCACTGGGAGGTGACGATTTCCTGGTGCAGTGTTCCTTGGAGGTCCATTCACGTCCTCTCGCGACAGCCGTCTCAGTCGCCCCGGCCACTAGAACTTAGCCGCTGAACGATTGACGGACAGAGCCTTGCCGGGCTCAGATGTCAGACTTCTGATCGCCCAGACCATCTGACGCGGCAAGGAGGCCAGTGTCCACGGCATCCCCGGCCCGCGCACTTCTGAACCTGGTGCGCAACACGCCCGCGGCCGCATCGGTGGGCTGGCGACACGTCGGCCGAGACAGGTTCCACGCGACCCTTGTTGCGCTCCGCACTCTGCCTGCGAGCGCTCGGGCCCGCCTCGCAGACCGCGCCAGCGAACTCCGGCCGTCGCCGTGGGCAGCACTGGCGCTTGCCGCCGACGGCCGCCGCGAGGACGCGCTTCGCATCGTGGACGAGGCGGCGCGAACGGCCGATGCCCGCCGGTTGCGCCGCCTGGTCGCGACCGCTGCCGCACTCGACGCGCCCCAAGACGCAGGCCTGTTGCTCGACCGGCTGCACCATGACGATCCCGCGCGGCACAGGCTCGCGGGGTTGGTCGCTGCGCGGACCGGTGACCTGACCCGGGCCGAACACGAAGCCCGGCACGCCGGTTGGCGAGGTGGTCGGCTGCGGCGGCACCTCGAGGGCGAGCTGGCGGCCCTCCAGACTCGTCCGAGCGGCAACCTGCGACCTGGTGCGAGCAGCCTCGCGGCCCGACCAGGATGCATCCTGCACCTGGTCACGAACGCGCTTCCCGATGTGACCGCCGGCTACACCGTGCGTACTCAAGGCATTGCCGCCGCACAACGTCGCGACGGACTGGACGCTCACGTTGCGACACGTCTGGGCTTTCCCCTGACGGCCGGGCGCCTCGACGCCGAGCGGCTCGTGCATGTAGACGCGGTGCCGTATCACCGGCTCCTTCCGTTCCGCTGGCTGCCGGCGACTGCGGACCGCATCCTTGCGCTCGACATCGAGCTGACTGCGCAGTTGGTCAGCCGCGTTCGCCCCGCCGTCCTGCACGCGCACAGCAAGCACCTCAACGCTCACGTCGCTCTTGCCTTGCGGGAGCGGTTCGCACTGCCGGTCGTGTACGAGGTTCGCGGTTTCCTGGAGGAGACGTGGAGGAGCCGTGGGCGCGAGGTCGGCACCGATGCCTACCGCCTCGCCCGAGATGCCGAGACATGGTCCATGGCGGCTGCTGATGCCGTCGTCACACTCGCCGACAGCATGAGGGCGGAGATCGTCGCGCGCGGCATCGACTCCGATCACGTCGTCGTCGTGCCGAACGCCGTCGACGACCGGTTTCTCGCGGAGCCGCCCGATCCGGGTTCGGTGCGCCACCGGCTGGGCTTCGGCTCGAAGGACGTCGTGGTCGGCATCGTCACGACGGTCAACGACTACGAGGGCATCGACACCCTCGTCGACGCCGTGGCGGATCTGCGCACGCGGGCAGCGCAGGCCAGGCTGCTCGTCGTCGGTGCCGGCCCTGCGCTCGCCAGCCTGCGAGGGCGAGCCGCGGATATCGGCCTGGACCAGACCGCGGTCTTTGCCGGCGCCGTGCCCTTCTCGCAGATCCGCGCCTACTACGCGGCCATCGACATCTTCTGCGTACCCCGGGCGGACACACCCGTGACCAGGCTCGTCACCCCGCTAAAGCCGCTGGAGGCGATGGCGACCGGTCGACCGGTCGTCGCCAGCGATCTGCCTCCGCTACGCGAGATCGTCAATCCGGGGCAAACCGGTGCGATTGCACCGGTGGGTGACCCGTCGGCGCTCGCCGATGTTCTCGAACCGCTCTTGCACGATTCGACGGATCGCATGCGGATGGGCGCCGCTGCCCGCCAATGGGTCAGGGCGCACCGGACCTGGGCGGCAGCCACACGCGTGTACCGCGATCTCTATGACCGGCTCGGCGCCTGACGGGCCCGGCGGGCGCAGATGTCTCGTAGCTATCCGCTTGCGTCGAGCAGGGCGAGAAGGTAATCGCCATATCCTCCTTTGAGCAGCGGCTCGGCGAGCGCCCGCAGCTGCTGCTCACCGATGTACCCATATCGATAGGCGATCTCCTCGAGGCAGCCGATCTTCAGACCCTGTCTCTCCTCGACGACGCGGACGAACTCTGCGGCATGCACCAACGAGGAGAAGGTTCCAGTGTCGAGCCAGGCCGTGCCCCGCTCGAGCAACGTCACCTGGAGCCGGCCCTCGCGCAGGTACACCTCGTTGACAGCCGTGATCTCGAGCTCACCGCGAGGGCTGGGTGAGATCGTCCTGACGATGTCCAGCACCGAGTTGTCGTAGAAGTAGATGCCGGGAACGGCGTAGCGGCTCCTGGGCCGCTCGGGCTTCTCCTCTATGGAGAGCGCCCGGCCGTGTTCGTCGAACTCCACGACGCCGTAGGCGCTCGGGTCCGCTACGTGGTAGGCGAAGATGTGGCCGCCCTGAGGATTCACGCACTTGCGCAGAGTGGAGCCGAGCCCGGTGCCGTAGATGATGTTGTCGCCGAGGACCAGGGCGACGCTCTGATCGCCGACGAAGTCGGCACCGATGAGGAATGCCTGGGCGAGGCCGTCCGGACGCGGCTGCGTCGCGTAGGAAAGGGAGAGCCCGAGATCATGGCCGTCTCCCAACAGACGCTGGAACTGGGCCTGATCCTCCGGCGTCGTGATGATCAGGATCTCCTGGATCCCTGCGATCATCAGTGTCGACAACGGGTAATAGATCATGGGCTTGTCGTAGACCGGCATCAGCTGCTTGCTGATCGCGCGGGTGATCGGGTAGAGCCTGGTTCCCGAACCACCGGCCAGGACTATTCCACGCATGGGTCAGCAGCGTAGATGACCCGCCAAGGCGCGCGACTCCGCCGCTAAGCTCTCGACGACACGTTCCCGACAGACCGGACACTGATGAAGATCCTTGTCACTGGCGGCGCCGGCTTCATCGGTTCGCACTTCGTGCGCACTCTCCTGGCCGGTGGATACCCGTCCTTCGCAAACTCGACCATGAC
>Ga0268386_10001020_pt1 | contig 18846 bp, 20 predicted proteins | sample RVTome_15_FD_200260 | JGI IMG/M metagenome (GOLD analysis project Ga0268386, IMG submission 200260) | Soil microbial communities from uranium-contaminated site in the Upper Colorado River Basin, Wyoming, United States - RVT150D86... ...
TGCGTTGCGCTCGGTCCGGGTGCTCGACGTACTGTCGAGTACGCCTGCGCGCCCGGACGGTCGCGCGCCTTGTCTTTTCCCGAGCTCCGCGCCCTCGCTTCGCGCCCCGGTGAGAAATGCGGGCTAGAATCGAGTCCTTATGCCCGGTTCGAAGAACGTCCTCGGCGAGCCGCTGATACCCTGCGGGCACGATCCGCTGACGGGTTTCTTTCGCGACGGCTGCTGCCACACCGCCCCCGGCGACACCGGCCGACACGTCATCTGCGCGCGCGTCACGGCGCCGTTCCTGAAGTTCGCGAAATCGCGCGGCAACGATCTTCTGACGCCGCGCCCGGAATCCGGCTTCCGCGGCCTGAAGCCGGGCGATCGCTGGTGCCTGTGCGCGATCCGCTGGAAGGAGGCGCTGGAGGCGGGGCTTGCCCCGCCGGTCGTGCTGGGATCCACGGAGCAGTCGGCGCTGGAGGTGGTCGACCTGGCCGATCTGAAGCGCCACGCGCTGGATCTCTGCTGAGGCCGTGGCCTGGGTCTGGCTGGTTACGGCCGGGGGCCTGGAGATCGTCTGGGCGATCGCCCTGAAGCAGTCGGCGGGCTTCACGCGGCTTGCGCCCAGCATCGTGTTCGTCGTCGCGGGCATCGCGAGCTTCGTCTTCCTCGCGCAGGCGCTCAAGTCGATCCCGCTCGGCACGGGCTACGCGGTCTGGACGGGCATCGGCGCCGTCGGCACGGCCCTCTACGGGATCTGGTTCCTCGGCGAGGCCACCGATGCGCTGCGCCTCGCATCCATCGTGCTCATCGTCGCCGGCATCGTCGGACTGAAGCTCGCTGCGCCCTGAACGCAAGTTCGTCGGTCGCAGGCGTCCTATGCGCCGAGGTTTCCGCTCGACCCCCGCCTGAGCGTTTCAGCCACGGGACGCCGCTGGACGGTTATCTGGCAGCAGCGTTGGCGTTTGACCGACGGCGGTCGGCGTGCCGGCGTTGGGGTTGCGGATGGCCGCGACACGAGAGTCCCGCAAGATGACTACTTGGATTTCGCGGCGGTCAGCGTTCGTTGAGGCGGGCGGCGAGGGCGTCGAGCTTCGGCGGCCTTCGCCGGCGAAGGTAGGCCTCGGCCGTGCGGCGCAGCGCGGCCAGGTTCGTGTGATCCACGTTGTCGATGTCGTCGTAGGCCAGTTCACCGGCGTCTGGAACCGGAAGTATTCCCAGCTTCGCGGGGCTGGCGTCCGTCCGCGAGCGCGGCGGCCAGCACCGCGCCGGTGGAGGTGCCGGCGATCAGGTCGAAGGCTTCGCGCAGCGCGGCCCGACGCGCTCCTGCAATGCCTCGAGCCAGGTGGCCGTGATGAGGCCGCGGATGCCGCCGCCGTCCAGGGCGAGCACGCGAAAGAAGGGCGGGCCTTCCAGGGCGGCTCAGGCGGGCCGGCGCCGCGCATCCAGCGAGAGCGTGCCGGCGCCGTGCACGACGAGCAGCAGGAAGCCGCCGGCGATGGTCAGGTTCTTCATGAACTGGATCTGCTGCGCCGGGTCGTCGAACTTCGCATGGAAGAACAGAGCGGCCAGGATCGAGAAGCCCGCCAGCAGGAACGCGGCCAGCCGCGTCCGCCAGCCGACGGCGATCGCGAGCCCGCCGACCAGTTCCACGGCGATGACCAGCGGCAGCAGCAGGCCGGGGACGCCGGCCTGCTGCATGTACTGCGCGCTGCCCTCGTAGCCGGTGATCTTGCCCAGCCCGCTGTAGATGAACATGAAGACGAGGAGCCACCGGCCGGCCAGCTCGAGCCACGGTTTCAGGGTTTCCATCTCACTCTCCCAATGGGTCGTTGCGCGCCCGCATGGGGCGATCAGGCCGCCGGTTCGATCAGCGCGCCGGACTGGTAGTCGCGTATCGCCTGGCGAATTTCCTCGGGCGTGTTCATCACGAAGGGGCCGTACTGCGCGATCGGCTCGCCCAGTGGACGCCCTGACAGCACCAGCAGGCCGGCGCCCGCCGGTCCCGCGGCCAGTTCGACCGGCCCGTCGCCGCCCAGCACCGCCATGCGCCCGGCCTCGAGCATGAATTGCTCGACCGCCCGGTTTGCGAGCGTGACCGCACCGCGGTACGGCCTGACGAAGACCCGGTGCTCCGGGTCCGTGTCCCAGTGGAAGGCCGCGTCCGGCTCGAGCCGCAGGTCGAATACCCCGGCCTCGCAGGCCATGGCGTCGAGCGGCCCGCTGCGGCCGGCATACTGCCCGGCAATCAGCCTGAGCTCGCCGCCCGGCAGCGCCACGACCGGCACCTCCGCCGCCTCGACCTGGCGGTACTGCGGCGGACCGAGCTTGTCGGCGGCGGGCAGGTTCACCCAGAGCTGGAAGCCGTGCAGCCTGCCGGCGTCGGGCAGCGGCATCTCGGAGTGGATTACGCCGCGGCCGGCGGACATCCACTGCGCGCCGCCCGGCCGGACGGCCGCGCGATGGCCCAGGTGGTCCTGGTGCTCGAAGCCGCCCTCCAGCAGCAGGGTCAGCGTCTGGATGCCCCGGTGCGGGTGTGAGGGAAAGCCGCCCACGAAATCCTCGCGGCTGTCGGAGCGGATCTCGTCCAGCATCAGGAAGGGATCCATGTCGTGCTGGCCGATACCGACCGTGCGGCGGATCTTCACGCCCGCGCCGTCGGACGCGGGCCGGCCGTCCAAGACCTGGCGGATTGTTCTCGTCGTCATGATGTCACCTCCATGAAGTGCATCCTGACTTCGACTGGATAGAAGAAAAAGAGCAAAATCTCGGCAGATTTGTTCGAGAGAATCGAAATGTCACCGCACGCTACGCTCGATCAATGGCGGATGCTGCAGGCCGTGGTGGACGAGGGCGGCTACGCGCCGGCGGCCGAAGCGCTGGCTCGTTCCATCTCCACCGTCAGCTACGGCGTGCGCCGCCTGGAGCGCCAGCTCGGCGTCCGGCTCCTGGAGGTGCAGGGCCGCCGTGCGGTGCTGACGCGCGCCGGTGCGGAGCTGCTGCGCCGCGCGCGCTACCTCGTCGACGAGGCGCTGGCCATCGAGCGGGCGGCACGCTCGCTGGCGGCCGGCTGGGAGCCGGTGGTCTGGCTGGCGGTCGAGGTCATCTACCCGGCCGACCGCCTGCTGGAGGCGCTCGATGCCTTCTCGTCGACGGCCGCGCCCACGCGGGTGGAACTGGTCGAATCCGTCCTCTCCGGCACCAGCGAGCGCCTGCTGAGCGGCGCGGCCGATCTCGCCGTCACCGCACTCGTCCCGCCGGGATTCCTCGGCGAGCCGCTGCTGAGCGTGACGTTCCTGGCCGTCGCCCACCGCGACCATCCGCTGCACCACCTCGGACGCCCGGCGACGCAGCGCGATCTGCGCCAGCATCGCCAGCTCGTGGTGCGCGACTCGGGACTGAAGCACAGCGTCGATGCCGGCTGGCTCGGCTCCCAGCAGCGCTGGACGGTCAGCCACCTCGCGACGTCCGTGCAGGCGGTGGCGCGGGGCATGGGGTTCGCCTGGCTGCCGCGGCACCGGATCCGCGGCGAGCTGGCGGCCGGCGAGCTGCAGCCGCTCGCCCTGGAGGAGGGCGCGGAGCGCCACCACGAGCTGTACCTGGTATTCGCCGACCGGGACCGGGCGGGGCCGGCCGTGCGCGCGCTGGCCGATTGCCTGCGCGCGGGTGCCGCCGGCTTCAGCGCGGACGGCTGACGAAGAACAGCGCGACCCCGGCGCCGCCGAGCAGCCAGCCGACCGGCGGCGTCGGCGCGCCGAGCCCCAGCCACAGCACACCGGAGAGCAGCAGCGCGCCGCCGGTGCCCACGGCCCAACGCTCGCGCCGCGCGACCTCCATCTCCCGCTGCAGCAGCTCCAGGCCCGGGTGCCGGACCTCGACCTGCAGGCGACCCTCGGCGGCCTGTTGCAGGAGGGACTGCATGACCTGCGGGATTTCCTGGATGGATTCGCCCACCTCGGGGAGCTGCGCCCGCAGCCGCTCGACGATGGCCCGGCCGCTCACGCGCTCGCGCATCCAGTCCTCGAGGATCGGCTGGGCCGTCTCCCAGAGGTCGAGGTCCGGATACAGGGCGCGTCCGAGACCCTCGATGTTCAGAAGCGTCTTTTGCAGGAGGACGAGCTGCGGCTGGACCTCCATGTTGAAGCGGCGCGCGACGGTGAACAGCCGCACGAGGAACTGCCCGAAGGAAATGTCCTTCAGCGGGCGGTTGAAGATCGGCTCGCAGGCGGTGCGAAACGCGGACTCCACTTCGTCGAGGCGCGTGCCGGCCGCCACCCAGCCGGACTCCACGTGCAGGCGCGCGACGCGCTTGTAGTCGCGGCGGAAAAAGGCCAGGAAATTCTCGGCGAGGTACTGCTGGTCGCGCGGGCTCAGCGTGCCGACGATGCCGAAGTCCACCGCGACGTAGCGCGGCTGCGCCGGATTGGTCGGATCCACGAAGATGTTGCCGGGGTGCATGTCGGCGTGAAAGAAGTTGTGGCGGAACACCTGCGTGAAGAAGATCTCGGCGCCGCTGGCCGCCAGCCGCTTGAGATCCACGCCGGCGGCCCTGAGCGCCGGCACGTCGCCGATGTTGATGCCGTGGATGCGCTCCATCGTGAACACGCCGGGCCGGCACCAGTCCCAGTAGACCTCCGGCACGTACAGCAGCGGCGAGCCTTCGAAATTGCGCCTGAGCTGGGCGGCATTGGCCGCCTCGCGCATCAGGTCCAGCTCGTCCATCAGCGTCTGGTCGAACTCGGCAACCACTTCGCGGGGCCGGAAGCGGCGCGCCTCGGGCCAGTAGCGATCGGCCAGGTTCGCCAGCGAATAAAGAATCTCGAGGTCACGCCGGATCTGCGCGCGCACGCCGGGGCGCAGGATCTTCACGACCACCTCACGCCCGTCGGGCAGCGTGGCGGCATGCACCTGCGCGATGGACGCCGCGGCCAGCGCCTCGTCGTACAGGCGCGCAAAGACCGTGTCAGGAGGGCGACGGAACGCCTGCTCGATGACGCGCCGTGTCTCGGCGCCGGGAAACGGCGGCAGGCGATCCTGCAGTTTGGCCAGCTCGTCGGCGATGTCGCGCGGCAGCAGGTCGGGGCGCGTGGAAAGCGCCTGCCCGAATTTGACGAAAATCGGTCCCAGCTCGGTGAGCGCCTCGCGCAGGCGCACGCCGACCGGCTGCTCCCGCACGCCGCTTGCGGCGCGGAAGCCGGGCAGCCTGGCGAGCCAGGACAGCGGCCGGTACAGGTGCGTCGCGCTCACCAGCTCGTCCAGCCCGTGCCGCATGAGCACGCGCTGGATGTGCAGCATGCGCAGGAGCTGGCCCGGCCGGATCATCGGCCGCGCTCCAGCCGCGCCACGCGCGCCTCGAGCCGCTCGAATGCCTCGGCGGTGGCGTCCACCCGGTCGAGGAAGGCCTCCACCTCGACCCGCGCCGGCAGATTCCGGCTCTCCTCCTGCAGGTACTCGGCCACGTCCCGCGACAGGCGATCGGCGGCATCCAGCCCCCAGCCGGCCAGGTCGCGCGCCACGTTGGCGAGGCGCCGCGCGGCGAGGTCGCCGACGAGCCGCGACAGCTCTTCCTCGAAATCGGGCGCGGCGATGCGGATCAGCTCGCGGAAATCCTGCGCGACGAGCGGATCGCCCGCGACGCGCACCGCCTTCGAGCGCAGCACGTCCTCGTCGCCGGTGGCGGCCAGGCGCGCCAGCGACAGCGGCCGGCCGGTCAGCTTTGCGTCCGCCTCGGCGCGCTCCGACAGCTCGAGCCGGTCGCCGCGGGAGATCAGGGTCACGCCGACGTCGAGGCCCTCGATCTCGAGGCGGAACGACGCGCCCTCGAGCGCGCGGCAGCGCTTCGCCGCGTCCGTCGAGGCGCGCACGCCGCGGTTCAGGATCGCCTCCAGCGGGCGGAACAAGGGGGCCGTCAACGTCCCGCGCATGTCAGTGCCCCGTCCCGAAAGCAGCTTGCTTGCGTCGCCTTTTTCGTGACTGGCGAGGCGCGGCGACGAGGAACAGTGGATCGATCGCGAGAAGTCGCAACACAGCCGGGTGCGAAAAGACGCCGCGCGATGAGCGAATTGCCGGCGGGACAGGACACTAGTAGCGCCAGCCCCGGTGCAGCGCGACGATGCCCCCGGTGAGGTTGTGGTAGCGGCAGTCCTCGAAGCCGGCCGCCGCCATCATCTCCTTCAGCGTCTCTTGGTCCGGGTGCATGCGGATGGATTCGGCCAGGTAGCGGTAGCTTGCGGCGTCGCCGGCCACCGCCTGGCCCAGCGCGGGCAAGACACGAAACGAGTAGAGGTCGTAAAGCGGCGCCAGGCCCGGCGCGACGGGCGAGGAAAACTCCAGCACCAGCGCCTGCCCGCCCGGCCGCAGCACGCGGTAGATCGCGGCGAGCGCGGCCTCTTTGCGCGTGACGTTGCGCAGCCCGAACGCCATCGTCACCACGTCGAAGCTGCCGTCGGCGAACGGCAGGGCCTCCGCGTCGGCGAGGCAGTACTGCACCGCTTCGCCGGTAAGGCCGCGATCCAGCAGCCGGTCCCGGCCGCGCGCGAGCATCGCGACATTGATGTCGGAGAGCACGACCGAGCCGCCGGGCGCGACGCGCGGCGCCATCAGCGCGGCCAAGTCGCCCGTGCCGCCGGCGAGGTCGAGCACGCGCTGCCCGGGCCTGAGGGCGGCTTTCTCTACCGTGTAGCGCTTCCAGAGGCGATGCACGCCGAACGACATCAGGTCGTTCATGAGGTCGTAGCGGCCGGCCACCGAGTCGAACACGCCGCGCACTCGCGCGGCCTTCTCGGGCAGCGGCACCTCCACATAGCCGAAGTGCGTGGAGTCCTTTTGCCGGCGGGTCATGGCCTGGCCTCCTTGCGCTTGTAGCCGGCCTCCGCGAGCCGCTGCAGATAGGTCGCCCAGTTTTCCTCGTGGTTCTCGCCAAGCCAGCGCAGATAGCCCCAGCCATACAGCCCCGAGTCGTGGCCGTCGTCGAAAATGAACTTGACGGCGTAGTTGCCGACGGGCTCCACGGCGCGGATGCCGACCTGCTCCTTGCCGACCAGCAGCACCTCCTGGCCGGGGCCGTGGCCGCGCACCTCGGCCGAGGGCGAGTACACCCGCAGGTACTCGCACGGCAGGGAATAGCGCGTGCCGTCCTCCCAGGCGACCTCCAGCACCTTCGATTTGCGGTGGAGGCGGATCTCGGACGGCACGGGGATGGCGTCGCTCATGAGGGACTTCGGTCGCGGCGTCGGGCCCACCATTCTACGTCAGGGCTCGGACCGCGACATGATGCTGACTTCCGGGCGCCAACGCCGGCCCCGCGCAGTCCGCCCCGCCCGTCAGAGGATGTAGCGGCTCAGGTCCTCGTCGGCGGCGAGCTCGCCGAGGTGCTCGTCGACATACGCCGCATCCACGGTGACGGCCTCGCCACCACGGTCTGCGGCGTCGAACGAGACCCGCTCCAGCAGCCGCTCCAGCACCGTGTGCAGGCGGCGCGCACCGATGTTCTCCGCGCGCTCGTTGACGTTGTCGGCGATCTCCGCGATGCGCCGCACCCCGTCTTCGGTGAACGTCACCTGCACCTGCTCCGTCGCCAGCAGCGCCTGGTACTGCACCGTCAGCGACGCGTCCGGCTCGGTCAGGATGCGGATGAAATCCTTCGTCCTCAGCGCATCCAGCTCCACGCGGATCGGAAACCGGCCCTGCAGCTCCGGGATGAGGTCCGAGGGTTTCGAGACGTGGAAGGCGCCGGAGGCGATGAACAGGATGTGGTCGGTGCGCACCATGCCGTAGCGCGTGCTGACCGTGCAGCCCTCGACCAGCGGCAGCAGGTCGCGCTGCACGCCCTCGCGGGATACGTCGGCGCCCCCGATGCCACCGCCGTCGCGGCGCGTGACCTTGTCGATCTCGTCGATGAACACGATGCCGTTCTGCTCGACGTTGCCGATCGCCTTCAGCTTGACCTCCTCCTCGTTGACCATGCGCGCCGCCTCCTCGTCCACGAGCAGCTTCATGGCCTCGCGGATCTTGAGCTTCTGCGTGCGTGTGCGCTGTCCGCCGAGGTTGCGGAACAGGCCCTGCAGCTGGTTGGCCATCTCCTCCATGCCGGGCGGTGTCATGATCTCCACGCCGGCGGCGGGCTGCGACACTTCTATCTCGATCTCGCGTTCGTCCAGCGTTCCCTCGCGCAGCATCTTGCGGAATTTCTGCCGCGTCTCCGTGCCGCGCTGCTCCTCGCCGGCCTGCCACTCGGACTTCGTGCCGGGCAGCAGCGCGTCGAGCACGCGCTCCTCGGCGGCATCGGCGGCGCGGTGGCGCACGCGCGCCATCTCATGCTCGCGCGTCATCTTCACTGCGGCGTCGGCGAGATCGCGGATGATGCTGTCGACCTCGCGGCCGACGTAGCCTACCTCGGTGAACTTCGTCGCCTCGACCTTGATGAAAGGCGCGCGGGCGAGCCGCGCGAGACGGCGCGCGATCTCGGTTTTGCCCACCCCGGTAGGGCCGATCATCAAAATGTTCTTCGGCGTGATCTCGGAGCGCAGCGGTTCGTCGACCTGCATGCGGCGCCAGCGGTCGCGCAGCGCGATCGCAACCGCGCGCTTGGCCGCATCCTGGCCGATGATGTGCTTGTCCAGCTCCTGCACGATCTCGCGCGGGGTCATGGGGGTGTCGTTCATGAAAGGGTCTCGATGGCGATGTTCCGGTTGCTGTAGACGCAGATGTCCGCCGCGATGAGGAGCCCCTTCTCGACGATGGCCGGCGCGCCGAGGTCCGTGTTCTCCAGCAACGCGCGCGCCGCGGCTTGCGCGTACGGGCCGCCGGAGCCGATGGCCATCAGGTCGTTTTCCGGCTCGATGACATCACCGTTGCCGGAAATGATGAGGCTCTTGTCGCGATCGGCGACGCACAGCAGCGCCTCGAGCCGGCGCAGCAGGCGGTCGGTGCGCCAGTCCTTGGCCAGTTCGATGGCCGCGCGCGTGAGGTTGCCGTGTTGCTGCAGCTTTGCCTCGAAGCGCTCGAACAGCGTGAAGGCGTCGGCCGTGCCGCCGGCGAAGCCCGCCAGCACCTTGCCGTCGTGCAGGCGCCTGACCTTGCGGGCGTTGGCCTTCATGACGGTGTTGCCCATGCTCACCTGCCCATCGCCGCCGACGGCAACCACGCCGTTGCGGCGCACCGACAGGATCGTGGTCCCGCGAAAATGCTCCATAGGGGCTCCCGGCTGGAGGAACGACAGGACGAGGCCGTGGCCGGCCGCGGCCGTCGGGGCGTCCGGCTCAGGAACGCTCGGTCGGGCCCCGGCGGCGCTTTCTCGCCCGCGGATGTGCCTGATCGTAAATGCGGGCGAGATGCTGGAAATCAAGGTGGGTGTAGATCTGGGTCGTGCCGATGTCGGCGTGACCGAGCAGCTCCTGCACGGCGCGCAGGTCGCCGGAGGATTCCAGCAGGTGGGTGGCAAAGGAATGCCGGAAGGTGTGCGGGCTGACGGACTGCGGCAGGCCAAGCCGCCGTGCCCACTGCTCGACCCGCCCCTGCACGTTGCGGGCGGACAGCCGCAGCCCGTTGCGGCTGATGAACAGGGCGTCCTCGGCGACCTTGTCGAGCTGCGGGCGGACCTTGAGCCAGTCCCGCAGCGCCTCGCGGGCCTTGGCGCCGACCGGCACGACGCGGGTCTTCGCGCCCTTGCCCGTGACCCGCACCACGCCGTCGGCCAGGTCCACGTCGGTGACCGTGAGCCCGATCAGCTCCGCGAGGCGCAGGCCCGAGGAATACAGCAGCTCCATGATCGCGCGGTCGCGGGTGGCCAGCGGATGGTCGCCGCGGATGTCGAGCAGCCGGGCCATGGTGTCGGCATCGAGGGCGCCGGGCAGGCGGCGGGGCGCCTTCGGTGCCGTGACGTCGGCGCCCGGATTCACGCGCGCCGCGCCCTCGCGGATCAGGTAATCGAACAGGTTGCGCACCGCGGCCAGGCGGCGCTGGATGCTGCGCGGGGCGAGCCCGCGCCGGTGGAGGCGTGCGGCGAAGGAGCGGATGTGGCCGTTGTCGACGGCCGACCAGTCATCGACCTCCGCGTTGCAGAGAAAGGTGTAGAGCGCCTCGATGTCGCGGTGGTAGTTCTTGCCGGTCAGCGGCGAAAGGCGCCGTTCGTAACGGAGGTGATCCAGCCAGTGCTGTATCCAGACGCGGTCGGGGCCGCCCTCGCTCACGGCGCCGCGCGCAGCAGCTCGGCACGGCTGCGCGAGGCGGCCAGCGCGGCGCCCGCGAGCTCGCCGATGCGGGCGAGGAAGTCGGTGCTCATGGTGGGATTGAAGCGGCTCGAGTCGCGGCTGCCGATCGCGAGGATGCCGATGTCGCAGGCACTGCCGAGCGGCACCAGCGCGACGGAGGCGATGCCCTCGGCGTCGCCGGGGAACAGGAAGTCGCGCTGCACGTCGCGGATGCGCCCGCAACGCGGCCGCGCCTGGTGGATGAAGGTCGCGAAAGGCTTCAGTTCCGGATCGGCCCGGTCGATCCAGCGCAGGAATCGCGTAGCGGTGCGCTGCACGATCTCAGAGGTGTTGTGGAACAGCACGACGACGGCCTGGCTGGCACCGAAATCCTCGCGCAGCCCCGACTCCAGGGCGCCCAGGACACTGCCGGTATCGGCGGCGGCGAGCAGGCGGATCGCCAGCGTGTGCACCTTCTCGGACAGCGTCGTGTTGGAGCGCGCCACCTCGACGAGCTCGTGCAGGCGGCGATCCAGGCTGCGGTTTTTCTCCTGCAGCACCGAGACCTGCCGTTCCACGAGCGACACGGTCTGTCCGCCGGTGACGTGCGGCAGCTTCAGCCGCTCGAGCAGGCCGTGGTGGCGCGCAAAGAAGTCGGGATGCTCGGCGAGATATTGCGCGATGCCTAGTTCTTCTTGTGGCGGACTTGCCGCCTTGTCGCGAATGCTCACAGGCTGATCGTTCCCTCAAACACCTTGCTCGCCGGGCCGCTCAGCCACGCGGCCTCGCCGCGGCCCGGCCATTCCACCACCAGGGTTCCCCCCGGCAGGCGTACCTGCACGCGAGCATCCAGCTCGCCACGATCCCTCAGCACGGCGACCGCGGCACATGCGCCGGTGCCGCAAGCCTCCGTCTCGCCGCAACCGCGCTCCCACACCCGGAGCGCGAGGTGGCCGCGGCCCAATACCTGGGCGAAGCCGACGTTGGCGCGACGCGGAAAAGCCGCATGACCCTCGACCGCCGGCCCGACCGTCTCCACCGGCGCCGCCCCTGCGTCGTCCACGGTAATGACCGCGTGGGGATTCCCCATGGAAACCGCCCCGAGCTCGACCGGTCCGGAAGCGGTGTCAATGGTATAGCGGTGCGCCTCGCTTGTCGCCTTGAGGGGAATACGCAGCGGAGCGAATTCCGGCACGCCCATCGACACCGATGCGAGCCCCGCCGCGACGCGCGCCTCGACCGGCCCGGCCGCGCTCGCGATGACGAACTCGCCGGCGCCGGGCTTGAGCTCGGTGGCCCACAGCAGCGCGAGACAGCGGGCGCCGTTGCCGCATTGCTCGACCTCCCCGCCGTCGGCATTCCAGATCCGGTAGGAGAACGCCGCCGGGCCTTCGCCACGGCCGATCACCAGCAGCTGGTCGAAGCCGACGCCGGTGTGCCGGTTGCCGAGGCGCCGGACGAGCGCCGGCTCGGGCGCGAACGCGCGCTTGCGGGCGTCCACGACGACGAAGTCATTGCCCGCGGCCTGCATCTTCACGAACGAGCGGGGCTGGCGGGATGTTTGGCGCATGCGTGGGCGGTGATTATAGTGTGCGCGCCACCGGTGTCCCGATCCGCAAGTACCTTGCTCGACTCGCCCGCGAAATTCGGGACTGGCGGGGTGCGGCGACGGGAACGGCGGACGCACCCGCAAGTGCGCCACCAGCCACCAGCCGCCGGCCGTCCGACGACGCGGCGAGGTCGATGAGGACTTTGCGGAACGGGCCACTGGAAGGTTCATCCCATGAAGTACGGCGACTTGAGGGATTTCCTCCGCCTCCTGGAGGCGCAGGGGGAACTGAAGCGCATTTCGGCGCGCGTCAGTCCCGTCCTCGAGATGACCGAGATCTGCGACCGCGTGCTGAAGCAGGGCGGCCCGGCCCTGCTCTTCGTGAATCCCGTCGGCTACGACATGCCCGTGCTGGGCAACCTGTTCGGCACGACGCGGCGCGTGGCGCTCGGCATGGGCCAGGATTCGGTCGAGGCGCTGCGGGAAGTCGGCCGCACGCTCGCGCTGCTCAGGGAGCCCGATCCTCCCGCGGGGATGCGCGATGCGTGGGAGAAGCTGCCCGTCTTTCGCCAGGTCATGAGCATGGCGCCGAAGACCGTGCGCAGCGCGCCCTGCCAGGCGAACGTGGCGCAGGGCGACGAGGTGGATCTCGGGCGGCTGCCCGTGCAGACCTGCTGGCCCGGCGACGCCGGACCGCTCATCACCTGGGGTCTCACGATCACGCGCGGGCCGGAGCGGGCGCGGCAGAACCTGGGCATCTATCGCCAGCAGGTCATCGGCAGGAACCGGGTCATCATGCGCTGGCTGGCGCATCGCGGCGGCGCGCTGGATTTCCGCGCCTGGCAGGCGAGCCATCCGGGCGAGCCGTTCCCCGTTGCGGTCGCCCTGGGGGCTGATCCCGCCACCATCCTTGGCGCCGTGACGCCGGTGCCCGATTCCCTGTCCGAATATGCCTTTGCCGGCCTGCTGCGCGGCGGCCGCACCGAGGTCGTGCGCTGCCTGGGCTCCGACCTGGAAGTGCCGGCGAGCGCGGAAATCGTGCTGGAGGGGGTAATCCGCCCGGACGACGTCGCACCGGAGGGTCCGTTCGGCGACCACACGGGCTACTACAACGAAGTGGAGAGCTTCCCGGTCTTCACCATCGAGCGCATGACCTGGCGCGAGGCGCCGATCTACCACAGCACATACACAGGCCGCCCACCGGACGAGCCGGCCATTCTCGGCGTGGCGCTGAACGAGGTGTTCGTGCCGCTGCTGCAGAAGCAGTTTCCGGAGATCACGGACTTCTACCTGCCGCCGGAGGGTTGCTCCTACCGCATGGCGGTCGTGAGCATGAAGAAGCAGTACCCGGGCCACGCCAAGCGCGTGATGCTCGGCGTGTGGAGCTTCCTCAGGCAGTTCATGTACACGAAGTTCGTCGTGGTGACCGACGACGACGTGGACGTGCGCGACTGGCGCGACGTGATCTGGGCCATGACCACGCGCATGGATCCGGATCGGGATACCTTGATCATCCGCAACACGCCCATCGACTACCTGGATTTTGCCTCGCCCGTGTCCGGGCTCGGCTCCAAGATCGGCTTCGACGCCACGCACAAGTGGCGCGGCGAGACCGATCGGCAATGGGGCCGGCCCATCCGCATGGACGAGGACGTGCGCGCCCGGGTGGACGCGCTGTGGGGAGAGCTCGGACTGGGTTGATCTGACTGAACCGGGGGGGAGGGGACTCTATGCGGCACATCCTGGTGATGAATCCGAAGGGCGGCTGCGGGAAAAGCACGATCGCCACGAATCTGGCGAGCTGGTACGCGAAGCGCGGCGATGCGGTGGCCCTGGCGGATTTCGACAGTCAGCGCTCGAGCCTGGACTGGACGGCCGCCCGGCCGGCGGACGCCCCGCCGGTCGCGGGGGTGGCCGCGTTCGAGGACGGGCTGCGGGCGGTGCCGCGCAGTGCTGAGGTCGTGGTCATCGACGCGCCGGCGCGCGCCCACGGCCGGGAGCTGAACGAGCTGGTGCGCCGCGCGGAGACGATCGTCGTGCCGGTGCTGCCTTCGGCCATCGACATGCGCGCCGCGACGAATTTCATCGAGGAGCTCAACGAGGTGAGCAAGGTGGCGCGCCAGCAGGCGAAGATCGCCGTCGTGGCGAACCGCATCAAGGAGAACACGCTCGCCTTCGACGATCTCGACGCCTACCTGCGCAGGCTGCGCGTGCCGTACATCGCCACGCTGCGGGACGCGCAGAACTACACCCGAGCCTACGCCCGCGGTCTCGGCATCTTCGAGCTGCCGGAGTATCTCGCCTGGCCCGACTGGGAGCACTGGCGCCCCCTCACCGACTGGCTCGAAGGCCCCGCCAGCCGCCCCTAGCAGGCTGTTGAAAAAGCCTCTGGCGGCGCCATGCGGCGTTGAAAAGCGGCTCGAAATGCTCACGTACGCTCGTGTACGCTGCGCTTTCGAGCCGCTTTTCGCCTTGCCTGCCTTCCACCAGAGACTTTTTCAACAGCCTGCTAGTGTCCTGTCCCGCCGCGCTTTTTCGCGCCTGGCTGATGCGGGCTAGGAAGGTCGCTGGTTGACCCAGGCGGTTACGGTGCGAATGCCGCGCACCCAGTGCTTCAGGATGGCCTCGGCGGCCTCTTCGGCGCGGCCTTCCACGAACATCGCGGCGATGGCGGAGTGCTCGGCACGCGAGGCTTCGACGTCCGGTATGCTGCGCTCCCAGGCGCCATCGTAGGGGAGCAGACGGCGCCGCGTCCGCTCGATCAGGGACGACAGCTCGCGGTTTGGATTGCGGCTCACGAGCGTGTTGTGCCAGCGACGGTCCACCTCGGAGCGCTGGCGCGGCGACAGGTGGGCAGCCGCGAGTCGGCTGTTCAGCTCCTCGAGCGGCGCGGCCAGCTCGCGCAGGGCGCTGCCCGACAGCCGAACCGCGAGAGCCTCGAGGCTGCCGATGATAGGGTAAAGATCGCGGACGAGCTCCGCCGAGAGTGCCGGCACGTGGAAGCCGCGATTCGGCACGGTCTCCACCAGCCCGTCGCGGGCAAGGCTCGCGAGCGCCTCGCGCAGCGGCGTGCGGCTGACGCCCATGGCCTTGGCCAGGCGCTCCTCCTCCAGCCGCTGCCCGGGCTTCAGCCGCCCGTCGGCGAGCCAGCCCGCCAGTTCATCGCGAACCTGGTCCCTGAGACTGTGGCGCTGGATCGCCATCGGCCGACACTCCCCGCCTGAGGCCGTGCATTGTATACCGCATTCGCCTTGCGGCTCCGCGGCTTAAGGGCGCGGCCGCGTGGCGACGGTCGCAGGCTCCCGCTACCAGTCCGCCTGCCTAAGGGCGCTGCCGATTCCTTCCGCCACGTCCGTATAGCGGGGCGAAAATCCCAGCACCTCGTGCATGCGTCGCACGTCGACCCGGCGGCTCTCCACGAGGAATCCGCGCATGCCGGCCGGCACACGTTCGAGGAGCTCGTCGAGCGGCAGCTCGGCGGGCGGCGGCAGACCCGCCGCGCGGGCCACGAGCCGGAAGAACTCCGTCGTGGAGAGAGGGACGCCGTCGCCGACGTTGAAGATCTGCAGCGGCCCGGCATAGTCGGCCGCGGCGAGGCAGACGGCGGCCAGGTCGTCGACGTGGATCCGGTTGCCGGGGCCGGCCTCCGCGGCGCGTGGCACGGGCATGCCCTGACGCAGGCGCTCGAGGGGCAGCCGGCCCGGTCCGTAGATGCCCGGCACGCGCAGGATGCGCACGGGGACGCCGGCCGAGGCACCCCACGAACGCACGGCGGATTCGGCGTCGAGGCGGCGGCGGCCGCGATCGGCGCCAGGCGCCGCGGGCGTGTCCTCGTCCACCGCCGCGCCGCCCGTATCGCCATAGACCGCCGTGGTGCTGAGGTAAACTAGCGCGCCCGGCGGCGCCGCGACGCGGGCGAGAAAGGCGCCGAGGCGAGGATCTGTGGCGCCGGAATCCGGCGGCGGAACCATGTAGACGACGGCGCGCGACGCGGTCCACTGCGCCGGCAGCGCCGCGGGCGGGTCGTCCAGATCGAGCGGTGCGGCGTGCAGGCCGGCGGCGCGCAGCCGCCCGACGGACGTCGCGCTGCGGGCGAGGCCCAGCACGTCGCGTCCGGCGGCGCTGCACAGTCCGGCCAGTCGCATGCCCGTATAGCCGCAGCCCACCACCGTCACGCCGGCGGCACCGGCGCCAGAGTCAGGCGAATGAGTCACAGCGTGAGATTACATCCCGGCGGGGAGCGCTTCGACGCGGAACCCGACGAGCCCGTGCTGATGGCCGGGCTGCGCGCCGGGCTGCATCTCCCCCATAGCTGCCGGGGCGGCAGTTGCGGCGCCTGCGAGGCGGCCGTGCTGGCGGGCACGCTGCACTATCCCCGCGGCACGCCGGCGGGCCTCCGGCCGGAGGCCGCCGCGCGCGGCCGCGTGCTGCTCTGCCAGGCGCACGCGACCAGCGATGTCGTGCTCGAGGCGCGCGCGATCGCCGTGCCCGCCGAGGTCCGCATCCGCCGCCTGCCCTGCCGTGTCGAGGACAAGCGCCTGCTGTCGCACGACGTCATGCAGCTCGTGCTGAAGCTGCCGGCCATCGAGCCGTTCGTGTTTCTGCCCGGCCAGTACATCGACATCCTCCTGGAGGACGGCAGGCGGCGTAGTTTCTCGATGGCGAATCCGCCCCACGAGTCCGAGCGGCTGGAACTGCACATCCGGCGAGTGGCGGACGGCGATTTCACCGCCCGCGTGTTCGAGTCGCTGGCCGTGCGTACCCTGCTGCGCCTGGAGGGCCCGCTGGGGGGCTTCTGGCTGCGCGAGGGCGAGCACCGGCCGGCCCTCTTCGTGGGCGGCGGCACCGGCTACGCCCCGCTGAAGTCCATGCTGCGCCACCTCATCAGCACCGGGGCGCAGCGGTCCGTGCACCTGTACTGGGGAGTGCGGGAGCCGCGCGATCTGTACGACGACGCGCAGGTGCGGGCCTGGGCGGCGGAACACCCGTGGCTGACGTTCACGCCAGTGGCATCGGATGACGCGGGCTGGGGCGGCCGCGATGGCCTCGTCCACGAGGCCGTGATTGCCGACTATCCCGACATGTCGGGCTGCGACGTGTACGCGGCGGGGCCGCCGGCCATGATCCAGGCGATGCAGGACGAGTTTCCCGCGCACGGGCTGCAGCCGGGCCACTTGTACTTCGACTCCTTCGAGTTCGGCCCCGACCGGATCCTCATCCCTGCCGTTCCTGCAGGCGGGGCACGCTAGCCGGCGCCGCGAGGGCGGGCGCCGTGCCGCCGGCCGCCGCGGCCAGCCCCTGGCGAAACGCCTCCGAGGCCGCGCCGGACTCGCCCAGCCTCACGAGCAGCTCGCCGTAGATGCGCCACGCTTCCGGCGTCGGCCGGATCGCCAGCGCGGTCTCGAGGTAGCTGCGTGCCTTGCCCCACAGTTCCGACCTCAGGCACAGCCGGCCGCAGGCCAGCAGGAGCTCCGGGTCCTCGGGGCGTTCCCTCAGCCAGGTTTCGGCCGCGGCGAGCTGGGCGGACGGCTTGCCCGACTCGAGGCGCCCGTACAGGCTGACCAGCCGCGGGCGCCATTCCGTCGAGAGCGCACGCCGCAGCGCCTTCTCGACGGCGTTGCCGCGGCCGAGCCGCATGCCGGCGGCAGCATAGGCCTCCAGCACATCCACGTTGTTCCGCAGCTCCTTCGGCACGGCCGCCCAGGCCGCGTCCAGTGCCTCGACGGTGTCGGCGCCGGACAGCCGCTCGCGGCGCAGGCGGACGGCCAGGGCTTCGAGGGCGGCCGTGTCGAGCGCGCGACGGGCACGGACGCGGGGCAGCAGCGCCTCCAGGCCATCCCAGTCGCCGAGCCGTTCCATCACGCGCGCCTGCAATGCGAGGCCGCGGGGATGGTCGGGGCTCTCGGTTTCGAGCCGCCTGAGCACCGCGAGCGCTTCCTCGAGCTGGCCGCGCTCGAGCTGCAGTTCCGCCTGCGTGAGCAGCACGGCCGCGCCGGAACCGGGCTCGACCTCATAGGCGAGGCGCAGCCATTCGTCGCGCCGTTCCAGCGCGTCCTGCTGCTGGGCGGCCCGCGCCGCCACGAGATAGCCGGCCAGCGAGGCGGAACTGCCGCCCGCCCGTCCCAACAGCTTCTCGCCGCGGGACCATTGGCCCTCCGCCAGTGCGGCAAAGGCCCGGTCGAGATTCTTCTGCGAGCGGCGCGCGCGCAGCTCGCCGACCTTCGCCCCGGCCTGGCGGGGCAGCCGCAGCAGCCACACGACCAGCCGCACGGCGAGATAGATCGCGACCAGCGCCACCACCAGGGCCGGCACGGACATCTCCACGGTCCAGCCGCGGAATTCGATCAGCACGTAGCCGGCATCGCCGAGGATCCAGTGGGCCGCGAAGGCACCGGCCGCCAGCGCAAGCAGGATGAGGAGCCCGAGGCGCATCAGTCGCCCGACTCGCCGCCCGCGCCGGAACTCGCGCGCAGCAGCGCGAGCGGCCGCGAGATGTCCGGCCAGTCGGGAGCGATGTCCCGCTCCGCGAGCTCGTCGAGGGCCTCGCGCATGGCCTGCACGGCCGCATCGTCCGTCACGAAGTAGCCTTGCAGCGCGTCGCGGGCCGACTCGAGGCTCGACGTGTAGTTCTGCTGATCTCCCGACAGGGCGGCGAGCCGCGCCGCCTTCAGGTCGAGCTCGAGGTTGCGGTAGAGGAAAAAGCTTTCCTCCGGCGCGAGCAGCGGCGCCGTCGGCTGGTCGGTGCGGCGGACGCGGAAGATGTTGTCGGCCAGTTCGCCGAGGCGGCGCTTGAAGCGCTGCCAGCCGGATGCCTCGCCGTCGGCCGCCGCCTCGCGCGCCGTCGGCTCGGGCGAGAGGCTGGCCCTGAGTGGGAGGCCCCGGACCCTGCGGGCGAGGCTGGCGAGGCGCAGCGCGATGCTGCCGTCGTCCGCTGCGCGCTCGGCCGCCTCGACGGCCACGATGCCGTCGTTGACCGCGGCACGTACCGCCTCGAGACCCAGGTCGTCGCGCTGCCCCAGGCGCTGGTCCGCCTCGCGCAGCGCTGCCAGCGCCACGCCGGCGTTGCCGGCGAGTGCCAGCTCGCGATTGGCGATCGTCAACAGGTATTCGACTTCCGCCAGGGAC
>Ga0268386_10001021_pt1 | contig 18846 bp, 21 predicted proteins | sample RVTome_15_FD_200260 | JGI IMG/M metagenome (GOLD analysis project Ga0268386, IMG submission 200260) | Soil microbial communities from uranium-contaminated site in the Upper Colorado River Basin, Wyoming, United States - RVT150D86... ...
GAGCTGCTGCTGTTCCTGATCGAGTTCTCGAGGTCGGTGAACCCGTACGCCTTCTCGAACACCACATCGGGTCCGGCGAATACCGCGACGGAGAGCGCGGCCGTGGTGGCCTCATGTTCAGCGACGTAGTCGTCGATCACGGTTTCGATGTCGGCAAAGGCCAGGCCAGATGGGAGCACGTCGTCGCCGGTTGCGGCAGCAGCGGTGAATGGCGCATATCCACACAGGATCACGGCGAGCCCAAGGCTGAGCCACCGGTTCGTCGGTCCACCCATACCCGAGCGTCTCGTGCCATCGATGAGCGTCTCCGCGAGCAGGGCATGGAGTCTCCTCACTGAAGCGACTTCCCCATCGGCTGTCTCAGGTTCACGTCCGACGTTGACGAGGAATCACAGCGGGTGCGAGGGCCATATGACCTCCACATCGCCATCAGACAGCCCGTGTCGCAAGCCTGCGAGCGTTAGGCTGAACGGCTCCCGGAATCTGAGCCAGGGGGCCCTCGGTTGGCGCGCAAGGTGGGTCAACAATCGCCTCGCCACCGCACGGAGGACTCTTTCGATCGTGCCTACCGCCGAGCGCGCCTTCCCCCTCCGCCGCCCCATCGGTTTCTCCTTGTTGGTCACCGGCGCCATCGTCGCCATCGCTCTGGCAATCGGCGCCGTCGCGTACTTCGCCGCTCCCGACCTTCCGTGGATGTGGGTCGGCATGGGAGTCAATGTCGGTCTTGCCGTGTTGAGCGTCGTGCTCGTGACGGTGCTCGGCTGGTGGCGAAGGATCGGGTTCACGCCGCCGCGTGAGTGGCGGAACACCTCCCTGCTCCTGCCACTCGTCGCTGTCGTGATCGTCGTCGCCATTGCCGACGGCAACTGGTCGATCGGTCTGGGAACGGCTTTCGTCGCCCTCGCGCTCACCCTCGTGATCGGGTTTGCCGAGGAAACCCTGTTCCGCGGTGTGATTCTTGAGGCGCTGCGCGCTCGCAGCGTCGCCGCCGCGGTCGTCGGCTCCAGCCTGCTGTTCGCCGCGACGCACGCGCTGAACGTCATCGGCGCCGATCCGATCAAAGTCACCGTTCAGATCGCCACCGCGCTCGGCGTCGGCGTGGCGTTCGCGGCAGTGCGCATCCGGACGGGCACGATCGTTCCGCTCATCCTCGTTCACGCCGCCATCAACTTCGTCGGGTTCACCTCGACGAACGGGCAGGGAGTCGCTACCGCCGTCGACCCAATGCAGGTGCCGGTGGATCTGGCATTCGCAGCTGCCTTCGGGCTGTATGGGATCGCGATCCTCGTCCGGCAGCCGCGCCGACCGGTCACCGCCGCTCACGCCGAGCCGTGATGCTTCAGGACGTTGTTGACATCCGCCAGCACCGGATCCGCCGTGATGAGGACGCCGTCCCAGGGATGAGGAAGTTGGTACCGCATTCCGGACTTCCAGGTAGCCAGGACATGATCGGTCGCCTCTTTGAACCCTTCCCGGCATTCGTGATCACCGTGGTGCTGTTTGGCGTGTTGTTGCTCCCGCCAACTCATGCGCGGGCTGCCGACGACGCTGAGTTCGATGCGATCGACGCCTACGTGCGAGCCGAGATGGCGGCGAGTGCCCTTCCGGGCCTGTCCTACGCGATCGTTCGGGAGGGCGAAGTCGCCCACCTTGCGGCTTTCGGAACCGCCGACTCGAGCGGCCGCCGGATGACGGTCGATACGCCGGTGGTCATCGGATCGGTCGGCAAGAGCCTGACGGCATTGGCGATCCGTCAGCTCGTCGAGGCCGGGCTGATCGACGACGCTGCGCCGGTCCAGCGCTACCTGCCCTGGTTTGCGCTTGCCAACCCCGACGCCGCTGCCGCGATCACGATTCGCAACCTCCTCGACCACACCAGCGGCCTCTCGCAGGCAGACGGCCAGCGACCCGAGACATACCGGCCGGGGCTGACACCCGAGGAGGTCGTTCGGGGGCTTGCATTGGTCAGCATCAACCGCCCGGTCGGCACCTTCGAGTATTCCAACCTCAACTACATGGCGCTTGGCGTCGTCGTGGAGGCGGTGTCGGGCCAGTCGTATGGCGAGTACCTCCAACAGCACGTGTTCGCTCCGCTCAGCATGAGCCATAGCTATGCGGCGCAGGGACCGGCGCGGCGGGACGGTCTTGCCCAAGGTCACCGCTACCTCTTTGGGCGGCCGGTCGCCTGGGAGCAGCCGTACCCGACGGCCCAGGTGCCGGCCGGCTACCAGATCTCAACCGCGGCCGACATGGCCCGCTACGTCGCAGCGCTGAGCAGCCACGGCCGCTACGGCGGCGCGGATGTCGTCGGGGCGACCGACGGCGACCGGAACTACGGGATCGACTGGACTCCCGTCGCTGGTATTCCACCGGGATACGCGCCGGGTCATAGCGGAGCGACGCTGACCGAGAATGCGGGGCTCATCTACATGCCGCGCGGGCATCTGGGAGTGGTGGTGCTCACGAACGCGAACCCGATCCAGCTCGGGCTCCCCGGCTTGCGCGGCGCCTACGAGATCGCTTTCGACGTCCTGCGACTCACGCTCGGTCAGCAACCGGTCACCAGCAGCCTGACCGTTCGGCAGGCCTACCTCGTCGTGGACGCTGTGCTGCTCCTGCTCGGTGGCCTCCTGGTAGTCGAAGCGCTGCGACTGCGCGGATGGCACGGTCGCGTCGTTCTAGCTCGTCGTCGACCCGTTGCACTGGCTGCGAGCATCGTGGTCAACTTTGGGGTGCCGCTGTCGATCCTCATCGTGCTGCCCCTATACGTCAGCACGGGTCCGACGCCGCGGTTCGACGTGGTTTCGACCTGGGCGGGGGCGCTGTGGGCATTGCCCGACATCGCAGGCTCGCTGTTGGCGGTGTCCACGGGGCTGTTGCTCGTCGGTCTGTGTAAGGCTTGGCTGATGTGGTCGCCTCGAGGCCGCCACGCCGTACGCGCTTCGGCGCCGGGGAGGACGCCAGGCACCGCGCCCGCGGCGCGGACATAAGCGGAAACCTTGATCGAGCCGTAGCGGCGCAGGTCACCGAGCCGGATGTCGACCGGCTAGCGACCGGGTGCTGGCGTCGACTGGGTCGAGCCGAAACACGGGGTGTCGCTCGACCTCCGCCGCGAGAACCGCATCCGGCGCGTCCAGGCCGGCCTCGAAATAGGGGCGGGTCACGGGGACCAGTTCGAGATAACGACGAAGGATCGGAACGGCCTCGTGTTTCGACGCTTCGAGTACCCGCACGCGCTCGATTCGGCCGCCCCTCCGCAGCTCCACTTCGCCGGCCGCGCGGGCATTTCGGACCCAGTTGGTGACCCCGTAGGGTGCCACCAGCCAACGCCGACCGCCATGCTCGATGGCGTCGACCGGCGTGGTGTGACGCTTCCCGGAGATGCGGCCGCGAACCGTGAGCACGTAGCGGAAGTCCGCTCCCAGTCCTCGGCGCGCCAGCCAGGCGAAAGGCTCATTGATCAGGCGTGTCGCCCAGTTCATCCGGTACCGCTTCGTCACGCCGCCCTCCCGGCGCTAGCCGAGTGGCGCCCTGCAACGCGAGCCTGGTCGGTCGTCTCCGGCGTCTGAACTCCGACGGCCGCCAGGCCCAGAGCCGCGAGACCGAGGAGGCCGAAGACGACAGCCATCACCGGATCGACGGCGATGCCGTCCAGCGCCTGGAAGACGAAGAGGCCGAGGATGCTGAGCACCATCCCGACGCTGAACACGAGCAATGTGATGGAAAGCGGAGCCGCCATCGCTGCGCCGCGAATCAAGAGCGCCGCCGCGACGACCATAGCGGGCAGCAGGAACGCCAGATCGAGGGTGTAGACCGCCGATGTCGGCAGATCGAGGTCGCTGACGGATGCAGGCAACGCACCGCTCGCGATCGAGCCGACGATCTCCGACAGCCAGAGGCCGCCGAACGCGAGAACGGTGAAGCCGAGGAATCCAGCCGTGAATCGCCGAGGCAGACGCGCGCCGAAGCCGCGTTCCCCCAGCTCGCCGAGGACCGGCAGGCGGAGGACGAGCGACCAGCTGGCGAGACCGAGGATGGCGATGTACGCCGGGGTCGCCGCGTTGATCACGACCTGGAAGGCGAATATGGCATAGGCGTAGATCAGATACGCGAGCATGCCGAGCCCGATCAGATGAGCGGCCATCGATCCCGACCTCGCTCTCCACAACCCGATCCCGAGCGCCGGCACGGCGACCAGCAGGGTCGCCAGATCGGTCCCGCGTGCCTGCGCGATCATCGCTACGTTGTCGCGGTACAGTTCGGGTAGTGCAAGGCCGGCGAGCGAGGCTCCGGCAGCGAGGACCAGGGCCAGCGAGGCGAGGACATCGCCTGCCGCCAGTCGTCGTTCGACGGGCATGGGTATCTCCTTCTGCTGGGTTCGAGCAGTCCTACCATCGCGCCCTCGGCGACCCCACACCAAGGCCGAGTGGCCCCATTGCGGTGGGTCAGGAGTCCACACCTGGCGTCGAGCCAATCGACACCACGGAGCCGGGGCCTCTCGCCCCATCGAGCACGTGCCATCCGGCCCTCCCCACTGCAGGAGTCACGGCCATAGCCTCCAGACACATCAGCCTCGGAGGTAGCGATGGCTTCGACAGCCGCCGCGATTCGAACCCAGGGCTTGCGCAAGTCGTACGGGTCGCGGATCGCGCTCGACGGTTTGGACCTTGAGGTCCCCCAAGGCGTCGTCTACGGGTTCCTCGGCCCGAACGGGGCCGGCAAGACCACGACAATGCGCGTGCTGGTCGGCCTGATTCGGCCCGACGCAGGTCGCGTTGAACTGTTCGGCGAACCGTACGACCGGTCGCAACGCCGCCTTCTCCACCGCGTCGGTGCGCTGATCGAGCAGCCCGCCTTCCTTCCCTATCTGTCGGGGCGTGACAACTTGCGGGTGACCGGGGCCGCCGGCCCGCCGGTTCCTGCGGGTCGGGTCGACGAGGTGCTGGACTTCATTGGCCTCGCTGACCGTGCCCGCGACCGGTATGGCACGTACTCGCAGGGCATGCGCCAGCGGCTCGGTATCGCCGCTGCTCTCCTCAACGACCCACCGCTCCTGCTCCTCGACGAGCCGGCGAATGGGCTTGATCCTGCGGGCATCGCCGACCTGCGCCAGACGTTCCGCAATCTGGCAGCGTCCGGCAAGACCGTCTTCGTGTCGTCACACATTCTGCCCGAGATCCAGCAGCTCGCCGACCTGGTCGGCATCGTCGACCGCGGCCGGCTCGTGCGACAGGGATCGCTGCGCGAACTGCTCGCCGGCAGCGGCCAGCTCAAGCTCCGGGTTGACGCCGCTCGTGTTCCCGAGGCCACGGCTCTGCTGGAGCACGCCGTGGGCGCCGATGGGGTGCGCCTTGACGGCCGCGGACCGGAGTGGCTGACCGTCGCCACCAACCCCGAGCGGGCGGGTGAGCTGAACCGGCTCCTTGTGACCTCCGGCATCGACGTATCCAGCCTAGAGGCCGGCAGCGACCTCGAGCAGCTCTTCCTCTCGCTGACGGAGCACTGACCGATGACCCTATTCCGCGCGGCACTCCTCAAGTTGATCAAGCGGCCGGCGACGCGCATCACATTCGCGATCCTGCTCGGGCTAGTCGCGCTCATCTACGTCTCCCTCGCCGCGTCGCTGGACATGATCCGCGTCTCGAGCAGCGAGGATGAGGCTGCGGCGCTCGCCGAGATCTTCACCTTCCCGCAGGCATACGGAGCCCTGGCCAGCATGCTGGTCACGTTCACCATGCTGGCCGCTGCCGCCTACGCCGGCGCCATCGCGGGATCCGAGTGGAGCTGGGGCGCTTTCCGCGTCGCGGTCGCGCGCGGCGAGTCCCGCGTCCGCTATGTGCTGACAACCTTCGCCGCCATCGGTCTGCTGGCGCTGGTGGCCTTCATCGTCCTCTTCGCCGGCGGATCGGTGCTGGGCTACCTCGTAGGGGGCATCGCCGGCATTCCGGGTGGTGATCCGGCTGCCCCCGGCGTCGCGAGCGGCGTGCCGGCCATCGTGCTTAGCGGCTGGTGGGTTGTCGTCATGGCTGCCGCGATCGCTTTCGCGGTCGGGTTCGCGACGCGTAGCGCGGTGGTGGCCATGGTGGCCGTCGTGGCCCTGTACTTCGCCGAGCAGATGGTCGGCGTGCTACTGCCTGCCGACGTCCTGCGCTTCGCGCCCATCTTCGCCGGCACCCAGCTGGTCGGAGCGGCCGCCGCCAGCGCCTTCGAGGAGGCCCTCGCCCCCCTCGCCACCGTGACCGCCTACATGCTGCTTGCGCTGGGCGGGGTGGCCGTCGTCGCCGATCGCGTGGAAGCCGAATGACGTTGGAGCGACACCGCACGGACGCCGGAAGAGCCACATTGCATTCGCCGCCATGTCCGGCCAGACACGAACGATCTTCACGGCGCATAGCATCAAGCCGCCGCGAGACGCCTGCCCCGTTGGGGCAACAGCACCATGCCGACGAGGACTGACGTCCTTGTGTCGTACACCTCAGGGCGACTCTCCGGTCTCACGAGGTCGCGACTGGTTCAATGATCCATGGTAAGGAGCGAACATGACACTTTGGGGCCTGCGCGAGAGCGCGGCTGGCATCTCGGGACAAGAAATCACGCATCTTTGGCTCTCGTTAGCGTGCCGGCGGCGATAGCCATCGCGTTGCTGCCGACGTGCCGTGGGTGATCTGGCCCGTCGTCAGCATCGGGATCTGGTTCTCCGCCATCGGAGCCGTGGTGTTCGTTGCCGTGCGTTTCGCCCCTCGAAGCCTTTAGGCTCGGCGCGGCGTCTGATAGGCCCCGAGGTCACGAGCCATTTGGCTGGCACCATCTCGATGGCGTCCTCCGCCACCTTGGAGGATCCCGAACGAGTAGGACGAGCGCGATCGAGATGGTGACGACGCTCACCACCCCAAACGGAACGAGCGAGCCGCCCGCGTCTCCCGGCAGCACCGGTAGGACGCCGGCGGCCGTGTTGCTGGAGGCATGGAGCAGGACCGCCACGGGAACGCTGTCGCCGCTGCGGTCGGCCAGCCATCCATAGATGACGCCCAGGCCGATGGTAAACGCCACATACAGGCCGATCGGCACCTGCGCCTGGGGCGTGCCCGGGATGGCGAACAGCGGCAGGTGCCAGGTGGCCCACACGACGCCGACGAGCAGGCCGGCTCGGCACGGCGAGAACCAGTGCCCGAGGGCGGGCTGGAGGACCCCGCGCCACCCGGGCTCCTCTCCGAACGGACCACCCAGCACGAGCACGGCGACGAATGCCGGCACGACGAGGTACAGCTGCGCGGGATCGTTGTAGTCGAGCCCCGGGACCCCGAGCGCTTCGGTGATGCCGACGGCCACGAGACAGACGATCGGCGGCGCGAGCAGGGCGATGCCGTACAGGCGCCCCGGGATGCGCCAGCGGCCCAGGCGCCGGCGCCAGGCGGCGCGAAGGTCGGGGTCGAACAGCGCCACCAGGAGGGCCGCCACGGCCGGACCAAACGAGGCGATGTCCTTGAACGGTGACTCGGTGCCGGTCAGGGCGAGCGGTATCCAGACTGCCCACGAGAGGCCGAAGGCGAGGACGACGAAGGCGGTCGCCGTGGCAGCGCGGCCCCCGCTCACCGCTGCTCGACCGCCATCCCGCGCGTTCCGAAGCGCGTCGACAGCCATACGCCGAGCGCCGTCGCGGCCACGATGGCCACCGTCGCCTCGCCGACCACGGGGATCCGTGAGACCAGCACGACCCCGACCGCGAGGACCACGCTGCCGGCGGCCGCCTGAGCGCTGGGTCGCCCGCCGAGCGCTTCCGGTCCGAGCGTCCGGCGGACCGCGAGAATGCCGAGAGAGACCAGACCCAGCGCAGACCCGAGCACCCCGGCGAGCGCCAGCAGCAGCGCCACGGGGATGAGGACCACCGTGAACACCATGAACACCAGGAGCGACAGCCCGACGATGAGTCCCAGCGTGCCCACGGCGAGCGGCACGAGCGGCTGGGTGCGAACCGCCTCGACCATCCGGTCGACGCCGCGACGAGCCACGCGCGCGGCGACGGCGGCCAGCAGGGCGAGGATCGCGAGCTGCACGACGAGCCATGCGCTGAGGCCATCGGCCTCCGGGGCCGGCCGGGTCAGGCCGATGAGGGCGTCCACCGCCACCGGGGACACGAGCACCATCCCGACCGTGGCACCGACCGCCTGGTCCACCTGGCCACCCCCGCGGCGAAGTCCGCCGGCGATGGTGGCTTCATCGGTGAGTCGCAGGCGACCGCCGACGACCGCGATGTCGCCATCGACGGCTCCCCCGATCACGACATCGCCTCCCAGCACGAACGCCGATCCGGTGATCCGGCCGCCAGGACGCAGGTTCACCTGTCCGTCGAGGACGAAGAGGTCACCTGCCAGGGTGGTGCCGTCGTCGATCGTATACCGGCCTTCCAGCACGAGGAGGCCACCGATGCTCCCCCGCTCGCCGCAGCCGGCAAGGATCATCGCAACGACCATGGCCAGCAGGACGCGCGTCATCGGTGCGCCAGCCGTTTCGTCTGCGCCTGCGGGCCATAGATCTGCCAGGCGCCGACGGCCAGCAGACCGACGATCGCGAGCGCCGCCACCCACTCGATGTGCGTTTCCAGCGGCTGCGTCTGGTTCCAGCTGATGGCCAACGCCGTGCTCAAAAACGTCGCCGTCCAAGCCGAGGCCGCGACGCCGATCGCCGACAGCAGGGGCACGTTTCGCGCCGTCGACAGATCGGCCCAGATCGCGAAGTTGACGACCGTGTAGAGGCTGACCCCGAGGGCGTACAGCGCCGGCATGGTGAGCACCTGGCTACCGCCGCCCATGATGCGCACGTCGAACAGGTACATCAGGTGCACGAGGGTGAAGATCGCGAAGATCCAGCCCAGCAGTGACCGATAGCCGAGATGGGTGTACAGGACGCCGGCCACCAATGCGCCGAGGACGTGCGCGCCGGCGATGAGAACGCGGTCTCCCGCCTCGCCCGACTGCCAGGCGGCGTTGAGGTAGGCCGGCGTCTCGACGATGCGCAGGAACCCGAAGCTATCGATGAAGAAGATCGCGAACAGCGCGACGAGCGCAGCGACGAGGTGCCAGCGGTCCCCCGTTCCCGCGTAGCGACCGACGCCGAATCGCGGATCGCGCTGGTTCTGATCCAGGGCCTCGGCGAACGGCAGGCGCCAGAAGGCGAGAGTCAGCAGGATCACGGCGCCGATGGCCATCGGCGGGAGGAGCAGGACCACGAATGACTCGGCCCGCCACTCCCCGCCCAGCGTCGATGCCAGCGCATACGCGACGGCCGTCGCCGCCGCGGCCGCGTACCCGCGCCAGCGCACCGGGATGAGGTCGACGACAAGCCCGAAGGCGGCCGGAATCCCGAGTCCGAGGAGCACGCCGGCGACGAGCATCCAGATCCAGAGGCCGGCGGCGTCCCCGATGGTCCCGAGCATTGCCGTCAGGAGCGCCTGGCCGGCGGCGCTGAGGGCGGCCAGGCGGAGCTTCGGCCGCAGCGTGGTCCACCGTCGCCGAAGCATCAAGATCGCCGTGCCGATCGCGCTGGCCGCCGTGACGATGGCAAGGCCGGCCATCATCCAGGCCACATCCGGGCGATCCAGCCCCAGGACCCGCGTGGCGAAGTCCGGCAGGCCGAGCTGGACGAGCGTCAGGTTGTAGATGTAGCCGCCGGCCAGCAAACCGACCAGCATCGTGGCGCCGAACCACCCGGCCATCGTTCGACGGCTGATCAGCGCCACCTCGTGGCTCCGGGAGACTTGGAGCGGAGTGCGAGCCCGATCCGACGGCGAGCCCAATGGTTCGCAGCGGTCATGCAACGAGCATCGAACACCGCAGCACGAGGCAACAGGGCCGTTGGCCCGTTGAGAGCTGTCCGATCGGCCCTACCCAGCCTGGCGCGGCGCTGACATTGTGGCGCCACCGCACGCCGCAGGTCTGAAGTCATGCCGATCGTCCGATCTAGGCGCACAGCCCTACCCGTCTTGGGCGCGACCTTCGTCATCGTCGGCCTCTTCCTGCTCGACGTGGTCGGCGGTCTCGCCTACACCCTCGCAGTCGGTGGCGCGGCGCTGATCTTCGGGATTGTCGCCCTCGTGGTGACGCGCCGCGAGCACGGCGAACTGTCCTGGTTCGACATCCACGTCGACCGCCTTGACCTCGCGGTGATCGCCGCGCTCTACGTGGTGGTGGTCGGCGGTTTCGCACTCGCGTTCAGGGTGTTCACCGTCGACAACGTGCTAGGGCTGTTCCTCAGCTTCGGCGCGGCGATGCTGGTCGGCTCGGTCGGCGCGGTGATCTATACGGTCTGGATCCGCGACCGCCCGCTCGGATCCCTTGGTATCGGCCCTGGCAGTTGGCGACTGACGGTCGCCCTCGGCCTCGCGTTCGCCGGCGTGCAGTTCGTCCTGACCTTGGCACGCGTCGACTTCCCATCAGTCCAGACTTGGCTGCCGTTGCTGGTCATGGCGCTCGTGGTCGGCCTCTTCGAGGCGATCTTCTTCCGCGGATTCATCCAGAACCGGCTCGAGGCAGCCTTCGGCCTCGTGCCGGCGGTCGCGGTGGCCGCCGCGCTGTACGGGCTCTATCACGTCGGCTACGGGATGGGCTGGAGCGAGATCGGCTTCCTGGTCGGGCTCGGGATCGTCTACGCGGTCGCCTTCCGGGTGGCCGGCAGCATCCTGGTGCTGTGGCCACTGCTGACGCCGCTGGGCTCGCTGTTCAACCAGCTCCAGGCCGGTGACATCGTGTTGCCGCTCGAGTCGATCCTGGGCTTCGCGGACGTTCTGGCGCTCATCGTTGCCGCTCTCTGGCTCGCGCGTCGCCATGAGCGACGTCACGCCGGTGCCGCAGCCGCCCCCCGCTTGCGCGGCGTCCATCCGTAGTTCATCGCGGTTCTTGGAGGGATAGATGGTCAGCCAACTCGAGTACGCCCTGCCAGCTGCTGCGACGAATCGAGGGAAACAGGCACTGGCGCTCGTCATCCCGGTCGCCGCGCCGGTCAGCATGGCAGTCACCTTCTACGCCTCGAATCGGCTGTTCGGGCCAATGCCCGGTTACCTCATCGGATTCCTCGTGTACTGGGGCATCTGGTGCCTGATCGTGCCGATCTTCCTCCTTGGACCTGAGGCCGTGCGCGACCTGTTCACCGCTCACCGCCCGTGGATCGGGCGCCCATGGTGGCTGGGGTTGGTCTTGCTGCTGTTCCCGCCGCTCGGCGCGATCACGACGCGGTTCATTCCTGAAGTCGGTGCGGCGACCGGCGCGATGATCGGGACGGCGCTCGCGATCGGGGTCGTCAACGCCACGATGGAAGAGCTGCTGTGGCGCGGCGTCTTCGTGAGCTACTGGCCGCGAAGCTTCATGTGGGGTGTGCTCTACCCGTCGGTCGGTTTCGGACTCTGGCACCTGGCGCCGCAGATCATCCACCCGGGCGCGAATCCGCTGGCCTTCGCCGTCGGGTCCATCGTGATCGGTCTCTGTTGGGGCTGGGTCGCCTGGCGAACACGATCGCTCCGCGCGACCACCATCTCGCACATCTTCACTGATGGATCGGGCTTGAGGAACGCGCTCTTCTTCCTGCCGCTCTGACGAGTAGCCATTCGATTATGACCTTCGGCCCCACACCGATTGTCTGGTTGGCCTTCGACCCGCCGCGGTGCTCGACGCAGCATGGGGGTGAGACCACACGAGGAACGCAAGATGAACCGAACGAACCTGGTCGGCCTCTTCCTGATCCTCGGCGCCGCGATCGGCTTCACGTTGGAGTTGTTCGTCGCCGATGTCGGGATGGCCGCGATCTATGGCGCAGCCGGCGGTGGCCTCGGCATTGTCCTCGGGGCGGCCATCGCATCAGGCCAGCGCCGGGTCGCGAAGCGCCCGTGGCACGTTACGAGGCATTTCCCATGAGAGCGATCCTCGACCTGCTTCCGATCGGCATCGGCGTGGCGCTGGTCGCCGCGCTCGCCTGGTTCCTGTTGGACCGCGACGTCGGCGCCGGCAGATGGATGCTCGCCGGACTGCTGCTTGCCCACGGCTGGGTGCACCTGATGTTCGTCTTCCCAGCCCCAGAGGCCGCCACGGCGACTGCAGGTGGCCTGGCTTACCCCTTCGATATGGCCCGTTCGTGGCTCGTTGCGAACGCCGGACTGGATGTCGGACTGGTCCGATCCATCGGCATCGTGGTCATGGTCGTCACCTTCGTCACGTTCGCGCTTGCGGCGCTCGCAACGGTGGGTTGGCTCGTGCCCGCCGCCTGGTGGACCGGCCTGATCATCGGCGGGGCCGTGGCCTCGACGCTGATGCTGGTCCTCTTCTTCTCGCCGGCGCTGCTGCTCGGCTTCGTCATCAACGCCGCGCTCTGGTGGCTGGTGCTGGCATCGGTCTGGCGCCCTCTTGCCTCCGGTGCCGTTCCGGGAGGCGCGGCATGACTGTCAATCCACGCACGCTCGGAGGTCGGACCGTGACGCCTCTCGTCGCTATGCTGGTGGCGGCAGTCGTGGCTCTTGCCTCGGTCGGATGCCAAGCCTCGCCGACACCGCAGGCGACGGAACCCCCGCAATCCCCGGCGGACACCACCGCCGCGGCATCCTCCCCGGTGGTAGTGCCAGATCATCTCGTGCTGTCCCGCGAGGCCTATCACCTCATGGAGGAGGCCGGAGACCGCGCGTGGCCAGGCTGGGGCGAGGCAGTACCGCCTGTCGTCGTCATCCTGGGAGACCGGCACCACGTCCTCGGGACACCGCCGACCGATGGCGACTGGGAACAGGTTGCGCCAGGTGAGTGGGTCGGCCCGCCGATCGAGGGCGTCGGGCCCGGCGTCCAGATGGCGGACCGGACGCCGTTCGCGGCCATGCCGGCGGTGGAGGAGCTGCAGCAGCTGATCGACCAGGTCGTGGGCATCGGCCGCATCACCCTCGACCCGCCTCGCTACCTCCGGTTCGTCGTTCACGAGGCCTTCCACGCCTTCCAGATCGCGGCCTTGGACGGTGAGCTGCCGGACTTCGGATTGACTGGCGACGAGCGCGAGCTTCTGCCTGAGCTGGCAGAAGCCGAGATTGCCACCGGAGTTGCGCTGGAGGCGCTGGTCCTGGCCGACGGACTCCGAGCGGAGACCGATGGCGATGCGGTGACAGCCGCACGCGAGTTCCTGGATCTGCGAGCCGAACGACGAACGATGATGTCGGAGGATGCGATCGCCCTGGAGCGCGCGCTGGAGTGGACGGAGGGCCTGGCTCGCTACGCGGACATCGCGCTGACGGAGGCCGCGGCCGAAGGCTACGACCCCACACTGGGGTTCGCCGCCCTGGCGACCTATCCCCCACGGGGCGCGGCCGCCGAGGAGCACCTCGACTGGCTCAATGACCTGTCTGAAGTACCTGGTACGGTCCGTGACCGCTATTACGAGGTTGGTGCCGGGGAGGCGCGGCTTCTCGATCGCCTTATGCCTGGATGGCACAGTCGGGCGCTACCCGACGCGGAGGCCCTCGAGTCGCTCCTTGCGGAGGCCGTGGAGGGAGCGGAAGCTGGTCTCGCACCCACGCTGCGAGCGCTGGAAGCGCGAATCATCTCGGTCGCCGGAACCCGGCTGGAGGTCGCGGTTGCCGACCGGCCGGCGTTCTGGTCCAGCGGGCTGGCCGGAGTCGAGACCCTCGCGCCACTGGAAGGCGTCCTGTTCGCATTTCCAGAACCCATGGACGTGGCGTTCACCAACCGCGGGATGGCGTTCGCTCTCGACGTTACCTTCTTCGACTCGCAGGGCACGTACGTGGACGCCGTCGTGATGCCGGCCTGTCCGGACGAGCCATGCGACGCATTCCGAGCCGGCGGTGCCTTCCGTTACGCCCTCGAAGTGCCGTCCGGGAGCGCCTCGGCCTTCAGCCCGGGAGACCGTCTCGATCCTGGAGAGGACGGGGACGCCGGCTGAATCCGAAAGCCTGACGGCCGGATCGCTGTCGCACCGCAGGAACGCTCCGGAGGCGTCTAAGTATTGACACAGCCCGCCTCTGCCCAGCAAGGACACTCGGGTACCGCTGAGTGTGGGGGCAGCGAGGCGAGGCGGGACAGCTCGCGCTAGCTTCTTCCCGGCGTTACGCGATCCGTGTGGGTTGACGGCGCCGGCTGCGACGACTCGAGCAGGGCTCGTAGCACCTTCAGATTGGCGGCTACCACGCTGCTCACCTGGCGAGCCAGCAACCGTGACATCTTGACAGCGCCCTAGGCACAGCCAGCGTCGACCTCATCGTCCACCAACGCGGCTGTACCGCACATGCTGTTTGGATGGGCGATGTGGTGCCCTTTGGCAGATGTGGCCCCACCGGGGTGCTTGGGAGCGTTGGGGCTGACCAGAGAGAACTGATCTGGCTCCGCTGAGCGCGACCGAACGTCCGCTCCGACAGAGGAGACTTCAAATGTCCAAGGCAACCATCACCAGGCTCTTCATCGGAAGCATCATCGCCATCGTGGCCGGTGCGATCCTCGCCCTCGCGGCGGTCACGATCGCCTACGCCAATGGCGTCTTCATCATGGACGGACCGGATGTCGTGGGTGTCCGTGGCACCGGCCTGGCGTGGACCATGGTCGGGTTCGGCATCGTCGCCGGGCTGGTCGTGGTGGCGGGCTTCGTCGGCGGCCTCGTGTCCTGGATCGGCGCGCTGCTGAACACGGCGCAGCTCGAAGACAAGGTTTGGTTCCTAATCCTGCTCCTGCTGGGCATCTGGAACCTGGGCGTGTTCGCAATGATCGCCTACGTCATCGCCGGTCCTGACGCGAAGCCAGCCACCGCCCAGCGCGACACCTTCGTCCCGGCGTAACCCGTTGATTCAGCGAGCCGCCCGCGCCATCCGGCGGGTCGGCTCGGAACTCGACGGCAGACGCACACGTCCGGAGGTGTCACTTGGCCACCCTTGCTTCGACCGCTCCCCCGCTCTCACGAGATCGTGAGCGAGGGATGAGCGGACGGACGCTCATCCAGTGGCCGGCATGGCGGTGGCATCGGCGGACGAGGGGGTCGAGACGCGCTCGTGACTAGCTGGTCCGCGCGCCCGCTCCCCCTGGAATCCGTCGCCACGGCTGAGCGCTCATGGACAGCTGACGAAGCTCGGCACCTCGGCATCTTCTTCGTTGCCACCATCCTGTGGACCTGGACAGCCGGGGCGGTGTTCGTGCTGCTGGGCCTCAACGGCAGCGCCGGCGGCGAGATCGCCTTTCTGTTCGTAGCGGGGATCGCTCCCTCGGCGGTTGGGCTCCTCCTGGTCTTCAGGACCTACACCGCGGAAGCGCGCAACGACTACTTCAGACGGTTCGTGCCGACGTGGCGGGCGGCGTGGTTCGTTCTGCTGTACCTGGTGCTGCTGCTCACCGTCGCAACCGGGGTGCTCGTCATCTTCTTCGGGGAGAACCCGGACTTCACCGTGCTCAAGGGCTTCGTCAGCAACCCCTTGACCATCTTGGCGTTCGTGTTCGGCCTGTACATGTGGGGACCGCTGAATGAAGAGTTCGGCTGGCGGGGCTACGCCCTCGACAAGATGCTGGTCAGGTTCGGCTTTGCGCGAGGCTCGCTGATGCTCGGCTTCGCCTGGGGCATCTGGCATCTTCCCTGGATCTTCTTTGCCGGCCAGTGGCAGGCCCAGGCGTTCGGGGTGTCGCCGTGGTGGTTCGTCGTATACGTGGCGCAGGTCATGGTGTTCAGCGTCCTGATCTCCATCGCCTACATCCTGTCGTCGCGCAGCTACTTCGTTGCCGCTACCGTGCACGGCGTCGGCAACGCGGCCGTCGCTCTCTTCTACTACCAGGTCTCCCCCTCCGGGACGATCTGGTACCCCGTGATGGCAATGGTGGTGAGCCTCGGGATCATCGCCGCGACCTTTGGGCCATTCCACAGGCGATTCCTGGTCCGGTACACCGAGCAGCTCGAGCAGATGCACGCCGACCGCGACAGGTTCGGCATGACCCAGACTTCCGCTGCGATAGGCAATGGCGACCCCAGCCGCTCCTCATGACGCGAACCGAAGGCCGTTCGTCCCGGCGGCCCGGTCTCTGTGGCCCTATTCGCCCGTCGCGCGCCCGACGCACAGTCGGCGCAGCGAGGGTCGTCCCGAAGGTCGCACTGCGACTCATCGCCACGGCAAACCGGAAGCACCGGGGGACGCCCTGCGCCGTCGGAGGTGCGCGATGTCTCACGCTCTGGTGGCCGCGATCCTGGTCGGACACGGTCTGATCACGTCGATGACCGGCTTCGGCGCTGTGACGAGCCCGAATGCCCACGCCATGGCGCTCCCGTCCTGGATAGCGCTCGCCGAGGAGGGAGCCAACTGATGCCGGGCTCCGCCCACGATCTGGAGGAGAGACTCGTGACCGCGGACCTGGCAGTCGAGCCTAGAACGCCCAGGAGACACACTCCCATGGAGAACGCCTTCAACATCTCCGTCTTCGTCCTGTTCGCCGCCCTGTGGGTCGGCTTCGCCTACGCCTTGATCACGAGCCAGGGATCGCTCGACGCCGCGTGGCGCTGGATCACCGGCCAGCACCTGATCGTGCAGGGCGTCGTCTGGCTGCTGTTCCTGCCGGTGGTGGCGGGACTGTGGATCTGGGAGTCGGCCTGGCCACTGGTCATGCGCCTGATCCTCGTCGCCGGCATCGGCTTCTTCAATGTCTACCTGTTCTTCCCTGGCTACCTGCTCCGTCGATGAAGGCACCCAGTACTTGGAGAACCCACTGATGGATGCTCACGTACCAATCGCTCGGCTCGTCGGCAGCTCACTGCTGGCTGTGATTGCCGCCGCGGCGCTCGTCCTGGCGGCGCTCATGGCCTTCGCTGCGTGGGCAACCGGTTCACAGCTCACCGGCTGGGTGGCTGACGCCGGTTCCGCGGCGGTGCTGATCGTCGCGGTGCTCGCGGTCGCCTACGCCGGCCTCGCCGCCTACGCCACCTGGCAGACCTGGCATGCACGGCCCTTGGGCCGCATGCTCGGCCTCGCGGTGGCGATCATCGCGGTCCTGGCGGCTGGAGTGACACTTCTGGTGGGGAACGCTAGCGAGTCGACCCTGCCGCTCTACCTGGCCATCGGCCTCGGCGTGGCGACGGCCATCCCGATGCTGCTGCCGGATCTCACCGCGCCGTAGGTGGCTCCGATCGCCGAAGTCCTGGCGCGAGCGCTCGGTCGACCCGAGCCGTTCGCGCCACACGACGCGCCCTTCTGGGATGACCCGTACATCGGGTCGCAGATGCTGGCGGCGCACCTCGACCCGAGCACCGACGCCGCCAGCCGCCGGCCGGGGGCCATACGAGCGACCGTCGATCACCTTGTCGAGGCCCTGGGGCTGGCGCCTGGTTCGCACCTGCTGGACCTGGGCTGCGGTCCCGGTCTGTATGCCATGGAGTTCGCCCGCCGAGGGCTCCGAGTGACGGGTATCGACCTGTCTGCGGGCTCCGTCGCTCACGCGCGTCAGCTGGCCGAGGCCGATGGCGTCGATATCGAATACCGCGTCGCCGATTACACGCAGGCGGAACTCGGCGGTCCGTATGACGCGGCGGTCATGATCTACCTCGACTTCGGCGTGCTGGCCGACGACCCACGCGACCGGCTGCTCGCTGCGGTTCGCGCCTCGCTCCGACCGGGCGGCATCTTCGCGTTCGACGTCAAGACGCCTGCCCGAGCGAGGGTCAGCGACGGTCACATCGAGGTGTCCCGGCGGGACGCCGGCTTCTGGCGCCCCGGTCCCCACCTCCTCATCCAGACGAGCTACCGCTACGACGGCGACCTCGACCTGGACCAGCACGTGATCGTCGATGGCGACGGCATCACGACGTACCGCGTCTGGGATCGCGCCTACTCACTGACCGCCCTCCGACGCCTCCTCGTCCGCAACGGTCTGCACCCGTTCGCTCGCTGGGAGGATTTCACGGGGACCGAGTGGCGCCGCAGGTCACCGACCGTCGCCGCCACCGCTAGACGACGGTAGCCGCTCCCATCCTGGGCCGGCTCAGGGCGCCCAAGCGCGCGCACGTTCGACGGGCGGCGGCATGAGCACGTCGAGCACCATCGCGGCCACCACCAGCGCGACGTAGACGATGGCCGATATGGCACCGACCCGGTAGACGTCGCGCCACGGACTCATGGAACATGCGGACGACCTCGGCTCGGCAGCGATGGCGGCGGAGGTTTGCGCGGTCTCTTTCCCGGTGCGGAACCCCATCGTCGGCACGCAGGTGCGAGATGGCAGGCCGTTGGATGGCGCGACCCGGGCTAAATGGCCCTCCGGGCCTGACGGCTGCCCACATTGCGGCCGCAATCTGCGAGCGGTGGGCCCACGGTTCGGAATGGCCAGCCATCTAGGGCCGTCTGGCACTTCTTCGCCCCACCAGCCGCAGCCACGCTGCTGATATGCACCTGCTTGCTCGGGATCGGCTTCGCCAACGTGCTGCTGCTCAGCGGCTCGTGATCCCGCGATGACCAGCTCGGCTCGGTTATGCGAAGCATCCGGATGAGCCGAGTAATCGATACCTCCATCGACATCAACGTCCCGCCTGAGCGTGTGTGGGACGTGCTCGTCGACTTCCCGAGGTGGGAGGAATGGAACCCGTTCATCCCGGCGATTGACGGAGACCTCGAGGTCGGAGCCCGGTTGCGGTTGACCGTCGCTCCGCCAGGCATGAAGCCGATGGAGTTCACACCCAGGGTCTTCGCGGTGCGACCCGGCAAGGAGATCATCTGGGGCGGCAGCTTCCTCCTCTTCGTCTATCGCGGTGACCATGCGATCTGGATCGAGCCGCTCCCGAACGGCGGAACGCGCTTCCGGCAACGCGAGCGCTTCATGGGACCGATGGTGCTGCTCATGGGCCGCATGTTCG
>Ga0268386_10001022_pt1 | contig 18841 bp, 11 predicted proteins | sample RVTome_15_FD_200260 | JGI IMG/M metagenome (GOLD analysis project Ga0268386, IMG submission 200260) | Soil microbial communities from uranium-contaminated site in the Upper Colorado River Basin, Wyoming, United States - RVT150D86... ...
CCAGTTTTGGCAGACGCACAAGATGTTGTACCAACATCAAACGCAGTGGCATCGCTTATCCAATCCACTAGACCGGTTGCTGGAACTGGCAGGTGGGAACGGATTGGATACGGCAGCATTAAAGCAGTGCGTCAAAAGCGGCAAAATGGAACCGCTCGTCAAGGCGGATCAAGATTATGCCCGCAGTCTCCAAATCCGCAGTACCCCCACCGTCTTCATCAATAACCGGCGCATTGTCGGAGCCCATTCGGAGGCCGATTTTGTCCGCACCATCCGGCAGGAACTCGCTCGTGCAGAACGTGCCGCCCAGCAATAGTCTCGCCTCTTCACCCAGCCGCTGGCGGCGCCTGAGCGCCGCGCCGTGGCTGGTGATCTTGGCGCGCCTTCTGGTCGGCGGGCTGTTTGTGGTCGCGGGCTTTAGCAAGCTTCTATTACCCCATGCTGAAGTGGTGGCGCTCATGCAGCAGTATACGGTCATTCCCCAAACCGTCACGCCACTGATCGCCACGGTGTTGCCTTGGGTGGAATTGCTTAGCGGTACGGCGCTTCTCATCGGGTTCTTCACCACGCCAGCTGCGCTGGTTGTGGCCCTGCAATTGTTGGCGTTCTGCCTGCTGATGGTGGTCATCCTCATCATGGGTATTGAGGTGGAGGATTGTGGATGTTTCGGCCAATGGGGCTGGCATGAAACGCCCTTGCAGGTGCTGATCCGCGACCTCGTCATGTTGGCGCTCTTATGGCCTGTCATATGGCGTTGGCAGGATGTCTGGGCCCTGGATGCCTGGGGGGCTACGTCCACATCGCCGTAACTGCACGAACAGAATGAAAGTCCTCTCTTTTCTTGGGAAAACGATGTCGCTCAGGCTGTCTGGGATCTCAAGGTTGGCGTTTCTGAAACAGTGGTCGGGTATGATCGCTTTGGCCTTGAGTGCGCTAGTCTTGGCGCTTACGAATGTCGATTTGCAGCTATCTGATCAGTTTTACCTCCCTTCCCTCGGTTGGTATCTTGCCGATGAGATGCCTTGGCGGTGGTTGTACGATTACGGTGAGTTTCCGGCCATTGGGCTGGCGGTTGGTGCCTTTGGCGTGCTCGTCGGGAGCCGCTGGCGGCGGGTGTGGCGCTCGCATCGGCGCCGCTGTCTGTTCATCGTTCTGGCGGTTGCGCTCGGCCCTGGCTTGGCTATCAACGGCGTGTTAAAGCCCATGTGGGGACGGCCTCGTCCGCGGCAGGTGACGGAATTCGGAGGCGACAAAGCGTATCGGCCCTGGTATCAGCCGGCCGGACTGAGCGCCGCTGCCGACAAAAGTTTCCCTTCAGGACATGCGGCTATGGGATTTGTCCTGGTAGTGAGTGTGGTGCTGCTCCCGTGTCGTGGCGCCGGACTGCGGTGGGCATGGATTGCGGGTGCGCTGGGTTATGGCGGATTGATGGGATTGGGGCGGATCGTGCAAGGGGGTCATTTCTTATCTGATGTCCTCGGGTCAGCAGCGGTGGTGATGTTGGTGATCTGGGGATTGTCCGTGATGTTGCCGGTCGGGTTCTCTGGACGTTTACAGCCCAATCGGTCTTGACTCAGGTGTCACCTTACTCCGGCCATTGCCAGGACATCAGTTGCCAGTTGGGGCATCCTTCGACGGCCAGCGCCGCGATATAGCCGGGACTGGGATGCAGTTCCCATAAGGACCAGCGTGCTGCTTCGTCCGGTATGTCGCGGGTTTGTAATAAGGCGGCGGGCGCGCCGGGTGTCAACGAGACATCGAACTGGTCGAGGGGTAAGGATAGGCCCTGTCCTCTGGCTTTGATATAGGCTTCTTTACGCGTCCAGCAATTGAAAAATCCAATCGTGTGTTGCACGTGCGTGAGGGCGCGCAACTCGACGTTTTCCCGCGGTGAGAAAAACTGCTCGGCGATTTGGTCCCGGGCGAAATCCGGGCGAACATATTCGATATCGATACCCACGTCACGGCCATAAGTGATCGCATAGAGCACGAGATTGTGGGAGTGTGAGAGATTAAAGCACAGCGGCGCCCTGTCAGGGGGAGCCTCCAGAGCCGGTTTGCCATAGAGATTATATGAGAAGCGCAGTTCCTGGGGGGGGCGCTGCACATAGTGACCCAGGAGTGTGCGGAGCACACCACGCGCCACGATGTAGGAATCTCGGTCTCGGTCAGCATGGAAGCGGGCGGCACGCTGTTGTTCATCGGCAGCAAGGATGGCGTGTAAGTCGGCGAGACGCGAGGCGCTGGCGTGCAGGGAGGCGCGCCAGACGTGCACTTCAGCCGGTGATAGCGTGAAGTGGGCGGGGGCAGGATGCCAGACTTGCGGCTCGATGGTCATAAACCCTCAGCTCCATCAGGCTGGAGATAAGACGTGAGTTCTTGCGTGAGCACGGCGAGAAGAGATGGCCTGGTATGATGGATAAAGAAGTGGTTGCCGGGAAACATATGGCGTTTAAACGCCTGGTGGGTATGGGACTGCCAGGCATTGAGCGCGTCCTGACTGACGATGGTATCGTCCGTACCGCCGAAGGCGGTGATAGGGCAATCAAGTGGGGTTTTAGGCGTATAGATGTACGTTTCCGAAAGCAAAAAATCGGCCCGTAAACAAGGCAATAAGAGCTGCATGAGCGAGTCGTTATTGAGGATGTCCTCTGGGGTGCCCTTGATCCGGCGTAGCCCTTCGATGAACGCGGGCGTGGGCAACGCGTGCATGGGCTCCCGGCTCGGCGGTATATGAGGCGCCCGGATACCGGACGCGTAGAGGTGTAAGGGCATAGGACGTTGTTGCTGCCGGAGCAGTTGCGTGAGTTCAAAGCTGATCAGTCCGCCCAAGCTATGACCAAAGAAGACAAAGGGCCGATCGAGATAGGGTAGCAGAACATCGGATAGGGTCCGGACAAGCGGGGTCATCTGGGTAAACGGCGGCTCGCTGAGTCGGTTTTCACGGCCGGGCAATTTGAGCGCACACACTTCGACCGTACCCGGTAAGTGGCGGGGCCAATGGTGGTAAATGACGCTGCCGCCTCCGGCGTATGGAAAGCAGAACAGACGTAGTGCAGCATTGGGATTGGGAACGGAACGGGTCACCCAGTCGGGCGCGGCTGAATAGGTAGTCACGGTCATCTCTGCTGGTGGCGTCATCTCAGTTACATTCCCCCTGGCCTAGGGTAAAGGTCTAGCCTCCAGGGAGACGATATTTAAAGAGTCAAAGGAAGCATAAAAAATCTTCACCGGAGAGTCAAATGCGTTTTTGTGATTACGGGTTGAGTCTGATAGTAGCTTGTGTCACAATAAGTTATCGTTTGGTTTAGGTGTAAGAGGTGGTTTTATGACGGCCTTGAGATGGCTCGTCTCTCTGGTGCGAGGGTCCGTGTGGCTAGCGATGGGAATCGCCAGCCTATGGGGGTTGCCGGGATGCGGTTCGGTTCCGTCAGATCAGACCCCACACGCCGCCGCCGCGCAGGTGGCGCAGGCAAAGGGGAGGGCTGACGCCTCAGCGATGCCGGAGACGCAGACGGAGGCGATTCCGATCACGATTGCCGAGGTGGTGCGGCGGCCCATTGCGGCCTATCTGCAAGGGACGGCGACTCTGGAGAGCCCGGCCCAGGTGCAGGTGTTGGCCAAAACCGCCGGGCTGGCGATGCGAGTGGCCGTGGAAGAAGGGACACATGTCGAGCAGGGACAGCTTTTGGTGCAGCTCGATGATCACGAAGCCCGTTTGGCGCTCGAACGGGCATACATCCAATTGGCGGAAGCGGAGTTGGCCTATAAGTCGCTCGTGCACCTGGATCAGAAAGAGGCCAAGCTCGAACTGCGCCGGGCGCAACTCACGGCCACTGAGGCGCAGGAACTGTATCATAAGTCACTCACGATGGAGCGCCGCGGGCTCGCCAGTCAGCAAGAGGTGGAGGCTGCCCGCACGAAGAAAGCGATTGCGGATGTGGCGGTGCAGCAGGCGCAGGTGCGCCTGGAATACAAAACCACCGATGATGCCCGATTTCGCTACGAACGGGCTCAAACCGAGTTGAAAGAAGCTCAGTTACGCCTGCGTGACATGACCATTACCGCCCCGATTACCGGCGTCATTAGTGAGCGGCAGGTGGTGCCGGGACAATTCGTCAACACGTCGGGGCCGCTGCTGACGATTGTGAATACGACACGGTTGCTGGCCCGCACGTTTTTGCCGGAAAACGTCTCCAGCCAAGTGCAAGTCGGCCAACCGGCGCATCTTGATGTCGAGGCATTGCCCGCGCGCAAATTCCCCGCTCGCGTGCAATTGATTAGTCCGGTGGTAGACGCGCAGAGCGGCACGTTCAAAGTCACCCTGGAGGTGTTGCAGCCCACCGCGGAACTCAAGCCCGGTATGTTTGTTACGGCGTTTATTACCGTGGCCCAGCACGACAATGCCCTGGTGATTCCGAAGCGGGCACTCACCCTGGATAGCCCGGAGCCCACCGTCTATCGTCTGCGCGACGGTCGTGCCTATCGGGCTGCGCTCAGCCTGGGGTTCACAGATGGCGAGCAGGTGGAAGTGACGTCCGGACTGACGGCAGGCGACCAAGTGGTGGTGATGGGTCAGGATAAACTGCTCGACGGCACGGCGGTGCAGGTGGTGGAAAACCACCCTCTGGAGCGCCGCCCCACCACACGGAATTGATGTCCAATGCGGCATGATAAGGCTGGTGTATGCGCGTGACGCAACTCGCCATTTCGCGTCCCGTCAGCACGATCATGGCCACCATTGCGTTGTTGCTCTTCGGGCTGTTGGCCCTGGAGCGCCTGCCAGTCAATTTACTCCCTGAGCTGACGTATCCCACTGTGACCATCCACACCCGGCTGCCGGAAGCGGCGCCGGCTGAAGTCGAATCGCTCCTCACCCAGCGGATCGAAGAAGTGGTGGGCGTGGTGAATAACGTGGTGCGCTTGAGTTCGATATCTCGCGCCGGCCAATCGGAGGTGACGTTGGAGTTTGGCTGGGGCACGAATATCGATCTGGCGGTTCTAGAAGTGCGCGAGCGCCTCGACCGTCTGCAATTGCCCATTGATGCCGATACCCCGATTTTACTGCGATATGACCCGGACCTGGATCCCATCATGCGGCTCAGTTTATCGGGTGAGCGTGATTTGCTGACCCTGAGAACCCTGGCGGAAGAGACGATTCAGCGCCAGCTCGAAGTGATCGAAGGCGTGGCTGCAGTGCAGGTGAATGGCGGCTTAGAGGAAGAAATTCAGGTTGAGATTGATGAAGCGCGTTTGGCGCAGTTGGGCATTTCGCTCCTGCAAGTGGTCGAGCGGTTGCAGCAAGAGAACATCGATTTGGTGGGCGGCGCCATTCATGACGGCGATGCCCGGTATTTGGTACGCACGCTCAACGCCTTCACGTCGGTTGCCGATATCGCCGCGCTTGGGGTCGGACGCCGCAATGGCACGCCGATTATCCTTCGAGACGTCGCAGACGTACGCCAGGGGCAGAAAGACCGCCGTCTCATCACCCGTCTGAATGGGGTGGAGACGATCGAACTGGCGCTGTTCAAGCGCGTCGATGGCAATACGGTGCGGGTCGCGGAGCGGGTGCGCCAGCGCCTGCAGGCGTTACAGGCGACGTTGGATGACCTGCCGTACGCGGTTCGCTTACAGGTGATTAGCGATCAATCAACATTTATTCGCGGGGCCATCGGGGAGGTGCTGAAAACCGCATGGATGGGTGGTATCCTGGCCATGCTGGTGCTCTACTTTTTTTTGCACGACGTGCGCAGTACGCTGCTGATCGGAAGCGCCATTCCGGTGTCGGTGGTCGGCAGTTTTTTCCTCATGTATCTTCTGGATATTTCCCTGAATATTCTGTCGCTCGGCGGTTTAGCGCTCGGCATCGGCATGTTGGTGGACAACGCCATTGTGGTGCTTGAAAGTGTGGAGCGCCAACGCGCCGCTGGCGTTCCCCGGCTGCAAGCGGCATGGCGCGGCACAGCGGAAGTCGGGCAGGCGATCACCGCATCGACGTTGACGACGGTTTGCGTGTTCGTCCCGTTGATTTTCGTACGCGGCGTCGCGGGCCAATTGTTTAACGATTTAGCGCTGACGGTGAGCTGTGCGCTGTTGATGTCGTTAACGGTTGCGGTGACACTCATTCCGATGTTCGCCGCCATCGGCGACGCCCATGCCGGTCTCGATGAGGAAGAGCCGGCGGGGCCGGTCGTGCAACGTCTGGCGGTTGGGCTGCGGGCGCTGTGGTGCGGCGTGCGCCGCATGGCTGCACCGGCCACGTCGGTATTGCGCTATGTTGAGGTGGCGGTTACCCATGCTCTGCGCCTGGGGCTGAACGGTTATTTGCGGATTCTGGATTGGGGCTTGCGTCATCGCGCTGCGGTCTTGATCTTGATATTGGGCGTGTGGAGCGGCCTGGCGGCTTTGAGCATGCAAATTGGCCAGGCGTTTATGCCGGAGTTGCATCAAGGGGTGTTGATTGCAGATGTGACGCTTCCCATCGGCACACCGTTGCAGAACACGGCTGATCGAGTCGGGCAAATTGAGCGCGTCGCCTTGCAACATCCGCACATCGTACAGGTCTACAGCAGTATTGGCCGACAACACCATAGTGGCGGGGTGGCGAACAGCGAGCGGGAAAATGTGGCGCAATTACATCTGTATCTGGCGCCCCAATTGGTTGCTGATGATGAAGCGAGGGTGTTGGCAGACCTGCGCCAGGCGGTACGAACCCTGCCCGGAGTGCGAGTTGAATTTGCCCGGCCGTCCTATTTTAGTTTTGCCATGCCGCTGGAAGTCGAAATTCGGGGACACGATTTGGAGCAATTGCGCCGCGTGGCGCAGCAATGGACCGAGGCGTTTACCGGACTTGGCGGATTGACCGATGTGCGGTCGAGTATGGCGCCGGGCGAACCCGAGTTACAAATTACCTTCGACCGCCTCAAGCTGGCGGCTCTGGGATTGGACCTGGCCGATGTCGCCGCGATTATCAAGCAAAACGTGCAGGGCGAAGTGGCCACGGCTCTGACCCGAGCGGAGCGCGACGTGGATATCCGCGTGCGGGCTCAGCCGGCGTCCCTGAACAGTATTGCCGGCATTGAGCGATTGCGGATCAATCCACGCAGTGCCGTTCCGGTACCGCTCAGCGCCGTGGCCACGCTTGTCGTGGCGCGCGGCCCGAGTGAAATTCGGCATGAAGATCTGCAGCGGGTTGCGGTCATTACCGCGAGCGTTCAGGACCGAGCGCTGGGCGAGACTGTCAAGGACCTGCGGCAGCAGTTGCAACAGCGCCCCTTGCCGGCGGGACTTACGGCCCGAGTGCAGGGACAGAGTGCGGAAATGCTCGCGGCGTTTCGCAGTTTGGTGTTTGCGTTGATCTTGGCGACCTTTCTCGTCTATCTCGTCTTGGCCTCGCAGTTCGAGTCTTTTGTACAACCTCTGCTCATATTATTTGCCATCCCGTTGGGCCTGAGCGGTGCGGTCCTAGCGCTATGGCTGACCGGGCAGAGTCTGAATGTGCTGGTGGGCATCGGCACCGTTCTCCTGGCGGGTATCGTGGTGAACAACGCTATTGTGCTGGTCGATTATAGCAATCAATGCCGCCAGCGGGGACTGGATCGGTTGCAAGCGATTCGGGAGGCGGCGGTGGTGCGATTCCGTCCGATTTTGATGACGACATCGACGACGGTGTTGGGCCTGTTGCCGATGGCCTTGGGATTGGGGCACGGAGCTGAGTTGCGCACCCCACTGGCCATCACTGTGATCGGTGGCCTTTTGGTGGCGACACTGCTGACACTCTTGCTCATCCCGGTGGCTTACAGTCTGGTGGGCGGCCGGCGTCGGCGAACGCCATCACAGATGGTCTCATGGGATCGTGAGCACGATCTTATAGAGTAGGCACACAGATGCATCTGGCGCGTTGGGCCATGTCACGCCCGGTTACAACCTTGATGCTCGCCGTCAGTGCGGTGGTACTGGGTATCGTGGCCGTGGTGCGTCTCCCCCTGTTGTTATACCCGAGCTACGATTCGCCTCAACTCACAATTGTCATCCCTTATCGCTCTTCTGCCCCGGAGGAAATCGAGCGCCTGATCGTGCGGCCGCTTGAAGACAGCCTGGGGACACTGAGCCACCTGCAACGCATGACGTCGCAGGCGACGGCCACACAGGGCCGTGTGCGGTTGGAATTTGCCTACGGAACGGATATGGACCTGGCCGCGATTGAAGTCCGCGACCGGCTCGACCGGGTGCGCCGCCGCTTGCCTCCGGATGTTACTGATGTGTTCTTGCGGCGGTGGAGCAGCGAAGACATACCGGTGATGAGGCTGCGCATCGGTTGGCAGGGGGCACCGGAACAACTGTACAACATGGTGGTCAATACGATCGAGCGGCGTTTACAAGCCATTGATGGCGTCGCGAATGTCGAGGTGTACGGTTTGCAACGCAAAGCTTTGCGCATCGAAATCGATCCGGCTAGCCTGGAGATGCATGGTCTCACCACATTGCGCCTGGTCGACCGGTTGCGCCGCAATCATCTGAATCTAGGTGGCGGGACGGTTGAAGATGGGGGCGTGCGCTATTTGCTCCGCAGTCTGGGAGATCTCCAAACCCCTGAGCAGGTGGCGGACCTGCCGGTCGGCGACCGTGGTTTACGGCTGCGGGATGTCGCGCGGGTGCAGTATGCCTATCCGCCAAAAGATCGCTACGATCGCCTGGATCGGGAAGACACGATGACCATGCACGTGTACCGGAGTTCGACGGCGAATGTGGTGCGCGTGGCGCAGGACGTGCATCGTACACTCGACGCCATTCGACAGTTGCCGCAGGCGGCCTCCCTGGGCATTTTTGTATACCACGACAGTTCGCAAGAGATTTTAACCCGTCTGCGGCACTTGCAATGGTCCGGGCTCTTAGGCATGGGGCTGGCGCTGGCGGTGTTGTGGCTGTTTCTGCGGCATCTGCGGGTGACAGCAGTGCTAGGCATGGTAATCCCGATCAGCCTGTTGACGACGTTTTTAATCATGTATTTGCTACGCGAAGGATTGGGTTCGCCGGTGAGTCTGAATGTGGTGTCCCTCAGCGGGTTGATGTTGTCCGTGGGCATGCTCGTCGATAGCAGTGTGGTGGTGCTGGAGAATATTTTTCGCCATCGCCAAATCGGGCTCCCGGCTCGTGAGGCGAGTCTGGTCGGGTCACAAGAAATGGGCCAGGCCGTGCTAGCGGCGACGGCGACTTCAATCGTGGTATTTTTGCCCACGATTTTTGTCTCCGGCAACTTTATGGGCCGCGCGATGAGCGAGTTCGCCCTCGTGGTGTGTGCCGTGCTCATGGCCTCGTTGGGGGTGGCGCTGACGTTGGTCCCGATGCTGAGTGCACGGTTTCTGAGGTCTGCCGACTTCAGTGCGGCGCCCCCCCAGACGTGGCTGACGGTCCGCTACGGCGCTGCTATTCGCTGTACGCTGCGCTATCGCTGGATAGTGTTAGGGGTGGCGGCTGGAGTGTTCGCGCTCAGTCTACATCTCTACATGTCTTTGATTCTGCCCAATCGCGATCTGTCACGCACGCCCAGGAGATGGATGTCCGTCTATGTGCAGATGCCCAGAGCGGTGCCGTTTGACGAGGCTCAGACCATTATGACATTTCTCGAAAATGACTTGCTTGAGCGGCGCGATGCGTTGGAAATTCGCCATGTCATTACCTCGACGCGCCGCGATGGGGAGCATCAGCTAGAAGTGTATTTTCGTCCGGTGGAAAACAGTCGAACTTCCACCCACACCCTGCATCAGCGATTTCTGGAGTCTCTGCCCAACATCGCCGGTGTGAGTTATCGCGTGCGGGGTTATGCGAGTGCGCAAGGACAGCAGGACATTAGCGTGCAACTCGCGGGGCCAAACAGCGAGGTGTTGGCGGACTTGTCGGAACAGGTTAAAACGCGTCTCAGTCGCATTCCGGGAGTGTACAACGTGTCGACGGAGGTGGACCGGGGTGATGAAGAGCTGCAGCTCACGGTCGATCGCGGCCTTGCCCAGCGTTGGGAGTTGCCGTCACAGCGCGTGGCCTCGACCGTGGCGTTGGCCATTAGTGACCGACCTATTGCGACGATGACATGGGAGGGCGAAGAGGTTGAGGTGCATCTGAACGCCGGAACCGATGGATTTCTTAGTGCCGATCAATTGCACAACATGCCGGTGTCGGCTGATGAGGCGGGGGGGAGGGTAAGTGTGGGGCATGTGGTGCGCAGCCGGGTGCAGCGAGCCTCGACGAGTATGAGCCGGGAAAATCGCCTGCAGACCACGAATGTTGTGGTCCGAACGCTAGACGGCATCACTATGTCCGAAGCCGCCCGCAGCATCCGGGAAGCACTCGCCTCGCTGATCCTGCCGACAGGCTACGACTGGCAGTTGGGACGTTCCTATCGCCGCTTTGTAGAGGCGCAGAAAGAATCGACGTTTACCCTCAGCCTGGCGATCGTGCTGGTCTATATCATTATGGCGGCTCTGTTCGAATCGATCGTCTTGCCGTTCGCCATTATGTTGACCGTCCCGTTCGCCTTGAGCGGTGTAGTGGGGATATTTGTTTTGACGGGCAGCCGGTTCAACCAAATGGCGGACCTGGGAATGTTGCTCCTGTGCGGGCTCGTGGTGAACAGCGGCATTATGCTCGTGGCGGCGGCCAATCAGCTCCGGGCCAAGGGATTGAGCCGCACGGAGGCTCTGATTCAAAGTGGTCAACAACGGTTGCGTCCAATCGTCATGACCGTCATCACCACCCTGATGGGATTAGCCCCCATGGTGGCACCGATCTTATTCCCAGCCTTTTTTGGACCCACCGACCACTACGTGGCTATTTACGGACCTATCGGATTGGTCGTGGTCGGCGGTTTATGCACCTCGACCGTCTTGACGCTACTGCTTTTGCCGGCCATGTATGCCCTGCTGGACGACGGCATCATCACCTACCGCCGTCTCCGCGTCCTGCTGAGCAACGTCAGAGGCCTTTAACCATCAAATCCGCCACCAGTTGGGTGAATTTGACCGGGTCGTGCAACTCCGATCCCTCTGCCAACAAGCCGTAGCCGAGGAGCAATTGGGCGTAATCATCCAGCACGGTAGACTCCGGGTCTCGATCGAATTGCTCCTGCATTTTGCCCAGGATGGGATGCGTCGGGTTGAGTTCCATAATGCGGCGTTGCTTCGGCCCGTGCAACTCACTCTGCCGCAGGAGGCGCTCCAGTTGTGGGCTGTAATCGTGCTCCGCGCCCACCAGGCACACCGGCGACTCCGTCAGCCGGGTCGAGAGTCGAACTTCCTTGACGTGCTCATCCAGCTTTTTCTGCAACAGCTCCAGCAAGCTGCTATGGCCGGCGGCTTGTTCTTTCAGGGCTTGTTCGGCTTTTTCTTTTTCCTCTTGGCTACCGAGCTGTACCGTGCCCTTACCGACCGACTGCAGTCTCTTACCGTCAAATTCCGTGAGGCTTTGCACCACCAACTCGTCGACCGGATCGAGCAGGAAGAGGACCTCATACTGTTTCGCCTTAAAGGCTTCCAGATGCGGGGAATGTTCAACCGTGTGGCGGGAGTCGCCCGTGATGTAAAAAATCTCGGTTTGATCCGGCTGCATGCGGTCGACATAGGCTTGCAAGGTGGTTAGCTGTTCCGCGTCGTGTGACGACGAGAAGAGCAGGAGTGAGATCAGCGTGTCCTTATTGTCATAATCCGCTCCCACGCCCTCTTTGAGGGTGCGGCCGAACTGCGCCCAGAATTTGAGGTAGGTCTCAGGGTCCTCTTGGTGCATTGTAGTCAGCGTATCGAGCACCCGCCGCACCAGCCAGGAGCGGATTTGCGTGATGTGCCGGTCCTGCTGTAAGCGTTGCCGGGAGATGTTGAGCGGCAAATCGGCGGAATCGACTACGCCTTTGAGGAAGCGTAAATAACGCGGTAGCAAATCTTCGCATTGGTCCATGATCATGACGCGCTGGGCGTAGAGCTGCAAGCCGTATTCCGCCGCGTGATAGTAGAGGTCAAACGGCGCCCGGGCGGGGATGAAGACCAGTCCCTGAAACTCGAATCGCCCCTCGGCTTTAAAGGCCATGTGCTTGAGCGGCGCTTCCCAATCGTGCGCCATGTGCTTGTAGAATTCGGCGTATTCTTCCTCCGTTACCTCGGATTGGGGCCGGGTCCAAATCGGCCGCATCGAGTTGAGGGTTTTGTCTTCCACCACGATGGTGGTGTTCCCATCCGGTTTGGGCATGCCCTTCTCATCGCGCTCGACTTCTTCACGCTCTTCTTTGTGCTTGATGGGATAATTGACGAAATCCGAATAGCGTTTGACAATGCGGCTCAAGACCCACGACTCGGTAAAATCCTCGATGCCGCCGTCCGGATCGACCGGCTTGAGGTGGAGGGTAATCGAGGTGCCGCGCTGTTCTTTTGCCGCTGGCGTCAGCGTGTATTGGCCGTCGCCGCTCGATTCCCACTGCGTCGCCGTCTCTTCTCCGGCGCGCCGCGTTACCAGGCTTACCTGGTCCGCGACCATAAAGGCCGAGTAAAAGCCAACGCCGAAGCGCCCGATGAATTCGCCGAGCATCTCGTCGGATTTGCCTTCCTTTTTGATCTGCTCTAACAGCGTGCGCGTACCGGACTTCGCGATGGTGCCGATGTTGGTCATGATCTCGTCGCGGCTCATGCCGATGCCCGTATCGTGGATCGTCAACGTACGGGCGGTCTTATCGGCCTCCAGACGAATCTCCAGTGTATCGTTATCCGCCAACAGCTCAGGGTGGGTCACGGCTTCGAACCGCAGACGGTCCAGAGCGTCCGATGCGTTAGAGATCAATTCTCGTAGGAAAATGTCTTTGTGGGTGTACAGCGAGTGGATCATCAGCTCCAAGAGCTGCTTGGTTTCGGCCTGAAAAGCAAACGTCTCAATTGGGGTGCTCACCGCTTCATGCTCCTCTGTGTGGATCGAGATTCCTACAAGATGAAAAAACTATCAAATTTTTGCCGGTTCAGAGTAAAAATTCAAAGGGAATTTTGCGGGAATGGGGCCTGTAGTCAAGCATCGTGTTGGGCGCCAGTGCCTCACGTGCCGACGTGGATTAGGAGCGCCAGCGCCGGACAAAATGGGCAATCGCCGTCCCAATCGCGTCCGGCGCATCTTCCTGGATGAAATGACTGCCGCGCACGGTCACTTCCTCTTGGTTAGGCCAAGTGCGGCAAAACTCGCGTTGTGGACCGGTGAGGATCGCACCGGGGTCGGCATTGACGAATAGTTTGGGCACGTCCGATGTGGAGAGCCACTTGGCATACTCCTGCACGATGGCAACGACGTCAGCCGGTTCACCCTCAATCGGGATTTCACGGGGCCAGGTCAGAGTCGGACGCCGGTCTTCGCCAGGATTGACGTAGGGGCGGCGGTAGACGGTCATCTCCGCCTCGGTGAGTCCACGCAGCACTGAGCCGGGTAGCACGCGCTCGACAAACACATTTTTCTGCAACACCATATCCTCTCCCGCTGGAGAGCGAAAGCCCTGAAACACGTTGCGCGCGGCGGCGGGCCACTCCGCCCAGGTGACAGGCCGCACGATGCTTTCCATATACGCCAATCCTTGCACCGCGTCCCGGTGCCGATTCGACCAATCAAACCCCAAGGCGGACCCCCAATCGTGCACCACGAACACGACGTTGCTCGTCAGATCGAGATGATCGAAGAGAGCGTTGAGATACTCGCGATGCTGGACAAAGCGGTACGCGCCCGGCCCGCTCGATTCCAGCTTGTCGGAATCGCCCATGCCGATGAGATCCGGGGCGATGCAGCGGCCTAATCCGGTCAGATGCGGGATGATGTTGCGCCACAAATAGGACGACGTGGGATTGCCGTGCAGGAAAACGATCGGATCGCCGTCGCCTTCTTCCGTATAGCGCATCGTGCGGCCCAGAATCGTGGCAGATTTTTTCGGGTAGCATTCCTCAGCAGAAATCATCATCACTCCTTATGTCTGAACGTCGTCGTGTGGCGGCGCGACCATCAACAACACAAACCATCGTCGTCGAACCCCTGCTTGCAGGGACAGCTTCCCCTCGAGCGATCACAGCGATAGTACCATACTTGCGATTGTCGTCCCGCCCCCTGGAGCCCAGAACCTGTGGTAGCCTGATGCCGCTCTACGCCAAATTCTCATCGCACTGTACCGGTTGACATCGGTGCAGGCTCTGTATATGGTATTCTACAGCTCATGCAGTACGATTCGGAAAAAGAGCGGTTGCAAAGTGAATAGATATACCGGCCTGGATGATGTTGACAAAATGAGCCGTGGTAATCGAAGCTGAAAGCGCAACTGAACAGGCCTTCTCTAGGGTGGAGTTCGATTGCACTTTTTTCTTGCGTATGCATCGACGCCCCGTGTTCTGAACCACAACGATAGTCGGCGGAAATAGGGGTGTGGGTATGAAGCTTCGTTTGCATAGTCGTGGAGGGTTATCCATGAGAAAGCTCGTTGTCAGTTGCATCGTGTTCGGGCTCGTCACCCTGGGATGGGGTGCCAGCAGTAGGGGGGAGCAAGCACCGAGTCCTAAAGGGGAGCTCCGCGTGGTGGATAAGCATCCCCTGAACTGGGTGTTTCTGGTGTATAACGTCTTTGAGCACCTCATCGAGGTCGACCGGCAGGGCCAGCTGGTGCCGCGTCTGGCGACCAGTTGGCGATGGCTCGACGACCGTACGCTCGAAGTCAAGCTGCGCCAAGGGGTGCGGTTTCATAACGGTGAGGTGTTTGATGCCGAGATTGTCAAACTCAACTGGGAAGACAGCATTCGGTCACGACAGCCCCACACCATTGGGAAATTTCTGAATTTCAAACCGGGGTCGACACTCGACATCCTGGATCCGTACACCGTGCGGTTTGTCTTTGCGGAGCCGGACGGTGGCGCCCTGGCCAAGCTGACGATTATGCATATTGGCAACCGAGAGTTTTATCGGGAATTTGGCTGGGGTGAGAAGAGTTGGTGAATTATCCAGGGAGCAGGCCCGTGGGGCACGGGACCGTATAAGCTGGTGGAAGGATTCTCCACTCCCAATATGCGAACGGACCGCATCGTCCTGGAAGCCAATACCGACTACTGGGACAAAGACCGTTTTCCTCGGTTACAACGCGTCGTTTTCGACAACATATTGGGGCAGAAAGAGGCGGTAGAGTTGGTCAAGACAGGTGAAGGCCGGGTGGATGTGGTGACGGAATTGAGCCCATTGGAAACCCTACGCGTGGCTCAGAGTTCCTTTGCTACCGTGGTGAAGAATCGGGGAAGCCTGGGAACCATTCTCGGCCGTTTTAACATGCGCAAAGCGGACAGTCCGTGGTCGGATCTGCGTCTGCGCCAGGCGGTGAATTTTGCCATCAACCGCGCCGACCTCATCCGTTATGCTGCCAAGGGGAATGGGGTGGTCATCCCAGCCCTAGTCCCCGCCGACGCGTTCGGATACAATCCCGACCTCAAACCGTTCCCCTTTGACCCGGACCGAGCGCAGCAGTTGCTGCGAGAGGTAGGATATCCTGATGGTCTGGCCATGACGCTGATCGCCCCTGAAGGTCTCAAGGTCCAGGCAACGGTGGTCAGCAAGATGCTCGAGCACGTGGGGCTCACGGTTGACCTTCAGATCCTCGACCCGACCGCTTATACCCGGCAAACCGTCCTCAGTCATTTGGATCAGCCGCCTGAACAGCAAACCTGGGATATTGCCCTGACCTCTTCGATGCCTGATATCGCGAATTTCCCGCCGTATTTGTTCTACCACATCCTCGCTCTCGATGGCTCTGATGATTGGGTGCGCGAACTCCCGAAACTCCGCCAGCTCAATGAGCAGGTCTTGAGCACGGTGGATCGGCCGCAACAGCAGGCGTTGATCCGTCAAATGGAGCGCCACACCCATGAGCAGGCGTATTTCCTTTTCTTGTACAATCCTATTCAACTCTACGCCGTGAACAAAGCGGTCGAGTTTACGCCGTATGTGAACGCTCTGCTCAATTTTGCCGAGACCTCGGTGACGGCGAAGCATTGGTCAGTACGAAAGCAAAAGGCGGCTGTGCACGAGTAAAAGATACCCCGGTATCGGAAGGAGCCCCCCATGGATGCGAAGCGGAAGCGGTTTTTCCGGGATTACAGCATCCAAAACAAAATGCTGCTGATCATCCTGCCGCTGATCGTCGTTCCCATGCTGATTCTGGCCACGGTTGGCTTTATCACGGCGAGCCGTGAGGCGGCCAAGACGAGCACTCGCTATCTCAAACAGCGGGAGAATGATCTTCGCACCATCGCCGAGAATCCGGCCATCCGCGATTATTTTAACAATCTGAGCTATGGCCTCGCCGAAGAGGCTGAAGTCCATCGGCACGAGTTGGAACGCTCCCTCAAGCGCTTTGCCGACCGCAGTAACAGCATCGAGCTAATCTATCCGCAGGTTCGCTTTGTCGATCATCGGGGGCACGAAGCGGCCAAGGTCGTCGCCGGCCAGATTGTCAACGATCGTAGCCAGGTTGCGGCGCCACCCTTTTTCGCTGCCGTGAAGCGGTTCCGGCCCGGTGAGATCTACCTGTCGCCGCCCGGGTCTCAGATGCTCTCTGCCATGCCGGTGTATCAGCCGGGTAGTAGCGGGCGGGAACCGGTATTCCAGGGCGCGGTGGTGCTTGATTTTGTCTACCCGCTGCAGGACTTCCGGCGCACCACGTGGGTGATTGCCGCCACCTTTGCCATCATCACCGCGATCAGTTTGGGCATCGCTCTCTTCCTCACCATCAATCGGGTGCGACGCCTCACCGATCCGATCCGGCGGCTGGCCGAGGCGACCCACCTCATTGCGGCGGGCCAGCGCTCGATTGCGGTCGAGGATGACTCCCACGACGAGATCGGTCAGTTGGCCCAGTCGTTTAACGATATGGCGGTCAGCCTCGAGCGGAACGAGACCGCGTTGCAGCGCAAGGTCGTGGAGACCACGGCGCTGTATGAGGTCGGCCAGGAGATCATAGCCCGGATTGACCTCGAACCCACCCTGAATCTGATCGTCGAGCGCGCCCACACGCTCTTGCAGGCAGATACCAGCCTACTGGCTTTATGCCAGCAGGGCAGTAACACGCTCACTATCCAAGCCCACAGCGGCACGGTCACCGAGGCTATCCTTGGAGCTCGCATTGAGCCTGGACAGGGCCTTGGAGGACGTGTGGTGGCGAGTGGCGAACCGATCTTAGTCGGCGATTATCTGGTGGAATACGCCGATAGTCCCTTTCTACAGTCGATCCAAGAAGCGGACCTACGCTCGTGGCTCGGCGTGCCGCTCAAAGCCCGCGACAGGGTCATTGGCGTTCTCTATGCCATCAGCCGCTCCCCCCAAAAATTTCATGAAGAGGACCGACAGTTGCTGAGCGCCTTAGGCGATCAGGCTGCGATTGCCATCGAGAACGCCAGGCTTTACGAACAAGTCCGGCAACACGCTGCCGAGTTGGAGTTGAAGGTCGAAGAGCGCACGCAGGAGCTGCAAGAGGCCAATAACAAATTAGAGCAAGCCTCGCGCCATAAATCGGAATTCCTGGCCAATATGTCCCACGAATTGCGCACGCCGATGAATGCCATCATCGGATTCTCCCGCCTCGTCATGCGGCGCACACAGGATCTCATCCCGGCCCGCCAAACCGAAAACCTGGAAAAGATCCTCGTGAGCGCGGAACACCTTTTGGGGCTGATTAACGACATCCTCGACCTCTCCAAGATCGAGGCCGGACACGTGGACATTGTACCGGCCGATTGTGATCTGGAACCGCTGGTCGATACCTGTCTGCGCACCGTCGAGCCGATGGTGCTAAGCGAGCACGTGCGGCTGGAGAAAGTGATCGACCACGATCTGCCGATGCTATTTACGGATGAGGACAAATTGAAGCAGATTCTCATGAATCTCTTGAGCAACGCTGTGAAATTCACCGAGCAAGGCGCGGTAACCGTGACGGCCCGACGCCATGATGAGGAGGTCAGCATAGCCGTGGCGGATACCGGTATCGGCATTCCGGAAGAGGCATTGGGGCGTATTTTTGACGAATTTAGCCAGGCGGACAGTAGCACCACGCGGCAATATGGCGGCACGGGCTTGGGCTTGTCGATCAGCCGACATCTCGCCCAGCTCATGGGGGGTGACATCGCGGTGCAGAGTACCGTTGGCGTCGGCTCAATATTTACTGTGACACTGCCGTTGCGCTACGCCCCTACTCAGACGGCCAGGAGTCCGATGACCCCACCTTCTCCTGAGGAACGAGTCGCTCAACCCGGAGATAGCAACGTGCTGCTGGTCATCGATGATGACCCGAATATGCTCTATCTCTTGCAGGAGAATCTCAGCGAAGTGGGCTATCAGGTCGTCGGGATTGAGCGCAGTGAGGAGAGTCTGCAAAAAGCGCGCGACATCAAGCCGTTAGCGATCATCCTCGACATCCTGATGCCGCATAAGGATGGCTGGCAAGTGCTGCATGAGCTCAAAGCCGACATCGCCACGCGCAATATCCCGATCATTGTGCTGTCCATTGTGGACCAAAAGGACCTGGGCTATCGGCTCGGGGCCTTTGATTATTTGCTTAAACCCTTTGATCGCGAAACCATCCTCACTGCTTTATCGCGCATCTCGCCGCACCGGGGCCGTCTCCTGGTGGTGGATGACGACCCTCAGGTGGTGGATTTGGTACGGCAACTTCTCGACGACCAGTCTTACGAGATCAAGTCTGCCAGCGACGGTGAAGAGGCACTTGAGGCGATCGCTCGCCAGCGGCCTGATGTCGTCTTGCTCGACCTCCTCATGCCCCGCCTGGACGGCTTTGGCGTCATCGAAG
>Ga0268386_10001023_pt1 | contig 18838 bp, 17 predicted proteins | sample RVTome_15_FD_200260 | JGI IMG/M metagenome (GOLD analysis project Ga0268386, IMG submission 200260) | Soil microbial communities from uranium-contaminated site in the Upper Colorado River Basin, Wyoming, United States - RVT150D86... ...
CGTAGCCGAACAGCGCGAGGTGGCCGGGGCCGCTGCCCGGCGTGACCCCCGGGCCGACCGGCCACTGGAGGCCGAGAGAGCCCGCGGCGGCGAGCTCGTCGAGGTGGGGGGTGAAAGCGGCTTCGAGCTCGGTGGGACCACCGGGTTCGCGGGGCAGCCCGCCCAGCCCGTCGAGGACGAACAGGAGAATCGACTGCCCGTCGGGCCGGCGCAGTCCGCGGATGTCGTCGAGGTTCAAGCACCCTCCATAATAAAAATAGACGCGGCGTGGCGGTCGAGTATAGTTTGCTTCTCCCGATCGTGCCGGGATCACCAGGCGCGGCCGGTGGAGTGCCACGTACCTGAACAGAGGATTCGACGACATGATCCGCAACGTTCCCCTGCCCGCCACGGCCGTGCTGCTGGCTCTTGCAGTCTCCGCCTGCGCCTCGAGCGGATCGACCGGACTCAACCGCGGCCCCTCGAACCGGGCCGTCACGGCCGATTACGGAGCGCCGCCCGACACGGTCATGCAGGCGGCCTGGGAAACCCTGCGGAACGACGGCGTGATGGCCCGCTCGTTTCAGCGCATGGCCGGCGACACCACGAACATCGCGCGGATGGAATCCGACTGGATCTACGTCCCGCAGGTGTTTCCCGCGGCTCCGCTCACCGGCGTCACCGAGGGCGAAAAGTACGTCAAGCTGTTGATGTGGGCCGAGCCGTTCCGCGGCGGCACCCGCCTCTATCTCGAGGCGCTGTATGAGCCGACGGCGCTCGACTACCCGGGCGAGCCGACGAACTGGGCGCGACTGCGCACGCTTCCCAACGCCCACCCGAGCTGGCAGTACGTGGAGGAAGTCGGGCGCGACCTGGCGCGGCGGCTGGACGAGCAATAGGCGGCCCGGAGAGCGCGATTTCCCGGCCGGCCGGCCGGGCGCCCGCCGTCGAGCTGCGGGACGTGCATCGGCGGTTCGGACGCAAGCGGGTGCTGCGGGGCATCGACTTGAGCGTCGAACCGGGCACCTCGCTCGTCCTGACGGGCGCGAACGGCGCCGGAAAAACCACCCTGCTGAGGATCGTGGCGACCTTGCTGCGGCCGTCTTCGGGCGAGGGCAGCGTCGGCGGGCTGTCGCTCGCTGGAGACGGAGACCGGATCCGGGCGCGGACGGCCTACGTTTCGGCCCGCGGTTTCGTGTACGACGACCTGACGGCCGCCGAAAACCTCCGGTTCGCCGGCCGGCTCGCCGGTCACCCCGTCGCATCGGACACCGTCGACACCCTGCTCGCTACGGTCGGACTGCCCCGGGCCGCGGACCAGACGGTTCGGACGTTCTCGACCGGCATGCGCCGGCGCCTCGCGCTCGTCACCCTTCTGCTGAGACCAATCCATCTCGCCTTGCTCGACGAGCCGTACGCGGGCCTCGACACGGAAGGAATCGCCCTGGTCGATCGGATGGTCGAGCATCTCCTCGCCGCCGGGACCACCGTGATCCTTGCGTCGCATCAGGCGGGCGAGGCGACCCGGCGGGCCGGCCGGGCGCTGCGGCTCGAGGATGGGCGCCTGGTCGAGGAGAGGACCGGCTGATGTCGATGGCCGGCCGCGTGGCGGCGATCGTCTGGAAGGATCTGCTGGTCGAGATCCGCACGAAGGCGAGCTTTCACTCGATGCTGGCGTTCGCGGCACTCGTGCTGTTCGTGTTCTCGTTCGCGATCGGCCCCGACACGCCGTTGCTGCGCCGGATCGCCGCCGGCCTGCTGTGGGTGGCGATCGTGTTCACCGGCCTGCTGTCGCTCAGTCGGACCTACCAGTCGGAGGAGGCGGCGGGCGGACTCGAGGGCCTGCGGATGGCACCCGGTGACCCGCGCGCCATCTACCTCGGGAAGCTGACCGGGAACCTGGTGCTGTTGCTGGCGCTCGAGCTCGTCCTGTTTCCCGCCGCCGCCGTCCTGTTCCAGATCGAGATGCTCCCGCACGCCCTTCCCCTGGCGGGCATCGCCGTGCTCGGCACGATCGGCATATCGACGGCCGGGACGTTCTACGCCACGCTCACGCTCCACCTGCGCGCCCGCGAGATCATGCTGCCCCTGCTGCTGATTCCCGCCCTCGTCCCGCCGCTGCTCGGGGCCGTCAACGCGACCCAGCTCCTGCTCGACGGCAACCCGTTCGGCGACGCCGCCCTGTGGGTTCGCCTTCTCATCGCGTACGATGTAGTCTTCTTCGTGGTCTGCACGTGGTTATTCCCCCTCGCCGTGGAGGATTAGTTGGGTCGGGGTGCGTCATTCATCGGCTGGACGGGGGCCCTCGCGCTGCTGACGATGGCGGTCGGCAGCTACATCGGGCTGTTCGTGGTAGGGGCCGATGTCGAGATGGGCGAAGTCCAGCGCCTGATGTACGTGCACGTGCCGGCCGCGTGGACGGCGTTCTTCGCGTTCTTCGTCGTATTCATCGGCAGCGTGCTCTACCTCGTGCAGCGTGACGAGCGCGCCGACCGCGTGGCGGCGAGCGCCGCGGAGGTGGGCGTCGTGTTCATCTCGTTGACGCTGGCGACGGGGATGCTGTGGGGGAAGCCGACGTGGGGCGTGTGGTGGACGTGGGATCCGCGGCTCACGACGACGGCGCTCCTGCTCGCGGTATTCGTGGGTTACCTGGCGGTGCGCGGGTTCGCCGACGATCCGGAGCGCCGGGCGCGCTGGTCGGCCATCGTCGGGATTCTCGGCTTCGTGCAGGTGCCGATCGTGTACCTGTCCGTCGTATGGTGGCGCTCGATCCACCAGCCTCCGTCGAGTCCGCGTTCGGTGTCGTCGGACATCCTCGGCACCTGGATGCTGAATTTCGCGGCCTTCCTGCTCGTGTTCGCCTGGCTCACGGCGCGGCGCACGCGGGCGGCCCGGCTCGAGGCGGAACTCGAGGCCCGGATGGCGTATCATTAGCGGGATCAACGACTACGTGCTGGCCGGATACGCCCTGATCTGGGTCGCGTTGCTGGCCTATGCCTGGCGGATCGCGCGGCGGTTGAGCGCCGCCGAGGGGAAACACTCGAACGTCGACTCGGATTCGACCTCATAGATCGGTTGGAGCAATGAAGCGAAGCCAGAGAATCTGGGGCATCGTCGGCGTGCTCGCCGTCGTGGGCGCCGTCGTCATGCTGCTGGCGAGTGGGCTCAAGGACGGCGTCGTCTACTTCCTGACTCCGGGCGAGGTGATCGCCCAGGGCAGCGACGCCGTCGACCGGCCGCTGCGGCTCGGAGGCCAGGTCAAGCCCGGCTCGGTTACCTGGGACGCGGAGTCGCTCGACCTCCGGTTCGTCGTCCAGGACAGCGTCGGCGAGGTCGGGGTCGCGTCGACGGGCGCACCGCCGGCGATGTTCCGTGACGGGATCGGCGTGGTGGTCGAGGGCTCGCTGCGGGCCGACGGCACGTTCGAGTCGACGAACCTGATGGTCAAGCACTCGAACGAGTACCAGGCGCCGCACGGCGACTCGCTGCCCGAAGCGATGTACGAATCGCTGATCCGCGCCGGGGCCGAGGAGTAGCCGGATGACACACCAGGCCGAGGGGGCTTCCCGATGATCAACCTCGTCGGAAGCGTCGCGGTCACGGCGGCCTGGCTCGGCTCGGCCGCCCTCGCCGTCGTCGGCATGGCGGCCGGCTTCCGTCGCAGTCCAGGCCTGCTTCGAGGGGCGAAGTATGCCGCCGGGTTCGTGTTCGCCGCGATGGCGGTCGCCGTCGGAGCGATGGAGTACGCCCTGCTCACGCACGACTTCAGCGTCGCATACGTGGCGCAGGTCGGCAGCCGGGAGACCCCGCCCTACTACTCGGCCATCTCTCTGTGGAGCAGCCTCGAAGGATCGATCCTGTTCTGGGGCTTCATCCTGGCCAGTTACACGGGACTCGTCGTCTGGGTGCAGCGGCACTCGACCTCGCGCCTGTTGCCGTTCGCGCTCGGCACCCTGGGGGTCGTCGGGATCTTCTTCTATGGCCTGGTCGCCACGACGGCCAACCCGTTCGGCGTCGTTTCGCCCGTCCCCGCCAACGGACCGGGCCCGAATCCGTTGCTCCAGAATCACCCGCTGATGGGACTGCACCCGCCGCTCCTCTACCTGGGCTACGTGGGCATGTCGGTGCCGTTCGCGTTCGCGATCGGCGCCCTGCTGAGCGGCAAGGTCGACGAGGAGTGGATCAGGACGACCCGGCGCTGGATGGTCACTCCGTGGGCCTTCCTGTCGCTGGGGGTCATTGCCGGCGCGTGGTGGTCGTACGAGGTGCTCGGTTGGGGCGGCTACTGGGCGTGGGATCCGGTGGAGAACGCGTCGTTCCTCCCGTGGCTCACGGCCACGGCGTTCCTCCACTCGGTCATGGTCCAGGAGCGCAGCGGGATGCTGAAGACCTGGAACCTCACGCTGGTGATCGGCACCTTCCTGCTGACCCTGTTCGGCACCTTCCTCACCCGCTCCGGCGTGCTCGACTCGGTCCACGCGTTCACCGAGGGATTCATCGGGCCGCTTTTCCTCGGGTTCATCGCCTTTGTCACGCTGGCCTCGCTGACCCTGATCGCGTGGCGCGCCGATCGGCTCCATGCGCCGGGATCACTCGACGGCGTCGTGTCGCGCGAGAGCTCGTTCATCCTGAACAACCTGGTTTTCGCGGCGTTCACGTTCACTGTCCTGCTCGGGACGACGTTCCCGCTGGTCGTCGAGGCGATCAACGGCGACCGGATCAGCGTCGGTCCTCCGTACTTCAACATGGTGAGCATCCCGCTCGGGCTCCTGCTGCTGTTCCTGATGGGCGTCGGGCCGGCCCTGCCGTGGCGGCGCACGACGCCCGAGAAGCTGCGTCGGACGTTCATCCGGCCCCTCGTCGTGGGGCTGGTGGTGGCGGGCGCCGCGCTGGCGTTCGGAATCAGGGAGCCGTATCCGATCATCACGTTCGGGTTCGCCGGCTTCGTGATGACGACGATCGTCGACGAGTTCGCGAAGGGCGTGGCGGCCCGGCGGCGAATCGGCGGGGTCGGGCCCCTGCGGGCGTTCGGCCAGCTGCTGGCGCGCAACAACCGCCGCTACGGCGGCTACATCGTGCACGTCGGCGTCGTGGTGATCATCGTCGCACTGTCGATCTCGGGCACCTGGCGATTCGAGCGCGAGGCGACGCTGCGCCAGGGCCAGGAGATGGTGATCGGCGACTACACGGTGCGCTTCGACTCGGTGAATGCATGGCGCGAGCCGCATCGCGACGTGGTCGCCGCGACGTTCAGCGCGCGGCGGGGCGACCGCTCGATCGGCACGGTGGTGCCGCGGACGAACTTCTACCGCCAGTCGACGATGACGGAACCGATCGCCACGCCGGCCGTGCGGTCGTTCGTCGACGAAGATCTGTACCTGACGCTGATGTCGTTCGACCCGGGCGGCGCGCACGCCACGGTCCGGGTGATCGTAAATCCCGGTGTTCCGTGGCTGTGGATCGGCGGCATGATCATCGGCATCGGATCGATCCTGGCCGTCGCCCCGCAGCGTCGCCGGCCACAGTCGGTCACCACGGCGGACGCCGGAAGCCGGTCGGAGGCGGCATGAGGGGACGCTGGCGCTGGCTGCTGCCCGTGGCGGCGGTCCCGTTCCTCGGTCTGCTGCTGTTCGGGCTGACTCGAAATCCCGAATTCTTCCCGACCCCGCTGATCGGACAGCCGGCGCCCGACTGGAACCTCGAGACGCTCGAGGGCGACACCCTCGGCCTGGCGGCACTCGAGGGCCGGGTGGTCGTGTTGAACTTCTGGGCTTCGTGGTGCATTCCGTGCCGCGCCGAGCACGACGTGCTGATGCGCACGACGCGCGAGTGGTCCGACGACGACGTGCAGGTCGTAGGCATCGTGTACGACGACACGCGGCGCAACGCGCAGAGATTCCTTCAGCAGCTCGGCAACGAGTGGCGCCACGTCATGGACCCCGGCAGCCGGACGGCGATCGACTACGGCGTGCACGGGGTTCCGGAGACGTTCTTCGTAGGGCGCGACGGGCGCGTCGGCGCCAAGCACATCGGCCCGGTGACCTGGGAGGTGGTGCGGATCCACGTCGATTCTCTGCGCGCGGGGCCGACGCCACCCTCGGGGGCGCCGTGAGCCGAAGGGCGCCCCGAACGGCGGTGAGCGGGCTGGCGGCGGGACTCCTCCTCCTGGCGTCGGCGTCGGCCGCGCCCGGCCAGGAACCGATGCTCCCGGCCGAGCCGGTCCGGGACTCGGCCGCCCTCACCGACCCGCGCGCCGCGGGGCTCGACGCGCGGGCGGCGGACATCGCGGCACAACTGCGCTGTCCGGTATGCAGCGGCCAGTCCGTGCTCGAATCGAACTCTCCGATCGCCCAGGAGATGCAGGAGGTGATTCGCGAGCGCCTCGAGTTGGGCGAGGGGGAGCGCGAAGTGCTGGAGTACTTCCGCGGATCCTACGGCGACTGGATCATCCTGCGCCCGCGTGCAACCGGAGTGAACCTGCTGGTGTATGTACTTCCGGCTGTCGCGTTGCTCGGCGGCGGCATCTGGCTGTTCGTGGTGCTGCGGCGCTGGAGCGCGGCGGGACGGTCCGCGGCGGAGGTGGACGGACCGCCCGACGTGGCGTCGGGTCTCGGCCCGTCCTCGGTCCTGAGCGCCGAGGACGAGGCATGGCTCCGCCACAAGGTCGGCGGCGGGTGAGCCGTCCGCGACGCGGCCCGCCCGGGTGGAACCTCGGGCATTCATGGACGTATAATGTGAGTTTCGGGTGTTTCGTCGGGGTGGCGGCGCCCCGGACCGGTCATCCGCCAAGCTAAAGCAGGGAGTGTCATGTTCTTCGATTCGCGAGCCCTCGATTCCTTCGACCAGTACTTGCAGGATGTCGAGCGTTATCCCCTGATCGACGACCCCAAGGAAGAGCGCGAGATCGCGCGCCGGGCGCGAGAAGGGGACAAGCAGGCGGCGGAACGCCTCGTCACGGCGAACCTCCGTTTCGTGATCTCGTACGTCAAGAAGTATCAGGGCCGGGGCCTGAACCTCGCCGAACTCGTATGCATCGGGAACGAGGGTCTGTTGAAGGCGGTCAAGAAGTTCGATCCCGAAAAGGGCGTGAAGTTCATCTCCTACGCCGTGTGGTGGATCCGCCAGACCGTGCTCCAGGCGCTGGCCGAACAGACCCGGTCGGTCCGGATCCCGCTCAACCAGAACTCGAATCTGGTCAAGCTGTCGCGCACGGAGACGGCGCTCACCCAGAAGCTCGGGCGCTCGCCGTCGGACCGCGAGATCGCCGACGAGATGAAGGAACCGGTCGAGACCGTGCGCGCCCTGCGGCGGGTGGCGTCCGCCGAGCTCAGCCTCGACGCGCCGCTCGACAAGTCGGACCGCGACAGCGCGTCGTTCGGTGAGCGGTTCTCCGGCGCCGACGAGGGCGACATCGAGGTCGACGTCGAGGCGCAGGCGCGCCGCGAGTTCCTCGAACGGATGTTCGAGACGTACCTGACCGAACGCGAGCGCAAGATTCTCGTGCTCTACTACGGGCTCGACGATGGCGAGGAGATGACGCTCGAGCAGATCGGCGAGCTGCTGGGCGTGACGCGCGAGCGGATCCGGCAGATCCGCAACCGGGCGTTCGACAAGCTCAAGAACTCGACGGACGGCGAGGCGCTGGAAGGGTTCTGGCAGGCCTCGGCCTGAGGCGGCGCGTCACCCGCCGTCGGCGCGCAGCCGGCGCCACGGCGCGACGAGAGCGAACATCGCCACGGTGAGGATCGCGCTCACGACGCACCAGCGGCACCACGCATCCAGCACGAACGCCTCGATCACCGTCAGGTAGATGGAAAAGGCCAGGCCGGCCGTCGCCCCGAGCGCGACGAGCAGGCCTGGCCGACTCGTTTCCGGCCGGCCCGCCGCCATCAGCAGCGCGAGCACCAGCATCCCGGCGTACCACGCGGTTCCCCATCCCGGGACGGGAAGGCCCAGAAACACGGCGTAGCTGGACGTCTGGACCACTTCGCACGCACCCGTCCCGCATATGATCGCCCCATAGTAGCCGAGGCTGTAGAGCAGCAGATAGGTCGACACGAACAGCCCGGCCATGGCGAGGATCGCGACGACCCGGTAGCGCATGACCGGACCCATCTCAACCGCCCGTCGCCCCGTCGTCGCCCGCGGCGGTATCGGCGGCCTCGGCGGCGCGGGCCTGCTCAGCCGCCTCGAGAACGAGCTGCTCCATCCCCTCATACGAGGCGTTTCGTGGCGTGTGCGGCACCGGCCGCCCGTTCAGGTACAGGGTCGGGGTGCCGCCGACTCCGAGGCTCTCGCCGTAGTTGCGCGCCGCGGCGACGGCCTGGAGGTAGGTGCGCTGTTCGAGGCAGGTGCGGAACTGTCCCTCGTCCAGCCCGATCTCGTCGGCCAGGTCGATGAACGTGCCGTTCGGGTTCGGCCTGCCCTGCCACTCCTCGGTGCGCGCGTACAGCAGGTCGTGCATCTCCCAGTAGCGCCCCTGGGCGCCGGCGCAGCGCGCCGCCAGGGCCGGTGGCCACGAGCCCTGCCCGAGCACGGGGAAGTCGTAGCTGATCCAGCGGACGATCGCGTCGTCGCCGGTCGCGTAGTTCTGGCGGATCAACCGCCCGGTCATCGAGTTGAAGTTCCGGCACGACGGGCACTGGAAGTCCTCGAACTCGATGATCGTCACGGGGGCGTCGTCGGGCCCCATAGAGACGCCTGCCGCTCCACTCGCCTCCGCCTCCATGTCCGCCACGCTGAGCGGAAGATTGGCGGGAGCTCCTCCACGGCTCGCGTACCACAACGCGCCGATGCCTGCCACCGCGACGAGCCCGAGAACCAGGTAGAACCCCGTTCCGCCCTTGCGGGCCGCGGGCGCCGTGGGGACACCGGATACGTCGCCCGACTTCGGGTGTCTGTTCTGCCCGTTCGGCCTGTTCTTCTGCTGCGGCCTCTTCTTCTTCGCCACCGACACGCTCCCTGGGTTGAAGTTAGCGGCGTCTCACGACCAGCGTCTCATACGATGAACAGGAACACGAGTGCCACGACCACCACGAGCGTTAGCAGGCCGAGACCGGCGAGTCGGGCCCATTCCGGCAGCCCTTCGCGGCGCCGCCCGCTGATCGCGACCAGTTGCGGGAGGAGCTCGGTCGACCACGTCTTCTCGATCTCCTCCACCAGCTCGCGCCACGCCCCCACGTAGCCGGCGTCGACGCGCCCGAGCGTCGACCGCCAACCCGCCGCCGCCTCGTCCACCCGGGTGTCTCCGTCGTCCGGCGGGCCATCTTCGTAGGCGTCGAGCAATTCGACCAGCTCGGCCCCCTCCGCTTCGAGGCCCTCGAACCGCGTCCACAACCGATCGAACGGGGCCTGCATGCGCTCCGCGAGCGCCGAGCGGAGCTCCTCGCCCAGGGTCGTCTCGGGAACCCTGGCGAGCCCCCGCGCATCGGCGATCCGCGCCGCCTCGCGCTCATACGTCTCGGCCATGCGGTGCGTCGCGGCGGCCACGGCGGCCCGGGTGTCGACGCGCAATCCCGCGGCGTCCATCGCCTCGGCTGCCTTACGGAGACTGCCGGCCGTCGACGCGGCGGACTTCCGCAGAATGAGCGGCCCGAGTGCAATCTCGCCGAGCTCGAGAAAGTGCGCTTCGAAGAAGCCGGGCTCGAGTCCGGCCCGGCCGCGAAGCTCGCCCGGCACGTTGGCCGCCGCCCGGCCCGCCACCTCATGCAGCGCCCCGGCGGCCACGGAAAACTGGGGCAGTTCGGCCGGCGGGGGGGGCGAGACCTCTTTGCGGCTGAACAGTTCGAGGGTCGGACTCGTTCCGCCGGGCGCCGGCGGCGTACGGCGGCAGGCGGTCGCGAGCGCGACGATCTCCTCGGGAAACAGGTAGTGGAGCAGCACTTCGTCGTCGCCGCGAGCCAGCATGAGGGCGTCGCCTCCGATTTCGTTTGGCCGGGCGAGCTGCCGCTTCACCCGGTCGACCGGCCATTCGATCGTGTACTGGCCGCTCCCGGACAGCAGGTACAACGCCCGGCGGGTCGCGGCGGCCAGAAACAGGCCTCGCAGGCGGCTGCCGCCAAGGCGGCCGTCGACGGCGCAGCCGGCCTGGAACAGCACGACCTCGTGGCCGAGCTGCCGCAGCAGCCGGCGGCGGTTCTCCGTCTGGTCGACGGCGGTCTCGAGCCAGCGTTCGACGTCGCTCTGCGCCTTCCCCGTCGCCTGGATCGCGAGGTTCGCGTGCTTCGTGAACACGAGGATCATGCCGGAGCGCCGGCTCACCCAGAGGATATCGGCCCACGGAACGGTTCGATCGCCCACCCTCAGGCCGGCATCGCGCGATGCGACTTCGATGTCGCGCTGGATCCCGGCGCCCTGCACGAACACGTCGAGGACGAGGATCTCAGCCATCGAGAAAGAACTCCAGCACGCGTTCCGTGTCCGTCAGGTCCGGCAGGACCGCGTCGGGCCGGTGGGAGGCGAGCTCGTGCTCGGTATGGCGTCCGGTGGCGACGGCCAGCACGCGGGTCCCGGCGGCACGGGCGCAGCGCACGTCGGCCGGCGTGTCACCGATGACGACGGAGCGGCCGGGATCGAACGCCCTCCCGTAGCGCCGCTCCGCGCGATCGAGCGCGACGGCGGGCAGCGTATCGCGCTGTTCGGCGTCGGACCCGTAGCCGCCGAACCCGAACCGCCCGTCGCAGCCCACGGCGCCGAGCTTGAGGCGCGCGCCCTCCTCGAGGTTGCCGGTGACGAGACCGCAGGCGAACCGGTCGTCGGCCGCCAGCCGGTCGAGCAGGGAGATCACGCCGGCCAGCGTGACGGCGCGGCCGCGGCGCGCGGCCAGCTCGGCGCCCAGGCGCTGGAGGTAGCGGGGCCATAGGTCGCCGAATCCGCGATCGATGTCGGTGTCGGATCGGCCCGTGGCCCGCAGCAGTCCGCGGACGATCTCGGGATCCGTTCGCCCGTGAAAATCGTAGGAATCAACCGGGCCCGTCTCGCCGTACACCGCCGCCATGGCGTCGGCGAGGGCGGCCTTCCCGGCTCCCATGGTGTCGGCCAGCGTGCCGTCGACGTCGAACATCAGGGCGACCTGCATGGTCAGCGGACGAGCCGCGGGCCGGTGCGGCCCGGCTCGCCGGCGCCGAAATCACTCCCGCGCCGGATGCCGCGCACCGCGTCGCCGAACGCCTCGAACAGCCGGCGGTTCACGCCGTCGTCGCGGTCGATCTTGCGCTCCGGATGCCACTGGACGCCCACGGTCCAGCCGCCGTCGGCCATGCGGTACTCGACCGCCTCGATCAGCCCGTCGGGCGCGTACCCGACCGGCTCGAGGTCGGGCGACAGGCGGTCGACCCCCTGGTGATGGGCGGAGTTCTGCATCGTCGGCTCGCCGGCGAACACGTCGTCAAGCAGCGCGGGTCCGGTGGGACGAACGGGATGGATCGAGGCGTCGAAGTCCTTCCAGCTGTCGTGGGCGATCGCGGCGTCGAACTCGGTCGCGAGATCCTGGTGGAGGGTCCCGCCGAGCGCCACGTTCAGCAACTGCATGCCCCGGCAGATCGCGAGCACCGGCAGGCCGCGCTCGAGGGCGGTATGGAGGAGCTCGAATTCCATCTCGTCGCGCGCGTGGGCGATCCGGCGCGATCCCTCGACCGACTCGCCGTAGCGAGCGGGGTCGATGTCTTCGCCCCCCGTCAGCATCAGGCCGCCGGCGGCGTCGAGCAGCCGGCGATGCGTTCCGGGGTCGTCGAGCGGCGACAGGACCAGAGGCAGCAGGCCGGCCACCCGCAGTCCGCGCAGGTAGCCCTCTTCGAGCACGACCCGCTCGATGCCCGCCTGGCTGGTGCGCGTCGAAACGGTGACGGCGGCGAATACGTCAGTCATCCGCGGTCCCCCGCGCGTCCGACTCCGCCTGTGCGTCGCGCATCCAGCGCCCGAGCAGGGCAGGATCGAGGTTGCCGCCCGACAGCACGGCCACCGTCTCGCCCTGCGCGGCGGGGCCCACTCGTCCCGACAGGAGCGCGGCGACCGCCGCCGCGCCGCTCGGCTCGACCACGAGGCGGCGCCCGTAGCACCACAGGACGGCCGCGCGCATCGAGGCGTCGGCGAGCGTCACGACGTCGTCGACCAGCTCGCGCACGTGGGCGAAGGTGAGGTCGCCCGGCCGCACGGGTTTCAGGCCGTCGGCGATCGTGTCGATCGCGGTCAGCGTGACCGGCTCCCCGGCGTCGAGCGACCGGCGCATCTTGGGGGCGCCCTCGGGTTCGACGCCGACGACGCGCGTGTCGGGCGACAGGCCCCGGAGCGCCGCCGCGACGCCCGACACCAGCCCCCCGCCCCCGATCGGCACGATCACGAGGCCGGGCGGACCGGCCGGCTCGCCGCGCCCGCGCGCCGTCGCGAGCTGTTCGACGATCTCGAGGCCCACCGTCCCCTGGCCCGCGATGATCGTCGGATCGTCGAACGGCGGAACCATGGCGCCGCCCTCCTCCGCCACGATCTCCTCGGCCCGCGCCTTTCGCTCGGTGGTCGTCGTACCCACCTGCTCGACCCGGCCGCCCATCGCGATCACGGCGTCGCGCTTGATCTCGGGGGCGTCGACCGGCATCACGACGGAGGCGCGAACGCCGAACTCGCGGGCGCACCAGGCGACGGCCTGGGCGTGATTGCCCGACGAATAAGTGACGACACCGGCGGCGCGGTCGGAGTCGCCGAGCGAGGCGATGAAGTTGTAGGCGCCGCGCAGCTTGAACGCCCCGGCGTGCTGGAGCGACTCGCACTTGAGCCACAGGCGCGTGCCGCCGGACCGGTCGAGCCACGAGGCGAGGAGCGGCGTGCGCACGGCGGCCGGCCGGATGCGCTCCGCCGCCGCGCGGATCGCATCGAGATCCACGAGTCCGGTCGTCAGGTCAGTCCTCGGCGCCATCTCCGGTCCCGGCCGTCTCGAGCCCTTCCTCGTCGACCTCTACGCCGCCCGGTTCACCGTCCTCGTACTCGGCCCCGTCGTCGAGATCACGCGCCACCCGCGCCAGGTCGATCAACTCGTCCCCGGCGTCGAGCGATATCACCCGCACGCCCTGCGTGTTCCGCCCGATGACGCGGATCTCGTCGGCGCGCTGGCGGTTGATCACGCCGTTGCGGGTGACCAGCATGAGCTCGTCGTCGTCGACGACCTCCTTGGCGGCGACGACGTCGCCCGTCCTGGCCGTGAGGCGGATGTTGATCAAGCCCATGCCGCCACGGCGCTGGGTGCGATACTCCGAGATCGCCGTGCGCTTTCCCATCCCGCGCGACGTGGCGGTCAGGATGCTGGCGCCTTCCTGGCGCTCGACGACCATCGCGACGACCTCGTCGCCATCCTTCAGCCGGATCCCGCGCACGCCCTGGGTGGCACGACCCATCTCGCGTGCGTCGCTCTCCTCGAACCGGATCGCCATCCCCTTGCGGGTCACCAGCAGGATGTCGTTGCCCGGGTCGATCGCCTGAACGTCGATCAGCGAGTCGCCGTCGACGATGTTGATCGCGTTCAGGCCCACGCTGCGGACGTTCGAATAGGCGGCGAGGCTCGTCTTCTTGATCTGGCCACGCCGGGTGGCGAACAGCAGGTAGCGGTCCTCCGGGAAGTCGCGCGTCCGCACGATCGAGGCGATCGTCTCGTCCTTGTCGATGTTCAGGAGGTTGACGATCGGCTTGCCGCGTGAGATGCGCGAAGCCTGTGGGATCTGGTGCACCTTGAGCCAGTAGAGCTGGCCGCGCGCCGTGAAGTACATCAGGTAGTCGTGCGCCGAGGCCGTAAACAGGTGCTCGACCCAGTCTTCGTCCTTGGTGCCCATGCCCGCGATGCCGCGCCCGCCGCGCCGCTGCTGCCGGTATGTGTCGAGCGGGATGCGCTTGATGTAGCCCTGGTTCGAGACCGTGATCACCATCGGCTCGTCGGCGATCAGGTCCTCGGGGTCGAAGCTCGCCGTCTCTCCGACGATCCGCGTCCGCCGCGGGTCGCCGTAGCGCTCGGCGATCTCGCCCAGCTCGTCGCGGATCGTCTGCATGCGGAGTTCGCGCGAGGCGAGCAGCTCGTCGAGCCGCGCGATCTCGGCGCGGACCTCAGCGAGCTCCTGCTCGAGCTTCTCGATCTCGAGGCCGGTGAGGCGCGACAGGCGCATGGCGAGAATCGCCGAGGCTTGCGTCTCGGTGAGTTCGAAGCGCTCCCGTAGCCGGGCCGAGGCCTGTTCGGCGTCGTCGGAAGCGCGGATCAGCGCCACGACCTCGTCGATGTTGTCGACCGCGATCTTCAGCCCTTCGAGAATGTGCTCCCGGTCGCGGGCCGCCCGCAGGTCGAACTCGCTGCGCCGGACGACGACTTCGTGCCGGTGGTCGAGGAAGTGGACCAGCACCTCCTTCAGCGTCATCACCTTCGGGATCCCGTGATCGAGCGCCAGCATGATCACCCCGAACGTCGACTGCATCTGGGTGTGCTTGAACAGCTGGTTGAGGACGATCTGCGGGATCGCGTCGCGCTTCAGGTCGATGACGACCCGGATGCCCTGGCGCGCCGACTCGTCGCGCAGGTCGGAGATCTCGGTCACCTTTTTGTCGCGCACGAGCTGGGCGATCTGCTCGATCAGTCGGCTCTTGTTCACCATGAACGGGATCTCGGTGATGATGATCCGGTCGCCGGCCCCGGGCCGCTCCTCGATCTCGGCCCGCCCGCGCATCACGACGCGCCCGCGTCCCTCGGTGTACGCCTCGCGGATGCCGTCCTTGCCGTACACGAGGCCGCCGGTCGGAAAGTCGGGACCCTTGACGTATGCCATCAGGCCCTCCGAGGTGAGCTCGGGGTCGTCGATCAGCGCCTGGCAGGCCGCCACCACCTCGCCGAGGTTGTGCGGCGGGATGTTCGTCGCCATGCCGACTGCGATTCCCGAAGAGCCGTTGATCAGCAGATTCGGCGGCCCCGACGGCAGGACGACGGGCTCGAGCAGGCGATCGTCGAAGTTCGGCGAGAACGGGACGGTCTCCTTCTCGATGTCCGTCAACATGTCGGTGGCGATACGGTGCAGCCGCGCCTCGGTGTACCGGTAGGCCGCCGCGCTGTCGCCGTCGATCGAGCCGAAGTTGCCCTGCCCGTCGATCAGCGGGTAACGCAGCGAGAAGTCCTGCACCATGCGCACCAGCGAATCGTAGACGGCGCTGTCGCCGTGCGGATGGTATTTGCCCAGAACGTCACCGACAACCGTGGCGCTCTTCTTGTAGGGCCGGTTCGGAGTGAGCCCGCCCTCGTGCATCGCATAGAGGATCCGGCGATGCACGGGCTTCAGGCCGTCGCGCACGTCGGGCAGGGCCCGCTGGACGATCACGCTCATCGAATAGTCGATGAACGAATCGCGCATCTCGTCCTCCAGCAGACGCGTCTCGATCCGGTCGGTTCTGTCGAGGATTTCCATAGGCTCCGGCGTGTGATGTCAGGCTGTCGGTCCCGGTCGACGGGCGCGGCCGGGCGGATGCGGAACGGCGCGGTGCAAACGGGACTCCCGATCGTCCGATAACCCGTAAAGTATACGGCTTTTCGGCCGGTGTCGCGAGTCCCGGGACGGGGACGATTTCAGGCGCAGAACCGGTAGTCAGCGATCTCTTCGAAGGCGTACCGCGCGAGGGCCGCGCGGATGTCGTCCCGCACCCCGGGGGAGCCGACGGCGGCCAGCACGAAGGGCCGCGCGACGAAGACGGCGGCGAACGCCTCGGGCGCGAGCACCGGGGCGCCGTGGATCTCCTCGCCGAGCTTGCGCGGGTCGAGGTCGACGAACGCCGCGACTGGCGTTCCCTGCGCGATCAGCTCGCGGGCGAGCGGCTTGCCGACCCGACCGGCACCCCACACGACCACCGGCCGATCGGGCGGCAGGAACACGTGCCGCAGGAAGTGCACCCGGCAGCGCCGGAAGGCGGCGGCCGCGTAGGTGGGCGAGGTGAGCGACAGGCGGTCGTCGCGGACGCGCCAGCGCAGGAGCGGCTCGCCGGGAACATTCGCCAGGCGGGCGCCCGCCGCGAGAATCCGCAGCACGAGGTCGTGGTCCTCCGCCCAGGCCATGTCACGGTACCCACCGAGGGCATCGAACACAGACGCCTTGAGGACGAGCGTCGGGTGGGCGAGCGGGCACTCGATCAGCGCGGAACGCTCGACGTCGTCGGGCGTCTCGATCGCGTTGATCCAGCGCTCGTAGCGCCGGTAGCCGGAGCGGATCCGGCCCGCCGAGAACAGCTCGACGTGGGCGCCGCAACCGGCGAGCTCAGGGTTGCGCTCGAGAAAGGCGAGCTGGGCGGCGAACCGGTCGGGGTGCGCGATGTCGTCGGCGTCGATGCGGGCGAGCAGGGGGGCGCGGGCCGCCGCGGCCGCCCGGTTGAGGGCCGCGACGAGGCGGGAGGCAGGGGGCTGCGGCTGCGTGGTGGACGGCCGGGCCGCGGCGCGCTGCGGACCTGCGCTAGTCTGCCGGGCCGCGGCCGATTCGATGACGGTGACGCGGGGGTCGTCCGCCGCCCAGTCGGCCAGCACCGCGAAGGTCGCGTCCGTCGAGCCGTCGTTGACGGCAATGACTTCGAAGTCTTCGAAGGTCTGGGCGCGGAGGCTGGCGATCGTCTCCGGCAGGGTCGCCGCCGCGTCGCGGCACGGGAGGAGGACGGAGAGGCGGGGGTTCATGGCGACAATGTCGGCGGCGGGGGGGGAGGCGTCCAGCGGCGGGGGGCGACGGCGTGGCCGGGAGGCCGCGGGACCGGGACTCGGGTGCCGGGGTCCGGACGTTTCAGCTGAAACGCCCGCGCGTCATGAAACCCTGGAGCTCACCGCCGCGCCACGAACACGTCGGTCACCGACGGCAGGCTGTAGGCCTTCGTGTCCTCGTCCTGGATGCGGACCGCCAGCACGTACTCCCCCGGCTCCGTGTCGCTCAGGTCGAGCCGCAGATGGTGGCGCCCGATGTCGCCCGGCATCTCGGCCGTGAACCGCAGCCGGAAGCCGAGATCGTCCGGCTCGAGCCGCCAGATCCGGTCGGCCGTGCCCACGGGCGCGAGCCGGAACTCGACGTCGTAGCGCGTGCCGGGCCGCACGCCATAGGCTTCGAAGTAGGTGTGGATCGAACCGTCCGGGTTCGTGATGTGGGCCGGCGAGACCTGGAGGAACGTCTCGCCGTCACGCGTCCACGTGCCCCCCGCGGCCTGCGCCACCGCGATGTCGCTGAGCTGCGGCAGCCCCCCGATCGCCGGCACGTTGATCGTGTCCTGGTGCCACGCGCCGGTGCCGGGGGCGTTCAGGTCCTCGATCACCACGGTCAGGAGAAGCGGACCCGAAGGGGCTTCGTGCACTCCCCGGAGCGGCAGGCCCGCATCGTCGGGAACGGAGGCGACGGGCGCCGTCAGGGGTGTCAACGGCTCCATCGACGGGCCCTCCCCGGTCAGCGACACGAACCGGCCTTCTGCGTCCAGTGTCGCGTCCGGGCTCTCGGACGACGGTGTCAGATCACCGGCACGGACCGAATTGAGCAGCCAAACCTGCCAGGTGCCTGTGGAAGGGTTGAGAAAGCGCAGGGGCTCGAACCGGAGGCTGAGCGAGGACTCGATATCGGGAGCGTCTGGAATCTGTTCCAGCACTTCCGACGTGTGCCGGCGCGTCACTTCGCGAACCTCACGCCCGAGCGCCAGGTACTCGGCCCGGTCGAGATCGCCCGAAGGGCTGTCTCCAACCGCGGTACCCGATAGACCGAGCTTCGCGTTGCGATACACCGGACCGCGGACGACGAGCTGCCGTTTCGTCGTCCTCGGGAGATCGGCATTCACGACGTACCGGTGGAACAGGTCCGTCCCGGGCTCGGCCTGCTGACTGAGGTTCTCCTGGATGCGGTAGTCACCGTATGGCAGGTCGGATCCAAATCGATCGCGCGTCGACAGATAGAACACGCGGTAGCCCCCGGCGCGCCAGTAGACCCAGCAGCGGCCGAGGAGATTGGGAAGGTCGCCGAGCGTGGGCGCAACTTCCTCGGGGCAGCCCTGATCGTCGTCGGGGCTTCCCATGCGGATCATCAGCAAGCCACGGTCGTCGACGGCCAGGCCCTCGGGGCGTCCGAAGGAGTCGGACATACCGGCCACATAGCGAGGTTTGTCGAGTCGATATTTCGAATAGGCCTCGGCAAGCCTCCGGTAGTGCATCGCGATCCGCTCGTCGCGCGAGACTGCCATCCGGAGGGCACGCTCGTCCCAGAAGTCTCGGAGCCAGTCACAGGTCGACTCGCCTGCCGGCAGGTCGGCCCACGATTCCCGCTCCGCCGGCGTCGTCACGGGCAGCAGGTCCCAGGCAATCTCCGCCCGGACACGCTGATCCGCGGCAGCGCACGCCGACCAGTAGGCCTGCCCGCCGGGCGCGTCCCGTCCCGCCTCGAACATCACTCGCGCCGCTTCGTAGGCTGCGAGGTCGGCGACGTCGCCACCTCCTGGGATCGCACCCAGCGCTTTCAGGGCCAACCCCGTCTGCCCGGCGCGGCGCCAGAGGCGGGCGATCAGTACGTGGTCGGCACCCGAACCGGGAAATTCGGCGGCCGCTTCGTCCGCCAGCAGTTTTGCTACTCGACTCGAATCGGGATCGCCGGTGAACGGCGAAAGCACTCCCACGATGCTCGCGGGACCGTCTGGAATGGGGTCGACGCGCTCCTGGGCAAGGAGCGAACCCGGCGCCAGGCAGCCGATCAGCAGCAGGCGGTTGGCGGCTCGGCGCACGGGTGTCACGGCGAACCCCGCGGAGTGAGTCGGCCCCGCAGCCGGAGCTCGCCATCGTACGTCGTACCCGACCAGGCTCGGTGCCGTGTCGAGATCTCGGCCCGGCGGCGCAGGAAGCGGCCGG
>Ga0268386_10001024_pt1 | contig 18837 bp, 13 predicted proteins | sample RVTome_15_FD_200260 | JGI IMG/M metagenome (GOLD analysis project Ga0268386, IMG submission 200260) | Soil microbial communities from uranium-contaminated site in the Upper Colorado River Basin, Wyoming, United States - RVT150D86... ...
CGGAAATCTAGCCGTCAGATCCGCAACGTCTCGCTTCACTTTATTCCTTACCTCTTCCGACTCCGGCGCGTGAATCACTTCCGCGATCAAACGCCCAATTTCGCGCATCTCCCCTTCCTTCATGCCGCGCGTGGTGACCGCGGGGGTGCCGATACGCAGCCCTGACGCAACGAAGGGCTTGTTTTGATCGAACGGAATCGTGTTCTTGTTGACTGTAATCAATGCCGCTTCAAGTGCTTTCTCTGCATCCTTACCAGTGATCCCTTTGCCGTCCATCCAAACGTCAACCAGCATCAGATGATTGTCGGTGCCACCCGAGACGAGTCGCAGTCCCTGTTCCTGTAGTTGCCTTGCCAACGCTTTCGCGTTTTTCAGAACCTGGCGCTGGTACTCCTTGAAGTCTTCACGCAGCGCTTCACCTAACGCCACTGCCTTCGCAGCGATGATGTGCACGAGTGGTCCACCCTGCACGCCAGGAAAAAGTCTGCGATCGATCTCTTTCGCATGTTCTTCGCGGCACAGGATTAAACCGCCGCGGGGACCACGGAGCGTTTTGTGGGTTGTGGTTGTGACGTAATCGGCATGCGGCACTGGCGAAGGGTGCAGCCCCGCCGCAATCGGTCCGGCGATGTGCGCAATGTCAGCAAACATTCGAGCGCCCACACTGCGGCAGATCTGGCCGATGCGTTCGAAGTCGATGGTTCGCGAATAAGCCGAAGCACCACATACAAGTAGCTTCGGTTTATGCTCTTCAGCGATCTTCTGTAACTGGTCGTAGTCAATCTGTTCGGTTTCTTTGGCTACACCATAGTCGGCAACCTTGTAACTGAGCCCTGAAAAGTTCAAAGGGTGACCGTGGGTTAAATGACCGCCGTGAGAGAGATTCATTCCCAAAATCTGATCGCCATACTGAATCGCGGCGAGATAGACAGACATATTCGCCTGAGCGCCACTGTGCGGTTGCACGTTGGCATGTTCCGCAACGAATAACTCTCGCGCGCGATCGATTGCCGTCTGCTCGACAACGTCGGTCCACTCGCACCCACCGTAATAACGCTTACCGGGATAACCTTCGGCATACTTGTTGGTAAACACCGAGCCGGCCGCTTCAAGCACTGCCTCGCTGACAAAGTTTTCAGAGGCAATGAGTTCAAGGCCATTGGCCTGGCGGGCCACTTCATTGTCGATGGCACCAGCGATAATAGGATCCACTTCGGCGAGTGATGAGTTTCGAAAATCGGTCATTGGTCTCCTGAGATTAGGGCACAAAAAAGCACAAAAAGCACAAACGACTGTCTACCTGCTATTTTCAACCTCACGAATCTTCTCAACGCGCGAAGTGTGGCGCCCGCCCTCAAACTCCGTCGAGAACCAGGCGCGCACGATCTTTGGGATTTCGGCGGGAGGCGTCGTGCGAGCGCCGATTGCCAGGATGTTCGCATCATTATGCTGTCGCGCAAGTCGAGCCGTCTCTTCCGACCAGGCAACTGCAGCGCGAACTCCGGGAACCTTGTTAGCAGTGATCGCCATTCCGGTGCCGGAGCCGCAGACCAGCAATCCTTGTTCAACTCGACCAGCAGCAACCTGCTCCGCAACCTTCCGCGCATAATCCGGATAATCCACCGACTCCTCAGACCCTGTACCCAGATCCTCAAATTCGACACCCAGATCCGAAAGGAGCGCCTTTAAGCGCTCCTTCTCGTTGTAACCGGCATGATCGCTTGCGAGCGCAATTCGCATGTTTCAGAAACCTTCGTGAAGGGATTTTAAGAAAGAATCGTGATGGTACCTCAGACGTCCATATGCAGCAAAGGTATCCGTACTGGTTCATTTGGGTTGTTTCTCTGCGCAACCTCTGCGTCCTCTGCGTCTCTGCGGTCATATTGCCTGCGTAAAACAAAACCGCAGAGACGCTGAGGACGCAGAGCTAGCGCAGAGGTTTGAAACTGAACCACTACCGTGTTGATCCGTGATTATCCGTGGCTGGGGTTTGCCTTACACGCAGTTGCTAAGCGAGAATGCCAACCCTATGCGCTGGTCACGATACTTTATCCCGACTCTCCGCGAAGATCCGGCCGATGCCGAGGTTATTTCGCACAAGCTTCTCTTACGCGCCGGTGTCGTCCGGCAATTGTCTGCCGGAATCTATTCATACTTACCGCTGGGCCAACGGATCGCGCTCAAAGTCATGAAGATCCTCCGTGAAGAGATGAACGCCATCGGGGGTCAGGAGTTCTATCTGCCTGCGCTTCAGCCAGGCGAGATCTGGCAGGAGTCGGGCCGTTGGTACGCAATCGGTGATGACATGTTTCGCCTGAAAGATCGCAAAGGCGCTGACATGTGTCTGGGTATGACGCATGAAGAAGTTCTTACCACCATTGCCCGCAGCGAGATTCGCTCCTACAAACAACTGCCACAGGTTTGGTATCAGATTCAGATCAAGTTTCGCGACGAAGCCCGGCCGAAATCCGGTCTCATGCGGCTTCGCTCTTTCATCATGAAAGACGCATACACGTTCGACGTCGATCGTGCCGGCCTTGATAAGGCATTCATCGATCAGCGTGAAGCGTACAAGAAGATCTTCACGCGTTGTGGCATAAAGTTTTTGATCGTCGAAGCATCGTCAGGCGCGATGGGAGGTTCCGAGTCAAATGAATTTATTGCGAGGACTCCGGCCGGAGAGGATTTGATTGTCAGTTGCGAGAATTGCGGCTACGCAGCAAACCTCGAGAAAGCGATTTCACGACTGGCAAACATCGCTGATGAAGCTGGGCCAGATGCGCCGGAAGAGTTTCCGACCCCTGGCGTTCGTACGATCGAGGATCTGATCTCATTTCCCGGCGGCGCGGTTGCGGCTCGCCAAATCAAGTCACTTGTTTTCTTTGCCACGATCGACGGCGAACAGCGTCCAGTGTTGGTCTTACTTCGCGGCGATCATCAACTGCATGAGATCAAACTGGCAGACAGTCTGCGCGCCACCGCGGTACGTCCGGCGCATCCTGAAGAGATAGTCAGTCTGCTGGGCGCCAGTGCGGGCAGTCTTGGCGGCGTCGCAGCAAAAGCGAAGGCGCGCGATTTGCGCATCGTCGCCGATTCAGCGTTGAAAAATCGTCGCAACATGACCACCGGCGCAAACAAAGACGATCATCATCTCAGGGGAGTTGACGTCGCGCGGGACATTCAAGTTGACGATTGGTTTGAATTGCGCACCGTAGAATCGGGCGAAGAGTGTCCGCGATGCGAAACCGGCATTCTTGAAGTGTTTAAGGGCATGGAGATTGGCCACATCTTCAAACTGGGAACGAAATACTCGGAATCGATGGGCGCAACCGTGCTCACTCAGGATGGTAAAGACGTGCCGATCGTAATGGGCAGCTATGGCATCGGCGTGGAACGAATAATCAGTGCGACCGTCGAACAACAACACGACGAAGACGGTATCATCTGGCCTCGATCGCTGGCCCCATTTGATGTTGTGGTGACGATCACGAACATGAAGCAGGATGAAGTGCGTGAAGCCGGCGAAAAGCTGTATAACGAATTGCAGCGAGCCGGCCTCGAAGTGCTGCTGGATGATCGCGACGAGCGCGCGGGTGTGAAGTTCAAAGATGCCGATCTGATCGGCATACCCTATCGCATCACCATTGGAAAAAAGGTTGTCGAAGGACTGGTCGAGCTATTCGACCGCCGCGCAAAGAGGAGCGAGGATGTTAGAATTAGCGACGTCGTGAAGCACGTGCAGAGGCTGGCGATGGCAGCATCTTAAACTTGATTGTGCGGCTAATAGTGCAACAGCGAATTTCCCCGCAAAGGCGCAAAGACGCAAAGAAACAGATTCAGCCTCAAGATTTGCCGGCTTTGCGCCTTTGCGCCTTTGCGGGAAAACTCTCACGCGGGATGAAGTTACTCTGGCTTTCATTGATTCTACTCCTGCCATTTCAAACCCACGCATCACAGGATCTTCTTCCCGAACTCGTTCGCCGCATTAAACCCTCCGCAGTAGCAATTGAGACTTTCGATTCCCGGGGCGAAAAGCTATCGCGAGGCAGTGGCTTCTTCGTCGACGTCGACCGCATAGTCACTAACCGGCACGTTCTTGAAGGCGCGTATCGTGCAGAAGTTCACTCATCCACGGGAGCGGTTTTTCCTGTCAAAGGGGTCCTCGCAGTAGATGCAGAAGGCGATATTGCCTTACTGAAGATCGATATTCCGATAACTCAGATCAAACCTTTAGCGCTCGATAAAACTTCTCCACAGGAAGGAGAGAGCATTGTTGTCATCGGCAATCCGCTGGGTTTGGAAGGAAGCGTCACGAATGGCATCGTGTCGGCTGTGCGCGACATCCCCACATTCGGCCGCATCATTCAAATCACTGCGCCTATTTCATCCGGTTCGAGCGGCAGCCCGGTCGTGAACATGCAAGGTCAGGTAATCGGGATCGCAACGCTCCAGATCACTGGTGGACAAAGCGTGAATTTCGCAATTCCGTCGGAGCGTATCTCACAACTTCAAGTCGCGGCTGTGATGTCTTTGGCCGATTTGGTCGCGACTACTGGCCGGAACAAACGCGCGAAGGCGGTTCAGTTTTTCCGCGACGGATTGAGTTTTCTTTCAAAAGACGATTGTGAGAAAGCACTGCCTTATTTTGAAAAAGCAGTCGAGTCGGACAGCAATTACGCCGAAGCGTGGGCACAGAGCGGTTTCTGCAATGAGAAACTTGGCAAACATGCTGAAGCTCTGGAGGCTTCAAAGAAAGCTGTCAGCCTGAGACCTTCTGCTGAATCCTACTTCAACATCGGCCTCGCGAGTTTTTATCTCAAACAATATCGCGACGCCGCGGAAGCTTATCGACAGTCGATCAAACTCGATCCCTACAACTCAGCCGACGCTTATTACGCACTCGGACTGGTGTATCGCGACTGGGGCAAGGCTGACGACGAGATCCAGGCATACAAGCAAGCAATTCGACTGCGTCCGGATTACATGGTTGCATATGAAAGGCTGGGCTCGCGTTATTTGCGGTCGAAGAAGTTCAACGAGGCAGTAGAAGTGTTTCGCCAGCTTTCAACTTTGAAACCGGGTGACGCTGTTGCACCCAACAACATGGGTGAAGCGTATTTCGAGTTGAATCGGTTGAACGACGCGCTCGAATCGTTTCGACAATCCATCCGCTTGAAACCGGATTTCGGTAAGGCCTACTACAACCTTGGCAGGTGTTTTCTGGCGATGGGAAATCGCGACGGCGCGCTCGAACAATACACGATCCTCACAAACATCGACCCCGAGTGGGCCGAGAAATTGAACGGGCTGATTAATCCGTAGCCAGGGAGAGTGCAGGAGCAGACGGCAGGAGCAGGGGCAGGAGCAGGGGCAGGAGCAGGGGCAGGAGCAGGGGCAGGAGCTGAAGAGTAAGCCACTCAGTTATTAACAACAAACAAGATAGGAGAGATTATGCCTACCTCACAAGGCTTTAGGGGTTTACGCGTTTATCAACTGGCTTTCAAACTTGCAATGGAGATCTTTCACGAATCCAAAAAGTTCCCACCAGAAGAGAAGTACTCACTCACCGACCAAATCCGTAGAGCGTCAAGGAGCGTCGCTACAAATATCGGCGAAGCCTATCGACGAAAAAAATACCCAAAGATGTTCGTCAGCAAACTGTCAGATGCCGATGGCGAAGGAACTGAAACCCAGGTGTGGATCGACTTCTCACAGGCTTGTGGTGACATTTCAAAGGAACGTCAAAACGAATGGAGATGCGGCTACGAAGAGATAGGAAGAATGTTGCGAGGAATGATGGCTCACCCGGAGCGCTTCTGTAATTAACTATGCATGTAGGAGCGAACCTGCTCCTGCAAACTGCTCCTGCAAACTGCTCCTGCCCCTGTCAGTTCACTACTTCACCGACGATCGCCGTCAGCGCGTTGTCCTGTAAAGTCTTGTTGCGTTGCAACTGTCCGTGCAGATCGCAACCGAATGTTGCGTAATGAGAAAGCGTAAAACCCGTTACGCTGTCGCGTGACTTAAGAAGATTCTCTCCTAGCAAAGAAGAACGTGTGACACGGCCATCGCCGGGAGCGTACATGGCTTGGGTGGCTCGCTTCTTTGAAATCTTCAACCCGCTCGATGTTCGGTATTCGCGTGGTCGTGTCAGTGTCAGCCAACGATTCTTTTTTTGATCTCGAAGAATTATCGGCGAGTTCAATGTTTCCTCGCAATCACCGCCAATGGCCAAAAGTATTACAGGTGAGCCGGAATTACCAACGGAGTCCAGGGCCTCGTGAAATCGCCGCGCGCGTCTTAAAGTTGCGGCAAGATAAGCGTCAAGTTCTTCAGGATCGCCATTCATACCGCTCGCTTCAGCGTAACGACGCCGAAAGTCTGAGGAGTAGACCACGCTCCACCCGTATCGTTTCCAAACCTCCGCGTCATAGAGATCAATCTCCAGTGCTTGGAGGGTCTCGTCGAGAAACTTTACGGATTGGCGATGAGGCAGGAGTTGGAAGACTGAGGGCGTCTTCAGCATGTCTTCGGCCGTTAATATGTTAAGAAGAGGAACACGTCGTCGTAAACCTTCAGTAATCGAATAACCCTCCACGAGCGTTGCGAACGCGTCGGCCGAGCCTTCGTTCGGCACCCCAATCATCACGATCTTGCTGATATGAGCGGCGCCGGCCCACGTAGGCTGAAGCGAGCCCTCGGCCTCCGGTAAATCGGCGTCGCCATACATCGAGGCATATCGGGCAATCAACCCGCCCATGGAGTGCGCCACCACGTTGAATTTTAGATCAGGAAGTTGAAGCTTACTCTTCAATCGTTCCAGTCGTCTGATCAGCTCTCGAGCGTTGGCGACGTTGTCTTTCCTCCAGTCGTAAGCAAAGACGTAGAAGGTGTCCTGGTAACCGTTGACACCTGGATTGTCCCAGTCACCCTCGCGATAACCGGCATAACGACGAAGCGCTTCGAGCAGATCTCTGTAGACGTAGATCTCCGGTAGTAAACGCGCAAGACGCACGGTTTCGAGAATCTTTCCCGGTACCAGATCGTCACGATTGGAAGCAAGGTTCGGGTTTATAGGCAGCCCTTCCTGAGAGTTACGAAAAGCTGATGGCCAAACTGTTTCGCCAGTCTTCGAGTTGATCAGCTCGGTTCCAAGGATTCCGGGTATGATGATAACCGGACGTTTTCCGGTCCGGGACTTTGCCGGGGCAAAAATTTGCGCGAGATTAGGAGTCTTGCGCGCAGAAATGCATGCACTTGAAACAAGCGATAGCGCGATCAGGCTGAGGAGTAAATGCCGAGAACTCGCAAATCGTGGTCTATTCAACGGGCACCGTCCAGCGGCGATTGATCAAACTCGCGACGAAACCGGCGCCAAACCCGTTGTCGATATTCACTACTGTTACGTTTGAAGCGCACGAGTTCAGCATTCCAAGCAGGGCCGCGACACCTCCAAAGGATGCTCCATAGCCGATGCTGGTTGGGACTGCTACGACCGGCACTGCTACCAAACCGCCAACCACGGATGGCAACGCCCCCTCCATTCCTGCCGCCACGATAACCACACGCGAACGTTGCAACAGGCCGCGCTCGGAAAGTACGCGGTGGATTCCTGCCACGCCCGCATCCCAAATCCGGTCAACAGCGTTTCCCATCGTCTCGGCAGTCAGCGCGGCTTCTTCGGCGACGGGAATGTCGCTAGTCCCGGCGGTTACGACTGCGATCGACCCGACGCCCTGATTGGTCTTATCGCGTCGAATTCTCACGAGCCGAGCCGATTCGTGCCATTCTGCATCCGTTACGACGTTGCGAATCTCACCAAAGGTTCCCTCATCGGTGCGTGTGACGATGATGTTTGGCGACCGTTGCGCCAGCTTTTCAACGATACCGACAACTTGAGCGCGACTCTTGCCACCGCCAAAGACGACCTCCGGGAAACCTTGCCGTGAAGCGCGCGAATGATCTACTCGAGCAAAACCGATGTCCTCGAAATGAAGGTTTTTAATACGCTCCAGGGCATCTCCGGTTTCCAACTCACCAGACTTGTATGCGGTTAGCAGCTTTGCTAATTCGTTTAGATCCATTTGTTTGCTCAGACTGAGCATTCTACCTTAAGCGACAACAATGCACACAAAGCACAGGCTAAACAGAGGAGTTCGTTCTAAATAACAAAACAATGCTTTGTGACTTGTGTGCTTTTTTGTGGCTTAGTAAGATCCGGCTGAGATTTGACCCACCGTGCCGACAGTAATCAAAAACACACGACTAACGCTGGAAATGATCAAGATCGAGCACACGCTCTTTGTGTTGCCTTTCGCTTTTCTGGGCGCGGTGCTCGCAGCCAACGGACTTCCTTCAACCTGGCAGATTCTCTGGATCGTCGTGGCTATGGTTGGAGCGCGATCCGCAGCGATGGCATTCAATCGCATTGCCGATCGCGGCTTTGACGCGAGAAATCCACGTACGGCTTCAAGAGCATTGCCCGCTGGTATGCTGTCAGTCGGTTTTGTCTGGGCCTTCACAATTGCTTCAGCGGCTTTGTTTCTCCTGGCGACGGCTATGCTTAACAGTCTTACACTGCTTCTCGCACCCGTCGCGTTGGGATGTATTCTGCTTTACTCTCTGACTAAGCGTTGGACTCAATTCTCGCATCTCGTGCTTGGCGCATGTCTTTCCATTGCTCCCACGGGCGCATGGATTGCTGTTCGTGGTGAGATCGGGAGCACGGTCCCTTTGCTCTTGTCGTTAGTGGTCCTTTTGTGGGCAGCCGGCTTCGACGTGCTCTATGCCTGCCAGGACTACGATATTGATCGTCGCGAGGGTTTGAAATCCATTCCCGCGCGCTTCGGCATCAGTCGCGCGCTCCGGATAGCGCGTGCACTTCATGCCGGCGCTTTTCTCGCATTGGTCTGGCTGTTTCTAATTACGGGGCTTGGACCAATCGCATTTGCGGGAGTGGTTGCAACCGGAGCTTTGCTTGTTTACCAGCATCGACTTGTTCGAGCTGACGATCTCGGTCGCCTGAACGCCGCTTTCTTTACGACTAACGCCTTTGTAAGCGTCATTTTGCTGGCCACTTTTGGAACTGCAGTTTTCCTGCATCCGTAAAGGTATTGAGAACTAAAATGACTTTTTCACATGACGAAAAACTAAACGAGATAGCGACGCGCGCTACAGCCGGAGAGCGGCTCTCCTTTGCGGATGGCGTCGCACTTTACGCCACTAACGACCTTCCAGCACTCGGCAAGCTCGCGGATCTCGAGAGGCGACGACGTCACGGCCGCACCACTTACTTCAACGTTAACCGCCATCTAAATCCGACAAACATTTGCTACGCCGACTGCAAGTTTTGTGGTTTCTTTCGCACACCAAGGCAGCCTGACGCCTACACACACAATATTGACGACAGCTTGAGAGTGGCTGGTCAGGCTGTCGCGGAAGGCGCGACCGAACTGCACATAACTGGCGGATTAAATACGAAACTTCCTTTTAGCTACTTTACAGACCTACTTTCGTCCCTGAAACGAGAGTATCCGCAGTTGCACCTGAAAGCCTTTACGATGGTGGAATTTGATCACTTCGCCCACTTCTACAAGATGACCGACGAAGAGGTCATTCAACAACTGATCGAGGCAGGCCTGGATTCATGTCCGGGAGGAGGCGCTGAGATCTTTCGGGAACCCACGCGCTCGATGATCTGTGCGCACAAGTGTGACGCGAACCGTTGGTTGGAACTCCAGGGAAGAGTACACGCTGCCGGGTTAAAGACCAACGCCACCATGCTCTACGGGCACATCGAGTCGATCGAAGACCGCGTAGACCACCTGGTACAACTGCGGGAACAACAGGAGAAATCAGGCGGTTTTCAGTGCTTCATACCTCTGGCGTTCTATCCACCTGATACTCAACTGGCCCATCTGCCCGGTCCATCCGGCGTCGACTCTTTGAAAACAATGGCTGTCTCTCGTCTAATGCTGGATAACTTCGATCACATCAAAGCCTACTGGGTGATGTTGGGTAAGCGTTTGGCCCAGGTCGCATTGCATTACGGCGCAAACGATATTGACGGGACCATCACCGAAGGTGGTGAATTGACCACCAGTTACTCGGTCGAAGCAAACAATGAGGTGAGGATGAGCAAGACTGAACTCATCGACCTCATCGAAGACGCAGGCTTCGAAGCGGTAGAACGTGACACGGTTTACAACCGAGTGGATAGAACCGGCGATCGGGTCAGTATCGGGAGCGGTAGCGACCGTGTCCGTGAGACAGCAGCAAACCTGAAAGAGCACAACGACCCGGTCGCTACCGCTCCCGGTACTGACCCGTTTCACTAGGATATTTATGGCAGAGACTATTACCCTCGCACATTCACCAGACTCAGACGATGCATTCATGTTTTACGGTCTGGCGACCAACAAACTCGACACAGGCAGCCTGAACTTCGAACATCTGCTTAAAGACATTCAAACGCTGAACGAGGAAGCAATGCGCGGCACGTATGACGTTACCGCGATCAGCTTTCACGCTTATGCGTACATCCATGACAAGTATGCATTGCTGCCCCACGGCGCCTCGATAGGTGACAACTATGGGCCCATTGTCGTTTCGCGTGAGCCCGCAACGCCGGCAGACATGCCAAATCTCAAGATTGCGATTCCGGGAAAGCTGACCAGCGCGTTCCTTGCGCTCCGAATCTTCAATTCTGATTTTAAGTTTGAAGTAGTGGCCTTTGACAAGATTATCGACGCTGTGCAAAACGGCAGTTGCGATGCAGGCTTGTTGATTCACGAAGGGCAACTGTTTTACGAATCGAAGGGCCTTCATAAGGTTCTGGATTTAGGAGAGTGGTGGCACAAGGAGCATGGTCTCCCCCTACCGATGGGCGGCAACGCCATTCGTCGCGACCTCGGCGCCGCTCGGATTAAGGAAGTCTCCCAACTATTGCGAGAAAGTATCAACTACTCGCTCACCCACAGGGACGACGCGCTTCAGTACGCCCTGCAGTTTGCCAGGGACATGGACCCGAAGCTTGCCGATAGGTTTGTCGCGATGTGGGTGAACGAATTGACGCTGGACTACACGGATCGAGGCCGTGAAGCCGTCCGCCGGTTACTGGACGAAGGATTTAAGAAGCGAATCATTCCTAACCGGGTGCCGGTGGAATTCGTCGAAGCCTAGGTGAATCAGGAGCACGAGCAGTAAGCAGGGGCAGCAGGAGCACGGCGGGCAGGTAGCGGGATAGTTTCTCCTGCTCCTGCAATCTGCGCCTGCTATCCTGCTCCTGCCTACTTTTTAGTTTTGTTACTTAAAGCTGGGGTGTGCGCGGTGATTTTTTTAAGCCACCCCGCCCAGAAGGGGCAGCTAATCACCGCGCACATCATCGGCCTCAGACCACGTAAAACCAAGCTCCTCCCAAAGCCTGGTTTATCGCCCGCGCCGTGTAAGCAACGCCGCCGCTCGGCGTCACGTCTGCGCTCCCGCGCCGTAAAGCTCCACGGATTTAGGACGAGTGCCTGTTGCCGACATGAGGACCTTGAGAAATCTTACTTTCAAACTAGGCGAGCCGCGATTTTTCGAGGTCAACCGGGCTCCTTATTATTTGTCTATGCGTCGCTAGTCAAGTTATAACCTATTCTAGTAAGGGCACCTTACACTAGATGCATGAAATTTTGCAACAGGAAAATGGCGGTCTGGCTCCGGCCAGGGCTCGGACCGCCAACCCGTCTGGCAACAGGACTCTTTCCTGCCGGCATCTGATGACAGTCAGATTTTACGGAACCGAGCGCGTTAGCGCCGGGTCAGGACTAAAACCCGGGACGCTTAATCCCTATAAGTTAAAAATGAAATGGAACGTATGAGGATTTCTCCGATCATTGTTGCGTTGGCCCTCGTGGTTCTTACCGCTCTTAGTGTCCCGGCCCAGACCGATACCAATGGACCGAATTCGGCCGAAGCCGAGCGGATCATTAAAGCGTTCACAGCTAAGGAGGCAGAATTCCGCAGGGCTCTGAACAGCTATTCATTCAAGCGCGACGCGCTGATTCAAAGTATTGGCATGGGCGGGCAAGTCATCGGCGAGTACCACCGAGTGTCGACTTTCACTTTTGATGATCAGGGAAATCGCTACGAGAAAATCAGTTTCTTTCCGATGGCAACTATGACCGAGGTGACCGCTGAGGACATAGAAGATCTGGGTGGAATTAAACCATTTGCCCTCGAACCTTCGAAGATCGACAAGTACAACATTCGCTACGTCGGCAAAGAAAAAATCGACGAACTCAACCTGCACATTTTTGATGTAACGCCCAAAGTCATGCCTAATCCCAAGTCGAAAGAGCGGCTTTTTTCGGGTCGTATTTGGGTTGACGATCAGGATCTGCAAATTGTTAAAACCAGGGGCAAGGGAGTTCCGGAAACAAAGATCAACAAGTTCCCCACCGTCGAGACCTATCGCGAACACATTGATGGTCGTTACTGGTTCCCAACTTACTCATATGCCGACGAGGAACTCGTTTTTGACAATGGTGGCTCATTGCACGTTCGCATGAAGGTTCGTTACATGGACTTCACACTCGCGCGCGCGACGCTCAAGGTTACTGAGATCAGTGAGAGCGAGGGTCCAACATCAACGGGCGTTGCGAAGCCAATCGAGGGTGGCGTTTTGAATTCAAGAGCCATCTCACTGCCCAAGCCGGTGTTTCCCGAAGAGGCGAAGAGAGTGAGAGCTTCGGGTAGAGTAACTGTTCGCGTTGTTGTGGATGAAAACGGAAAGGTGATTTCCGCACAAGCGACGGATGGACCACTGCCATTGCGCGAAGCGGCGGAAGCGGCAGCTCGGCAGGCCACCTTCGAACCCACTGCGCAGGACGGTATCACCGTCAAAGTCGCTGGAACCTTAACCTACGACTTCGTTCTGTAAAAGTTTTAGCCACAAAGGGCACAAATATGATTTCTGGTTTTGTACCTCTTGTGCTTTTTGTGGCTAACGATTTAGCTCAGCGGCGATCGATCTACGAACTTCAAAGATCAATTGATTGATATCTTCGTCGTTGGGTAGAGCAGCAGTCTCGACCGGTGGCATTATCACCATCTCAATCGTTCCAGATCTCGCCTCTCCGGTCCCTTTTCCCATCAGGATATCCGAATATTTGATCGCAACGGGAACGATCGGAACGCCCGCCTGTCTTGCCATGTAAAACGCACCCTTTTTGAACGGCAGCAGCTCACCTGGCTTCGCGCGAGTTCCTTCGACGAAAACGCCGAACGACACCCCTGATTGAATTCGCTTAGCTGCGGCTTCAGTGGTACGAATCGCACTCTCACGATTTGTGCGGTCGATCGCCATGACATTGACAAAACCCATGCCGACTCCAAGAACCGGGACTTTCAAGAGTTCTTTCTTCGCCAGCAACCCGATTCGTCTACCCGTGTAAATGAACAGCACGGCGGTGTCCAAATACGATCGATGATTTGAGACGAAAACGTAAGTCTGTTTCGGATTCAGCAGCTCGATCCCCCGCACCCGCACCCTCACACGCACTCCACTCAGTCGAAGCCACAAGCCGGCGCCAAAACGCGCCCAGGGATATACCAGGTCGTGCTTGTTAACCAACCAGGAAAAAAGCAAAATTGGCGGCGCCAAAAGCCCGAGAAGCGCACCGGCAACAAACAAAGACCACCAGTAATGCAAGCGGCGGATGAAACTGCGACGCCCGGTTGTGTTAGACTCCTGCGCCATAGTTTTCTCGATTGCAACGCTCTCTTCCATTAGATTTTTCGACAAAGGAATCTCGGAATGATTAGCCATCGATCACTAGTGGCCTGCGTTGCAGTCCTACTCACCGCGCTCGCTACATCCTCCTTAGCACAAACACCCGCTTCTCAATCGGCCGCGATTCCTTCTCCCCAATCAGTTCTCGGGTTCACGCCCGGAGACGATCGCACAATTGCCGATTGGTCACAGATCACCGACTACTTTGAACGATTGGACCGTGCTTCCGATCGTGTTGTGGTTCAGACACTGGGCCAATCGACGTTGAAGCGGCCACTGATCGTAGCTTTCATCAGCGCGCATGAGAATATACTGGCTCTGCCAAAATACAAAGAGATCCAGCAACAGCTTGCCGATCCACGCAAGATCACTCAGAACATTCAGCGCAACCAATTAATCGCAGATGGCAAGGTAGTTGTAACGATTTCCTGCTCGATCCACTCCACTGAGATCGTCGCTTCCCAGATGTCGATGCAACTCGCCTACGAACTCGCGACGGCACAAGATCCCGAAACTCGAGAGATCTTACAAAACACAATACTGCTTCTAATTCCGTCACCCAATCCCGACGGGATAGACATCGTCACTAACTGGTATCGCAAGACGCTCGGTACGCCATACGAAGGAAGAGAACCGCCGGAGCTCTACCATCACTATGCCGGTCACGACAACAATCGCGATTGGTTCATGCTCAACCTCAAAGAGACCCAGCTAATCACGCGCTTGCTCTGGCATGAGTGGTTTCCGCAAATTGTTTATGACGTGCACCAGCAGGGCGCAAATGGATCGAGGTTTTTCATTCCGCCTTTTTACGATCCACCCAATCCAAACATTTCTCCATTGCTCCTTCGCCAGGTCGGACTCATTGGCCATAAAGTAGCTGCGGATCTTCAAGCCGCAGGCTTCAAAGGCGTCTTGACGAATGCTCTTTATGACACCTGGTGGCACGGCGGCTTCCGGACCGCGCCATATTTTCACAATTCGATCGGCATCCTGTCCGAAGCAGCCAGCGCCAGGCTTATGACGCAAAACACAGTCACGTCCGAACAACTAGGCAGAGCTACATCCCGAGGTATGCGCAACGCAACCGAAGCGGCAACAAACTTTCCAGATCCCTGGCCTGCGGGAACATGGCGCCCGCGCGACATCATGGCGATGGAAATGATTGCAGCGCGGTCCATTCTTTCCATGGCTTCGAAATTCCGCGCCGACTATCTGCGCAACTTCTATGAACTCGGGCGAAAGAACGTTGAACCGCAGGCTAATCTCGGCGATCCACTGGCATATTTAATTCCTGCCGGACAGGCGCGTGATGAGGCAGTCGCGAAGATGCTAAGCAGTTTGATGGACCAGGGCGTTGAGGTTTTTCGGCTCGATCGGGAGCTGCACGTTGTTTTGAGCCCGCAAGTCTTGCAGAGGGTGAATCCAGTTAGCGAGAAGCTCGGTACGTACAAACTGAGTGGCCAGATGTCGGCGATGCAGGAGGTGCCGGCCGGCAGTTACATCGTGTTTCTGAGCCAGCCCCAGCGATCAAATGTCGGCGCTCTATTTGAGCCTCAACGCTATCCTAACAGATTGACGCCGCAAGGTGAGGCCGAACGCCCCTACGACGTTGCCGGTTGGACTCTGCCGCTGCAAATGGGTATCGAGGCGCCGGCAGTCGTCGCCATCAGAGAACCTGCGAGCGAAAGAAAGTTGACTCTGCTCAAAGATGAAAACCAGGTCAGGGCTGACCTCGCGCTCACCTTGAGAAAAGGAGACGAGTCTCCAATCAAGAATCCGGTAAAGCAACCTGTTCGCGTGGGAATCTACAGGGGTTCAATGAGCAATATGGACGAAGGATGGACGCGTTTCGTTTTCGACACTTTCAATGTTCCGTACACATCAATACGCGATTTCGACGTCAGACAGGGAGCGCTGAATTCAAAGTTTGATGCGGTCATTTTTCCGTCTCAACAAAGTGCTCAGATCATCTCAGGTAATGCCGCCGGCACTTTACCGGCAGAATACACAGGCGGCATCACTGAAGCAGGCGTCAAAAACCTGAAAGAGTTTGTCCAAAACGGTGGGATGCTGATCTGTTTTGACAATTCATGTGATCTTGCCATCAAGCAATTCAACCTGCCCCTTCGAAACACACTACAAGGTGTCAAGTCATCAGAGTTTTACTGTCCCGGATCGATCGTCGCGCTCGAGGTCGACAACAAAAACCCAATTGCTTCCATGCTGCCGGCAAGGCTTCCTGCGTACTTTATCAACAGCTCCGCTTTCGAAGTGGCTGCAGATGCAAATGTCCGTGTGATCGCACGCTACGCGAAGGAGAATGTGCTGATGAGCGGGTGGTTGTTGGGTGAAGACAAGCTGCGAGGTCAAATTGCACTGGCGGAAGTCGGTGTAGGGAAAGGGCGGATTGTTCTTTTTGGATTTCGGCCGCAGCATCGAGGCCAGGCCTGGGGGACGCTGCCGCTGATCTGGAATGTTCTCTCGAGTGCCACCGCGAACTCTTCTGAGTGATTAGACCAAAGCGGCGACAAGCTGCCGCACTACAAGGAGACGCCAGTGTTGGAGGCATAGGTGGTGTCTTAAATTGAAGAATTCTCTCTGCGTTCTCTGCGTATCTCCGCGTCCTCTGCGTTAAGTAGGCACCAAACGCTACTTTTAACGCAGAGGACGCGGAGATACGCAGAGAACGCAGAGGCATATCCAAATTGCGACACTACCGAGGCATGATCTTCCTTGCCCTGCGCCATAGCAAGGGGTTATTCTCTTTCGTGCAGATACGGTTTTCTCTCCCTTTAGATTCAACTAAAACTGCGAGCATCCATAACCACCCGACTGCATCAAAGTGGGTTCGGGCGCGCCTAAGAACTATTTGGAGCCTATTATGAAAAAGTTCTTCATTTTCCTATCGCTCCTCTCCCTGCTTTCAACGTCCATGAGTGTTGGCTTTGGACAAGAGCGTCCGCGACGCGTCGGTCAACAAACCACTCCGCAGACTACAACGCCTGCGCCTGCAAGACCTCCTGTATTAGGGGGCGCGAATTATCCAAATAACCGTCAACCCGAACCGCAACCGCAGCAAGAACCAACTGGACCGGAAGAGGTCGACGCCGGCGACATTATTCGCGTAGACACTACGCTGGTCACCATTCCGGTCAGCGTTATGGATCGCGATGGCAGGTACGTGCCAAACCTGCAGAAAGAAGAATTCCGTATTTGGGAAGATGGAGTCGAACAGGAAGTCGCGTTCTTCCAGTCAGTCGATAAACCATTCTCGGTTGTGTTGATGCTTGACACGAGTCCATCGACTCAATTTCGGCTCGAGGATATCCAGGACGCTGCGATCAGTTTCGTTTCTCAATTGCGCTCCGACGATAAGGTAATGGTTGTCTCATTCGATGAGGACATCAAGATCCTGAGCGAATTCACTACCGATCGTTCAAAGCTGCAGAGAGCTATTCATCGCTCCAGAACAGACGGCGGTACTAGTCTTTACGACGCCGTCGACATGGTTATCAATAAACAGTTGAATCGAGTATCCGGACGGAAGGCGATCGTACTTTTCACTGACGGCGTTGACACCACAAGTCGCCGCGCTGATTACCAAAGCAACGTCATGGACGCGCAGGAACTGGATGCGTTGATCTATCCAGTTCAATACGACACGTTTGCCGATATGAACGGTGGTAATTTCCCTGTCGGACGTCCAATCGACATCTGGGGACAAGTTTTGGGTGGAATCTTTGGTGGCGGAAGACGCGGTGGCGTTCGCAGAGGTGGCGGCGGCACGATTCGAAGCGAGTACGAGCTGGCGAATCGGTATCTCCTCGAACTCGCCAATAGCTCCGGCGGACGCCAGTACAGGGCTGACTCACTGCAAAACATGTCTTACGCGTTTGCGAACGTCGCTGAAGAGTTGAGGCGACAATACAGCCTCGGCTACTATCCGAAACGTCCACCCCAAGCCGGACAAAGACGTCAGATCAAAGTGCGTGCGCGACAGCCAAACCTTGCGGTGCGAGCTCGCGATAGCTACATCTTCAACCCCTCGAACTCGGGTGCCGTCGTCGACAACTCGCAGCGTTCCAATCCACCGGTTTTACGGAAACTCACCAACAAGGATCGTTCCGAAAACTTCTTTCCTTACTGAAGCGGGGCGATTAGATCTTATGGCGGCCTAACCACAGACCGCCATGCTTTCGGCAGGGCTTTGCGCAAAAAGTCGAAAAGATGCCACGGGCTCGTCCCGTGGAGTTTCGCGCTTGCCGCTAGAGACAGGACCCAACCCGTTCGAGATGCCACGGGCTTGACCCGTGGAGTGTCACGCTTGCTGCTATAGCATGGAGCGTGAACCTCCACGGCACGAGGCCGTGGCATCCAGGCGTTGTTTTCACGCGATCTGTAGCGTCAAGCGTGAGCCTCCACGGGACAAGCCCGTGGCATCCTCGACTTTTTGTGCAAAGCCTTTCGGCAGAAAAAAGCGCGGCGGTTTTTGCCGTCCGCCGCGCCAACTATACCCACAGGAGGAAAGGGGTATTCAACGCTCGAAAGTATAGTGGATCTGGGTGTAGGTGGCAACGTGCGTTACCGGACTGAGGGAGTTTCAAATCACAATAGACGCTCCCAGATGATCGACGTCTGGAGTTCAATGTGAATCGTCGGCTTTTGCACAAAAAGTCGATCTTACGACGGTAGTGGCTATGAATAAATAGGCACACTCGCTGAATATTTCGCGCGCATTCGCGGCGTTTCAAAGCGCGCCGAAGGAACGGCAGAAGGTAGCCAGGGGTGAAAGCACGGAGCGTAGCGGAGTGCGTAACCCCTGGACCGGTCACACACGAGAGGAACCAGCCCCGCAGGGGCGACAGAACTCTCAGGTGACAAAACGTTTCCGCCATCGTAAATCACTAACGAGGAGGTTAAAACTGAACCAGGGGTTACGCACTCCGCTGCGCTCCGTGCTCCACCGGCTACCCCTGCCCGCGCCGCTGGCGCGAGTTGCTCTGAAGTTTTCTACTTCCAAGGACGATTTTTTGTGCAAAGCCGTGAATCGTTTGTTTATT
>Ga0268386_10001026_pt1 | contig 18831 bp, 22 predicted proteins | sample RVTome_15_FD_200260 | JGI IMG/M metagenome (GOLD analysis project Ga0268386, IMG submission 200260) | Soil microbial communities from uranium-contaminated site in the Upper Colorado River Basin, Wyoming, United States - RVT150D86... ...
GGCCCTCCGCTGTCTGCAATCGTTTGTATTCAACCGGTCGGTATCTGCGGAGTCAACCTGGACGGGTCAAACCTAAGTCGGGAGCTCTCTGATCCACCGAGCCTCCAATTTCACCCCGGCGTCGGCGATCAGGTTGTAGACGGGACACCGGGCTTCGGTCTCGGCGACCACTTCACGAAGACGCTCCTCGGACTCCGAGGTGACCACGGTCGCCTCGAGACGCACCGTCTGGAAATGGGGCCTCACCGTACGATTGCCCAACCGACCCCTGATGTCGATGGTGAATTCGGCGGCATAGGAGATGGACTCATAACTGAAGCCGAGCTCGGCCGCGGTCCGGTGGAAGGTCACCGACTCACAGCCGGTGAGGGCGCCCAAGACCGTCTGCAACGGTGAAGGCCCATTCCCGGTGCCACCATGCGCCACGGGCTCATCGGTGACGAGGGTGCCGTATTCGCCGCAATCGACCTCCGTGCGCATCGTCCCCGCGTTGAAAGCGGTCAGGGTCTTCTTACGCAGCAAGGGCTCGGTGGCGGTCGTCTCTGTGACGATCTCGGTCGACATGTTCCTCCTGACGGGCGTGACACCCAGCAATCGATTGTTGGCAGCCTAATGCACCGTTCTGTGAGGGTTTGTGGCGCTTGACGCGCCATAAACCCTCACAGAACGGTCCAGGCCACTCAGCTCACCCCACCCAACTCCAGGATCAGTCGCATGCGGTGTACCGCGAGCTCGGGATCGGGGATGAGACGGGCCTGGTCGGCGAGGATCAGCAGCCTCGCCAGGTGAGGCAGAGATCGGGCGCCTTCGGCACCGCTAACCATGCGGAAGTGGTCCTGTAACCCGCTGACATAGGCCAGGAAGACGACACCGGTCTTGTAGTGGAACGTAGGTGCCGAGAAGAGTTGTCGGGATAGCGCCAAAGTCGGCTCGAGAAGTGACCGGTATCTTGGGATGTCTCCCGCGTCGAGCGCCTGGAGGGCCGTCGCCGCCACCGGAGCGATGGGCCCGAGTATCCCGAGCAACGCGTCGGAGTGACCTTCGGCATCGCCCTGGATCAAGTCGACATAGTCCAGGTCGTCACCGGTGAACATCGCCACACCCTGGGGGAGTCGACGGCGAAGTCGGACCTCCAGACCGGCGTCGAGCACGGAGAGCTTCAGCCCCGACACCTTCCCCTGGTCGTCGGCGATGACGTCGAGCACGATATCGGCGGCCACCTCGACATCGGAAGATCCCCAATAGCCGGCGAGGGCCGGGTCGAAGGCCTCACCGAGCCAGTGGATCAGCACCGGTCGCGAAGCCTCGGCGATGACGTCTCGATAGACCCGGATGTAGTCCTCGGGGCTCTTCGCCGCGGAGGCCAGGTGGCGGGAAGCCATCACGATGGCGGTACCACCGTGCTCCTCGATGAAGGCCACCTGCTCGTGGTAGGCGTCGGTGATCTGTTCCAGCGTGAAGCGCCCACCCGAGGCCAGCTGATCCGTGAGGGCGCCGTAGACCGCGGGGCCCGAGGCCGTCGCAGCCGTGCGTGTGATCAGCTCGCGCGCCGTCTCCCATTCCACTCCTGCTCCGCGCTGTGCGGTGTCCATGGCCTCGGCCACGCCGAAGCCGAGGTCCCAGAGATGGCGGCGCAGCAGGAGAGTGGCATCCCAGTCGATGGGAGGAAGGCCCTCGGTTGGCGGGTCGAGGAAGGGATCTGCGATCACATGGGCTGCGGCATAGGCGACCCGAGATGTGAACCCGCCGTGCTCGGGAGCGATGGGGTCGTCTCCCGAAGGTGCCCAGGCCACGAAATCGCCCTCACCGGTGGGCAGGGTCAGCATGGGGACATGGGCTCGAAGTCAGCTTGGGTCGAGCTGGGGAAACTGGACATTGGGGACGATGTGCTCCACCCACTGCTCAAGTTGGGCCGGATCGGGGGTGAGGGTGTGGATCATGAACCTCTGGACACCGGCATCGACCCGGGCCTGCAAGGAAGCGACGATCTCCTCCGGTGTGCCGAAGAGGTACACCTGCTCGAGGTATTCCGGACCGCGCTCGGTGCTCATCACCCTCAGGAACGCGTCGTGTTGCTTCTGTCGAGCCCGGCCACTGTCCTGGGTGGCCACGAAATGCATGAAGTTCTCGTGGGCGATGGTGAGGGTGGCGGGGTCACGCCCGTTCTCGTCGAAGAAGACTTTCAGCTCCTCCCAGTCGCGCCTGATGTCCTCGGGCGGACATGTGGGCCGTGGAATCCAGCCCTCGGAGCGCAGGATCCGGTGTTTCACCGCTTCGGCGAACCTCGGAGCCTCCGGCGAGGAGGGATCGGCGAGCTGGGAGCCTCCCCCGATCCAGACCTGAGGGCGGCTCCGCATCCTGGGCTCGATCTCGACTTCGTCGATGGTGAAGAACTGCCCGTGATAGGTGACCGTCTTCCCCTCGAGCAGCGGCAACATCATGTCGAGTATCTCATCGGTCCGGGCGCCTCGCTCCGACTTGGACACCCCGGTCGCCTCGTACTCCTTCGGGTACCAGCCGATCCCTGCGCCGAATATGAAACGTCCCGCGGAGAGGAAATGGAGGGTGGCTACCTGCTTGGCGAAGAGGACCGGCTCCCGGATCGGGACCACCATGACCGACGTCCCCAGCATGATGTCGTCGGTGACCCCCGCCACCAGGGCGAGTGTGGTCAGCGGCTCGAGGAACGACACGGAATAGAGCCGCTTCGCGGTCAGCAGGTGATCGGTGATGAAGATGGAGCCGAAGCCGAGCTGCTCCGCCTCACGGGAGAACTCGACAATTCCCCGGGCGCGCTCGGCGTCGTCATCGGCCCAGATGAAGGAGGGAAGGAAGACGCCGAATCGGCTGACGTCGGTCAAGAGGACTCCTCGGATTCACACCGCAAACGATTGGCGGGCACGATAACCTCGACGGCGAAGAGGCGTCAACGGGTTGGTTGACGCCCGAGTGGCCCACAACATACAATCGTTTGCCCCCCATGGCGGGTGGCCTGCGACATGAGGAGGAGGAGCAGGGTATGAAATCGTGGAGAAGACTGGCCACGATCGCCACCGTGGTGGCGATACTGTTGGCAGCGTGTGGAGGTGATGGCGGAGAATCCACCACCACCGCCGGAGAAGGCAGCGACACGACCCAGCCGGCCACCGACACGACCGCGGGCGGGGAACCCGGCACTACCGCAGCAGGAGGCGGTGAGCCCATCGTGGCCGCTACCTCGCTGCCCCTCACCGGTGACTTCTCGATCCCGGCGGCAAAACACCTGGACGGCTACCAGCTATGCATCGATCTCATCAACGAGCGAGGTGGAGTCCTCGGGCGTGAGATGGTGCTCGAATTCGAGGACAATCAGTCCGATCAGGAGATCGCGGTGACGCAGTACGAGCGAATGGTCGCCGAGGCCGACATCCTCTTCGGAACCTTCTCCAGCCTCCTGACCGGGCCGACATCGGCGATCGCCGAGCAGAACGGAATGGTGTACCCGGTCCCCTCGGGTGGCGCGCAGCGAATCTGGGAGCGTGGTTTCGAGAACATCTTCTACTTCCAGGCCCAGCCCGCCGAGGGCGTCGGCTCGGCCCCGACCAACGCCCTCCTCCACTACCGAGATCAGGGTCTGATCTCCGAAGACGACTTCCCCGAGACGGCGGCCGTGGTCTTTGCCGACGATCCATTCGCCCAAGCCGGGAGAAACGGTCTCGCCGGTGGCCAGGTGATCGATCCGGCCACTGAGGAGGTGTTGGCCGACCTCGCCCCGGGCTATCTCGCCGACGCCGGCATCGAGATCGTCTACGACGAGCAGTGGCCGGTCGGCTTCACCGACTGGACCAGCTTCGCATCCCAGATCGCAAGCAGCGGCGCCGAGTCGGTGTGGGCGGCCACCGCCTCCGTCGACGAGGCGATCTCCTTGATCCAAGCACTGCAGCAGGTGGGGCATCAGCCGTCGTTCGTGTGGATGTCCCAGGGTGCCCAGGTCGAGTTCAGTGACGAGCTCGGTGGCGCCGAGAACGGCGTCACGATGCACACGGTGTGGCACCCGTCGGCCGAGTTCGTCGGAACCCTGGCCGGGGAGGAGTACTCCAACCAGGACTTCCAGGCCGATTTCGAGGCCGCCTTCGACCGGCCGCCCGACGAGGACGAGGCGATCCCGTTTGCGGTGTGCCAGGGCATGGAGCAGGCCATGCTCGGCGCCGGAAGCACCGACAACGCCGCCATCGCCCAGTGGTTCCGCGACCGGACCGCCGACGACCCGGTGCGAACCGTGCTCGGTGACTTCCACTGGGACGAGCGTGGTCTGCCCATCGAGCGGGACTACATCCTCAACCAGTGGCAGGACGGGACTCTCGAGTTCGTCTACCCGGTCGGTGAGGGTCTGGACACCGTCGACATGGTGTTCCCCAAGCCGGAGTGGTAAGACGAGATCTGCAACCAAGGGGCCGGCCCAGTCGGCCCCTTCACACTTCGCTAGGTGAGGAGTAGCTCGTAGCCGACCTGTTGCAAGTCCGTGAGATCAGCAAGGCCTACGGCGGCATCCAGGCCGTCAGCGCTTGCTCGTTCACCGTCTCGGAGGGATCGATAACCGGCCTGATCGGGCCCAACGGGGCCGGGAAGACGACCGCGTTCGATGTCATAAGTGGCATCGTCACCCCCGACGAGGGCACGGTGGAGGTCGACGGTGTCGACGTCACCGGCTGGATGCCCCATCGCATCACCCGTCGCGGAGTCAGTCGCACCTTTCAGATCACCCGCGCCCTGGGCGACCTGACCGTGCTGGAGAACATGGTGGTCGGCTCCCCCATCGGTGGGTGGCGCAGCCTGCTCGGCTCCCGCATCCTGCAGCGAGAGGAAGACCGAGCCATGGAGCTACTCCGCTTCGTCGGCATCGAGAAGCTGGCTCACACACCAGCCGAATCGCTGTCCTACGGGCAGAAGAAGCTGCTCGAGTTCGCCTCGGTGCTGATGCCCGAGCCCAAGCTGATCATGCTCGACGAGCCGGCCGGGGGTGTGAATCCGACGCTCATGGCGCGCATCATGGACCACATCCGCGAGCTGAACGCCGGGGGCATGACGTTCCTCATCGTGGAGCACAACATGGACGTGGTGATGTCACTTTGCGGCACGATCATCGTGATGGCCCACGGCGAGGTGCTCACCAGAGGCACCCCCGAGGCCATCAGGGAGGACGACACCGTGCTCGATGCCTATCTGGGAAGGGTGTGACGATGGCCCTCCTCGAGGTCGAAGATGTCGTGGCCGGGTACGGAGCCGGGCCCGACATCCTCAACGGGCTGACGCTTAACATCGACGAAGGGACGTCGTACTGCATCGTCGGCCCCAACGGGGCAGGCAAGTCCACCCTGCTCCGGACCATCGCCGGATTTCTCAAGCCCCGAAACGGAGAGATTCGCTTCGACGGCGTGACGATGAACGGGTCCCGGCCCGACCAGATGCTGGCCGCCGGGGTCTGCTACGTCCCCCAGGACGCCAGCCTGTTCCCGATGATGACGGTGAGAGAGAACCTGGCCATGGGCGGTTATCTCATCGACGACCGTGCCCTGCTCCGGGAGCGGATGGACATGGTCTACGAGACGTTCCCTATCCTCGCCGAGCGGAGTGGACAGAACGCCGGAACCCTCTCCGGCGGTGAGCAGCAGATGGTGACCCTGGGCCGGGCCCTGATGATCGAGCCCAAGATGGTCATGATCGACGAGCCCAGCCTCGGCCTGGCCCCGATGATCGCCGACCAGATCTTCGAGAAGATCCGCGGTTTCTCCGACCTCGGGATCACGGTCGTGCTCGTGGAGCAGAACGCGGTCAAGGGATTGGAGGCCGTGGATTGGGGTTTCGTCCTCGATCTGGGGTCGATGGAGTTCGAGGGCCCTGCCGACGGGATCCTCGCCGACCCGAGAATTCGTGAGCTCTATCTGGGCAAGACTCTGACCAGGCGGGAGCGATGATCAGATGAACTGGGTCCAGATAGTTGTGCTCGGGCTCCTGCTGGGTGGCGTCTACGCCATGATGGCCTCGGGCCTCACCCTGCTCTTCGGGGTGATGAGAGTGGTGAACCTGGCCCATGCCGCCTTCATCCTGGTCGCAGCCTTCATCACCTATGTGCTCTTCGAGAACCTGGCTTTGGACCCGATGGTCTCACTCGTGATCACCATGCCGGTCATGTTCGGGCTCGGCGTGGTGCTCTATCTGCTCCTGTTCCCCCGTCTCGAGGAGAGCCCGCGATACGTCGAGATGACGGTGCTACTCACTTTTGGTCTCGCCTTGATCGTGGAGGGGCTGCTCACCTTCATCTTCACCGGCATATTCCGAAGTGTCAGACCCGAGTACGCCTCGACCTCGATCAGGATCGGCGAGATCTTCATACCGACCAGCCAGCTGTACGCCTCGTTGATCAGCTTCGCCCTGCTCATCTGTCTCTGGCTGATCCTCCGCTTGACAAAGACGGGGACCGCCATCCGGGCGACGATGCAGAATCGGGCCGCGGCCCAGATCGTCGGGGTCAACGTCAGAAGGGTCTCGGCTCTCGCCTTCGGGATCGGGATGGCCCTGGCCGGCGCGGCCGGCTCCCTGCTCAGCTTCATGTTCCCCTTCTTCCCGGGTCGGCACTGGCAGTGGATCGCGCTCCTGCTGGCGCTCATCGTCCTCGGGGGGATGGGGAGCATCAAAGGAGCGGTCGTTGGCGCCCTCCTCCTCGCGGTGGCCAGCGCCTTCGTCACCAGCCTGGCCGGCCCAACCTGGTCGCCGATCACCTTCTACCTGACTCTCTTCCTGATCCTGATGATCCGACCCGAAGGTCTCTTCGGCACCAAGGTGAGGTTGTAGGCCATGGCGGTAGTCGAACAGCGAGGCGAGATCTCCGAGGAGACCCCGAGGCTCAAACCCGGCGCGAGGTCACGTCGGGTGACGCTCATCGTCACCCTGGCCGTCGTGCTTCTCTTCCCCTGGATCGCCTATCCGATATTCGACGCCTACGCCTATGTGATGCAGCTCGGGATCCTGATCCTGATGTGGATCTCGATGTCGTCGAGCTGGAACATCCTCGGTGGCTTCGCCGGGTACATCTCCCTGGGGCATGGGCTCTTCTATGCCATCGGCGGATACTCCGCCGGGCTTGCTCTGGCCCGCTGGGAGATCTCGCCGTTCCTCTTCCTGCCCTTGGCAGGTCTCGCGGCCATGGCCGTGGGCTTCCTCGCCGGGCTCATCACACTGAGAACGAGGGGGCCTGCCTTCATCGTCGCCACCATCGCCATGCTCTTCCTCGGGCTGCTCTTCATGGACAACTGGGAGTTCATCGGCGGCTCGAGCGGGCTCGACCTCCCCCTGTTCCAGTTTCCAATCGAATTCCTGAAGGTGCCCTTCTACTACGCGATGGCAGCGAGTGCGATCGGTGCGGTCTACCTCTCCTACCGGGTCGCCCACTCCAAGTTCGGTCTGGGTCTTCGCGCCATCAGCCAGGACGAGACCAAGGCCGAGGTGGCCGGGATCAACACCCGCTGGTACAAGGTGTGGGCCTTCGCCTTGAGCGCCTTCTTCATCGGCACCGCCGGAGCGATCTATGGATACTCCCTGACCCATCTCCGCCCTCTCACCTTCTTCGCCATCGCCGTGGCCGCACGAATGGTGCTGATGGCGATCATCGGAGGTCGGGGAACCGTGGCCGGACCGATCCTGGGTGCGATCCTCATCCTCAGTGTCAACGAGTTCGCCGTACGCCAGTTCGGCGAGAACGCCCTCAACATCGTGGTGACCGGGATGATCCTCCTGGCGGCACTGCTCTTCTTCCCCGAGGGCATCGTGGGCAGCCTGCGCAAGGCGGGCAAACTCCCCGCCTTCCTCGACTGGGACTGACCGTCTATTCGCCGGGGATGACCGGAACCACCAACCGCGACGGTGCGCCGGGCCCGGTGTGCACCGTCACCTGCCCGGCGAAGATCTCCGCGGGTCGGTCCACGGGGTCGTCGTGGAGGAAGGGCCCACAGCCGGTGAGTCGGTTCTTGAACGTGCCGAGACGGCTCTCCCCCAGATCCCCTTCGTACTCATAGTCGGTGCCCCGGATGGTCAGTCCCAGCCGGTACCCGGCCGGGACCACGATCGACGTGGGCCAGATCTCGACGTCGAGCTCGTAGATCTCCCCAGGGGTCAGTGGCTCCTTGCGGTCGTGGGTGTGATAGGGCCGGTACGGCAGGCTCAGCTCGGGATCGAGACGACGATGGGAGGCACGCAGCCAGCCCTGGGCTATGGGGGTGTGCGGGTCGATGGCCCCCTGGAAGGTCACCTCGTCGCCGGCGGGGTCGAAGACCCGCACCACGGTGAAGACGTCGGCGTCGGTGGTTGTCGAAGAGACGAACAGCTTGAGGGCCATGGGCCCGGTGATCTCGGTCTCGTGGTCGAAGGACTCGTGAAGGAAGGTCACGCCCGGTCCGCCGGCGTCGTACTCGACCTGGCGATCGGTGCTGATCCTGCGACGGGTGAGCACGACCTCCCCGGCGTCGAGAGTAAAGGTGGTCCACCTGGTCTCAGACAGCGGCCACGCCGCAGAGGTCCTCTCCTCGAATCGGTCGAGATGCCTGATCTGGAGGCGGACCGGCGCTTCCCGGTCCCAGCCGTTGTCCTCGCCCTTCAGGTAGTGGGCGAAGAACCGCTTCTGCAGCCCCACCCCGTAGTCGGTGTAGAAGTGGGTCCAATGCTCGAGCCCGTGGAGCTCCAGCCACTTCAACGGGGTGGCCGAGCGAACGAAGCCCTCGACGTTGCCCCGGAGATGAAGGCCCTGGCCACCCCAGTTCCCCGCCGAGAGCAGGGGAACGACGATCTTCGACCAATCCGGTGAGCGATCACGATGGAATCCGTCCTCGAGGGGATGGTCTCTCACGTCGGCACCGAGATCGGCCCGGTTCCGTTCGAGCTCCTCGTCGCTCAGCTCGATGTCACCGGTGACCGGGACACCGGTGACCCTGCTGACCGCACCACGGCCACCCAGACCGTGCTGAACCGTCTTCACCTGCATGTCGTACCAATTGGCCCAGAAGGTGGAGAGGATCCCCCCGTGGTGGGTCATGTCCCGATAGAAGTCGGCGGCCCCCTCCCAGACACACATGGCGGCGAGGTGCTCGGGTTGTCGCGAGGCGGCGTGCCATTGGTTGATCGCGTAGTAGGAGATCCCGTTGAGCCCGACCTTCCCGGTGCTCCACGGCCTGGTCCCGGCCCATTCGATGCACGCGACCAGGTCGTCGGTCTCCCGTGGCGAGAACACATCGATGTGACCCGGTGACCGGCCCGTCCCCCGGGAGTCCACCCTGACCACCGCGTATCCGTCAGGGACCCATTTCTCGGGGTCGACGACCTCCCAACTCTGATACCGATTGGTCGACCCAGCCTCTACGTCGGGATGCTGGCTCGTCATGAGCCGCCACTGGTCAGGATATCCCTCCTGGAAGGCGAGGCCCTTGGCGTACGGCCCGTACGAGAGGATCACCGGGTACTCCTCGGCGCGATCGGGGAGAAAGACGTCGGCGCGCAAGACGACGCCATCGTCCATCTCGATGGGGATGTCCCACTCGATGTGCATCGGAGTCGTCATGACGGGGCTGGAAGCGTAATGGTTAATCTCCTGGCAATCGATTGCAGTGTCCGCCGGTACGGTCCAAGGAGAGAATGACGATGCCATTAACCGAGTTCGACGTGGTCGTGGCCGGTGCCGGGCACAACAGTCTGGTGGCGACGGCTTACCTGGCCAAGGCCGGGTTGCGCTGTCTCGTATTGGAGGCCCGCGACGTGATCGGTGGGAACACCGCCACCGAAGAGCTCACCCTGCCCGGCTTTCACCACGACACCTGCTCCACCGCACACAACATCATCCAGGCGAGCCCGACGCTGCGTCATGACGAGCTCGGCCTGGGCGACTATGGGCTCGAGTACATCCAGCCCGACCCAGTGGTCCACCTCCCGTTCCCCGATGGGACGTCGCTCACCATGTGGCACGACATCGACCGGACGGTCGCCGGCTTCGAGCGCTTCTCCAAGCCGGACGCCGACGCCTACCGGCGCATGATGGAGGACTACGACCGGGTGAAAGGGGTCTTCGCCGCGTCGCGCTACACGCCTTTTGGCCTCGGCCCCACCCTGGAACAGCGCATGGCGGAGCATCCCGACGGCGCCGTCTGGGCGAAGCGCATCGCATCGAGCGCCTGGGACCTCATCTCGCGTGAGTTCGAGCATCCCAACACCAGGGCGTTCATGCTGTGGATGGCGTTCATGACGGTGCAGCCTCCACAGCGATCGGGCACGGGGGCCCTGGCATATTCCCTCGCCTTTGGTCGCCAAACCCAATCTTGGATCATTCCTAGGGGTGGTTCGGCCGCGCTCCCCATCGCCCTGACCCGGGTCATCGAGGACAACGGTGGGACGGTGGTCGCCGGGCGACGCGTCGAGAGCTTGATCGTGGAGAACGACCGCTGTGTTGGTGTGGTCGACCAGACCGGGGAGCAGCACCGAGCCACCAAAGCGGTACTGTCCACCATCCACATCAAGCATCTCGTGGAGATGGCACCCGCGGACAGATGGGGTACGGAGTTCACCACCGGTGTCGACGAGTGGCGCGCCGGCATCTCGTTGTCCCCGACCCACTACGCGACCACCGAGTCTCCTCGGTTCGACACTCCCGACGGGCCGATCCGCCCGATCGCCGCCGGAGTGCCACATTCGGTGGAGCGGATGCTCCGCATCGAGTACGACTTCCTCGCCGGAAACCTCGCCCTCGACGACCCTCCACTGCTCGTCCTTTGCCCCACGACCGCTGATCCCGGCCGGGCGCCCGAGGGCCACCACACGTTGAAGGTCATCGGGTTCCACCCCTACCAGCTGACAGAGGGAGCGGATCGCTGGGACGAGGTCAAGGACGAGGTCGCCGCAGCGCATTTCGCGCATCTCCGCAGATATGCCCCCAACCTCACCGACGACACCGTGCTGGCCACGACGGTGAAGAGCCCGCTCGACCTGGAGCGAATGAATGCCCACAACTGGCACGGCTCGTGTCACGGAGGCGATCAGGATCGGGCGCAGATGGGCGGGTTCCGCCCGGTCTACGGTTGGGCCCAGCATCGGATGCCAATCGCCGGGCTGTACCAGACGGGCGCCACGACTCATCCCGGGCCATCGGTGTCGGCGGGGCCCGGTCGCAACGCGGCGTGGGTGATGCTCGACGATCTCGGGATCGACCGGGGCAAGGTGTTCGCCGACGTCACCAATTAGGAGGAGACATTGGCCAGGTACGCGATCAAGACACCCAATCATCAGACCAGCTGGGAGAACATGCGCGAGATCTGGAAAGAGGCTGACCAGATCGAGATCTTCGAGTCGGCCTGGAATTGGGATCATCTCTACCCGCTCCGCAGCGAGCCGCACGGGCCCTCACTCGACGGCTGGGTCACCCTCGCCGCCCTGGCCCGGGAGACGAGCCGTATCAGGATCGGCTCGATGGTGAACGGGATGCACTTCCGCCACCCATCGATAACGGCGAAGATGGCCGTCACCCTCGACCTCGTCTCCGGTGGCCGCTCCTACCTGGGCTTGGGGGCGGGATGGTTCGAGGAGGAAGCGGAGGCCCACGGCATCGATCTGGGCACCATGAGGGAGCGATTCGACCGTTTCGACGAGGGTCTCGAGGTGATCGTCAGCCTGCTCACCAACGAGGAGACCAACTTCTCCGGTGAGTTCTACGAGCTCAAAGGGGCGTTGAGTGAGCCAAAGTCTTCACAGAAGCCCCACCCACCCATAGTCATCGGCGGGACCGGTCGTAACAGAACGCTGCGGGCCGTGGCCCGTTGGGCGCAGATGTGGGATGCTTTGATCGTGGGCCCCGACGAGTGGCTGGAACTACGCGAGGTCCTCGAGGGGCACTGCCAGGAGGTGGGACGGGATTCCGGCGAGATCACCTGCTCGGTGCACGTCCGATACTCCAAAGGCGACGACGTATCTCAGGTCGCCGATGAAGCCGCCTCCCGTCTCGCCGCCGGGGCCGATGTGGTGGTGTTCACCATGGGCAGTCCCAACGACGTCTCGATGATCGCCACCCTTGCCGAGGCCCTTTCCGACCTGCGCTGAATCGCGGTCCTCGGCACCGCTCCCACCCGGGTAGGTTCGACGAGAATCTACGACTGGAGCGCCATTGCCGAGCAAGGAGGACGTCAGGGATTGGTCCGAGGCCTATCGAGTTGCCTGGGAGACTGCCGACAGCGCCGCGGCAGCGTCACTGTTCTCCGAGAACGGGACCTACCGATCCAACATCTACGAGGAGCCTCATCGGGGGCGTGCCGGTGTCGAGGCCTATTGGATAAGTGTCACCTCGGTCCAGTCGGAGGTGACGGTGCGCATGGGGGAACCGGTGGTGGAAGACAATCGCGCCGATGTGGAGTTCTGGACAACGATGGCCATCGAGGGGAACCCGGTGACGTTGGCCGGGTGCCTGTTGCTGACCTTCGATGAGGAGGGGCTCTGCGTCGCGTTGCGCGAGTACTGGAATCTCTCGGACGGAACCCACCTCGCCCCTGCCGGCTGGGGATCCTAAGGGCCCGATCCCTGCCGAAGCAGCGCGGAGATCCTCTGCCTGGTCACCCCGAACATGTTGCCGATGGCCTCCATCGTCACCCCCTCGGCGCGCAAGGCGCGGGCCTGCGCCTGCCGTAGTCGAGACCCGATGGTCTGCAGGGCTTCGATGTTCTGTGAGACCAACTCGACGACCACCGGCTTGGGCTCGACACCGAGGATGTCCTGGATGGGCACGTCGTCGTCGATCGCCTTCTTGATCCACTCCACCCGACTCTGGATCTCCAGGCTTCGGGTGACGTTCTCCCTGGTCGCAATGTCGATCTCGACGAGCGACCGACGGAGCTCCTCTCGGCTAGCGGCTGTCACCACCCCAGCGTGACCGATCGCCTGGTCACTGTCAATGACCATTGCAGCAATGGCTATTGACAGATGTCGAGGATGTCTCTACGCTCCGCCCCGGACGCCGGTCACGGCGCCCACGAGAAAGGCGCTCTGGCGAGGACACGCAGACAGGTGCCCCGAGCAGAGGCACTCGCCCTCTCGTCGACGATGGTTGTGGCTTGCGACAACACGCCGGAAGATGAAATCCACGCCCGGCGGCGGCGCGACAACGGCGACGGCCTTGGGGGCGGAGACAGGGGTCAGGTGGTGGAGATGCATCCGCACCTCCACCACCCGCCACCTCGCTGTCGGTCAGGGAACCACCACGGCCCGTCCCTCGATCTCACCGGCCTTGAGTCGGCGATATGCCACACCGGCGTCTTCGAGGGAGAAGGTCGTGATTCGTGACTCGATCAGTCCTCGGGCCCCCAATTCCAGGAGCTCGACGAGCTCGGGTCGAGTCCCCCAATAGGTGGTCTGCACACTCATCTCGTAAGGAATGGAGAAGAACGACAACGGAAAGGTCCCTCCGCCGATGCCGACGATGCTCAGGTCGCCGAGTTGCCGCCCCGCCGCGGCGCCCATGGCGATGGTTGCGTCCGCGCCCACGAAGTCGAGCACCACATCGGCGCCCCGACCCCCGGTTGCCTCCCGAATAGCATCTGCCGTGTCTTCGTTGGACTCGAGCACGAGATCCGCTCCGTGCTGCCGGGCCAGATCGAGCGCCGACCGACGCATGTCGACGGCGACGATCTTCGCCGCGGTCATCACCTTCAGGATCTGGACCGCCATGTGACCCAGACCGCCGACACCGATGACCACGGCGGTCGCCTCAGGTGTCAACTTCGGGAGAGAGCGCCGCACCGCGTGATACGGCGTGAGCCCGGCGTCGGTGAGAGGCGCGGCGTGCGCCGGGTCGAGCCCGTCGGGGAGACGGACCAGAAAACGCGCCGCCGGGATGAGCATGTACTCGGCCATCCCACCATCGAGCCCCAGGCCACCGCCACCACCGGGAATCGGCGCCTCCGCCAGGTTCTCACAATACGTCTCGATGCCGACCCGGCAGCGGGCGCATCGACCGCAACCCCAGGGCCCGTACACCGCCACCGGATCGCCGACTTCGAAGCCGGAGACTCCTTCGCCGATGACGTCAACCCAGCCGGCGTTCTCGTGACCCAATGTGAATGGGGGGTTCCAGGGAACGACGCCAGGCTCGAACTCGTCCATCAGGTGGATATCGGAGTGGCAGGCCCCGGCGCCGCCGATCTTGATGACCACTTGTCCCGGGCCGGGCCGCGGATGGTCCACCTCGACCAGCTCGGGGGCCGATTTCCAGTCGGGAAGTCGAAGTGCTCTCATCTGAATCTCCTCGGTCGGTTGTCTACCTGATCCTCGTCTGGCGAGTGAGACCGAGGCAGGGCCGAAGGTCACCGCTCATCGCCACCATTTGACCCTTCCTACCCCGATCAACCGGTGAGAGCGGCATCGAGAAAGCCGATGACTCGCTGCTCCCACTCGTCGGGGGCGGTTTCGATCCCGGCTACATGCCCGGCGCCCGGCACCACCCAGACCGCCACGTTCCCCCCGCGCTGGATGTGAGAGGCGGCGTTCATCTCGTCGGGCGTCTCTCCCCCTGCGATCAGCAGCAGCGGCCGCGGGGCTGCACGCGACGCCGACGACGCGAGCGATTCCGGCTTGCTCGCCGGGGTGAGCAGGTCGGTGAAGGTGTATTGCACCCACTCGAGACGCTGCTGGATCCAGCCCCGGATGCCGTAGACATCACTCAACCAACTCTTGTCGGCATCGGTGCGAGCGGTGGCCCCTTCGGCGACGACGGCAGCCACCCTCGGATCGGCTCCAAAGGCCCCTATGGCCTCTTCTCCGCCCATCGACATGCCGACAACGGCCACACCGGTTGGGTCGACGTCGGGCCGGGTCCTCAGATAGGAGAGTGCGGCGGCGATGTCCAGGTTGCCATACCAGCCGAAGTCCATGGCCACACCGCCGCTTCGTCCATGGCCGCGGGCATCGGTGATCAACACGCCATAACCATTCCGGGCGAGAACCTGCGCGTGGGGAAGCACACTGGACGCGTTGGTCCCGGCACCGTGACGGAGCACGACGGCCAGCCCGGATCGTGACGGGACGTACCATGCCGCGATCTCGACCCCGTCCGTGGTGGCGAATACGACGTCCTCGACGGACATCCCGTAGTCCTCCGGGCTCAGACCGGTCGGTGTCGGAGGCACGTTGGTGGCTATGACACCTGGAGCGAGCGTCCAGACCGATAGGGCAGCTCCCAGGACCAGAAGGACGGAAACACCCAACCGCACCGGCGCCCGCAAACCGTGAGTGACTCGTGACACACCGGCCCATGACATCACGAAGCCCACGCCCAGGGCGATGAGGCCCATACCGCCCTTCCAGCTCGGGCCTTGAACGGCAGTGGTGCGAATCCCGATGCCGACCCCGATCACCAGCCCGGAGATCCCGACAGCCAACAGAGCGGCCCCGGCGATCCTGACGGCGGAGACACCATCGGGTTGAGCTCCGGTGCTGGGGGTCGGCGTGGTCGTCATATGGTCCCCGATGGATCAGGGCCGACACGAAGACGATGGGAAATGGACGGGGTCGAGGTCAGTGTGATGATGCCGAGAGAAAGCGCGTCGATCGTCGAAGGGAGCCGACGACGGCTCCTCCATACTCCCGGTCTCTTCGCTGACTCGACGGCCATCACACACTCCTCGGATGGCCATCGTCGCCCCCACCATCATCTGCGACCAGGGCCGAAGTCCCCCACCCCACAGTCCAACGACATCTCCACCAGGAGTGCGGGGGGTCAGACCCTGCCGATCGTGACCAATGGCCCTGTTCTCACACCGGTGGGCGCGATCCAATCGCAGTGAAGGCAGGAGGACCCCATGTCAACCACGCACATCGAAATCCCGGCCGAGGTTCGTAGCGCGGGCAGGCGGGCGGGCTATGCCATCGCAGTGATGGTCAACCTCGTGCTGCTGATCATCGTTCAGAACATCCTCGAATGGGGGTGGCTGCCCTTCCTGACCGAGGAGTTCTCAGATGTCGTGCCCTGGATCAGCTTCTCGCTCGTGACGTCGATCGTCGTCAACCTGGTGTATCAGGCCAACGACACCCCGGGCGTGAAGTCGATCGGGCAAATCGTGACCAACCTGATCAGCATCTTCGTCACTTATCAATTCCTTCGAGTGTTCCCCTTCGACTTCTCCAACTACGACTTCAACTGGGGAATCGTCGCCAGGATCGTCCTGATCTTGACGATCGTTGGAGCCGGCATCGGAGTGCTCACCGAGGCAGTGAAGCTGACCTCGGCCGAGTTCGACAGCGAAAGGAGGTAACCGATGCCAATTGCATCTGATGCGGCGCCACGAGAGACACTGGCTCCGTCACCAGCAAGACGGCTCTTCCGCAGTAACCGGGACCGAGTGGTGGCCGGAGTCTGCGGAGGGCTCGGCGAGTACTTCGCCATCGACCCGGTCTGGTTCCGGGTCGGGTTCGTCGTCCTCGCCCTTGGGGGAGGTTCCGGCGTGCTCATCTATCTGCTGATGTGGCTGATCGTCGCACCCGAGCCCGAGGGTTATGCCCCGCCTAACACAGAGCGACGCGCGGTGCCCGGAGGGGCCATCATCGGTTTGGTGTTCATGGTCGTGGGCACGATCGCCCTAGTGAACACGGTGGCCCCGTGGATGGGGCAATACGTCTGGCCGATCGTCCTGGTCATGGGCGGTCTGGCCCTCGTGATTGGAGGTCTCAACCATGACTCTCACCGATAAACCACCGACGGTCGATTCGAAGCCGGTGTCGACCGGTCGTCGACCACCCATCGCTCAAATAGTCACAGGCGGAGTCCTCGTCCTGATTGGCATGCTCTGGCTGCTGCAACGAACCGGAGTGGTCGACCTCAATGTCACCACCGTGTTCGCACTGGCCACCATGGTCACAGGCATCGCCCTGATGCTCCTGGCACGACAGGGCCCTCATGTCGGGCTGATCGTCCTGGGAACGATCCTCGGCCTGCTCGCGCTGGTGACGGCGGCGGCCCCATTCGAGGGATTCCAGGGCGGAGTCGGCGACAGAATCGTCGTGATCGACACCGTCGACGACATTGGCCCCGACTACAACCAGTCCATGGGCAATCTCACGCTGGACCTGAGACAGGTCGACGACCTCGACACCACCACCCGACTCAACGCCAGTGTCGGGCTGGGTGAGTTGGTCGTTCGGGTGCCTGAAGGGACCGAGATAGCGGTCGACGCCAAAGTCGGTGCCGGCCAGATCGAGATCCTGGACAGGATGATCGACGGAGTCGGCATCGACGAACAGTACGAGTCGCCCCGATTCGACGAGAGCTCCGAGCGTCTGACTCTCGATCTCAACGTATTCACGGGGCGTGTGGAGGTGACTGATGAGTGAGCAGATCCATGTCGGCACGTTTGTGTGGGGTCTCATCCTCACGCTGGCCGGTGGTCTCCTCGCCGCCATCGGGTTCGGATGGTGGGAGATCACCAATCTCGACCTGCGCTACATGGCGCCGATGTTCGTGATCCTCGTGGGCGCGGTGATCGTGGCAGGGGCGCTGACATCGCGACGGGACTCGGGAGGACACCAGGACGGCTGACCGAATCCGAGCAAATCCACGGGGCCCCGGGTCGACCGGTCCGGGGCCCCGGCACATCTACAGAGAGGTGGACATGAGCGAGAACAACGAACACACACCACGGATCCTGGTCACGGCAGGCTCCAAACACGGAGCGACCACTGAGATCGCGGCACGTATCGCACAGAGGATGGAGGAGGCAGGGTTGGCCTGCGATCTTCTCGAGCCCGGTTTGGTTCGCGAGTTGGACCGATACGACGCCGTCGTCCTGGGAAGCGCGGTCTATGCCGGGCACTGGACAGCAGAGGCCAAGGAGGTTGCCCGCCTCCTCGGCGAACTGTCCGCCAAGCCTCACGTGTGGCTGTTCTCGAGCGGCCCGATCGGCGACCCGCCGAAACCCGAGGAAGACCCCGTGGACGTCGGGGACATCCTGAGGGCGACATCGGCTCGTGAGCACATGGTCTTCTCCGGAAAGATCGACAAGTCCAAGCTGAGCTTTGGCGAGAAGGCGATCCTGGTGGCCGTGCGGGCGCCAGAGGGCGATTTCCGGGAATGGGCCGAGATCGAGGCATGGGCCGATCAGATCGCCGATACGCTTGCGCCAGCGGCGGCGACCCAGCCGCCGAACATTCACTAACGAGTCGCGATCGGAGGAAGCAGAGTCATGACGGACAAACAAGAACCCGGGGCCCGGAGATGGATGGAAGACGCCGAAGACGCCCTAACTCGCACCACTGAAGCCCTACGCGCGGCGTGGGAGGGGACACGCGAGACACGTATGTCCACTCTCGAGGCGGCCAGGGAGGCAGCCGCGCAGCTGGGGAAGGCCATCGACCAAGGCCTCGATGTTGCCCGTGAGTCGTGGGGGGGACGTGGTTCGGGCACCACACCCGACGAGGGCCCGGAGGCCGATCAAGTCGACGAAGCAACCGCGGCGACGGAAGGCGCCTCCGAAGAGCCGTCCTAAGACTGCAGGTCGATCACGACCTTGCCCCGGGCGTGGCCCTCTTTGACGTAAGAGACGGCGGCGGCGAGGTCGGCGAGATCGTGACCCCGATCGATCACCGGGGTCAGGTCCCCTGATTCGGCCATGTCCCCAAGCAGCGTCAGGTCGTCGGCACTCCATGACTGGGCGTGAAGTCGGGTCCGCGATGGCACAAACGGTGAGCTGGCCAGGGCCGCCACCATCCGGGGCAGGCTGGCGAACCAGCGACTGTGCAGGTTCCCGTGGTTGGGAACGAGAATCCCACCAGGCACGAGTGCCT
>Ga0268386_10001027_pt1 | contig 18814 bp, 20 predicted proteins | sample RVTome_15_FD_200260 | JGI IMG/M metagenome (GOLD analysis project Ga0268386, IMG submission 200260) | Soil microbial communities from uranium-contaminated site in the Upper Colorado River Basin, Wyoming, United States - RVT150D86... ...
CCTCATCGGCAACCTCTGGAACGGCACCTGGATCACCGCGCTGGCCGTCGGCGTGCTGGTCTGGGGGCTCATCCTCTGGGCTTCGTTCGCCTACCGGCGTCGCACCGACACGCTTCCTCCACAGACCCGGTACAACCTTCCGATCGAGTTCCTCTACACGGTCGCGCCGCTGGCGGTCATCGGAGCCCTGTTCTACTTCACCGTCGACCGCCAGAACGAGATCCTGGACACGAGCAGCGAACCCGATCTCACCATCGGCGTCGTGGGTCAGCAGTGGGCGTGGACGTTCAACTACCTCGACGAGGACGTGTACGACACCGGCACCACGACCGACCCCACGACCCTGTACCTGCCGGTCGACCAGACGGTCCGGTTCGAGCTCGAGTCGCCCGACACGGTTCATTCGTTCTGGGTGCCGTCGTTCTACATGAAGGTTGACGCCATCCCGGGCCGTACCAACGTGTTCCACGCGACTCCGAACCGTGAAGGCACGTTCTCCGGCAAGTGTGCCGAACTGTGCGGGGTGTACCACTCCCGGATGTTGTTCACCGTGGAAGTCGTGTCGCAGGACGAGTACGAGGACCACCTCGAGGATCTGCGCGACGCCGGCCAGACCGGTGAGGTCGAGGCGCCGCTGCGCGGCTCGTACTCCACCACGCCGCTCGACCAACCCGGGAGCGACCAGTGACCACGTACGTCGAGCGCACCGCCACCGTCGCGCCGGAACCGATCGTTCGCACCAGGCGGCCGGGCAGCGTGGTCGTGCGGTGGATCACGTCCACCGACCACAAGGTCATCGGCTACCTGTACCTCATGACGTCGTTCGGGTTCTTCCTGTTCGCGGGTGTCATGGCGATGCTGATTCGGGCCGAGTTGTTCTCGCCCGGTAACCAGATCGTCACCGACGAGTTCTACAACCAGTTGTTCACCATGCACGGCACGATCATGCTGCTGCTGTTCGCGACGCCGCTGTTCATCGGCTTCGCCAACGTCGTCATGCCGCTGCAGATCGGCAGCCCGGACGTCGCGTTCCCGCGGCTGAACATGTTCAGCTATTACCTGTTCCTGTTCGGCGGGCTGATCACGATCGCCGGTTTCATCACCCCCGGAGGGGCGGCCGACTTCGGCTGGACCGCGTACGCCCCGCTGAACAACGAGGTCTACACCCCGCACATCGGCGGCGACCTGTGGGTGATGGGGCTCGCCCTGGCCGGCTTCGGCACGATCCTCGGCGGCGTCAATTTCATCACGACGATCATCTGCATGCGGGCCCCCGGCATGACGATGTTCCGGATGCCGATCTTCTGCTGGAACATCCTGGTGACCAGCATCCTCGTGCTGATCGCGTTCCCGCTGCTGGCCGCCGCGCTGTTCGCGCTGTTCGCCGACCGGAAGTTCGGCACCCACATCTTCGACCCGGCCGGCGGTGGGGCCGTTCTCTGGCAGCACCTGTTCTGGTTCTTCGGCCACCCCGAGGTCTACATCATCGCGCTGCCGTTCTTCGGCATCATCACCGAGATCCTGCCGGTCTTCAGCCGCAAGCCGATCTTCGGCTACAAGAGCCTGGTCGGTGCCACGCTGGCGATCGGCGTGCTGTCGGCCGCGGTGTGGGCCCACCACATGTACGTCACCGGCGCGGTCAACCTGCCGTTCTTCGCCGCCACCACGATGCTCATCGCCGTGCCCACCGGGGTGAAGTTCTTCAACTGGATCGGGACGATGTGGCGCGGATCGGTGACGTTCGAGACACCCATGCTGTGGGCAGTCGGCTTCCTGGTCACCTTCTTGTTCGGCGGGCTGACCGGCGTCGTCCTGGCCATGCCGCCGCTGGACTTCCAGGTGTCCGACTCTTACTTCGTCGTCGGCCACTTCCACTACGTGGTGTTCGGCACCGTGGTGTTCGCCATGTTCGCGGGCTTCTACTTCTGGTGGCCGAAGATGACCGGCCGGATGCTGGACGAGAGGCTCGGCAAGATCCATTTCTGGATGCTGTTCATCGGGTTCCACACGACGTTCCTGGTCCAGCACTGGCTCGGTGTGGAGGGCATGCCGCGCCGCTACTCCGACTACCTGCCGACGGACGGTTTCACCGTCCTCAACCAGGTGTCGACGCTCGGCGCGTTCCTGCTCGGCGTCTCGACGCTGCCCTTCCTGTGGAACGTGTGGCAGACTCGCCGATCGCCCAAGGTGGCCGTCGACGACCCGTGGGGCTGGGGAGCATCGCTGGAATGGGCCACCTCCTGCCCTCCGCCGCGGCACAACTTCACCTCGTTGCCGCGCATCCGCAGCGAGCGGCCGGCCTTCGACCTCAAGTACCCGGAGGTCGCTGCCCTCCAGGAGAAGAAGCCGGCTGACGCGAGCCTCATGCAGGAAGCGTTGGGAGCCGCCGACACGGGAGAGCGACAGTGAAGATCGAAGGCGTCATCTTCGCCATCGTCGCGGTCTTCTTCCTGGTTGCGACGCCGATCTACTGGTTCCTGTCCTACGACCCGACCGGCACCACCGCGCTCGTCCTCACCTTCGGTCTGGGCGCGCTCGTGGCGTTCTACCTGCTCTACACATCCCGTAAGGTGCACCCCCGGCCCGAGGACCGCACGGACGGCGAGATCGAGGAGATGGCCGGCGAGTACGGCTTCTACAGCCCGCACTCGTGGTGGCCGCTGGCCTGCGCCGGATCTGCCGCGTTGGTCTTCCTGGGCCTGGTGTTCGCCTGGTGGCTGTTCATCATCGGGGCCGCCCTGGGGGCAGGTGCGGTGGTCGGCATGATCTTCGAGTACTACCGGGGTGAGTTCGCCCACTGACCGGACGGGCCGCCCGAATGACCGGGCACCCCGGGTGGTCAGGGCTCCGGAACCGGGTTGGACAGGCAGCGCGCGTCGGCGTCGATGGCCTTCTGCTCGGGCTCGGGGCGGCGGCCGCGATCGCGTGCCGTGGCGAGCACGGACCCGGCCAGGATCAGCCCGAAGCCGACGATCGTGCCGGCACCGACCGACTCGTCGAGGACGAGGACGCCCAGCACGAGCGCCACGGCCGGGTTGACGTAGGTGATCACGGTGGCGCGTGCCGGCCCGACCTCGGCGATCAGACGGAAGAAGACGATGAAGGCGATCGCCGTGCACACCACCGCCAGCGCGGACACGGCGAGCCAGGCCTGCGTGGACACGGGCTCGGTGGGCCACTGCGCACCGCCCACCGGCAGGAAGATGACCGCCGAGACGGCCAGCGACACTGCGACGACGCCGAGGGCGGGCAGGTCGGCCAGGTACCGGGCCAGGATGAGCGGGCCGGCCGCATAACAGAACGCGACCACCGCGAGAGCGACGACCGGTCCGACGCTTGCCGTTCCGATGTCGAAGCCGACCAGCGTGGCGACGCCGGCGAAGCCCACGGCCAGACCGATCACCCGACGCGGGTCGAGCGCCTCGTGACCGGTGAGCCGCACGAGAACCGCACCGACGAGTGGCACCGCGGCGATCAGCATGCCGGTCAGCGAACTGGACAGGTCTTGCTCGGCGTAGCCGATCAGCAGCCACGGGATGCAGATCTCGATCACCGTGTACACCAGCAGCGGGCGCCAGTACGGCAGCAGCGGGCGCAGTTGGCCCCTGGCTGCGGCGATCGGCAACAGCAGGGCGGCTGCGAGAAGCGTCCGGGCGAGCACGAGCGCGGCCGGCGAGAGTTCCTCGACCGCGACCTTGATGAGCAGGTAGGGGATGCCCCAGATCACGCCCATCAACAGGAAGAGCACCCATCCGCGCCGCGACACCCGCCAACCGCCCCTCAGATCGCCGTGACGGTCAGCCTACGGACCGGCGCCGACATCGTCGGGCCCTGTGCGGCGGCGCGCCGTACCCGACCTGGCGAAGTAGGCGTCACCGCCCTGGCGACGGCGCGGACGTCGCAGGGCACGGCAGGAGCCGGTCACGGCTGAGGGGCGGTACCGATCCCGCTCTGTTCGCCGGGTGGTTCGGGTTCGCCCCGGCCCAGTGCGGCCGGCGCGGGGCCATGTCCGTCGCCATGTCCGTCGCCATGGCCGTCGTGGTGTGCGGCCTCCAGTTCGTGGACCGTCGGCTTCTGGACCACGTCGCCGAAGTAGAACGACGAGAGCCGGGCTCGGACCTTCTCGACCCGCCGGCGCGGAGCCGGGATGCCGTTCTCGTCGGTCTCGGGGTCGAGCTGGACCGGCGTCTGGCGACGGTGGGCGGCGAGCTCGTATGCGGCCTCCTGCGACAACGGTGCGTGCAGCTCCGAGTACTCGCCGTCGGGGCTGACCATGATCACACCGGACTCGCGACCGTGGAGCACCTTCTCGCGGTCGCGTCGCTGCAGACCGAGGCAGATCCGCTTGGTGACGAAGTACATGACCGGTGGCAGCACGATCACCGCGATGCGCATGAACCAGATGACCCAGTTGATCGGGATGTCGAAGATGGTGGCCACGAAGTCGTTGCCGCCCGCGATCCACAGCAGGACGTAGAAAGTGATGAAGGCGACACCGATCCCGGTACGGACGGGCTGGTTGCGCGGGCGGTCGAGGACATGGTGCTCACGCCAGTCGCCGGTGACCCACTGCTCGAGCCACGGGTAGAGGATCAGGGGCGTCAGAACGAGCCCGGGAAGCACGAGCGCCGCAATGAGCACCCCCAGGCTCAGGGGCTGCCCGAATATGTTGATCTCCCAGGCGGGCATGACGCGCAGCGCGCCGTCGAGGAAGCCGACGTACCAGTCCGGCTGGGTGCCGGCACTCACCCTTGAGGGGTCGTACGGCCCCCACAACCAGACCGGGTTGATCTGGATCGTCGCCGAGATCAGCGTGATGACGCCGAAGACGACGAAGAAGAAGCCGCCGGACTTGGCCACGTAGATCGGGAAGAACGGGTAGCCGATGACGTTCCGATCCGTCCGGCCCGGCCCGGCCCAATGGGTGTGCTTCTGGTACCAGAGGATCATCAGGTGCAAGGTGACCAGCGCCAGGAGCAGGCCGGGGACCAGCAGGACATGAAGAATGTAAAGCCGCGAGATGGCGTCGTCGCCGGGATACTCGCCGCCGAACAGGAACGACGACAGGGCGGCGCCGATGAACGGGATCGCGAGCATGCCGCCCTCGATGATCCGCATTCCGGTGCCGGACAGCAGGTCGTCGGGTAGCGAGTAGCCGGTGAAGCCGTTCACGATGCCGAGGAAGAGCATCGTGGCGCCGATCAGCCAGTTCAGCTCGCGCGGCTTGCGGAAGGCGCCGGTGAAGAAGATCCGGAGCATGTGCACCGACATCGCTGCCACGAATAACAGCGCCGCCCAGTGGTGGACCTGCCGCATCAGCAGACCGCCGCGGACCTCGAAGGAGAGGTCGAGCGTGGACGAGAACGCCTCGGACATATGGATGCCGCGCAGGTTGGTGTACGCGCCCTCGTACATGACCTCGGTCATGGACGGCTTGAACCAGAACGCCAAGAACGTGCCCGACAACAGCAGCACGATGAAACTGAACAGCGCGATCTCACCCAGCAGGAACGACCAGTGGTCGGGGAACGCCTTGCGGATGTTGCGCTTGAGCCAGTTCGAGGCGGTGATTCGTTGGTCGACGAAGTCGACTACCTTGCCGGCACCGTTGACGACAGCACTCATCGACGACGCCCCCAATAGCTCGGCCCCACTGACTCGGTGAAATCGCTCTGCGCCACCAAGTATCCGTCGTCGTCGACGGCCAGGGGCAGCTGGGGCAGGCTGCGGGGTGCCGGCCCGAACACGACCCGGCCGTTGTCGGCGAGATCGAACGTCGACTGGTGGCATGGGCAGAGCATGTGATGGGTGTTCTGCTCGTACAGGTTGATCGGGCAGCCCACATGGGTGCAGATCTTGGAGTACGCCAGGATGCCGTCGACGTGCCAGTTCTCGCGGCCTTCGGCGGCGTTGATCTCGTCCGGCTCCATCCGGACGAGGATGACCGGCGACTTGGCGCGTTCGTTGATGCGCGCGGGCCCGGACTCCGGGAGATCCTCGAAGGTCTCGGGCATCGCGTTGACCAGCGAACCGATTTCGAGGTCGGCCGGGCGCACCGGTTCGAAGGAGCCGTCCCGGACGACGCGGACGTCGGTGTCCCAGATGGTGTGCGCCTTCTTGTCACCGGGCAGCGGGCCGAGGTCGCGAAACAGTACGACGGCGGGCAGCGGCAGCAGCACCATGGCGCCGATCAGCGAGTTGCGGATCATCTTGCGCCGGCCGAACCCGCTCTCCTCGACGCCCAGCTCGTAGTCGGCCAGGGCCGCCTCGCGGACGTCGTCCGTGCTGCGCAACTCGTGGCGTTCGTGGTCGACCTCATGGCTGCTCATGAGTTTCTTCGCCCAGTGGATCGCACCCGTGCCGATGAGGAACAGCGCCAGGCCCAAGGTGAGGCCGAGGGCCAGGTTGGAGTTGCGCACCGCTTCGGCGACGTTGCCGTCGACCTCGATCTGGAACACGAAGAAGGCGACGAGGAAACCGACGATGAGCAGGGCCGCGAGCGCGAACATGCCCGCGACCTGCCGGTCGGCCCTCCGCTCCGCCTTCGGGTCGATGTCGGCGAGGCGATCGACGTGGTCCTCCAAGCCCGGGTCCGCAATCGGCTCGGCGACCGTCTCGGGCACCGGCGGGCCGGTCGGCTCGGCACGCTCGACTTCGCCGCCGTGACCGGACATCTCCGCGCTCTCGTGGGTGCTCACGATGCCTTGGTCCCGATCCAGATGGCGGCGCCGATGAGTCCGCCGATGCCGACCAGCCACGCCCACAGCCCTTCCGGTACCGGTCCGCCGCGCCCGATGCCGAGTCCACCGGGGTTGGGCTCCTCCTCGACGGACTGGAGGAAGGCGATGATGTCGCGCTTCTCCTCGGGCTCGAGGGTCTCGTCGTTGAAGACCGGCATCGACTGCGGGCCGGTCACCATCGCCTCGTAGATGTACTTGGGCTCGACGCCGGTCAAGTTGGGTGCGTACTTGCCCCAGGTCAGCGCGCCGCCCTGACCGGTCGTGTTGTGACACGACGCACAGTTGGTGCGGAACAGCTCACCGCCGCGTGACACGTCGCCGGCCGAGATGTCCAGAGCGTCGATGTCCGGGATCTCCGGGCCCGGGGCGAGTGACGCCACGAAGGCGGCGAGCTGCTCGATCTGCTCGTCGGTGTAGGCGACCTCCTTGGTCGGTGCCTGTGCACCCGGGGCCGCCATGGGCATCCGGCCGGTGCCGACCTGGAAGTCGACCGCGGCCGCGCCGACACCGATCAGGGAGGGGCCCAGCACGGTGCCGTCGTCGCGGACCTGACCCTCTCCGCCCAGACCATGGCACGACGCGCACCCGATGGCGAACAGCTTCCGACCCTCTTCGACCTGGGTCGAGGTCGACGACCGGGCCTGGGCGCTGCTCTCCGGTGCGAACGCCGCATACGCGCTGCCGATGACGACCAGCGTGAACAGCAGGACGACGACCGCCGCAAGGGGGTGTCGGCGCCGGGCGGAGATCGCGGACACGTCGCTCCCGTTCACTTGATCACGTAGATGGTCAGGAACAGCGCTATCCAGACGACGTCGACGAAGTGCCAGTAGTAGGAGACCACGATCGCGCTCGTGGCCTGCTCGTGGGTGAAGCGGCGGGCCACGAACGTGCGACCGAGCACGAGCAGGAAGGCGAGCAGGCCTCCGGTGACATGCAGGCCGTGGAAGCCGGTGGCCAGATAGAAGATCGAACCGTACGGATCGCTGGACAGGCTCAAGCCCTCGTGCTGGACCAGTTGCGCGTACTCATACACCTGCCCGGAGATGAACACCGCGCCCATCACGAAGGTGAGCGTGAACCACTCACGGAGTCCCCAGGAGCCCACGCGGAACACGCGTCCGGTACGGCCGACCTGCCCCCGCTCGGCCCGCAGCACACCCATCTGGCAGGTGACCGACGAGAGCACCAGCACGATCGTGTTGGCGGTCGAGAAGGGGATGTTGAGCAGCGCCGGCTGGGTCTCCCACAGCTCGGGTGCGTTGGACCTCAGGGTGAAGTAGATGGCGAACAGCGCCGCGAAGAACATCAGCTCGCTGGCCAGCCACACGATGGTGCCCACCGAAACCAGGCTGGGCCTCTCCGGGGCGGGTGCCGGCGCCGAGCCGACTGCGGTTGCCGTGGCCACGAGCGCCATTATGGCGACCGTCGCCGGTCCGCACACCCCGACCCCGGAATCGAGTGCCGGCGGGCGTGTTGCGCCCGCTCGCCACCGGGTCGGACAGCCGCCTGGCCGACGGGTAGCATCCGCGAAGAACCGGTCCCGCCGGGTCGCACCGACGGACCCCCGACCGACCGCCTCGCGAGGACACCGATGAGCACGCCCGAGTCGACGATGACCATCCTCGTGTACAGCGACGACCGCACCACGCGCGAGAAGGTCCGGCTGGCCGTCGGGCGGCGCCCCGCTGCCGACCTGCCGCAGGTCGAGTTCCTCGAGTGCGCCACGGCCCCCGCAGTGCTCGAGGCCCTCGAAGCCGGCGGCGTCGGCGTGGTCGTGCTCGACGGCGAGGCGGCTCCGGTCGGCGGTCTCGGCTTGGCTCGGCAGATCAAGGACGAGATCTACCGATGCCCGCCTGTGCTGGTGCTGATCGGGCGACCTCAGGACGCGTGGCTCGCCACCTGGTCGCGGGCGGAGGCCGCGGTGCCGCATCCGCTCGACCCGGTCGCCGTTGCCACGGCCGTGGCCGGCCTCATGCGCCGGCGGCTGAGCGCTCTGCCCGCCGTCTCGTGAGCGACCGATGACCGCGCCGCAGTCCTGGCCCGGGGTGCTGTCCGCGCTGATCGAGGGCGCAGACCTGCCCGTCTCGGCGACCGCCTGGGCGATGGGCGAGATCATGAGCGGCTCGGCCACGCCGGCCCAGATCGCCGGATTCGTCGTTGCGCTGCGGGCCAAGGGCGAGACCGTCGACGAGGTCGAGGGCCTGGTGCAGGCCATGTACCAGCACGCCACGCTGATCTCGGTCCCCGGCCATGCGCTCGACGTCGTCGGCACCGGTGGCGATCGTGCCCACACGGTCAACATCTCGACGATGGCCGCCCTGGTGGCGGCCGGCGCCGGCGCGAAGGTGGTCAAGCACGGCAACCGGGCCGCGTCGTCGGCATGCGGGGCTGCCGACCTGCTCGAGGCCCTCGACATCCGGCTCGACCTGCCGCCGTCCCGAGTCGCGAGCATCGCCGGCGAGGTCGGTATCACGTTCTGTTTCGCACCGGTGTTCCATCCGGCCTTGCGGCACGCCGCCGTAGCGCGCCGCGAGCTCGGCGTCCCGACCACGTTCAACTTCCTCGGACCGCTGGCCAACCCGGCGCGACCGGGCGCCCAGGCGGTGGGCGTTGCGGACGCGCGGATGGCCGGGATCGTCGCCGGGGTCCTCGCCGAGCGCGGCGTCTCGGCGCTGGTCTTCCGCGGTGACGACGGCCTCGACGAGATCACCACGACCACCACCTCGCGCGTGTGGGTGGTCCGCGACGGCGATATCGGTGAGGAGCGGCTCGATCCGTCGGCCCTCGGCATTCCCGCCGCGGCGCCGGAAGCGCTGCGCGGAGGGGACGCGCACCACAACGCCGAGGTTGTCCACCGGCTCCTGGCGGGTGAGGCGAGCCCTGTGCGTGATGCCGTCCTGCTCAACGCAGCGGCCGCGTTGGTGGCCTACGACGGCGCGGCCGGCTCGCTGCCTGACCTGCTCGGTGCCGCCCTGGAACGCGCGGCGGCGTCGGTCGACACCGGTGCCGCCGCGGACGTGCTGACGCGCTGGGTCGCCGCCTGCGCGGCTCAGTAGGGGCTGACCCCGCCGCCGCCCCCGCCCTCGATGAGGACCAGCAGGGCGATCACGATCGCAACAAGAGCCACGGTCGCGACCGTCACCCAGACCTTCGCTCCCGGGCCGTTCGTCGTGGTCGCCACGCTCATCACCACCTCTGCCCATTGTCCACCTGATGGCGTCCGTTGCTACCCCCGCCCGACCCTTCGCGTGCCGTCAGCGGCCCAGATGCTCCTGGCGGCCGACGCGGTACGCCTCGGCGAGCCACGCCCTGAACTGCTCGTCGACCTCTGTGGGGGACGCGAGCCGAAAGGTGTGCACGACGTTCCTCGGTGAGTAGACGTCGATGCGGCGGAACCGCGCGCTGTCGACGCGACGCGCGAGCACCAGGTGGCCGTCGAGCCACCGGGACCGGGGGACCAGTGCGGCGAAGCTCATCCGCGCGTGCAGGGCGATCCGGGTCCGCTGGGGCAGGACCTCGACCGGGCCGAGAGCCGTCACCGCGTCGACGACCGCGTCGAAGGTGGCGCGGACCACCGGTGAGGCGCGGGCGAGACGAGTTTCCAGATCGCCGAGCGGGGCGCACGTGTGCACCTGGCCGGTGCTGGCGAACGTCCGACCGCACCGCGGGCAGGACCACAGGTCGCGCTCGGGTCGCTCCGTGGTCATGCCCATCACCTCGGCTCGTCGACATCGTTGCGCACGGCTCCGACCCGGGCACTGCAGAGGTGCGAGGTCACGCGCCGTGCCACTATCGACCTCCATGGACGTTGCGTCGATCAACGCGCTGGCCGAGAGCCAACTAGCCACGGCCACGACGGCCGAGAGCGGGCGCAGTTCGGTCACGGTGTACGGCAGGTCCGGCGCGCACCTCCGGCAGACCGTCGTGGCGCTCGCGGCCGGGCGCGTGATGGGCGAGCACAAGAGCCCCGGTGACGCATCCGTGCTCTGCCTGAACGGGCGCGTGGTGCTCCGTGCCGGGGATGTGCGCACCGAACTCGGTCCGGGCGACCTGGTGGCGGTGCCACCGCAGCGCCACGACCTCGAGGCGCTCGAGCCGAGTGTGCTGCTGCTGACGGTCGCGCTGCACTGACCAGGCGAGGGTCCGAGGGCGCCCTGTCGCCGATGGCGATCCTGTCAGTCCGAGTCCTCGGCACCGAGGGCGAACGCGGCCTCGAGGTCGTGCTTCGAGAACGTCCTGAACGCGATGTGGGTCTCGGTCCGCAGGACGCCGGGCACCTTGTTGAGCCGGTCCGCGACCACATCGGCCACCTCCTGGTGCTCGCGCACGCGCACCATGGCGACCAGGTCGATCTCGCCGGTCACGGAGTAGACCTCGCTGACCGCGTCGAGGGCCGCGATCTGCTCGGCGACCTCGGAGATGCGCGCGACCTCGGCCTCGACGAAGACGATCGCGGTGATCACGTGGCCCTCCTCCGGCAGCGGTACGGTGCGCGGTGAGACTACCGGTGGCCGGGAACCTACGGAGGGTCAGCGCACGGTTCCGATGCCGTACGGCCCGCGGGGCTCCGGTCGTCCGGTGCTGCGTCCGAGCGCGAGGGCGAACAGCAGACCCACCACGAAGCCGGCCAGGTGTGCGACGTACGCGACCTCACCGGCGGCCATGCCGGTGCCCAGGCTGTAGACGGCCTGCATCACGAACCAGGTGCCGAGGACCAGCCACGCGGGCAGGGGCAACGGGAAGAACAGCAGAATCGGCACCAGGCTGATCACCCGCGCATTCGGGTACCAGACCAGATAGGCGCCGAGCACACCGGCGATCGCACCCGACGCACCCACGAGCGTCGAACGCGAGTCCGCGTCGGTCAACGCGAAGGCGTAGGTGGCCGCGATGCCGCACGCGAGGTAGAAGAGCAGGAACCGGATCCGGCCGAGCCGGTCCTCGACGTTGTTGCCGAACACGGCGAGGAACAGCATGTTTCCCAGCAGGTGCGCCCAACCTCCGTGCAGGAACATCGCCGTGACGGCCGACAGCAGCGGGAGCTTGTCGAAGTCGGGCGCCACCAGTTGGCACGCCGGAGCACCCGACGGGTCGACCACCGCGTCGCCGACCACGAGCGGAAGCTGCTGGCCCGTGGTGAGCTCCTGCGGGATGGCCGCCCACCGGTCGAAGAACGCCTGGGCCGAGCACAGCGCCTCGGTGCCGGACTCGCCGAGGCCGGCAAGCCCCAACGGGCTCACGAGGAAGAGGACGATGTTGACCGCGACGAGCGCGCGGGTGACGTAGGCAGGTCTGCGGGTGGGATTCTGGTCGTGGATGGGGATGACCACCCGGAGATCACCCCTCAGCCGGTGCGGGTGGGAGTCTACGGTCGGCGAGCATGGCCAGGCCTGCGCAGGCCACGCCGTGCCAGGCCTGGGCCGCCGCCCACACTCGTGCCCCAGAGGCGGTCGCATCGGCCGACATGTCGCTGAGCATAGGTACGGCGGGCCGGCGAGGTCAGCGAACCGGCCGGAGCCGGCGGCGGTCGTCGAACGGGCGGGCGGCACGGTCGCCGAGTTCGGCCGCCGCGACCAGACCGGCCAGCCCGCCGGCGCCGCCGGCCGGCAGGGCCCAGACGCCGTCGATCTCGACCAGGCGGGTGCCCGGGGACTCGAGCCAGCGCAGTACGCACTCGGCCTCCTCGATGGTCGCGGCCGGCAGCGGCGGAGGTGCGGGCACGACGGTCTCCGCGGTGGCCACGAGTGCGTCGAGGAAGGGGCGCGGGTGCGCGCCGGGCGGTGTGGCTCCGGCCGCGGCCAACCGACCGTGCCGGATGACGTGCAGTTCCCAGCCACCCGCCTCCAGCCGGCGGGCCGCCGCCAGTTGTGGCACCGCGGCGAGGGCGGCGATCCGCTGGGCGCGGGCCGCGGTGCGGACGAACGTGGACATGCGGTCGCGGTGGACCGCCGCCTCCTCGTATCGGTGGGCTTCGGCGAGCAGGTCGATGCGGGCCAGCAGGCGCCGGACGAGGTCGTGCGGATCCGCGGTGAAGGCGACGCGGACGGCGTCGACGTGCCGGGCGTACGCGACCACCGTCTCACCGCCTTCGCACGGTGCCCCGCATCGTCCCATCTCGGCCAGGGCGCAGGCGGATCGCAGGCGCGTCGGCGAGAGCCGCTCGGTGCACTGCCGGATCGGGACCGCCTCGTGCACCGCGGTCATCGCGGCCTCGGCCAGCCGGCGGGACCCGAACGGGCCGAGATACGTGGCGTCGTCGGCCCTGACCTCACGGACCAGGGAGAGCCGTGGGAAGGGTTCGACGGTGAGCTTGAGCCAGGTCGCCCGCTCGGGGAACCGCGATCGGCGGTTGTACCGCGGTTTGCGCGCCGCGATGAGGCGTAGCTCACGCACCTCTGCCTCGAGAGCCGTCGCGCACGTGATGCCCGTGACGGTCTCGGCGACGGCGACCATCTCGGTCATGCGGTTGCGAGTCTCCGACGCGGTGAAGTAGGTGCGCACCCGCGTTCGCATGTCCTTGCTCTTGCCGACGTAGAGGGCGCCGCCCTGGGCGTCGAGGAAGAGGTACACCCCAGGGGCATGAGGCAGACCCTCGGCGAGGTAACGCTTCCGCCGCTGTGCCGGCGTGACCATGCTCTGCCAGGTGGCGAGCTCGTCGACGGTGTGGACCCCGACGTTGCCCAGCCGCTCGATCAGTCCGTGGAGCACGTCGACGGTCGCCCGCGCGTCGTCGAGAGCACGGTGGGTCGGCATCGTGCCGGCGCGGAAGATGCGCGCCAGCGTCGAGAGCCTGCAGTCGTGCGCCTCGTCGCGGGCGAGGACACGGCGGGCCAGCCGGGCGGTGTCGAGCACCCGGGGTCTCGGCCAGGGGTGCGCCAGCCGCTCGCACGCGGTCTTGAGGAAGCCGATGTCGAACGGCGCGTTGTGGGCGACCAGCACGCAGCCTCGCGAGAACTCCAGGAACGCCGGCAGCACAGCGTCGATGCGTGGTGCTGCGGCGACCATCACGTCGGTGATGCCGGTGAGCACCGCGACGAACGGTGGGATGGGCATGCCCGGGCTGACGAGCGTCTGGAACTCGCCGAGCACCTCGCCGCCGCGCACCTTGACCGCGCCCACCTCGGTGATCTCGCTGGCGCCCGGTGAACCGCCGGTGGTCTCCAGGTCGACGACGACGAAGGTGGTGGCGATCAACGGCTCGCCGAGCTCGTCGAGCGTCCCCTGGACCGCGATCGTCGGGGAGCTCACGCAGCCGACGCTAGGCACCGCCTCCGACACGCCGGTGGCGACGCGCCGCAACTCGGCTCGCCACTTCCGTGATCACGGCGCGCAGCGGAGCTCGTCGAGCCGACGTGATCACCGGGTTAGGGTGAGTCGTCGAGGTAGGACGAGGAGGCGACCGTGGCGGTGCCGATGCCGACGCCGGCGACCCGGTGGCGCTGCTCGCAGTGCGGCAACCTGACCCGGTTCGACGTCGTGCGCTCGACTCGGGTGCGTGAGTTCGTCCATCTCGACCTCGCCGGCGAGCCCCGGGTCGAGGAGACCGAACTGCTGGCCCAGGCCGTCGAACAGGTGAGCTGCCGATGGTGTGCGGGAACGGACACCGTCGAGATCGTCGAGCGCGTCGACGCCGGTACGGGCCCCGACACCGGTAGCACCGCAGCGGGCCGAGGCGGGAGCTCGGACACCGCGTGACATCGCTGCCCGAGTCCGTTCGCCAGCGCGTCATCGCCCTTGCTGCCGATGTGCTCGGAGGCCTGGCCCCGGACGAGACCCCGCCGCCGCTGAAGGCGGTCGCACGTTTCACGGCGGCCAAGCGGGCCAGGCTGGGCGGAACGGCCATCGCGGCCGCGTTGGAGTCGGACCCGGTGTTCCGTGGCCGCGTTCTGGAGGCTGCCCGGACCGCGCATCCGGGGGTGGTCGAGGCCGTGTCGGCGGGCCGGCCTCCGCCTGCGGCCGATCCGTCCGACGTCGCGACGGTGGCGTTCCTGCTTCGTCCGAACGGCTGGATCGATCTGGTCGCGGCCGCGGAAGACTCGGCCCGCCGGACCGGGGACGAGGCCCGGGCCGCCCGTGACGCCGCGGCGGCCGTACGGCTGCGTGAGCAGCTGTCGGCTGTGCGCGCCGAGGCGAGGGAGAGCCGCGAGCGGTCGAAGGCCGAGATCGACCGGCTCAAGGCCGAGAACGCGGTGCTGCGACGGCACCTGAACGAGGCCCGGACACAGGTCGCGGCGAGCGAGGACGCCGGGCGCGCGGCGACCGCGGAGTCGGCGCGGGCCGTGAGCGTGGCCGAGTCGGGCCGGGCCGGCGCGGAGGCCGAGGCACGCCGGCTGCGGGCACGGCTGGCCGAGGTCGAACAGGCACTGGAAGGGACACGCCGGGCCGGCCGCGAAGGCCGCAGCCTGGAGACCGCACGGCTGGGCCTGTTGCTCGACACGCTGGCCGAGGCCGCCGCCGGCCTGCGCCGCGAACTCGCGCTCCCGGCGTCGACCGTCCGGCCGGCCGACACCGTCGACGCCCTGGAACCGGCGCCCGTGTCGGCCGGTGGCCGGCCCGGCGACGATCCGGCCGCGCTGGACGACCTGCTGTCCCTGCCGCAGGCACATCTGATCGTCGACGGATACAACGTCACGAAGAGTGCATGGCCGACGATGCCGCTGGAGGCTCAGCGCAACCGGCTGGTCCAGCGCCTCGCTGCGCTGGCGGCGCGTACCGGTGCCGAGGTCACCTGCGTCTTCGACGGCGCCGACGTCGAGGCGCCCGCGGTCCCGCTCGGCCCGGGCGTACGGGTTCGCTTCAGCCCACGAGGGCAGACGGCCGACGAGCTGATCCGCCGTCTGGTCGCGGCCGAGCCCGTCGGCCGGCCGGTGACCGTCGTCTCCTCCGACCGGGAGGTGGCCGACGGCGTACGCAGCAGAGGCGCGCGGGCCGTCGAGTCGGCCGCGCTGGTCGGTTTGCTGAGCTGACGGCCGACGGATCAGCTCCCCAGCGCACGTGTGGCGGCTTGGGAACGCCTCGATCGCCCGGGACACGTTCCGGACCCGCCACAGGATGGTGAGCTGCGATGGTGATCGACGGGTCGCGGTGTTCTGCTCGGTTGTCGGACCCGGTCCCTACCGTCCTCGGCAGGAGGCGGCGTGGTGCAGGGGTGCCGCCGGCACCGAGGGTGGAGGCAGATGGTGCTCATCGACTGCGACCGCTGCGAGGTCCGTGGCCTGGCCTGTTCCGACTGTGTCGTGTCGGTCCTGCTGGGCCTGCCGGAACACGGCGCCGAGCTGGACGGCGCCGAGCAGCAGGCGATCGGGGTGTTGGCCGAGGCCGGCCTGGTGCCGCCGTTGCGGCTGGTGGTGGACGACCGGCTGCGGGATCACGACGACGAAACGGTGCCGGGGAACTTGCCGGGTGCACGGTCGGCTGGCTAGCCTGCCGCGCAGTGCCTGTTTCCCCTGGCGGCCGACTGGCCGGCAAACAGGTGCTCCGCCGAGTCCGGCCGAGATCGCGATCGACGCCGGAGCCGGGGACCCACGTTCCCGGGGTGAATCGGGTGCCTAGGTGCGCCCGTAGGGCCATCTTCCGGCCCGAACCCGACAGCTCACCCGGTAGGCGGAGGAGGAGGAAGGACACGCGTGCCCGAGCGCGCCTGCCGGAACACCAGTCCTCGCCGTACCCTCGTCGCCCTGTGTACCGCCGCCGTCGCCGGTGTCGGTGGACTCGTGCTGGTCCCGACCGGGTATGCGGATCCCGCACCCACGTTGGACGAGGTCAAGGTCCAGGTCGACGATCTCCACCACAAGGCGGAGCAGGCCACAGAGCGCTACAACGCGGCCACGGACGAGATGGCCGAGATTCAGCGCCGGCTCGCCAGCGCCGAGGCCGACGTCGAGCGGCAACAGGCGAAGGTCGCCGAGCTCGCCGCCGACATGGGCGGCTTCGCGGCGGCCAGCTACCGTGCCGGTGGCATCGACCCGACGCTCAGCGCATTGATGGCCTCCGACCCGGGCGACTTCCTGGCCCGCGCCTCCGTCGTCGACGCGTTCGCGAACCAGCAGGCCGACCAGCTCGCCACCGTCGCCGCCGAGCGTCGGCGGCTCGAGCAGAACAGGTTGCTGGCCGACGAGGAGCTCAACCGGCTCACGGCGGTCGAAGCCGAGCTGGCCGAGCAGCAGGCCACGGTCGAGAAGCACCTCGCCGACGCCCAGAGGTTGCTCGACAGCCTCGAGGCCGAGCAACGGGCGGCCCTGGAGGCCGAGCAGGCCGAACGCGCCAGGGTGGCAGCGGCCGAACAGGCCAGCCGTGGTGGCGGACACGAGAGCGACGTACCGCCGGACGTGCCCGCGTCCGGCCGGGCACAGGTCGCCGTCGACTTCGCACTCGCCCAGCTGGGCGAGCCATACTCCTACGGCGCCGAGGGTCCGGACTCGTGGGACTGCTCCGGACTGACGATGAAGGCCTGGGCCCAGGCGGGCGTCTCGCTTCCCCGGTCGTCCAGCGCCCAGATCGGTGTCGGCACCCGCGTGTCGAAGAGCCAGCTCCAGCCCGGCGACCTGGTCTTCTTCTACAGCCCGATCAGTCACGTCGGCATCTACCTCGGTAACGGCCAGGTCGTGCACGCCACCCATCCCGGCGACGTCGTCAGCGTCGACCCCATGTCCTACATGCCGTTCTCCGGTGCGACCCGTCCGGGCTGACCGGTCCGACCGTCGGTAGGTCCCGCACCTACGATCGACGCGTGAGCACGACGAGGGCGCCTGCGACGGGCGCCCTCCTTCGTGGCCGTCCCGGCCGCCTGCTGGCGACGGCCGGATGCCTTGCCGTCCTCACCGTCGCCGGCTGCTCGTCCCCGGATCGGGTGACGGCCGATCGTCCCGAGCCGGCCGGGCGGGTGGCGCCGGAGTCCGTCGCGGATGTCAGCGCGGCGGGGGTCGAGGATGCCGTCCGTGCGATGCTCGACCGACGCGCCCGCGCCCGGCGGGACGGCGACGCGACGGCGTGGGGGGCCACGGTCGACTCCGCCGCGTCGAAGGATCAGGCCACCGTCTTCGGTCGGCTGTCACGGCTGCCGCTGGACCTATGGGCCGAGCAGCTCACTGCGATCCGGCCCGGCCCGAGCGGATCGTGGCGAGCGGAGGTGCTCGTCCGGTACCGGTTCGACGGTGACCGGCAGGATGCACTGGTCCGCGCGGTGCTGGATCTCTCGCCCGGCCTGCTCGTCCGGGGTTCGACCACGACACCGCTGCCCCCGTGGGAGATCGAAGCCGTCCGGGCCGTGTCCGGAGACACGTCACTCGTCGTCGGCGGTGCCGCACCACATGTCCTTCGCCGGTACGCCGACGAGGCCGACCGGGCGGCAACGTCGGTCGGCTTCCTGCTGAACCAGCCCGCACCGCGGGTCGTGCTCGTCGTGCCGGCCGACTGGGACCAGGCCCGGCGGATGGTCGGTGCGGGCGTCGGGCGTGGTCTGGCGGCGGTCACGACATCGCTGGAACCAGCGGACGGGCCGGCCGGGCCGGTTCGGGTCATCGCTGATCCCGGCGTGCTCGCCGGCCTCGATCCGCAGACCCGGACCGCCGTGCTCGGGCACGAGGCGTTCCACGTGGCGACCGCCGGGCTCGGTGCGGTGCCGTTGTGGCTGTCCGAGGGGCTCGCCGACTACGGCGGCTACCGTGAGTCGGGCATCACCCTCGAGCGGGCGTCCGCCGGACTCCAGGCGCAGGTGAGTCGGCAGGGCGTACCCGCCGAGTTACCCGACGACACGGCGTTCGGCGACGGCGGGCGAGCCACGCTGGCCTACGAGGGCGCCCACGTCGCCGTGGCCATGCTCGTCGCCGAACACGGCGAGGACCGGGTCGTCTCGCTGTACCAGCGGGTGGCAGACGACGGCCCGCAATCTCTCGATGCGGCGATGCGCGAGGTTCTCGGCACCGATCTGGCCGCGGTCACGGCCGCCTGGCAGGCGGAGGTGGCCGATGCCGGGAACTGACGGGCGGGCCGACGCGGCGCCCTGGATCGTGCTGGCGCTGCTTCTGGCTGCTCTGGCCGTCGCGGTCGTCCTGACCACACCGTGGGACGCT
>Ga0268386_10001028_pt1 | contig 18812 bp, 20 predicted proteins | sample RVTome_15_FD_200260 | JGI IMG/M metagenome (GOLD analysis project Ga0268386, IMG submission 200260) | Soil microbial communities from uranium-contaminated site in the Upper Colorado River Basin, Wyoming, United States - RVT150D86... ...
GTGCCGGAGTCGGCTCACATCCGGTCCGTCCTCGATGAGATGAGACGCACTCGCATTCACTTCGCGATGGTCATCGACGAGCACGGATCCACCGCCGGGATAGTCACGATGGAGGACATCGCCGAGGAGCTCGTTGGTGAGATCAGGGATGAGCACGATCGGCGGGAGAGACGAGCGACGGAGACCTCCGACGGGAGGATCATTGCTCCCGCACTCTTGCGTCCCGACCAGCTGGTCGAATACGGCGTGCGCCTCCCGGAGGGGGAGTATGAGACGATCGGTGGCTTCATCATGGATCGTCTCGGCCGGCTTCCGGTCATCGGCGACGTGGTGGAGGAGGGAGGCTGGAGTCTTCGGGTGACCGGGACCGATGGCCGGAGAGTCCGAGACGTGGAGCTCACTCCATCATCGAACGCGGCCTCCGATCCCGACGCCCTCCCGGACTTAGGATTGCGCGAGCCAGACTGAGGAGACGAGCGTTGCCCAAGATTGAAGAGACGTCGCTTCCCGGCGTGGGGATGCGACACGACTTCACGACCGAGGACGGGAATCGAATCGGGGTGGTGCATCACCGCTCCGGACGTCGTGAGCTCTTCTTCAGCTCGCCCGACGATCCCGACAGGGTGAGGCACAGCGTCGTCCTCTCCGACGAAGACAGCCATGCCTTGTCGGAAGCCCTCGGCGGGTCGACGGTAATCGAGAACCTCACGAGCCTCCAGCAGCAGATAGAGGGACTTGCCATCGACTGGCTCACCATCCACCCGCAGTCTCCTTATTCCGGCAGGACGATCGGAGACGCCCGGATCAGGACTCGAACCGGCGTGTCGGTGGTGGCCGTCATCCGTGACGACCAGGCCTATCCCGCCCCCGGGCCCGAGTTCAATGTGGAGTCCGGCGACACCCTGGTGGTGGTCGGGACACCCGACGGCATCAACGCGGTAGACGCCATCCTCACCGTCGGATAGACAAATGGATCACGAGGCCCTACTCCTCGTCGAACTGGGTGGGGTCGTCCTGGCGCTGGGGGTGCTGGCGCGTCTCGCCGGGCGACTGGGGATATCGCCGATTCCCCTCTACCTGCTGGGCGGTCTGGCCCTGGGGGAGGGCGGGCTGGTGCCGGTGGTCACCTCGGAGGAGTTCATCGAGGTGGGTGCCGCGCTCGGGGTGATCTTCCTGCTGTTGATGTTGGGCCTCGACTACTCGGCGCGGGAGCTGGTGGCCGGAGTCCGCTCGGTCGCCACCGCGGGCATTCTCGACCTGGCGTTGAACTTCACCCCCGGGTTCGTGGCAGGGCTCATCCTCGGTTGGGGGGTGGTCCCATCGCTGTTCATGGGAGGCGTGACCTACATCTCCTCCACCGGAGTCATCGCCAAGCTGCTCATTGATCTCCGCTGGACCGGCAACAGGGAGACGCCAGTGATCCTCTCGATCCTCGTATTCGAAGATCTCGCCATGGCGGTGTTGCTCCCCACCCTCGCCGCGCTCGCCCTCGGTGGCAGCACGTGGGGAGTGCTCATCAGCATCGGCGTTGCGATCACCCTCATGGTGTCGGCCATCTCTGTCGCGTACTGGCAGGGAGATCGGCTGGGATCCCTCGTCTTCCACCGCTCCGACGAGGTCAGCCTGCTGACGGTGTTCGGCCTGACCCTCGTCGTGGCGGGGATCGCCGAGGGCGCCAACATCTCTGCGGCCGTGGGTGCCTTCCTCGTCGGGATAAGCCTCTCGGGGGAGGCGGTCAAGAAGGCTCACTCCTTGCTGACACCGCTGCGTGATCTCTTCGCCGCGGTGTTCTTCGTCTTCTTCGGGCTCTCCACCGACCCGAGCGCCATTCCCGACGTCCTGTTGGTCGCGGTGGGGCTCGGGATGGTCACGGCGGTAACCAAGCTCGTCACCGGCTGGTACGCGGCGCGAAGGTCGGGGATCGGGAGGTCCGGTCGCCTCCGAACCGGGCTCGCCCTGATAGCAAGAGGTGAGTTCTCGATCGTGATCGCGGGTCTGGCGGTGGGAATCCCCGGGGCGGACGACCTTCCCGCCTTGGCCGCCGCCTATGTCTTGTTGATGGCGGTCAGTGGCCCGGTCGCGGCCAAGCTGGCCGACCCGGTGCCCCGGCAGGTCGCAACTTGATCGGGCCCGCCACCCGGTTGGTCACCGGTTCTGTCGGGCTCCCGGTCCCGGAGGCGGGGGAACCATCTCCATCTTGGTGTTGTCGACGTCCCAGGTCAGGTCGGACCGGATGGACACCACCCCATCGAGACGGCCGATCATCTCCGCGAGCAGCACCGCGTCGCTCTTGGTCTCGAGCCGGCCGCTTATCGTCACATTGCCGTCCGCCGACCCCACTTTGACCCTCTTCGGGTCGATCCAGAGCACATGGGCCATCAACTGATTCTTGATCTCGGCGATGATGTCGGCATCCGGTCGGACGAAGGCCCGCAAGATGTCTGACCTGCTCACGATGCCGATGAGCCTGCCATCGTCGTCGACTATGGGAATCCGCTTGATGTCAGACTTCCTCATCACGCGGGCGGCCTCGGCGTGATCGGCCTGGGGGCCCAATGTGATCACGTCGGCGGTCATGACGTCTTCAACTCGGCGTTCGGCCGACAGAGGATCTTCCTCGTGGCTGAACCAACGCAGGAGACGGGCGCGCTTGGCGGCCCGCCGCCCGGATTCGGCCTTCACGAAGTCTGCCTCAGTGATGACTCCCTCGATATTTCCCGAGGCATCCGTCACGACGAGGCCGCTGACACCCGCTTCGATCATGCGACGCGCTGCCTCCTTGAGAGCCGCGTCACGGCCCACGGTCAGGACCTCACCGGTCATCAGATCCTGGACTCTCACACCATTCCTCCTTGTGTCGGCGACACCCAAATCGTCCACGATGGAGCCCGTCCCGTAGACGCAGAATGCCCGTGTTCCGGGGTCGAAGGTCCCTTCAACTCGGGCGACAACTCGAGCATACGCCCGTCACCACCAGATCGATGTTGTCGACGTCGAACTCGTGATGGTCGCCGAGATGCGAACGAATCTGGTCGACGAGCTCTCCGACGTGGTGGTCGACCGCACCACACTTGCGGCACACCATGTGAAAGTGGTCGTCGGGGTGCGCGATCTCCCACCTGGCGGAGTCGTCGATCCCGAGATGGGACTCCCTGACGAGATCGAGATCCTCGAAGAGTGTCAACGACCGGTAGATAGACGAGATGTTCACGGTGGGATCGGCCTCGTTGACGAGGGCGGCGATCTCCTCCGCGGTGAGGTGACCGCCGGCCGAGCGCAGCACCGACCACACCAGCCAGCGAGGGCTGGTGAGGCGATAGCCGTGGTCGCGGAGGACCAGGCCGAGCTCGGAGGCGGCTTCCACGAGCCTCATGGTACGACGAATCTCTTGCGAGCCCCTGCTTCTTGCGAACGGTTCGCAACAGATTGCTAGGCTTTCCGCATGCACGCGCCAGACGGGTTCCTCAACGCCGGAACCGCCGTGGTGACCGGGGCGGTGAGCCTGGGAACCGTCGGCTTCGCCTTGAAGCAGTCCAGAGAACGGCTCAAGGAGAAGGCGGTGCCTCTCGCCGGGATCACCGCCGCATTCATTTTCGCCGCCCAGATGTTCAATTTCCCCGTCGCCGCCGGCACCACCGGTCACCTACTCGGGGGAGCCCTCGCCGCGATCCTGCTCGGGCCATCGGTGGGAGTGGTCGTCGTCACGATCGTCGTGGTGGTCCAGGCGCTCGCCTTCGCCGATGGCGGGCTGACCGCTCTCGGCTACAACGTCTTGAACATGGCGATCATCCCCGCTTACGCGGGATATGCCGCCTTCCGATTCTTTCGACGGATGTTCCCGAAGAGTGCGGGCGGGGTGATCGGGGCCACGGGCCTGGCCGCTTGGGCATCGGTTGTGATGTCGGCGATCGCGTTCTCCATCGAGTGGCTCTTCGGCGCGACCGCTCCGGTCTCGTTCGACGATGTCTTTTTCGCCATGGTCGGCATCCACGCCCTCATCGGGATCGGGGAGGGAGTCATCAGCGCCCTCGCTGTCGGAGCGGTGATGGCCTCGCGACCGGACCTCGTCTACGGGGCTTCCGACCTCACCCGGGACCAGCTCGCCGAAACCAAGTCGATGAAGATGCGAACGTTCGTGATCGGCGGGGTGTTGGTGGCCCTGGTCCTCGCCGCAGTGGTCAGCCAGTTCGCGGGTGACAACCCAGACGGGCTGGAGTCGGTTGCCGAGGAGACCGGCATCATCGAGTCGGGGGGCGATCATGCCCTCGCCGACTCCGTCTTCGCCGACTACGCCACCGACGGGATATCCAACGAGGCTCTCAGTCTCGCCATCGCCGGCATCGTCGGCACAGTGGTGACCCTCGCCGTGGTCGCCGGGATCTTCCTGGCGCTACGGGACAACCGCGGCCGCGACCCGGCCGCGGTGTGAGCCTATGGGCACCGGGCACAGTCACGCGCTCTACGTCCATGAGCACAGCCCGATCCATCGCCTGACTCCGGAGGCCAAGATCGTCGCCGCCCTAGGGATGGTGGTCCCGGTCGCGATCACCCCCCGCGAGCAGGTCTGGGCCTTTGCCCTCTACGCCTCGTTGATCGTGACGGTCCTGCTCGTAGCCCGCGTGCCGATCCGATTCCTCGGCATCCGTCTCCTCGCTCTCACCCCGTTCCTCGCCTTCGCCCTCTTCATCCCGCTCATCGCCACCGGCGAGACGATCGAGATCTGGGGTCTCGCCCTGTCGGTGGAAGGGCTATGGGGGACATGGAACATCCTGGCGAAGGCGACCCTGGGCGCCAGTGTCAGCATCGCTCTCACCGCCACCACCGAGGTCCCGGACATCATTCGCGGTCTGGGGATCTTGCGGGTGCCGGCCCTGTTCACCTCGATCGCCTCCTTCATGATCCGCTATCTCGAGTTGGTTACCGACGAGTTGGGTCGGACCCGGGTCGCCATGACCGCACGAGGCTACGATCCGAAGTGGCTGTCTCAAGTGAAGCCGATCGCGTCTTCTGCCGGTGCGCTCTTCGTCCGCTCCTATGAGCGGGGTGAGCGAGTGCATGCCGCGATGCTTTCTCGTGGATTCACCGGCGTGATGCCACGGCTCGAGCACAGGGTGACCACGACCAACGAGTGGCTGCAGGTCACGGTCCTCGTGGCGATTTGTGTCGGCACCGTCACGATTGCCTTGATCGTCGCATGAGCGCAGGCATCGAGCTCCGCCAGGTCGAGTTCGCCTATCCCGACGGGACCCCGGCCTTGCGGGGGACGGACTTGTCAGTGGGCCCCGGCGAGCGGGTTGCGGTCCTCGGTCCGAATGGCGCCGGCAAGACAACGTTGGCCCTCCATCTCAACGGCATCCTCGTCCCGTTCGCCGGATCCATCTCGATCGGCGGTCTCGAGGTCGTCGAATCGAACTTCCCCGAGGTGCGACGTCGCGTTGGGATGGTCTTCCAGGACTCCAACGATCAGCTGTTCATGCCCACCGTCCGGGAGGACGTGGCGTTCGGCCCCGCCAACCTGGGGTGGGGAGGCGACACGCTCGAAGGGCGGGTGGATGCCGCGCTCGCTGCGGTGGAGGGGACCGGATTCGCCGATCGGCCACCACACCATCTCAGCGGTGGGGAGAAGCGACGGGCTGCGCTGGCGACGGTGTTGGCCATGGAGCCAGACGTCCTCGTGTTCGACGAGCCTTCTGCAGGTCTCGATCCGGCGGGCCGTCGCGAGCTGGTCGCCACGTTGCGGGACCTACCTATGACACAGGTGATCATCACCCACGATCTCTCCCTGGCATTGGAGCTGTGCCCGCGTGCGGTGATCATGAACGAGGGCCGTGTGGTGGCTGATGGCGCAACCCGTGACCTCTTGGGGAACGGCGACCTGCTCGCCGCCAACCGGCTCGAGCTGCCATATGGCTTCAGCCTCGTGGAGGCTACCCGGGGTGATTGATTTCTAGGGAGCCGATCGGCTGCGGATACAACCGTTCTGTGAAGGTTTACGACGGGTCACGCGTCACAAACCTTCACAGAACGCTGATCCGCAGGTGTCACTCCTCTTCGTCGCCGCGAGAGACGTCGGCCGTCATGCCCAGGGCGCTCCTCAGTTCGGCGGCATTGATCGGCTTCAGGACCGCGGCGTCGGCGCCGGCGCGCCGGGCGAGGAATCGATCGGCGCTGCGATCGAGCAGTAGCACCGTCCGAGGACGGTTCACGGCGTCGGTGGCCTGGCGGATCGAGCGGACGACTGCCATCCCACCCTTGGAACCGACCTGCATGTCGATGATCACGGCGTCGAGCCGCGACTCCTGCACCCGTTCGGTCACCGATCGGGGGTCATCGGTCTCCTCGATGTGCCACGACCCCACCGACAGCGCGGCGCGCACCTCGTTGGTGACCCAGGCGCCGTCGGACACGACGAGAGCGGTTGGCATCGGCGAGCACGATAGTGGTGGCCTTCGCGGCAACCGTTCTGTGAAGGTCTTTGACGCGTGGCGCGTCACAAACCTTCACAGAACGCTAAGAACCGCCCCCGTCCTAACCTCGCGGGTCGTGCGTCGCGTCGTCCTGCTCGCCGTTGCCTTTGGCGCGGTGTTTGCCCTGTCGGCGTGTGCCGAAGTGACCGGGGGCGGCATCGATGTCATCGATGTCAGCGGGCCGCTCGACGCTTCGGCGCTCGATTTCATCTCCGAATCGATCGAAGCCGGCGCCGAACAGGGTCAGGAGCTGGCTGTGATCCAACTCAACTCAAGGGCGGTCCTCGACGGCGCCGCCTTCGATCGGCTCGAGGACCTCATCTCGATGCCGCCTCTACCCGTGGCGGTCTGGGTCGGCCCCGCGCCGGCCGCCGTCTTCGGGGCGGCCGCAGACCTCCCCCACCTGGCCAGTCAGTCCGCGATGGCGCCCGGGACGTTCGAGGGCCACTACGCCCCGCGGATCCTCGGTGAGGGCGACTCGCAGTCCATTGAGCTGATCTCGGCTTCGGCGACGGGGCTTCCGCTGCAACCCACGATCCGCCAGTATCTCCAAGACCTCGACGGGGAGACGTTTCGCACCGTGGACGGGGATGTCACGGTCTCCACGCTCCGCGAGCAGGAGGGAGGGATCACCACCAAGACCCCGACCTTTCGCAAACCCGGGCTCGTCACTCGCTTTTTCCGACTCGCGGTGACCCCCGAGGCCACCTTCTTCTTCCTGGCCATCGGTCTCACCATCGCCATCTTCGAGTTCTACGCCCTCGGCCCCGGGGTGGCGGCCGGGGTGGCCGCCCTGTCTCTCATTCTCGGTGGATGGGGGCTGGTCATCCTGCCCACCAACTGGTGGTCGGCCGCCCTCATGTTGTCTTCTTTCCTATTCCTGGTGGCCGCTCACCAACGGGGTGGCATTTTCGCTCTGACACTGATCGGGGCGGGGATTCTCCAGTTGTCTGGCATGTTCCTCATCGACGGCGGTGGGCAAATCGACCCGAGGTGGTGGTTGGTCCTGCCCTCGGTTCTCGGTGTGCTGTTCTTCTTCCTGCTCGCCATGCCGACAGTGCAACGAGCGCGGCTCTCGACCGAGACAATCGGCCGCGACACCCTGATCGGGAAAGACGGTGTGGCGCTGGTCGATTTCGAGCCGGATGGCCTCGTCGAGGTCGGGGGAGCACGATGGCGGGGGACGGCACACCGAGAGGCGGGCATCGCCGCCGGTGACGCGGTGCGGGTCACCGGAGTTGACGGATTGTTTCTGGAAGTCGACCGTTTGGTGACAGACCGCGAAACATAAGCACGCGCTCTCCCAGATTCGCTCTTGATCGAAACACCGATCTTCGTTAGCTTCGACCCGGTTGTCGCAAGCAAGCGGGAGGAATTGAGGTTGTCCCACTCAGACGAATGGCAGCTTGAGGCGCTATGTCGTGGGAACCATGCCTACCTCTTCTTTCCCCCTCCGACCTTCGAACGGAAGGACGAGCGGGAGCGACGTGAGATGAAGGCGAAAGCCATTTGCGGGGTGTGCCCGGTTCAGGCACCTTGTTCGAACCACGCGTTGGACATCCGTGAGCCGTTCGGTATCTGGGGCGGTCTCACAGAGGTCGAGCGAAGGGGCATCCCGGTAGCCGGCTGACGGTTCCCTTGCCAGCGACAGGGCTCACCGGCTGCGGCGGATGTCACCGCGGCGGACGGTGAGCCCTTCTCTATCACTCCATTCCAGGAAAGGCACCGCGTATTTGCGTGACAGGTCGGCAGCATCGCGGAAGTCGGCAACGGTGAACTCCCCGTCGAACGCCCGCATGATCGCCTCCAATTGTGCGATCTGGTCGGGCAGGTAGAGCAGGCCCGGAGCGACACGGACCAGGTCTCCGGAGCGGATCTTCAAGGCTATGAGTTCGGCGTCGATGCCGAGATCGCTCTCCCGGGGAACGGCGAGACTCTGCCCAAGGCGGCTGACCACCCTCTGCCATGCCTCTTCCTGATCGTCGCTGAGTGCTGCTTCGCGGCCTTTCCTGGCAACGTCGGGTCCGATGCGCTCCAAGTCGGTGGATCGATCGATCGCGGCCTCGGCGACCGTCGCATCGACTCCGAGCCGTGCGGCGAGAGTCGCCAGAGGGATTCCTGGTCGCAGCGGATGGGTGCGGTGCTCGGCGTCGACCAGGGCGATGGCCTTCTCCGTGAGGTGTTCGAGAGCGGATGTCAGGATGGCGAACCGGCCAATGGCCACGGCGCCCGCCGGGGATCCACCGCCGCTTTGTACCTCGAGTCGTTGGAGACTGTCACTGCCTCGGATGGAGAGGAGGCTCGTGGCGACGGCGTCAGGGCTCCCGGCCGGGTCGACGAGGCTTGCCTTCTCCAGCGCCTTCCTCGTGCGACCTGGAGCCGGATCGAGGACCCGGCCCCCGGCGACCACGAGCTTCCGGCCGGTGTCGCGCAGGATGAAGCGATCTCCCACGGTGAGAGGCAAGGGAGTCTCGAGCGCCAGGATCGCCTCAGCGGCGGTCATCCCGGTGATCGTCACCCGCTGTGAGGAGGACCCGATGTGGATTTGATAGGCGCCCCGTTGATCCAGCTCATCCACGAAGCGAGCTGTGGCGATCGAGGCCGCGAACCGACTCGACGTATCCCATTGGCCCGGCAGCCCGATCATGTCGCCGCGGGCCACATCGTGTTGGTCGATTCCTCCGAGGTTCAAGGCGACACGTCGACCCGGGACGACTTCGATCGTCGAGCGCTCATGGGTCTCGATCGATCGGATGCGCGCTCTGAGGCCTCGCGGGTAGATCTCCACGGTTGCGTCGCGTCGCAGCCCACCATCGAGGAGGGTTCCGGTGACGATGGTGCCCGCGCCGGCCACTGAGAAAGAGCGATCGACCCAGAGTCGGGGCCGGCCCGAGGGGGATGTATGTGGAGGCATGTTCTCGGCCAGGCCCTCGAGCAGCTCTGGTATCCCCTCGCCGGATATCGCAGAGACCGGGAACACTTCGGCCCCTTCGAGACTCGTCGCCCGGAGTCTCTCGATCACCTCGGCAGTGGCGAGCTCGGTCAGTTCGGAGTCGACTGTGTCCACCTTGGTCAGGGCGACGACGCCATGGTCGACACCGAGCAGATCGAGCACGGCGAGGTGCTCTTCGGACTGGGGCATCCATCCTTCGTCGGCAGCCACGACGAAGAGGGCGACATCGATGGACTCGATCCCGGCCAACATGTTCTTGAGGTACCGCTCGTGACCCGGCACGTCCACGAAGGAGACCTCGGTCCCATCGGGCAGTGTGGCCCACGCGAACCCCAGGTCGATCGTGAGCCCGCGCCGTTTCTCCTCTTCCCAGCGATCCGGGTCCCTGCCGGTTATCCGGGCGACGAGGGTGGATTTGCCATGATCGACGTGGCCCGCCGTGCCGACTACCGGCATTCCGCAACGGCCGCCGCCACGACCGCGTCGTCGGCTGGATCCACGCTGCGAAGGTCGATGACGAGGTCCCCGGCGTCCCTTCGCGCCAGAATCGGGGTCTCGGCGCGGAGGAGACGATCGAAGAAGACGTGTTTCCCCTCCACACGGACGAGGGATGTGGGAACCACCATCCCCGGCGCACTCCCCGCTCCGACCCGGGACTCACCCGGCTCGTGCTGCCCCCCTATGTTCGCGGCTAGGAGGCGACTGCGCACCTCGACATCGCCCAATGGGGCCAGGGCGTGACGCCAGAAGGGGATGTCGATCGGAGTCCCGTCGAGATAGGACTCGAGAGTTGCCCCGAGAGCGGCGTAGGTGACGCCGTCGACCCGCAGGGCACGCGCAAGTGGGCCGCGGCGCATGCGGGAGACCAACTCGGCGGTGCCGACGATGATTCCGGCTTGTGGCCCTCCCAACAGCTTGTCACCGCTGAACATGACCAGGTCGGCCCCGTCTTCGAGCGACTCACGAGCCGCCGGCTCCTGGCGGAGCCAGTCGGGGAGCCAGGTTGCGGTCGAGTCGAGAAGACCGGAGCCGACGTCGTAGACGAGGGGCAGCCCGGAATCGGCCGCCAGCTTCGCCAGCTGTGGAATCGTTGCCTCCTCAGTGAAGCCTTCCACCCGGTAGTTGGAAGGGTGGACCTTGAGCAGTGCCCCGCAGTCGTGGGTCTGCACCGCAGTCTGGTAGTCGCCTACCCGGGTGCGGTTGGTGGTGCCCACCTCGATCAATCGGGCGCCACCCGCCCTCATCACATCGGGGAGTCGATAGGAGCCTCCGATCTCGATGAGCTCGCCGCGGGCTACCGGAACCGCCTGGTCGCGGGCAATGGTGCCCAGGGCGAGGAGGAGCGCCGCGGCATTGTTGTTCACCACGAGCGCGGCCTCGGCCCCGGTGAGCTCGATCAACAGCCGCTCGACGTATTGGCCCCGGCTGACCCTCTCTCCGGTGCTGAGGTCCATTTCGACGTTGCTGTACCCGGCGGCGACGATGGTTGCCGCGGCAATGGCACGCTCGGACCAGGGGGCGCGCCCCAGATTGGTGTGCAGGAGTACCCCGCTGGCATTGATGACCCGCTTCACTGCGGCGCGCTCCATCGTGGCGATCACGTCTGCGAAAGCCTGTTCGATGTCGACCTGGTCGCCTCTGGCCAGCTTCTCCCGAGCATCATCGAGAGTTGCACGCGCCGCCGCGACCTTCAGTCTCCGCGGCAAGCTGGAGTCGAGCGCGGTCGCCAGGACGTCGACGGACGGAAGATCGCGATAGGGGTTGTCGGTCACATGTCGAGTTTGCCAGGTCTCGTTCATAGGATGCCCCGGTGCCCCTGCCCGACCCGGCCGCAACTGTGCTCCTTCTCCGCCCCTCCCTGAGCGGCTTCGAGGTGCTCATGGTCGAGCGGAACGCCCGTGGCTTCTTTGGCAGCATGTTCGTGTTCCCCGGGGGCGCTGTCGAGGACGTCGACATCCCCGAGGGAGTTACCGCGGATGACGACCTGGCCCTTCGCAATGCCGCCATCAGGGAGCTCGCGGAGGAGACCGGCATCCTGCTCACAAACGCTGGAGCGGTGCGGGCCCCTGAGGGCAAGGGCGCTCGCTTCTACGAATTGCTCGCCGGCCAGCCCTCGCCGGCCGCGGTCGATGCTCTCGTGCTCGTCTCGAGGTGGGTGACGCCCGAGGTGGCTCCGCGGCGTTTCGACGCCCGCTTCTATCTGGCCGGATGTGAGGACCCTCCCGAGGTTCTGATCGACCGAGCGGAGCTGGTCGATCACGAGTGGGTGACGCCGGCGGCAGCCATCGCTCGGCACGAAGCCGGTGTGGCGCCCATGATGCTGCCCACACTCGCGCACCTCCGCTGGCTGGAGCGGCGGGCATCCATCCAGGACGCGGTCAGCTCGGCGCGCGGGGCGGACGGGAGGACTCTCATCGAGCCTCGTCGCGGGGAAGACGGCTCGATCCTTCCCGTGCATCTGCCTGCCGAGGCCACATGAGGATCGATCGCGTTCTCGCCAACAATCCCGGGCCTTTCACCGGGCCGGGGACCAACACCTGGATCCTCGACGACGGTGCCGGCTCCGTGGTGGTCATCGACCCGGGTCCGGTGGACAGCAAACACGCCGTGGCCATCATGGAGCTGGTGGGGAGGAGGAGCGTGGAGGCGGTTCTGGTCACACACACGCACAGCGACCACGCCCCAATGGCCAATCCCCTCGCCGCTGATCTGGGAGTGCCCGCGGTCGGTTACGCCCCCGGGCCCAATTTCGACCCGGAGATTCGCCTGTTGGACGGCGCCCACTACGCGGTCGGTGACCTCGATCTCGTGGTGGTGCACACACCCGGGCACGCAACCGACCACCTCTGTTTTCGCGCCGGCAACGCCCTGTTCACCGGCGACCACATAATGGGAGGGTCTTCGGTGATGGTCGAGGACATGGGTCCCTATTTGGCTTCGCTGCAGAAGCTGCGCGGCACCGGCCTGGAGCGTCTCCACCCGGGGCACGGTCCCGAGATGGAGCACCCCGACGAGGTGATCGACTGGTATCTCGCCCATCGGCTGCAGCGGCATGAGCAGATCTACACCGCGATCGAGCAGGGCGCCGGCACCGTCTCCGATGTGGTCGAGACGGTCTATGCCGAGGTCGACTCGTCGCTTCATCCCCTTGCCGCTCGCTCGGTGACCGCCCATGTCACACTGCTCAGGGATCAAGGTCGGATAGCCTTGGTCAGCGATCGGCTCGCCCCCCTTCCCCATAGACAATGAAAAAGCTGGCCCGACTCCTCAGCGGACTCCTCGTCCTGGCAATGGCCGTCCCGGCGTTTGCCCAGGTGACGGATGACGACATCGCTCGCGCCCGACAGGAGGTCAACCGGATCACCAGCGAGTCGGCCGAGTTGGGTCAGGCGGTGATCGATGCCTACGGGCGCCAGGCTTCCCTCGACCACGAGATCGAGAACCTCAACAGTTCCATCGAATTCGCCCGGATCAAGATCGCCGAGACCGAGGATCGTCTCGAGGAGCTGGCCGTCGAGCTCTACATGGGTTCGACGAGCGGTGTGTCTCTCTCCATCCTGTTCTCGGCGACCGACCAGGAGTACCCGGCGGGCATGGAGTATCTGCGTCAGGTCAGCGGTGTCGACGAGAGTGTCGTCGACCAATTGCGGACCTTCCGCGACGAGCTGGACCAACAGACCCTGCGCCTCGGCGAGGCCCTCGATGAACAGGTCGTGCTCGCCGCCGAGCTCGAGGAGCTCGCCGGCGAGCTGCAGGCCGATCTGGTCGCCGCCCAACAGATCTACGACGAGCTCGTGCAACGCCAGGCCGAGGAGGAGGCCGAGCGCCAACGTCAGGAAGAGGAGCGGAGACGACGGGAGGCCGAAGCCGAGGCGGCTGCCGCCGCCGCGGCGGCCGCGGCGGCGGCAGCCGGTGCGTCTTCATCCGACGATTCCGGAGACGGCACGACAGCCACGACCGCCCCTCCGACCACGACGGCGCCGGCCCCGCCTCCGCCGGTCCCGCCTCCCGGGAGCGGGGCATGCCCGGTTGCCGGTGCTGTGTCCTTCAGTGACTCGTGGGGGGCGCCACGCTCCGGAGGGCGCACCCACAAAGGAGTCGACATGATCGCCGCCCGAGGCGTGCCCATCGTCGCGGTGTTCTCCGGCGCCATCTATCGACTCTCCAACTCCTCCCTGGGAGGGAAGTCGATCTACTTCCGCTCCGATGCCGGTGACATGTACTACTACGCCCATCTCGACGACTTCGCCGATGTCGGCCCCGGCCAGAGTGTCCCGGCCGGACATGTGATCGGATACAACGGCTCCACTGGTAACGCTCCATCGTGGCTGCCTCACCTCCACTTCGAGTACCACCCCGGTGGCGGGAGCCCGGTCAACCCCTACCCGCTGGTGAAAGAGCTCTGCGGTTGATCATGCAAGAACGCGAGAAAGGGACCCTACGGGTCCCTTCTCTCGGAGCCTCCCAGTCGGCCCCCAAATTCCCAGCGCGTCGCCAGGTGCACGTTCTGTGGTAACTATCGGTCACGGACAGTGAGCAGGCAATGACTGTTCGTGACTCAGTCATCGGGACTAGTCACCGTTGTGGATACCCGCCGGCCGACATGAGCGATGGTCATTCGCCTATCGTCGTCTGGCCCCGGAAAGACAAGGAGTGCATGTGACTGGTCCCGACACCCCGGCCGTACCGCCGCCCGCGGGCGCGCCCGCCCCCCTCGCCGATTGGGGAACACGTGCCGTCGGCTTTCTCATCGACGCCCTGCCTGTCGTTGTGCTCAACGCCTTGGTCTTCTGGAGTGACTTCCTCAATTGGCTCGGTGGATTGGCCGGCGTGGCCTACATCATCTATCTGGGCCACCTCGAGGGCACCACCGGGCAAACCCCGGGCAAGGCAATCATGGGCACGCGGCTCGTCAACGAGCGAGGCGAGCTGATCCAGAGCGGGGCCGGGATCGGGCGGAAGTTCGTCCATATCCTCGACAACCTGGTCTGTCTCCTCGGTTGGTTTCTCCCCATCGTCGACGTCAAACGCCAGACCATCGCCGACAAGGTGATGCAGACCTATGTGGTCACCGGCTCGGAGAAGAAGCAGTTCTCCCTCGATCTCTGGACCTCGCCGAAGGTCTAAGCGGCACCGTCTTCGAGGTCGGCGATGAGTTTGGCGATGCGCCCTGTGCAGGTCTCCATGTCGGCCGGCGGCACCACTGCCATGACCTTCTCCACGGCCGCGGCCAGCGCCAACGCTGCCGGGCCGGATCCGGGACGCACGACGACGGGGCGCCCGGTGTCGCCGCCCTCGACCATCGCGTGGTCGAGCGGTATCGAGGCCAGCAGCGGCACTCCCAACTCGGCGGCGAGCTCACCCCCGCCTCCCTGACCGAAGACGTCACCCGACATATTCTCGATGACGCCCACTACCGGCATGTGGGAGCGTCGCGCCATGTCGGCAACCCGGATGGCCACACGCTGCGCCGCGGTCTGTGGGGTCGTGACGACCACCATCTCGGCCTGGGGGAGCAACCTGGTGAGGGCCATCTGAACGTCACCCGTGCCCGGTGGCATGTCGAGGATCAGATAGTCGAGGTCACCCCAGTTCACCTGTTTGAGGAACTGCTCCAACGCCTTGGAGAGCATGAGCCCTCGCCACATGAGGGCGGTCTCCTCGGACTCGATGATCAGACCGGTGGAAACCACCTTGACACCCTGAGCCGTCACCGGCTCGATCAACCTGCTGTTTGCCCCTGCCTCCAGCTTGCCTTGGGCCCCGATCATCCTCGGGATGGAGAAGCCCCAGATATCGGCGTCCAGCAGACCGACTGTGAAGCCTTCCGCGGCCAGCCCTGCGGCGAGGTTGACCGAGATGGAGGACTTGCCGACGCCACCTTTCCCCGAGGCGACTGCGATGACCCGCGTCGTGGAGCCGACCTGGGTCGGCTCGGCGTTCTCACGTGCGTTCCGACGAGCTACCGACATGAGCTCGGCACGTTGGCGCTTGGTCATGGCCGTGGTCCGAAGGTTGACGATCTCCACGCCGGGCATCGACCCCACCCGGCGCCTGGTGTCGCTCTCGATCTGGGAGCGCAACGGGCACTCGGCGATGGTCAGGGCCAGGCCGATGTCGACGGTCGGGCCGTCGATCACGACGTCGGTGATCATCCCGAGCTCGACGACATTTCCCCCAAGTTCGGGATCGCGCACCCCTTCCAGGGTCTTCAGGACCTGGTCTGTTGTGACTGGGGACACGATCTCTAGGGTAATTTGCACCATGTGTATAGGAGAATGGCCAAGACGCAGTGTGACGTTAAGATAGGGGTGAGTTCAGGTAGGAGCCAATGACACAGATCCTCTCAATCAAGTCGTCCCAGCCGCAGAAGACGGTGAATCTCACCGATTCGGCGGTGGCCAAAGTCCGCGAGCTGGTCGCGAGTGAGGGCGAGCCCGGGCTCGCCCTGCGCATGGCCGTGCGTCCCGGCGGCTGCTCCGGATTCTCGTATGAGATGTACTTCGACGCCGAAGTCGACGAGACCGACATAGTCGAGGAGTTCGAGGATGTTCGTGTCCTCGTCGACCCACAGAGCGCCGAGATGGTCCGTGGCGCAACCCTCGACTACAAGGAGGGGCTGATGGGCGCCGGATTCGCCATCGAGAACCCCAACGTCACCCGCAGCTGTGGTTGCGGCAACTCTTTCAGCTGACAACCCGTCAGCGGCTTGCACGCAGACTCTGGAGTCTGCACGAGAGACCCGGCTCCGGCCGGGTCTCTCTCATTTGTGGGTACGCTCGCATCATTCGAGACAGGAGAGCGGACCTTGCCCAAGACCGTCCCGGACACACCGTCGGCGCCCCAGTCGCTGGCGCCCTATTCCGCTGCTACCGAGGCGTCAGGCCTCGTGTTCCTATCGGGACAGGTCGGTCTGGTCCCGGCGACCGGCGAGCGGGCTCCCGACGACGTCACCGCCCAGGCCCATCAGGTGATGTCCAACATCGGCGGAATCCTCGGTGATCTCGGCCTCGGCTACGACGACATCGTGAAGACCACGGTCTTCCTGGCCGACATCGCCGACTTCGCCTCGGTCAACGAGGTGTACCGGTCGTACTTTTCCGGGGGGTTCCCGGCGCGGTCCGCGGTGCAGGCGGGTGCACTGCCGGGCGGCTTCCTCGTCGAGATCGAGGTGGTGGCGGCACGATGAATCCGCGGGAGGTGCTGGATTCACTCGGAATCGGTTCACTGAACTCGGGCGTCTATGGCGGGGAATGGCTGGAAGCGAACGGCGAGACCGTCGATGTGATCAATCCCAGCACTGGGGGAAGCCTGGCTTCGGTCACCATGGCCTCACCGGACGATTACGACCAGGTGGTCAAGTCCTCGGTCGAGACCTTCACGCGCTGGCGAAGTCTGCCCGCCCCCAAGCGTGGCGAGTATGTGCGACGGCTCGGCAACGCCCTCCGTGACAACATCGAGACGCTGGGGGCACTGGTGACCCTGGAGATGGGCAAGATCCACGCAGAAGGGGTCGGCGAGGTCCAGGAGATGGTGGACATCTGCGACTTCGCGGTGGGCCTCTCTCGACAGCTCTATGGCAGCACCATGGCCTCGGAGCGGCCCAACCACCGTATGTACGAGCATTGGCACCCTTTGGGGCCGGTAGGTGTCATCTCAGCGTTCAACTTCCCCGTGGCGGTGTGGTCGTGGAACGCAGCAATCGCCGCGGTATGCGGTGACACCGTGGTCTGGAAGCCGTCGGAGGTGACGCCGCTGACCGCGATCGCAGTCACGAAGATCGCGCAGGGAGTGCTGGCGGGGTCTGGATTCGAAGGCGTGTTCAACCTCGCGGTGGGGGACGGCAAGACCATCGGCAACGCCATGAACCAGGACGCCAGGCTCCCTCTCATCTCGGCAACCGGATCCTGCGCCATGGGCCGCATCGTCGGGCCGGCCGTGGCGCAACGGATGGGCCGTTCCATCCTCGAGCTCGGGGGAAACAACGCGGTCATCGTGATGGACGATGCCGATCTCGATCTCGTCGTGCGAGCCGCACTGTTCGCGGCGGTGGGCACGTCGGGGCAGCGCTGCACCACGTTGCGCCGGCTCCTGGTGCACCGGGCGGTGGCAGACAAGCTGATCGATCGTCTCGCCGAGGCCTACGGACAGATCACCATCGGCGATCCGTTGGAGCCCGGGATCCTCATGGGCCCGGTGGTGTCCGAGGGTGCGATAACCCAGATGATGAACGCGATCGAGATCGCGTCGGAGCAGGGTGGCGAGGTGGTCACCGGGGGCAACCGGATCGAACGTGAGGGGTTCTTCGTCGAGCCCACGATCGTCCGGGTCCCCAAAGGGGCGGCGATCACGCAGGACGAGACGTTCGCCCCGATCCTCTGGGCCATCGAGTTCGACAACATCGACGAGGCCATCGCGATCCACAACGGGGTCACCCAGGGGCTCTCATCGGCGATCTTCACCGAGTCGCTGAAGAGCGCCGAGCGCTTCCTCAGCGCCACCGGGTCGGACTGTGGCATCGCCAACGTGAACATCGGGACCTCCGGTGCGGAGATCGGCGGGGCGTTTGGCGGGGAGAAGGAAACCGGGGGCGGCCGTGAGGCCGGCTCGGACGCCTGGAAGGCGTACATGCGAAGACAGACGACCACCATCAACTGGGGCGACGACCTGCCCCTGGCCCAGGGCATCGAGTTCGGATAGGGATGGACGCCGAAGCCTGGGACGAGCGATATCGGGCCACGGAGATGCTCTGGTCCGGTGGGCCCAACATCTTCGTCGAGGACCGGCTATCGGACCGTGAGCCCGGTGTCGGTCTCGACCTCGCCTCGGGCGAGGGGCGCAACGCCATCTGGCTCGCCAAGAAGGGCTGGGACATGACCGCCGTCGACTTCTCCCCGGTGGCTGTGGAACGAGGACGTGCCCAGACAGACGATGTCGAGTTCATCGACGCGGACGTGTTCACCTGGGAGCCTGACCGCCGATTCGACCTGGTCCTCATCGCCTACCTGCAAGTGGAGGCGGAACCGTTGGCGAATCTGGTCGAGCGGGTGATCGGCTGGCTCAACCCGCAGGGTGAGCTCTTCATGGTCGGGCACGACGTCTCCAACGTCGACGAAGGCGTCGGCGGGCCCCAGGTCCGCGACATCCTCTGGGATCACGACCTCATGCTCGAGTGGCTTGGCCCCCTCCGCGTAATCGAGGCAGGCGTAGTCGAGCGGCCCGTAGAGGTGGACGGCGATGTGCGTTATGCGCGAGACACTCTGGTCAGGGCGTCGCTGCCGCCACCGTCATGACCGGGTGAAGGGGCTCTCGACCCGTTGGAACTCGACGCACGGGTTCTCGTCGGCGAGACCGCACAGGCGGTAGATTCCCGTGCGCTCGCCGAAGACCCT
>Ga0268386_10001029_pt1 | contig 18809 bp, 17 predicted proteins | sample RVTome_15_FD_200260 | JGI IMG/M metagenome (GOLD analysis project Ga0268386, IMG submission 200260) | Soil microbial communities from uranium-contaminated site in the Upper Colorado River Basin, Wyoming, United States - RVT150D86... ...
GGCGGAGCTTCGCGATCGGTTCGGGCCGCTGCCCGATCCCGCCCGCCGGTTGTTGACCGCCGCCCGGCTCAAGCTGCTGGCCGGGGGGCTGAAGATCGAATGGCTGAGAATCTCCGACACGTCGGCCCGCCTCAACTTCGCGCCCCAGGCCTCGCCCCGCCTCCGCCGGCTGGCGGACGCGTTCGGCGACCGGCAGGTCGCGGTTGAAGTGCGACGCACCCATCCGTTATCCTTGTCGCTTTCGAGGGCCGGCGTCGAGCCGTTGCTTCCGACCCTGGTCGAGGCGCTCGAGCGACTGTCCGACGCGCCCGTTTCCGATGAAATCAAGGTGACATGATTCGACGACCCAGCTGGTTGCCGGCCGCCCTGGCGATGGTGCTCACGCTGCCGATTTCGGCATGCGCCGACGCGCTCGACGCGCTCACGTCCCACGCCCGGCCGGTGGCCGCCGTCGCCGGAGAGTCGCTCCCGGCGGCCGAGCTCGCGGCGCTGATGGCGGAGTCACCGCTGCCCGATTCGGCGCTCACCGGCCACTGGGCCGCCCAGATCGGGCGGCTGTGGGCGGACTACGTGAGCCTCGTGCATCTATACCAGCTTCCCGACACCACGCTGGCAGTCGACTACGATCTCCTGCTCGAGGAAGCCGGCTACTATCCGGCGCTCGCCGTGCAGCGGTATCGCGACAGCGTCGTGCTCGCCGACATCGAGCCCACCGGTGACGAAGTGCGCGAGTATTACGAGCGGGCGCGGCCCCTGACCCGGCTCGACGTGCGGCGCATCCGGCTCGGGATTCCGCCTGAAGCGACGGACGCCGTGCGCGACAGTCTGGTCGCCGAAGCCCGGCGCCTGCGTGACCGGGTGGCCGGGGGGGCCGACTTCATCGAGGTGGCGAGGTCGGCGAGCGACGAGCCGCCCGCGGCGCGGGGCCAGATCCTCGCCTACCAGGGTCACGAGGACTTCCCCCCGGCGGCGGACAGCGTCGTGTTCGACCTGCGCCCCGGCGAAGTCAGTCCGGTGGTCGTGACCGACGACGAGATCGTGTTCTACCGGATCGAGCGAACCCGCACGCCCGAGCTCGAGAACGTCGAGGACATGATTCGGGATCGGATGGTCGAACAGCGCCGAGAGCGGAAGTTGTCGGAGACGTCCGAGGCGCTGTTGAGCGGCGCGCGACGCGTGGTGATGGAAGGCGCCGAGGACGTCGCTCGGCAGATCGCGACGTCGCCCGACATGGCCGCCGACCGGGTCTCCGGCTCTCTGCGGCTCGTGCGCTACGAGGGAGGCGCGTACACGGCGGGCAAGCTCCGGCGACTGCTCCAGGCGCGGCCCGACCTCAAGGACATGTTCGCGGAGGCCGAGGCCGATGATCTCGCGGTCTATCTGTATCAGCTCGCCGGCGACGAGATCCTGGTCCGGGCGGCCGTCGACAGCGGCGTCGAGCTGCCCGAGGAGTTGCGTGCTGACCTGCGCGTCGGGATCGCCGGCCAGCTGGCGGCGATCGCGCGGCGGATGAACGTCACGCACACACTCGTCACGAACCCCGCGTTCGACGTCGGACGCGAGAGCCGACGGTTCATCGAACACGTGCTCGACCGTTCGGCGCCGGTCCCGACGGCGACGGAGTTCCGACCCGTGCTGGATCAGCGATATCGAAGCCGGGTAGACGAGCGCAGTGCGGAAACGGCGGCGCGCCAGGCACGCGAGCTGCGCGGCTCGGAGCTCCCCGCCGAACCCGCGGACGAACCGGCTGAAAGCGAATCGGAATCATGAGTCGTCGGATGAACATCGCCCTGCGCCCGCTCGCCGCCGTGGCGGCCCTGGGGGCCGTCAGCCTCTCGTCCGGTCCCGCGCTGGTCGCCCAGGAGGCGGCGGGAGGCGGGACTGCCGACCGACCCAACGCTCCCGTCGAACTCGTCGACCGGGTGGCGGCGGTAGTCGGGGACACGGTCGTGCTGTACAGCGAGATCCTCGAGTCGATCCTCCAGGAGCAGGCGCAGGGCCGGACGCTGCCGGCGCCGGGCACCGCGGCCTACGACTCGATGGTGTCGGCCACCCTCGGCGCGCTGGTCGACCAGCTCGTGCTTCTCCAGCAGGCGAGCCAGGAGGAGATCGTGATACCCGAGGACGTGATCGAGGCGGAGACCGACCGCCGCTTCCAGGAAGTCCGGGGCTCGTTTCCGTCCGCGACCGCGTTCCAGTCCGCCATCGAAGAATCCGGCCGCACCCTTCCCCAGTACCGGCTCTACCTGCGGTCGCAGGTGCGCGCCCAGCTCATGATCAACGAGTACGTCCAGCAGATCCGCAGCTCGCTGCCGCCGGTCACCGTGACCGACGACGAGGTGCGCGAATGGTTCGAGACGAACTGGTCGGGCGAGTCGCAGCCACCGAGGATCACGTTCGAACAGGTGGTCATCCGCCCCGAGCCCGACTCCGTCGCCGAGCAGGCCGCCCGGGACCGCGCCCTCGAGGCGCTGGGCGCGGTTCGCGACGGAATGGACTTCGCGGTGGCGGCGCGGCGGTATTCCGAAGACCCCGGCAACCGTGACGAGGGCGGCGACCTGGGCTGGGTGCGTCGATCGAACATCGACAGCGACTTCGCGGCCGCCGCGTGGGCGGCTCGCACCGGGACGCCCATCGGTCCGGTTCGGACGCAGTTCGGCTACCACGTGATCAAGGTCGAAAACGTGCGCGGCGGCGAACGGAAGATCAGCCACATTCTCGTGCGGGCGGAGATCGGAGAGGAGGACGTTCGGAAAGCCCGGGCGCTGGCCGAGGCCGTGGCCGACAGCGCGCGCGACGGCGAGCCGATCGATCGGCTCGCCCGCAGCCACGGCGTGCCGGAGGAGCCCGTCCGGCTGCCCAACGTGCCGATCGACCGTCTCCAGGAGGGCGGCTACGGCGAGTACGTGCAGCACCTGGGAACGCCGATTCCCGGCGAGATCGTCGGACCGTTCGAGGTCAGCGTGCGCGGGCAGCGTTTCGTCGTGCTCAAGGTCGTCGAGTTCACGCCGGGCGGTGACCTGCGCCTCGAGGACGTCACGGAGGACATCCGCCGCGGCCTGCTCCAGCAGAAGGGCCTCGCGCGGTTCGTCGAGCAACTGCGGGACGAGATCCACGTAGACGTCCGGCTGTGAATCGAGCCGCGCGGCCGCCGCGAATCGGCGTCACGCTCGGCGACCCCCGTGGGATCGGCCCCGAGGTCGTGGCCGGCGCCCTGACGCCGGACGCCGATCTCGCTCCGGGCGCTCCGCCAATCGCCGAGTTCGTGATCATCGGGCCGCCCGACCTGGTTCCCCCGGCGCTGCGCGACCGTCCCGGCATCACCGTAGACCCGGTCGGCCGCTGGTCGGACGGCGACGACGCGGCGGCCGGCCGGGTGTCTGTCGAGGCGGTCGAACGGGGGATCGCCCTGGCGCTCGACGGCGCCCTCGACGGTCTGGTCACCGCCCCGATCTCCAAGGCGGCCGTCGCCGCCGCCGGGTATCCCTGGCCGGGGCACACCGAACTGTTGCGCGAGCGCTGCGGCGTCGACGACGTGACGATGATCATGGGCGCCGAGCACACGCCGCTCGGCGGGCCGCTGCGCATCGCCCTGCTGACCGTGCACGTGGCGCTGCGCGACGTGCCCGGGCTGCTCGATCGGAAGCTGGTCGAGCGAAAGTCGATGATAGCCGCCGACGCCCTGCGGCGATGGTGGGGGATCGATCGTCCGCGTCTTGCGTACGCCGGGCTGAATCCGCACGCTTCCGAAGGCGGCCTGTTCGGTGACGAGGAAGAGCGCGTGCTCGGTCCGGCGATTCGCCGTCTCAACGAGACGAGCAACTTCGAGGCGACGGGCCCCTACCCCGCCGACACGGTGTTTCGGCGGTGCATCTCGGGCAGGGCCGACCTGATCGTCGCGCCGTATCATGACGTCGGGCTGGCGGTGCTCAAGACACTCGCGCCGGAGAGCGGGATCAACGTCACGGCGGGGCTCCCGTTCCCCCGCGTCTCCCCCGACCATGGAACGGCGTTCGACATCGCGGGCCGGGGCGAGGCCGACCCACGGTCGATGCGGGCCGCCATCGAGGCCTGCGTCCGGTTCAGCCGGGCCACGCTGAACGAACGGAGCGGAAGCGTTTGATCAAGCTGCAGTCGGTGACGAAGGCGTACGGCCGCGTCGCGCACGCGCTCGACGACGTCTCACTGCACGTTGCCAAGGGTGAGATCGTATTCCTCACCGGGGCGTCCGGGGCCGGCAAGACCACGATCCTCCGACTCATCCACATGCAGACCCGACCCACGAAGGGCGAGGTCAGGGTGTCGCGGTTCAGCTCGTCGCGGATCAAGCGGCGCGAGCTGCCCGAGCTGCGCCGGCGGGTCGGGTACGTGTTCCAGGAGTTCCGGCTGCTCGAGAACCTGTCCGCCGGCGAGAACGTCGCGTTCGCCCTCGAGTGCACCGGCAGCCCGCGCGCGAAGATCGGTCCGCGCGTCCAGAAGCTGCTTGCCCAGGTCGGCCTCGCCGCCCGCGCCCGCAGCTACCCCCGCGAGTTGTCGGGCGGTGAGCAGCAGCGGGTCGCGATCGCCCGGGCCCTGGCCACCGAGCCCCTCGTCCTGCTTGCCGACGAACCGACCGGGAATCTCGACGAGCGGGCCTCCTCGGGCGTGTTCGAGCTGTTTCGCCGCATCAACGCCTCCGGCACGACGGTCGTGATGGCGACGCACGACGCCGAGCTGATCCGGCGGCATCCCGACATCCGGGTCATCGAGCTCGAAACCGGAAGCGTCGTGTTCGACTCCGCCGCCGCCGGTGCCGCCCCGTGAGGAGCGTCCGCGAAGCTCTGGCCGGATTCGGTCGCGCCCCGCTGCTCGGCGGCCTGTCGATCGGGGCGATCGCCGTCAGCCTGTTCATCGTCGGGCTGTTCGCCGTCGCCGCGCACAACGTCGACCGCGCGCTGTCGGGGGTCGAATCGCGTGTCGAGGTCGTCGCGTACCTCGACGACGGGGTCGACGAAGAGCTGGTCGGACTCGCCGTGGCCGAGATCGAGGCGTATCCGGAGGTCCAGCAGGTCACCTACGTGTCGAAGGTCGAGGCGCTCTACCGGGCCTCGCAGGAGCTCACCGAGTTCTCCGACGTGTTCTCCGACCTCGAGGTCAACCCCCTCCCCGCCTCGCTCGTCGCGCAGCTCGGCGAGGACGACCGGACGCCGGACGCCGCCGAGCGCGTCGCCGAGCGGATCGAAAGCTACGATTTCGTAGAGGAAGTGCGGTACGGACGCGAGTGGGTCGACCGGCTGTACCGGCTGCGTCGCATCGTCGGGGGCGGCGTGCTGCTGCTCGGCGCGAGCTTCGCCGTCGGCGCCGCGCTGCTGATCGGAATCGCCGTCCGCATGGCGGTCCTCGCGCGACGTCGCGAAATCTCGATCATGAAGACCGTCGGCGCGACGGAGGCCTACATCCGCCGGCCGTTTCTGGTGGAAGGCCTGCTCACCGGACTGGTGGGCGGTTTGCTGGCCGTCGTGCTGACCTACGGCACCTACCGCCTGGTCGACCGGGCGCTGCTGCCGCTGGAGTGGGTGCCGGAGTGGTGGGTGACGATCGGCCTTGGATTCGCCGGGCTGCTCGGGATGGCCGCCGCCGCGCGCGCCGTCCGGCGTGAGCTGCGAGGGATCGATGTCTACTGACTTCGGCCGCCGCGCGGCGCGAGTGCTCCCCGCCGCCGTCCTGCTGAGCGTGCTTGGGCTCCCGTCGGCGCTCGCGGGCCAGGAGGACATCGACGCCGAGATCCGGCGCAGCCAGGATCGCCTGGAGGAGATCCGCCAGGAACAGCAGCGCCTGGCGCGCGAGCAGAGCCAGCTGCGTGGACAGATCCGCACCGTCGACGACGAGCTCCGCAACATCGAGGCGCAGATCGGCATCTCGGCCAGCGCGCTGGCGGAATTCGACGTGCAGATCGTCGGGTACGGCGCGAGCGTCGAAGAAGCGACCCGCGACATGCTGTCGACCCGGGACGAGCTCGCCCTGCGACAGACGGAGCTCCAGGAGCGCCTGCGCAGCATCTACAAGCGCGGGCCGTTCCACACGTTCCGCCTGCTGCTCGAGGCGCGCTCGTTCGGCGACCTCGTCAGCCGGTACAAGTATCTGCACCTGGTGGCCCGGTACGATCGGATGCTCGTGGACGAGGTGGGCACGCTCGAACAGCGGCTGTCCGAGCAACGGACCTTGCTGGCCGACGAGTACGCGCGACTCGAGGCGCTGCGGTCCGAAAAGCGGGCGGAGGTGGCCGACCTCGAGCGACTCGAGAATCAGCGTCAGCGCCGCCTGAGCAACGTTCGCGGTCGGGTCGAGGCCGCGACCACCCGGCTCGAGGAACTCCAGGCCGAGGAGCGGCGTCTCGGCACCCTGGTGGCCAACCTCGAGAGCGCCCGGCGCGAAGCCGAGCGCGTGACCGGCACGACCAGCGAATCGACTCTCCGCACCTCGGATCTCGGACAGCTCGACTGGCCGGTCGACGGGACGATTGCCTACACGTTCGGACAGGCCGCCGACGGCGGCGGCATGCGACAGGGGCTGGGCATCGGCGCCCCCCGGGGCACGCTCGTCCGGGCCGTCGAGGCGGGCCAGGTCGAGTGGGCCGGCTCGCGCGACCTGCTCGGCCAGACGGTGGTCGTGAACCACGGGGGCGGCTACTGGTCGGTCTACCTGTACCTGCAGGACCTGCGTGTGCGCCGGGGCGACCGCGTGCTCGCCGGCCAGGCGCTCGGCGGTGTCGGGGGCGACGAGAACACGGCGGAAGGGACCCGCATGGAGCTCCGGATCTACGAGCCGTCCGGCAACGAGTCGCGAGAGGTCGATCCGATCCGCTGGCTGACGAGCCGGTCGTGAGCGCGCTGCCCGAGCTGTGCGGCCACGCCTACCTCCAGGAGCGCTTCCGGACCGCTGCCGCAATGAATCGCCTGCCCCAGAGCCTGCTGCTGCACGGGCCCGAAGGGGTCGGAAAACAGCGACTCGCCCTGTGGATCGGAGCCCTCGTGCTGTGCAACGCGGGTTCCGGATCGCGGCCGTGCGGTGCCTGCGCGTCGTGTCGCCGGGTCGGCGCCCTGCAGCATCCCGATCTGCACTGGTTCTTCCCGCTTTCCCGGCCGTCCGGCAGCCCCACGCCGGCCAAGCTGCGGCAGCTGTTCGAGGATGCCCGCGCCGAGGAGATCGCCGCCCGCCGCGAGAATCCGCTGGCCGTGCCCGAGCTCGACACGTCGGCCGCGATCTACCTGGCGATGATCGACGAGATTCGGGCCCGCGCGACCCGCCGGCCCGCCGTCGGTCAGAGCTCGGTGTTCGTGATCGGCGACGCCGAGCGCATGGTTCCCCAGGCCTCCAGCCAGGAAGCGGCGAACGCGTTTCTCAAGCTGCTCGAGGAACCGCCGCCGGACACGCTGCTCGTGCTCACGTCGAGCCGCCCGGGCTCCCTGTTGCCGACGATTCGCTCCCGCGTGCTCGCCGTGCGCGTCACGCCCGCGGATGTCGACCAGGCGGCCGAGTTCCTCGCGCGCCGCGCGGGTCTCCCCGCCGCCACGGCGCGCGAGGTCGCGCAGCGCGCCCAGGGAGCTGTCGGCCTGGCCTTGCGGCTGGCCGAAACCGCGGCCGGCGACGCCGAAGAAGGCTGGCGGTTCGTCGGCTGCGCGGCCACCGGAAACCCGGCCGACCGGTATGCGCTCGCGGCGTCGTTTCCGATTCGAGGCGCCCGCGGACCGTTCATGCAGACGCTGGATCGGGTGAATGAAGTGTTGCGTGACTGCCTCACCCACGCCACCGGATCTGTGGACTTTGCGTGGCAGGAGGCCCCCGGACGATCCCTCGACCGACTGGCCGACATACCCCCCGATCGGCTGATTTCATGCCTGGATCACGTGGAAGAGGCGCGCCGGGCGGCTTCCGGCAACGGGAACCCGCAGGCCATCGCGGCGGTCCTGCTGGCCGAACTGGCCCGCGAGTTGCGCTCTCCGGGCGCGGACACGCGGCCCCGGAACGCGCCGGCTGGCCGCGTGTAGGCGGTACGGTCATGAAATCGAACCGGCTCACGCATCTGGACAACGAAGGACGGGCCCGCATGGTGGACGTAGGCTCGAAACCCGTGACGCGGCGGCGCGCCGTTGCGGAAGGGCGGATCTCGATGAACCGGGAGACGCTCGACGCGATCAGGCAGGGCGGCGTCGGGAAGGGGGACGTGCTGGCGGTCGCCCGACTGGCCGCCATCGGCGGGGCGAAGCGGACGGCGGAGACCATCCCGCTGTGTCATCCCCTGCCGTTGACGTCGGTCGACGTCGAGATCGAGTTCGAGACCGACGGGCCACGCCCGGCGTTGCGGATGACGGTCGAAACGACCGTCGAAGCACGGACCGGGGTCGAGATGGAGGCCCTGTGCGGAGTGAGCGCGGGCCTGCTGGCCGTGTACGACATGTGCAAGGCGCTGGACCGCGCGATGGAGATCGACGAAGTTCGGCTCGTCGCCAAGCAGGGTGGCAGGAGCGGCCCGTGGCGGCGCATGAACGCAGACGATGAGCAGGAGATAGATAGATGAGCATGAGCGAGAACCGCGGAAACGCCGTCGGGGCCGGCGCACCGGCGCCGCTCGACGGCATGCGCAGCGCCGATCGCGCCGCGCACCGCCGACGAAGCCTCGCCGTTACGGCCCTGGCCGCGCTCGGCCTGGCCGCCCTGTCGGTGGCGGGCACGCGGGCGGCGCTCGCGCCGCACCTGAACGCCCTCGAGGCCCAGGCCGCCGCGGCGCGCGCCGAGACGCGGGACGCCCTGAGCGGCATGGTCGAGCTCGAACAGGAGCTCGAGCGGCTGCGCACCGTTTCGGAGTTTTCGGCCGAGTACGACATCCCGGCCGACCTGGCTGAAGTGATTCACGCGGCGGCCCTGCACGAGAATCTCGAACCACGCTTCGCCTTCCAGCTCGTCGCGATCGAGTCGGGGTTCCGCCAGCGTGCGATCAGCCCGGTCGGCGCGATCGGCTACGCGCAGGTGATGCCGGCCACCGCCGCCTGGCTCGAGCCCGGCGTCACCGTGGACGACCTGTTCGATCGCGACACGAATCTCCAGATCGGGTTCCGCTATCTACGGATGCTGCTCGACCAGTACGGTGACGCGCGGCTCGCCCTGCTCGCCTACAATCGCGGGCCGGGCGTGGTCAGCGCGATGGTGTCGCGCGGCGAAGATCCGGCCAACGGCTACGCCCGGCAGATCCTGGGAACCGAATGAGCGACGAAGCGATGTCGAAACACGCCGAACTGCTGGCCCGCATCGAGTCGCACGACGCAGTCGTCGCCATCATCGGTTTGGGATACGTGGGCCTGCCGCTCGGGGTGGCGTTCGCCGAGGCGGGCCTGCGCACGCTCGGGTTCGACGTGCAGCGCCCGGTGGTCGCCGGCATCAACCGAGGCCGGTCGCACATCCTCGACGTGTCCTCGGAGCGCCTGGCCGCGCTCACCGGATCCGGCGCGCTCGAGGCGACCGAGGACTTCGCCCGGCTCGCCGAGGCGGACGCCATCGTGATCTGCGTGCCGACGCCGCTCAGCAAGACTGACGACCCGGACATGTCCTATATCCTCGCAGCCAGCGGGTCGGTGCGGGCGAATCTCCGGCCGGGCCAGCTCATCGTGCTCGAATCGACCACCTATCCGGGCACCACCCGCGAGATGGTCCAGCCGATGCTCGAAGAGACCGGACTGCGGGCGGGTAGCGATTTCTTCCTCGCGTTCAGTCCCGAGCGCGTCGACCCGGGCAACACGAAGTGGAACATCCAGAACACGCCGAAGATCGTCGGCGGCCTGACGCCGGCCTGTCATTCGCTCGCCGTCGCATTGTACAGCGAGGCGCTCGAGGAGATCGTCGAGGTCTCGTCACCCGAGGTCGCCGAGCTGGCCAAGATCCTCGAGAACACGTTCAGGGCGGTGAACATCGGCCTGGTGAACGAAATGGCCGTCATCTCCGATCGCCTCGGCATCGACGTGTGGGAGGTGATCGACGCGGCCGCCACCAAGCCGTACGGCTTCATGCGCTTCTTCCCGGGACCCGGCCTCGGCGGACATTGCATTCCGGTGGATCCGCACTTCCTCGCCTGGAAGATGAAGACGCTGCACTACCGCACCCGGTTCATCGAGCTGGCGGCGGAGATCAACGCGGAGATGCCGCGCTACGTGGTGGAGCGGGTGGCCGAGGCCCTCAACCGGGTCCGCAAGTCGCTCAACGGCAGCGACGTGCTGCTGCTCGGGATGTCGTACAAGCCGGACGTCGACGACGTGCGCGAGAGTCCGGCGTTCGACATCGCGCAGCTTCTGCGGCTGCGGGGCGCGAAGGTCTCGTATCACGATCCCTACGTCGCGGAGGTGCGCGTGGACGGGGGCACGGAGCGTTCGGTCGAGCTGTCGGCCGAGCGACTGGCGCGGGCCGACGCCGTCGTCGTGACGACAGACCACCGGTGCGTGGACTACGGGTTCGTGACCGAGCACGCGCAGATCGTCGTCGATCCGCGGAACGCGATCGGCGTGACCCGGGGCGCGACCGTCTACCCGATCGCCGGGCCGCCGCGCATGCCGGCCGGAGTCGAGTCGCTGCAACCGGCCTGATCGGCCGGCCGGTCAGCGGTTGATCGTAATCCGGTCGCCCGGGTGGATGACCGACGAGCTCAGCCCGTTGGCCGCCATCAGGTTGCTGGTCGACGTCCCGTAGCGCCGGGCGATCGACCACAGCGTGTCGCCGGGCCGAACCGTGACCGTCAGCGGCCCGTCACGCAGGGCGGCCGTCGCCGACGAGCTCGCCCCGCCACCCGAAGCCGCGACCCGCGTCCCCCGGTCGCGCGGAATCACCAGGAGCTGGCCGATCTGGAGCCGGCGGGGATTCACGTTGTTGTTGGCCGCCCGGATCGCGCCCACCGACGTGCCGTAGCGGCCGGCAATCGCCCCCAGCGTCTGCCCGCGGGTCACCCGATGCTCGAGCCAGGTCACGCGCTGGTCGGTCGGAATCTGCGCGTAGGCCGTGGTGAACGCGGATGCCGTGCCCGGCGGGACCCGCACCTCCACGGCCCGCCGCGGCGGGGTCACCTGCCGCACGAACTGCGGGTTCAGCACCTTGATCACGTCCTCGGTCGTCCCGGCCGCTTCGGCCAGCACGTCGAAGCTCGTCGCGTCGGGCACCTGGACCACGTCGAATACCAGCGGGGGCATGGGTACGACGTCGTCGAACCCGTAGCGCTCCAGGTTGCGGGCGATCGTCGCCGCCGCCAGCAGCTTCGGAACGTAATTGCGCGTCTCCGGGTGCAGCACGCGGGAATCGGCCAGGTCCCAGAAGTCGTCGGAGCCGACGCGCCGGATGCCTCGGCTCACCCGCCCCGCCCCGGCGTTGTAGGCCGCCGCCGCCAGGTACCACGAACCGAACCGCTCGTGCAGGTCGCCTAAGTGGGCGATCGCGGCGTCCGTCGCGAGGAACGGATCACGTCGCTCGTCCAGCCAGAAGTCGACCTCGAGCCCGTAGGCACGGCCCGTCGCGGTCATGAACTGCCACATCCCGACGGCGCGCGACCGGCTGTAGGCGTTCGGGTTCATCCCGCTTTCGATCATCGCGAGATACAGGAGGTCTTCGGGAAGTCCCGCGGCGCGGGCTCGCTCGCGGATCATGTCCTCGTACTGCCCGGCCCGTTCGAGATACAGACGGAACCGAACCTGGCCGTCGCCGGTCGTGAAGTACTCGATCCAGCGCTCCACTTGCGCGTTCATCTCGAGCGGGATCTCGTAACGGGCCGCGTTCACGGGCCGGCGCGACAGCCCCAGTGGATCACCACCGAACAGCTGGAAGAACTCGCGCCGCGTCGGCTCGTCGAGCGTGGCCACGGCCTCGCCGGCCTCCACGGCCGCCTGCTGGACCTCCGCCGAGTCGACCCCGGCGGCCTCCGCCTCGGCAATGGCTTCGGCTTCGGCCTCGGCCGCGATCGGGCTGTCCTCGAGCGGCCCGCCCGACGACAGGCTGCACGCGGCCAGCATCGGCGCGACGGCCAGGATCAGCGACAGCCTCGTGTTCCCTGCGGTCATCCGGTTCGCTCCTCGACAGGTGGTGATCGTTCTGACACCCCGGGAAACAGTTCAAGATCCGTGCGCGCGGGGCGCGGGACGGATCAGAGCCGATAATTCGGCGCTTCCCGCGTGATCACCACGTCGTGCGGGTGCGATTCGCGCAGGCCGCCGGAGGTGATCTTTACAAATTCGGTATCGTTTTGCAGTTGCTCGACCGTCCCGACGCCGCAGTATCCCATGCCACTGCGCAGACCGCCCACCAGCTGGTACAGCGTCTCGTCGACGGGGCCCTTGTACGGCACCCGTCCCTCGATGCCCTCGGGCACGAGCTTGCGGCTCTCGCCCGACTGCTGGAAGTACCGGTCGGCCGAGCCTTCCTCCATCGCCGACAGCGAACCCATGCCGCGGATCACCTTGAACCGTCGGCCCTCGAGCAGGAACGCTTCGCCCGGGCTCTCCTCGGTTCCAGCCAGCATCGAGCCGAGCATGCACGAATCGGCGCCGGCGGCGATGGCCTTCACGATGTCGCCCGACTGCTTGATACCGCCATCCGCGATCACCGGAACGTCATCGGCTCCCGCCACCGCGTCGATCACGGCCGTGATCTGCGGGACGCCGACTCCCGTGACCACCCGCGTCGTGCAGATCGAGCCCGGCCCGACGCCCGCCTTCACGGCATCGACCCCGCGCTCGACCAGGGCCTTCGCCCCCTCGCTGGACGCGATGTTGCCGGCGACCAGCTGGACGTCGGGCAACGCTTCGCGGATTCGGGCTACGGCCCGCAGCACGCCTTCCGAGTGGCCGTGCGCCGTGTCGACGACGATGACGTCACAGTCGGCCGCGACCAGCTCGCGTGCGCGCTCGAACTCGGCACTCGAGGTGCCCACGGCGGCCCCGACCAGGAGGCGCCCGTGATCGTCCTTCGAGGCGTTCGGATGCGACCGGCGCTTGAAGATGTCCTTCACCGTGATCAGCCCGCGCAACATCCCCTCCGCGTCCACCACCGGCAGCTTCTCGATCTTGTGCCGGCGCAGGATCTCTTCGGCCCCTTCGAGCGACGTGCCCACCGGCGCCGTGACGAGTCCCTCGGACACCATCGCGTCGCCGACCCGTTGCTCCATGTCGGTCTCGAACACCAGGTCGCGGTTCGTGATGATCCCGACCAGCCGGCCGTCGGCGTCGACGATCGGCACGCCGCTGATCGAGAACTCGCGCATCAGGGCGTTCGCTTCGCGGAGCTTGGCGTCGGGCCCGAGTGTGATCGGGTCGAGAATCATTCCGCTCTCGGAGCGCTTCACCCGATCGACCTGCGCGACCTGCGCCTCGACCGGCATGTTCTTGTGGATGATCCCGATACCGCCTTCGCGGGCCATGGCGATCGCCATCCGGTGCTCGGTGACGGTGTCCATGGCGGCCGACACGAGGGGAACGGCGAGCCGGATGGTGCGGGTCAACCGGCTGGAGACGTCGACGTCGGCGGGATGGACGGTCGAGTGGCGCGGAACGAGGAGAACGTCGTCGAACGTGAGGGCGTCGCGGATCTTCGGGTTTTCCATCGGGGAATGCTAGGCCGAACTCCCGAAGGCGTCAACTTCACTCGACGACGATCTCCCGCGTACGGGGCGGCTCGGGAGGCGACGCGGGCGGCGCCGGTTCGGGCCGTCCACCTTCGAGCTCGACGATGAACTCGCGCCCGGCCTCGCGTACATGGCCCAGCACCCGGTCGGCCGTGCCCATCGCCTTCATCGTCTCCTTCAACGCCTTAGCGGGTACCCGGCCCCGGCGCATCGTCTCCTGCACGGCCTCGCCGAACTTCTGGAACGAGGTCGCGCGTCCGTCCCCCTCGGAATAGCGGCTGCGCAGAAAGTTCACGTAGTCGAGCACCTGGTACACCTTGTCCTCCGGCAGGCCTTCCAGCTTCCGCCAGATTTCTTTCCGCAGTATCTCGTTCATCGCCCGATCCGGTTCGGGGAGCTTCGCCCCCGGTTGACGCCGTCGTCTCCCGATATCATTCGCGCGAGGGCGGGAAAAGTTTCAGCCGGCACCGAAACATAGCGCCCGAGGGGACCCATCGCCGCGCGCGGCGCATTATGATGGTGGCGAAGCGCGGAACCTTTCCCGAAGGAGCCTGAACATGGCACATCTGCCGCTGCGGCCGCTCGACATATCGTCCGTCGCCTCGGCGACCTACGAGGAGTGGCTGGCCGACCTCGACGCGCAGCTCGCGGATCCGTCCCGCGACCGCGACGAGCTCGTTCGCGAGACGCTGCGCGACATCTTCTACCCGGCGCTGCCCCACGACCAGGACGAATCGCGTCTGCCGGCGGCGACCCGCGCGGCCCTCGCCTCGCTCGATCCGCGTGCCGTGACGCTCGAGCCCGAGCATTACCGCGACATGGATCCCGAGCGCTACTACCCCCGCAAGCCGCTGATCTGGCTGTGGCAGATGTTCGACCGCTCGGCACTCGGCGGCAACGTGCACCTGGGAGTGCGGCTGCGCCGGCTTCTCGCGCCGCACGTGTTCAAACGGGTCGGAAAGAACTTCAAGGCATTTCATTTCGTGGAGGTCTCGTTCGGGTACAACCTCGAGGTGGGCGACGACGTGGTCGTGCACCGCAACGTCCTGCTCGATGACCGCGGCGGGATCGTCATCGGCAACAATGTGTCGATCTCCGACACGGCGGCCGTGTTCAGCCACACCCACTCGATCGACGACATCAACGACATCCACAACATCCCGACGGTGCTCGAGGACGGCGTGCGGATCACCTACGGCGCCGTCGTGCTGGCCGGCGTGAAGGTGGGCGTGCAGGGAATGGTGGGCGCCCGGGCGGTCGCGACCCGCAGCGTGCGGCCATACCACGTCAACGTCGGCATTCCGGCCAAATCGGTGCGGGTGAAGTCGATCGCCCCGTCGGGCGCCGCCGGCGACGTGAACCTGCCCGACCGCAACGACGCGTGAGCCGGCCGCGGGCCGTGGTCACCGGCGGAGCCGTGCGGGTGGGACGGGCGATCTCGCTGGCGCTCGCCCGGGCGGGGTACGACGTGCTCGTTCACTACCATTCGTCGGCCGCCGAGGCCGAGGACACCGCGTCGGCGCTGCGCGAGGCGGGCGCCCGGGCCGCGACGGCGCGCGCCGACCTTGCCCGTCCCGAGGAAATCGCGATTCTGTTCGACGCGGCCGACGTGGCGTTGGGCGGCCTCGACCTGCTGGTCAACAACGCCGCGATCTTCCCGCGCACGGAAGCGCTCGAGGCAACGGCGGAGGACTGGGATCGCGTGTTCGCCCTCAACGCGCGCGCCGCGTTCCTGTGCTCGCAGGAGGCGGCGCGGCGGATGCAGCGCGGCGCCATCGTCAACATCGTCGATACCGGCGCCTCGCAGGCGTGGCCGGCCTACGTGCCCTACGTGGCGAGCAAGGCGGCGCTGGCCAGCCTGACGCGGGGACTCGCCGCCGCGTTCGCCCCGGGCATCCGGGTGAACGGGGTGGCGCCCGGGCCGGTGATGCTGCCCGCCGGAGCCGACGGCGACGACGAGCGGGCGGCGGCGGCCCGGCGCACGGCGCTCCGCCGGGTCGGCCTGCCCGAGGACGTGGCGGCGGCGGTCGTTTACCTGGCCGGAGCGGAGTACGTGACGGGCGAGATTGTCCGGGTGGACGGGGGGCAGCACCTGCGGTACAGAGGGGGCTGAAGCGCCGGCGACGGCGACCTCAGATCGCGCCGAACGGCAAGCTCACGACGAAACGCGTCCCGCGGGGCTCGTTCGGCTCGACCGTGAGCCGGCCGCCGGCGGCGTCGACCAGGCGAGCGCTGATCGACAGTCCGAGACCGTGCGTCCAGCCTTCGGTCTCGGCCAGCGACGCGCCGGCCACGGCCGCCGCGAGCGACTCGCGGACTTCGGCGAAGTCGACGCCCGGCCCGTCGTCCTCGACCCGGACTTCCAGCTGCCCGTCGACTCCCACGCCTGCTTCGACCCTCACTTCCCCGCCCTCCGGCATCGCCTGGATGGCGTTCGACACGAGGTTCAGCAGCACGCGGTTCAACAGTCGCGCGTCGCCTTTGCGGGGCGCGTCGGCCACCGGGCCGACGTTCAGGGTCACGCCATGATAGTCGAGAAGCGGCCCGAGCAGACCGCGCACGTCGTCGATCACGGCGTCGGGCGAGAACGCCGTCTCGGCCACCTTGATCTCGCCCGAGTCGTCCAGGTGCGCGTAGTCGATCAGGTCGTTGACCAGCTTCACGAGGGTGACGGCCGCCATGAACAGCACGTCTACCTGCCGCTTCTGGACGACGTTCAGCTCGCCGCTGTGACCACTGCGCAGCGCGTCGGCCAGGAACAGGATCGAGTTGAGCGGCGAGCGGATGTCATGGGAGACGTCCCGCAGCAGTCGGCGCTGATCCCGCGATCGACGTTCGAGCGTGTCTTCGGCCCAGGCCAGCGACGCGGCGTCGAGGCAGGCATGCCGGGTACGCGTCACTTCGGCGGGCGCCCCCGCGGCCGCCGCCTGCGCGACCGCCGCACGCACGACCGACACGGCGGCGCCCATCTCGTCGGGCGAGCAGTCGGCGGCGGCCTGCCCGGGAAGCCGACGCCGCAGCGCGCGCAGTTCGGGTTCGGCGACCCCGGCGGCGCCGAGCAGATCGACGATCAGCGGACGCAGGGCCGCCGGCGCGCCGAACACGATGGCCTCGGGATCCCACGGACCCCGGTCCGCGTCCGGCTGCTCGGCCGCCCGCTCCGGGGCCGCGCCGCCGTGCAGCGGGATGATCCCGCGACGGTCGTCAGGACGCAAAGGCCTCCCTCGCGAGGTTGTGCTTGTCCATCAGCCGATACAGCGTCGTCCGGTCGATCCCGGCCTGGCGCGCCGCCTCGGACATGTTTCCTTCGGTTCGAGCGACCAGCTGCGACAGGTACTCGCGCTCGAACCGATCGACGATCTCCTGCTTCGCGTCGTGGAACGGCATGTCGCCGTCCACCGACGGTAGCCCGGAGAACGATGCGTAGGTTTCCGACCCGCCTCCCAGAATGGTGAGCCTGTCCGGCTGGATCTCCTCTTCGGGATCCGACAGGACAACCAGGTTTTCGATAACGTTCTGGAGTTCGCGCACGTTACCCGGCCATTCGTAGGCGACGAGTCGGTCCAGCGATTCTCTGGCGAGCCGCGGCGGCCCATCCCCGGGCAACTGATGCCGGCGCCAGAAGTGGTCGATGAAATGTCGGATCAGCACGGGAATGTCTTCCGGCCGGTCCCTGAGGGACGGCAGCCGGATCGGCACCACGCGCAGACGATAGTAGAGGTCGTGCCGCAGCAGCCCTTCGTCGAGGGCTTCCTCGGGATCGCGGTTGGTGGCCGAGATGAATCGCACGTCGACCACGGCGTCGTCCTTCTCGCTGCCGACCCGACGCAGGACGCCGTCCTGGAGCACGCGGAGCAGCTTCGCCTGGAGTGGCATCGGCATCTCGGCGAGCTCGTCCAGGAAGAACGTTCCCTGGTCGGCCACTTCGAGCAGTCCGGCCTTGTCGCGGATCGCCCCGGTGAACGCGCCCCGCTTGTGCCCGAACATCTCCGATTCGAGCAGCTCACCCGGCAGCGCGGCGCAGTTGACGGCCACGAACGAGCGCCGCGCCCGGCGGCTCTCGCGGTGGATGTACTGGGCGAACAGCTCCTTGCCGGTGCCGCTCTCACCCGTGATGAACACCGAAGCGTCGGTCGGGGCGACCTTCAGGGCCTTGGCCACCGCGTCGCGCATCGAGGCGGAGATTCCGAGGATCGGGCTGCCGCCTCGCTCGACGAGGATTCCCTTCTTCTCGGTCGGCCGCTGGATCTTGCGGCTGCGCACGAGCGTGTGGGCCGCCCGGCCGACCAGCACGAGGAGCTGCGTGGCGGTGAACGGCTTGGGCAGGTAGTCCCACGCGCCGGCCTGGATCGCTCGCACGCTGCTCTCGGCCGTCGCGTGGCCGGTCATCACGATGGCCAGGGCGTCGGGGTTCCGCTTCCGCACCTCGGCCAGCAGGTCGAGACCATGCACGTTCGGCATGTTCTGATCGATCAGCACGATGTCGTAGGACTGCGAGCGGACGCGGCGCAGGGCCTCGTCGGCCCGGCGCTCGACTTCGACCGTGTAGCCTTCGCCCCCGAGCACTGTGTCGCAGCTCTCGAGGATGCTCGGCTCGTCGTCGACGACGTACACGCGGACGGCGGCTCGCGACTCCTCGTCCAGGGCGCCGAGGCCGCCGGCCTCCTCCGACTCGTCGGGCGCCTCGACTCCGGATTCGTCGAGCTCGTCAACCACCTGATCGTCCAGTTCCACCGATTGCTCGCTCCCTACGAGTCCGGCCGCCGGTCCGGCGGCAAGGGGCCCGCGTGAGGTTCGGATTGTGTATCTCGTGACTCGCCCGACGTGTCGCGGGCGACATCGACAGGGTGTGGGCAAGACCCGGGCCGGTGTAGCGGACGTGCGCCACGAAGTGCCGGACATGTGGGAGAAATGCTACGAACTCGGGAAACCGGCGCGGATCGACGCGCCATCTCCGGGGGGTCGGCGAACGGGTCAGCGCCCCGATCGCCGCCCGATTTCGACGGTATTTTGCATACCTGGAGAGGATTTCGCGGATCGGCTTGGCCGGGACGTGGCTCAGCCGACGGCGGTCGTCGGGCGCGGCGCGCCTTCGAGCGCCAGCGTGATGCGGACGATGCGCTCGGCGGCGTGACCGTCCCACAGGGGCGGAATCCGCCCGTCGCGCACCTCGAGCAGCGCG
>Ga0268386_10001030_pt1 | contig 18801 bp, 17 predicted proteins | sample RVTome_15_FD_200260 | JGI IMG/M metagenome (GOLD analysis project Ga0268386, IMG submission 200260) | Soil microbial communities from uranium-contaminated site in the Upper Colorado River Basin, Wyoming, United States - RVT150D86... ...
CTTTCGTGGCAGTCTTCGCCATGACGGTGGTCTCCTTCCTGAACAGAAGCCCAGCAATCTTGCTGGGATTGAGGCCACCGTCAACTTTCAACGCTTGCTAGGACAACCCCGACCAGGGCCGGCTCCGTGTACACGTTCTATGTCGACGGCACGCTCGTGGGCAGCGTCTCGAACAATGAGGTGATCCCCGACGCGGCGGCCCCGCTCACGATCGGCCGGGCGGAGACGCTGCCGTCCTTCCACGGTCTCATCGACGAAGTGGAGGTCTTCAATCGCGCCCTGGCCGCCGGCGAGATCCAGGCCATCGTGCTTGCGGGAACGGCCGGCAAGTGCAAGGACGCAGACGGAGACGGCGTGCCGGACGCGCAGGACGACTGCCCGCAGTCGAACCTCGCCCCGACGGTCGTGATCGACGGCTGCGATTCCGAGGTCGGCAACGCAACCTTCCCGACCGGCTGCACGATCTCCGACCGCGTGCAGGAGTGTGCCGATGGCGCGCAGAACCACGGCGCATTCGTGAGCTGCGTGGCCAAGCTCACGAACGAGCTCAAGAAGGCGGGCGTCATCACCGGACAGCAGAAAGGAGCGATCCAGAGCTGCGCGGCGCAGGCCGACATCCCCTGACTGCGCTGACGCTCCAAGCCGAAGACTCAATCGCCGGGTGGTCGCTGGCTGGGCTAGAATCCCTCCGACTCCACCGAGCAAGGGATCCTGATGAGCGTGTCCGCCGGACAGCGTCTCGGTCCGTACGAGATCGTGTCCCGGCTGGGCGCGGGCGGCATGGGCGAGGTCTACCGCGCCCGATCCCCGCCTGAGCGGACGGTCGCGATCAAGGTCCCGCCGCCGCTGCTCGCGCAGAGCGAGGCGTACCGCCAGCGCTTCCAGGCGCGAGGCCCGGGCGGCATCCGCGTGTCGCATCCGAACATCGCCCACGTCTACGACGTCGGCGAGCAGGACGGCATCCACTTCATCGCGATGGAGTACGTCGAGGGCGAGAACCTGAGGGCTGTGCTCGCCCGCGGGCCCCTCGACGCCGACAAGGTCGCCGAGGTGGGCATCCTCCGGCGGGCTCAGGCCCAGATGGCCCAGGATGCGCCTGATGGACAACTCGTCGGTGATCTAGGCCGCGATCCTGAGCGGACCTCCGCAGCTTTTGCAGACGAGCGGGTCCGCCTGGTAGGTCCAGGAGGACGTTGAACGCCGAGTGCCCGCTCCCCGCCACCAGCACTCGGCGGCCGGCGAACCGGGCGCGGTGCTTGGCCAGCGCGTCGGGGATGCCGTAGAAGACCCGGTGCGCGGCTTCGGCTTCGCCGAGCGCGGGCAGGCCGCTCGCGCCCAGCGGGTTGGGGGACGCGAGCATGCCCGAGGCGTCGATGACCGCGCGGGCCAGGACCTCGTACGGCCGACCCCGGGACTCCACGCGGAGCACGAACGGGGCCCGCTCGCGGGCGGCCGTCTTCGCGCGGTCGAGGCCGCGCCGCGTCACCGCGGTCACCCGGGCGCCCAGCAGGACGTACGGCCGGATCGCGGGGAGGCTCGCCAGGGGCGCGAGGTAGCGCCCCACCAGCTCGGCCCCGTGGGGTGTGCGTCCGCGGGCGGGGGGGTCCACCCGGAAGCCTCGAGCAGTCTCGTGGAGGCGGTGTCGACGTCGTAGCGCCACGGGGAGAAGATCCGGACGTGGCCCCACTCGAGGACGCTGGCGCCGGCGCGCGCGCCCGCCTCGAGCACGAGCGGGGTCTCCCCCCTGGTGACGAGGTGCGTCGCCGCGGCCAGCCCCACGGGGCCGGCCCCGATCACCGCGACGGAAAGGTGGCCGTTCGGCGTCATCGGAGCTCCTGTCAAGAGCCCGACGTGGTCGTGGCGGCGCAACAGCCTGCGCCGGTGGCGACACCGGTCCGGGCCGCGGCGACGCGACTCCGCAGCGCCTCGAACGCCCGGACGCCGCGTGGCGCGCACAGCCAGACGTGGAGGGCGGCCACGACGACCGCCCCGGGCAGCGCCTGCCACGCGAGCGTCCCGGCCAGCCCGGGCATCGACCGCAGCGCCAGGGGCGCGTCGAGGGCCCACGCCGCGGCCGGCCGTCCGCCGAGGACGAGGCCGATCGCGGCGCCGCGGAAGGTCATGATCAGCATGTGCAGCACGTACTCGCCGGTGGACAGCCCGCCCAGATCGGCCCTCGACTCGCGCTCCGAGACCATGTCCAGCAGCGATACACCCATGTCGGCGGCGATCAGCGCCACGCCGACCCAGAGCGCGAGCCCGGCGGTCTCCCAGCAGAACAGCGCGGGCAGCGTGGCCGCGAAGAGCACGGCGCCGGCCGTGTGCAGGCGGTGCTCGTCCCGGGATGCCGCGCGGGCGTAGAGCCGGTACTTCCAGAGGTGCAGGTAAAGGCCGTCGACCGCCCCGAGGATGAGGAACAGCGCGAGGGCGGCAGCGCTGGCGTCGTACAGGCTCTCCATCGTCTTTCTCCCTCCCCGCCTATCCGACTCCGGTTTCCGGGGCGGCGCAGGGCCCCCCTCCCTGACCCCGAGGCTCGCACCCGAGGACGCCGCCGCGCGCGTCGAGGGAGACGCGGCACCTCTCCGCGAGCATCGTCTTCAGCCGCTGCCGTGCGCGCTGGACGCGGGTCTTCATCCCCGAGAGCGACAGGCCCTCGGCACGGGCGGCGGCGGATTGCGACGAGCCTTGCAGCTCCACCAGCTCGATGGCCCGGCGGTACGCCGCCGGGAGCAGGTCGATCAGCGGCCGCAGGCAGCCGGCGCAGGTGCGGTTTGCAGCGGGTCCTGGCTCGTCCCACGGGGAGGGGGCCTGCCGCCGGTCCAGCTCGCGGGTGTCGCCGGCCAGGGTCTCGCGCCGCCGGGCCGGGGCGCGGTAGTGGTCGGCGATGGCGTTCCGGGCCGTCCGATGGAGCCAGGCCCCGATCCCCTCGCCGTTGCGAAGCGTCTCGAGGCTGCGGTGCATCCGCAGGAAGACCTGCTGCACGACATCGTCCGCGTCGTGGGCGCTCCCGACCCGGCGGACGACGAAGCTCCGGAGGCGGCGGTGGAACTCCACCCACGCCGCCTCGGTCGCTCCCGCAGGGAGCGGCCGGCTCGCGCCGGCCGTGGATCCTCCTACCGGCAGCCGCATCCGCCGCTCGCCGCCGGCTTCGTCCCGCAGCACTCGTTCTTCGCCGCCGGCGCGCAGCATTCCGTCTCCTCCTTCGGCGTGCAGCAGCCGGCCGCCTCGGGCGTCCGGGGCGTCTTCGTGGGCTCGGCCGTCTGGGTGAGGGGTTCCATCCGTGACCTCCGCTCGTTGGGCGGCTGCACCCTGCAGCCCCCTCTCGACGATGGAGACGGTGTTCGAACCGGAAGGACGCACGCGCGCCGGGTCCGACGGAGCCTTCATCGGCCGGATGCCGGCCCGGGAACGACGGCGTACAGGGCCAGCCCGGCCTCGTCCTTGACGAGGATCCCCGACCGGGTGGGGATGGGATGGGCGTACGTCTGGCTGTCGGCGACAGGATAGCGGCGGAGCGGCGAGAACGACCCGCCGTCCGTGGGCAGGACGATGAGGGTCCCGTCGCCCTGGAGGACGAGCACCGACTCGCCGGCCCGGACGAAGGCGGCGTTTTCGCCCTGTCCGGGCTCGCTCTTCCACTGCACCGCGCCGGTCGTGGGCTCGATGGCGAAGTACTGCCCCCGCTTGCGGTGGGACAGCCCCAGGACCCTGCCGCCGGCCAGGACCGGCGTGCTCAGGTACAGCGAGACCTGCTGGGTGTGCCAGGCGACCCGCGGTATCCACTCTCCGTCCCTCCGGTCCAGGCGGATGCCCAGGGTGCCCCGGTCGACGCTGGAGGCGATGATCAGGTCCCCGGCCTGGAGAGGCGTCACGATGTTCTGGTCGCAGGGCGTGACGAAGGGCAGGCTCCAGAGGACTCGGCCCGACGAGGGCTCGACGCCCAGGATCTTCCGGTGGACCTGGATGACGACCTGCTCCTGGCCGTCAAGGGAGGCGAGGATGGGCGAGGAGTAGCTCGGGCCGTCACCCTCCAGGACCCACTTCTCGGCCCCGGTCGCGGGGTCGAAGGCGATCAGCGCCCCCCCGTCGTGCCCGCCGGCATGGACGATGAGGAGGTCCCGGACCACCAGCGGCGACATCGACGTTCCGAACGGGGGGGCGGTCTCCTTGAAGCGCCCCTCGAAATCCTCCTGCCAGAGCAGCCGGCCGTCCGCGGCCGCGAAGCAGGAGAGCACGCCGCCGATCCCCAGCGTGAACAGGCGGCCCTCGTGGAGGACCGGCGTCGACTTGGGACCGCTCCCGTACGCGGCCGCGCCCGGGTAGATGCGGTAGGGAGCCGGATAGCCCTGTCGCCACCGCAGGCGCCCCGTCTCGAGGTCGAGGGCGCGGGCCACCTCCATCTCGCCCTCCCGGGTGAACACGAATGCCGTCGTCCCCGAGACGACGGGGCTCGACTGGCCCGCTCCGACTTCGGAGCGCCACCGCCGGGTCAGCTCCGCCGGCCACGCCGCCGCGGCAGGGGCGGCTCCGCCGACCGCGTCACGCGCGGGCCCACGCCACTGCGGCCAGTCCCACGCACCCGCCCCGGCCGCCGCCAGGAGCGCTCCCAGTGCCACGCTCGTCATCTCGATCCCTCCTCCGGCCCCCGTGCGCCGCCTGCGCACCACTCGTTGTCACGTGCAACTACAGGGCGGCCGGCGGCAATCTCGAGTCATCGAGCTTTCCTATCCGCACCCTTCAGGAGTGCAGCAGCCGGCGCCAAGCGAGACGCCCGACCGGGCGGCGGCGGCCCGCGCCAGGCGGAGGATCAAGCGCGCCGCGCCCTCCCGGACCTCGGGCTCGAAGTCCGCGAGGAGGAGCCTCGCCTCGCCGATCAGGCCTACACGGATTCGGTCGTGGAGGCGCCGTCCCGACGGCGTCACCGTGAGGACGACCGCCCGGCCGTCTCCGGGATGTGGAGCGCGGCGGACGTGACCCTTCCGCTCCAGGGCGGAGACGACCCGGCTGGCCGTGCTCTTGTCGAGGTACAGCTCCCGCGCGAGGTCGTTCAGCGCGCTGGGCCCGCGGCGGACGAGCGCCTCGAGGGCGTAGCACTGGGTGACCGAGATGTCATGGCAGCAGATGCGGTCGCGGTCGCGGAACTGGTACACCCGCACCAGCGCCGAGAGCGCCTCGTGGACGGCCCGGGCGTCGGCCTCCAGGCGGCCGTCCGTGTCCGCCGGTCCGGAGTCCGCCGCCGGGCGTCGCCGTGCCGCCAGCATGGTTGTCAGTGCCAACTATAGGAGCACAACGGAGTGGGTGTCAAGCGCTACTCCTCGGAGGCGAGGAGGCGCTGCGCCTCGGCGAGGTAGGGCACCCCGGTCCTGCCGTCGAAGGGCGCCGCCGCATCCTCGAGGAGCGCCCGAGCCGCTCCGGGATCGCCGAGCCGCTGCCGCAGCCGGAACAGGCTCGCCGCCGCCCGCAGCTCGTGCATCCTCGCGCCCGAGCGCCGGGCCACCTCGACCGCCTTCTCGTACTCCTCCTGCGCCCGGCACAGCAGCGGGTCCTCGGTCCTCGGGCGGGCCAGGCCTCCATCGCCGGGCCCTGCGGTCGCCTCGTCCTCCAGGACCCGGGCGAGAAGGACGTCGCCTCGCAGGCGATGGATCTCCGCCTCGTAGAGCCGCTCCCCGTTGGCCTCTACGAGAGCGAGGGCCTCGTCGAGCCGCTCGAGCGCTTCGTCGTGCTGGCCCTGCAGGGCCAGGCCCCGGGCCAGGAGCCCGAGGCAGTAGGGGCGCTCGAGCGCGGAGTGCATCCGCTCCTGCAGGGAGAGGCTCCGGCGCACCTCGTCGACGCCCTCGCGCAGGCGCCCCATGGTGCACAGCGCCCAGCCGCGGGCGATCCTGGCCCACTCGCGGATCTGGGGGAGCCCGTGCTCCTCGCTCTGGGCGATGGCCGACTCGGCCAGGCGCAGGACCGGTTCCACCTCCCCCAGGTCGTGCCGGATCCAGGCCTGCCAGAACGTGGCGTAGGCAAGGCTCTGCGGGTGCACGATGCGCCGGGCCCTCTCGACCGCCACGTCCGCGCAGCGGACCGCTTCCTCCGAGTCGCCGACGAGCACGCGGAAGCGCCCCATCATGCACAGCGACGTGATGATGGGGTCGAGCACGTAGACGGAGGCGTGGTACGGATGCTCGCGCGGATCGCAAGCGTCGAGGATGCGCTGCAGCCGCTCGCGTGCCTCGCCGAACCGTCCCATGTAGCCGAGCGCGACGCCCATGGCGTGGAGAGCCTCGATCCGGTTCGCCGGATCGGGCGAGGCCTCGGCGGGTCCCTGCATCTCCTCGGCGACTTCCAGCGCCCGCTTGAGCCGGCCGCCGATCAGGTAGACCACGAAGAGCGCCCACAGCACCGGCAGGAGTCGGCGGGAGTCGCCGAGGCGCAGGCACAGCTCGCGGGAGCGCAGGTGCGTCCGCTCCACGTCCGGAGCGGCGTATCCGCGCGTGGCCATGAGCGCGACACCGAGCGTCACCGAGAGCGTCAGCTCGAGCCGCGCCCGTTGGTCCGTGTCCGGCAGCGCCTCCAGCGACCGTAAGCCCTTCTGGGCCAGGATCGCCGCCTCCGGGTGGGCGAAGAGGCGGGCGGCGTGCCGGGCGGCGGCCAGGAAGAACGGCGCCGCGCGGCCGAAGTCACGCGCCGACTCGAACAGGAAGGCCAGGTCGGCGGCGAGCCCCGGAAGCTTCTCGCCGCCGAAGGCAAGGACGGCGTCGGCGATCGTCCGGCTGAGCGCGGCCCGGCGCGACGGCGTGAGCGCGGAATAGAGCGCGTTCTGGTAGAAGACGTGGACGAACCGGTAGCGGACGGTGAGCGTGCGGTCCGGGAACTCCTGCTCTCCGACCGAGCGCACGAAGCCGTGGAGCGTGTCCAGGGCCTGCAGCCGCTCCTCGACGTCGGCGGGGTCCTGGGCGAGCGCGCGGGCGAGCACCGCGGAGTCGAACTGCACCCCCTGCACCGCCGCGGCGGTCAGGAGCCGGCGGTCCTCGTCCGAGAAGCGTTCGATCTTGAGCTGGATCATGCTCCGGATGCTGGCCGGGACCTCCTTCTCGATCTCGGCCACGGGACGAGCCATCACCCACACGCCGTCCTCCTGCCGGAGCACGCTCGAGTCGCGAAGGTATCGGAGCATGTCGGAGATGAACAGCGGGTTGCCCTCGGTCTTGCCGTGCACGAGGTCGAGCAGCTCGGCCGGGAAGTGGTGGTCGGGGAACCTCAGCGCTACGAGCCGTTCGACGTCCGGGCGGGTGAGGAACTCCAGGCCGACGTCGCGCGCGCTCCCTCGGGCCTCCCACTGCAGGCGCACCTGCTGGAACAGGTGCCTGCCGGCCAGCAGCTCGGAGGGCCGGTAAGTCACGACCACCAGGACAGGGAGGTCGCGGCAGCGGGACTCCACGTAGGAGACGAGGTCGCAGGTGGAGGCGTCCGACCAGTGGACGTCGTCCAGGAAGAGCACGACCGGACGCGTGCGGCTCAGCTCTTCCAGGAAGGCGTGCATCTCGCGCTTGATCCGCTCCTGCGACGCGGTCTTCGCCTGCTCGACCAGGGCCTCTTTCGTCACGTTGCCCATCACCGGCGCGACCTGGAGGTACCAGTTGGGCGCGAACCGGCTCATGGCGCGCGCCACCTGATCTCCCGAGTCCCCCCGGACCAGGGAGTCGAGGGCCTCCAGGACCGGCAGCAGGGCATCGGTCCCGCCGAGCCGCTCGGAGCACCGCCCCCGTGCCAGCCACGCGCTGCCCTTCTGGGACCTGAGCCCCTCCAGGAACTCCTCGACGAGCGCGGACTTCCCCAGGCCGGGCTCGCCGGTGACGCAGACCAGCGTACCCGTCCCCGCCGCCGCCGCGGCGTAGGCGCCGTGGAGCTCCTTCAGCTCGCGGTCGCGGCCGACGCACGTGCGCCGCGCGGGCAGCGCGCGGGCCAACGGGACCGCAGGGGCGCCCTGGACGAGGGCGGTCAGCTCGGAGAGTACCGTGGCGGCGGTGGGCCGCAGCACGGGCTCCTTCGCGACCATCCGCAGGATGAGGTCGTCCAGGACGGTGGGGACCTCCGGGTTCGTCCTCGACGGCGGAGACGGGTTCTGCGACAGGATCGCCCAGATCGTCGACCCGGCGGTGACCGCGGAGAAGGGGTGGGTCCCGGTGGCCAGCTCGTAGAAGACGACGCCCAGGGAGAACACGTCCGACGGCGCCTCCGCGGCCTCGCCGCGCGCCTGCTCGGGGGACATGTAGCGCGCCGTCCCGAGCACCATCCCCGGGCTGGTGGCGGTGTCGTCGGGGGACTCCGCCGCCCGCCGCGCCAGGCGGGCCAGGCCGAAGTCCAGGACCTTGACGTAGCCGTCGGGACGGAGCATGACGTTGTCGGGCTTCAGGTCGCGGTGGACGATGCCGGCCGCGTGGGCCACCGCCACCGCCTCCGCCACCTGCCGGAAGATCGGCAGGAGGGTCGGGACGTCCGGGGGGGCCTCGGCGAGGGAGCCCAACGTGCGGCCCTCGATGAACTCCATCGCGATGAAGTCCGCGCCCTCCCAGTCCGCGATCTCGTACACCGTGATGATGTTGGGATGGTTGAGCGCCGAGGCCGCCTTGGCTTCCTGGATGAAGCGGCGGCGGCGGCTCTGGTCGCTGACGTGGGCGGCGGCGATGGTCTTCAGCGCGACGAACCGGTCCAGCTTGCGGTCGCGGGCCTTGTAGACGGCGCCCATGCCGCCTTCGCCGAGCTTGGCGATGACGTCGTAGTGCCCGATCGCCCGCCCGTCCATCGGGGGATTCTTCCACAGAACGGGCTTTGCGATCCCGCGGCAGCGTATGCGGCGGGCGCCGCCGTGTCTACGGCCGGGCCGGCAGCTCCCGGATCTCGATGCCGCGGAACTGGACCAGCGACGGCGGGCTCACCCACGCTCCGTCCTTCCGCTCGCCGTGGTGCTGGAGGCCGATGGGTCCCCGCGCGGCGACGCCGGGCAGGCGGGCCCCGTCGATCACGGTCTCGCCGTTGAGCACTACCGAGAGTGTCTCGCCGGCCATCGTGATCTCGAACCGGTTCCAGTCCCCGACGTTCCGGTCCGCGATGCGCCTCGGCGTGACCGCGGCCCGCACCTCCGCGGGGGCCTCCGGGTCGGTCCGGTAGCCCCAGACCTCCCCCGAGCCCACCGGCCAGCACCAGATGTTCACCTGTGCCTTGGACTGCCCCCGGAGGTAGACGCCCGAATCGGAGTCGGGGACGGCCATCCGGACCGGCTTCCCATCCGGGCCGTTCTTGAGCGAGCCGTCGGGGAGGATTATCGGTACGTTGCGGTTCACGTACGGCGTCTCCTTGATCCGCCATTCCAGGCGGAGCACGAAGTCGGCGAACGCCTTCTCGGACCAGAGGGTCTTGTCGCCGGCCGCTTCGCTGGCCGCGTCGTAGTCGATCACCCCGGCCACGACCTTCCAGTGGCCGTCGTCGCCCGGCGGGACCCTCCAGCCGGAGAGGTCCCGTCCGTTGAACAGCGGGACGAAGGGGTCCTCCGCGGCGGCCGTCCCGGCGGCGCGTGACGCGAACATCGCGGCCAGCGCCGTGGCGCAGAGGGCGCCGGCGAGGCGGCGAATCGCCGCGGCTTTCCCGCCGAGCGGGCGTCCTTCCATGGCGTACCTCCCTCGTCACGACGGATGTCCAAGCCCTGGGGCGTGGCTCGCGGAGTGTAGCCTGAAACGTACGCGGGTTTCGTGGCTACCCGAAGCGCACCGCCAGCATCGAGACCGATCCGCCGTCGAATCCCTCGACGGGGAAACCGATCGGCTCGCCCGCCCGGTGCGCCCCCAGCACGTACAGGAACGGGAGGTAATGATCCGGCGTGGGGACGGACATCCAGGCGTCGCGGCCGAGGGACTCGTACTCGATCAGCGGCAGCCGGTCGCCCGAGAGCAGCAGCTCGCGCAGCAGGGTCTCGAACCGCACGGCCCAGTCGTAGGGCTCCACGATCCGGCGTCCCCAGCCGTACGCGTGCAGGTTGTGGACGACGTTCCCGCTGCCCATGAGCAGGACGCCCTCCCGGCGGAGCGGCGCCAGCCGCGTGCCCAGCTCGTAGTGGTACGCCGCCGGCCGGGTCTCGTCGATGCTCAACTGCACGACCGGGACATCCGCGTCGGGGAACACGTGGCGGAGCACGGACCAGGTCCCGTGGTCCAGCCCCCAGTCCTCGTCGAGAGCCACGATGGTGGGCGCCAGGAGGGAGTGCAGATGGGCGGCCAGAGCCGGGTCCCCCGGTGCCGGGTACTCGACGCGGTACAGCTCGCCCGGGAAGCCGCCGAAGTCGTGGATGGTGCGCGGCCGCGGCATGGCCGTGGCCGCGGTCTCGGTCACGTACCAGTGGGCCGACACCATCACCACCGCCCTGGGCCTCGGGATCGAGGCTCCCAGCGCCTTCCACCCCGCCGTGTACGCGTTGCGGGCGAGGGCGTTCATCGGATTGCCGTGGCCGACGAAGACGACGGGAAGCTCGGATGCCAACGGGACTCCTCCACCCGGAGAGCCGGCGTCCTGCCACGAGGCTACACCGTTGCGTCCCCGGTGTGGCGGGTTGGGGGGGGCGCTAGCCTGCCGTTCGCAGGCGGGCGAGCGCGCGCTCGGCGCGCCTCTCGAGGGCGGGGTCGTCCAGGGCCGCGGCGGCCGCGCGCAGTCCCTCCCACCCTTCCCGGTTGTCGAAGCTCAGCTCGACCGCGCGCTCGAAAGCGCGGGCGGCGTCGCGGTTCCTTCCCGTCGTGAGCGCCAGGCGGCCGAGCAGGTTGAAGGCGGCCCAGTCTTCGGGGTCCACTTCGACGAAGCGGTCGAGATGGGCCCGCGCCGCCTCGACGTCGCCGAGGCTCGCCCGTGCCTGCGCGGCCACCGCCAGGGCGGGGGGATGCCCGGCGTGCCGCCGCAGGACGCGCTCGGCCTGCTCGCTCGCGTCTTCCCGGCGTCCGCCGGCGAGGAGCGCCGCGGCCATCAGCGTGCCGGGCTCCGGGTCGTCCGGGGCCAGGGCGGCCGCGCGGGCGGCGAGCAGGAAGGCGTCCTCGGCGCGTCCCAGCCGGGCGTGCATCGCAGCGGCTTGAGACAGCGCGCCGACGTGCCGCGGGTCGAGGACCAGCGCGCGCTGGAGCTCCGCGGCCGCCTCGGCGGGGCGCCCGGTGGCCGCGAGCAGGGTCGCCAGCGCGGTGCGTACCTCCGCCTCGCCGTCGCTCGACGCCGCGCTCCGCAGCTCCGCCTCGGCGGCTTCCGCGGCTTCGATCCGCAAGGCGGTCCGGACTAGCCCGTCGCCCGCCGACGGCATCGCGGGGGCGCGGCGGAACGCCTCCACGAAGGTGGCGAACGACCAGCCCGGCGCGCCCGCCTCTTCGAGCATGAGTGCGCGCTCCACCAGGTCGGCCGGGTCCGAGGTGGTCGCCAGCGTCAGCCACGGCTCGGGCCGGGGCGCCGCGGCCGCCGCCTCGAGGAGGGCGGCGTGGTTCATCGCCCCCGTCTCGGCCAGGAGGCTCCGGGCCGCGCCCAGCTCCAGCAGCGGTCGATCGTCCGTGTGCCTGGCGGGATCCCCGGCCCACCGGCGCAGGGCGTCGCCTTCCAGGACGTGGAGGGTCGCGAACACGAACGCGCTGGAGACCCTCACCGAGGCGAGGTCGTCCCGGACCGCGGCGGCGCGCAGCCGGCCGCGCAGCTCCTCCGGCGACGGGACGGCCCACGCCTCGTCGTGTCCGACCAGGACGGCGTCGCCCTCGCTCAGCAGGAAGAGCGCGGCCCGGGGGAACACGTCGGTGAAGCCGGCGACCACGCGCCGGAGATCGGCCGGGTCCAGGCCATAGAGCTGGACCCATTGCGCGAAGACGCCCCCGGGCGCCAGCCGCCCGCGCGCCGCCGCGAAGGCCTCGCGGGTGAACAGGGCGGACGCCCCCGGCATCCACGGGTTGGACGGCTCCGAGGAGATCACGTCGTAGCGGCGGCCGGCGATGCGGAGGTGGTGGCGCCCGTCGCCCAGGACCAGGTGCAGCCTCGGGTCGGCGAGGGCGTCGCGGTTGTGGGGGCGGAAGAGCGCGGATGCGGCCACGATCTCGGGCGACAGCTCCACCACGTCCAGGCGGTCGAGGGGATGCACCAGCGCGGCGGCGGCGGTGGCGCCGCTCCCGAGCCCGACGATGCACGCGGTCCGCGGCGAGGGGTGGAGGACCAGGGGGAGATGGGCCAGCATCCGCTGGGTCAGCATGTCGCCGGTGCTGCTCGCCTCCACCTTGCCGTCGATCGCCAGAGACAGCGTGCGACCGAGCCGCTTCACCGTCACGGTGGCGGCACGCCCCTCCCGGTGGAAGAGCAGATCTCCCGCGCGCAGCTCCTCCTCGAGCGCTCCCGCGTCCAGGGCAACGGCGTAGCGGTAGACCCCTCCCGCCATCAGCTCGGCGTCCCAGGAGGGGAGCAGGGTGGGCCCGGCGAGCCCAAGCACGGCCGCGGCGGCAGCGGCCGCCGGCGCTCGCGACCACGTCCCCGCGACCAGGCCGGCGAGGGCGTGCGTCGCGGCGGCGGCGAGGAGCGTCCCCCGCAGTCCGAGGAGCGGGAGGGCAACGAAGCCTGCCAGCAGGGAGCCCGCCACCGCGCCCGCCGTGTTCCAGGCGTAGACCTCACCCACCGCCCGCCCGGTCGCCCGCCCATGGCGCGCCACCGCGGCCACCGCGAAGGGGAACGTGGCGCCGAACAGCAGGCAGGGGAGGAGCAGCACGGCGAAGACGCCGGCCAGCTCCAGCGCCAGGAGCCGTCCGACGCGCTCGGCGTTCCCCCGCACCAGCTCGCCCACCGGCACCGGCAGGGCGCCCACCAGGTGGGTGACGGCCAGCGACGCGGCCGCGGTGGCGGCCTGCAAGGCGCCCAGCACGGCCAGTGGGCGCGCCACGCGGTCGGCGAGCGGGGCGGCGGCCGCGCTGCCGAGCGCGATCCCCCCGATCACCGCCGCCAGGATGAAGGCGAACGAGTAGGCGGTGGGTCCGATGAGCAGGGTGAGCGTGCGCGTCCACGCCACCTCGTGAGCCAGCGCGCCCAGCCCGGAGAGCGCCGCCACGGCCAGCACCGCCGGCAGGGTGCGCTGCGCTTCCAGCGGCGGGGAGGCGGGTGCGGCCGGATGGAGCCGGCGCGGTGTCGCGGTCGGACCGCCCGCACCGGCCTCGCCCCGCGCGGGCACCACGGCGAGCGCCCCGGCGAGGACGTTCAGGCCGACTGCCACCAGGTTCGAGCGGGCCATCCCGATCGCGGGCAGCAGCAGCAGCGGCGCCGCCAGGCTGCCCGCGACCGCGCCGACGGTGTTGGCGGCGTAGAGGGCACCCGCCACTCGGCCGGCCCCGCTCCCGTCGGCCCGAGACAGGGCCCCCAGCACGGGCAGCGTCGCTCCCATCAGGGCGGTGGGAGCGACCAGGAGACCGCCGGCCAGGAGCGCGCGAACCATCGCCAGGGTGGCGGGGGAGCCCGACTCGTACAGCGGAGCGAGCCAGGTCCCGCTGGCACGCAGCAGGGGAGGCAGGGCCAGCGCGGCCGCAGCGATCCCGGCCTCGAGGCCGGTGTAGGCCCAGCCCGACGGCGCTCGGCGGGTCAAGGCCCTCGCGGCCAACGCGCTGCCCAGTCCGAGGCCGGCCATGAACGCGGCGAGCACGGTCGCGATGGCGCCGGTGGTGCTGCCGAGGGCGAGCGACAGCTCTCGGGCCCAGAGCACCTGGTAAACGAGCGCGGCGGCTCCGGAGAGGACGGAGGCGGCGAGCAGGGGGGCCGGAGCGGGCGTACGGGCCACGAGGAACTGTACCAGAGCCGGTCCGATGCACGTCCGCCGGCGAGAGGCGCCCCCTATACTGACTTCAGGGGGGATGGGATGCCACGCCGGTGGGCCACGTTCGGGCTGGTCCTTTCGCTGGCCGCGGGGCGGGTCGGCGGAGAGGCCGACCGTGCGGGGGCGGTGAGGTACGACACGCCGCGCGCCACCGTCCTTTACGACGTGGGATCGCTCTCCCCCGAACAGATGGAGCGCTTCGCCGGACAGGTGGAGAAGGGCATCGCGGACATCGAGACGTACCTTGGCCGGGACGGCGGCGACGAGCGGCGGGCGAGGATCACCTACCGCGTCAGCGCGAGAGTCCAGATGTCGCGCGCCTACCGCCGGACGGTCCTACTCCCGATCGAACGGGTCCGGGCCGGCACCGCGCCGTACCTCCACGAGACCACCCACGTCCTGCTGCCCACCCGCTGCGACTGCCTGTGGCTGGGCGAGGGCTTCGCCTCCTACGTCCAGAGCTTCGTGAGCGAGAACCTCGGCGGGTACGATGGCGCGGTGTTCAGCCGGGGGGGGAACCGCGAGGTGGACCGGTACGCGCGGCGGCACCTCGCCCGCGGCCGCGGACGCGAGGTGCTTCCGTACGTGGGGGGTCGCGGGTCGCCGCCGGAGATCGAATCGGCGCGGGGGCGCGTGGCCGCGCCCTTCTACGTCCTCTCGCACTCGTTCACGAAGTTCCTGGTGGAGCGGGCGGGCCTGGAGGCGGTCCGGGACGCCCACCGCTCCCGCGACGCGCCCGCGGCGATCGAGCGCACGACCGGCGCGCCGGTCGGCCCCTGGAAGGCCGAGTGGCTGGCGGCGCTGGGGCACGCAGACGCGGCGAACCTCGGCGGCACGGCGGGCGGGGCGGTCGCGGCCCCTGATCCCGCCGTCGGGGCGCGGGACGGTCAGCGCGGTCCGGCCCCGCCCGGTCCACGCGCCGAGCCGTCGAGAAAACCCATCGACGCCAGCCAGGCGGCCGCGAGCTTTGGCCAGGCCGACAGGACGGGATCCTCCCGCGCCAGCCCCACGCCGTGGCGTCCCTGCGGGTACACGTGGAGCTCCGCGGGCACGCCCGAGCGGCGGAGGGCCTGGAAGAAGGCCAGGCTGTTCTCCACCGGCACGGAAGCGTCGTCGGCGGTGTGGAACAGGAAGGTCGGCGGCGTGCGGGGCGTGACCCGCGTTTCGTTGGAGAGGTCCGCCACGAGCCCAGGGTCCGGCGTGTCCCCCAGCAGATGCTCGACCGAGCCGCGGTGCGAGTGCCGGCGGTCGCAGCGAGGTGCCCCCCCGCCGAGAAGCCCACCACCGCCACGCGGCCGGGATCGACGCCGAGCTCGGAGGCGCGGGCGCGCACGAGGCGGATCGCGCGCCGGACGTCGTGCAGCGGCGCCGGGTGGTGGTATCGCGGCCCCACGCGGTACTGGAGGACGAACGCGGCGACGCCCAGATCGTTCAGCCACTCGGCCACCTGCCGCCCCTCGTGGCCGCTCGCCAGCGTCCGGTAGCCGCCGCCCGGGCAGACCACGGCGGCTGCGTTCCCGGTAGCCTCGGCGGGCGCGCGGTACACGGCGAGCCGGGGCCGGTCCGCCGGCCCGGTCCCGAGGGCTCTCCGGGCGCGCCTTCGGGCCAGAGCAGGACCTGCTCACGGTCGCCGTGCGCGGTGTCGACCGGGCTGCTGCGGTAGGGACCGGTGGCCTGGGCGGCGGCTTCGCCCCCCGACCCGAGCACGAGGGCGAGCAGGGCGCCTGGCATGAGCACCTCCGTGCGCGGCGAGGATATGCAGTGGCCGGACGAGAGTCATCCTCCCGGACCCGCGAAGCCGCCCACCAGGCGAGGCGCATGGGGACGGCGACGCTGGAACCGGGTGCGCGAACAGGCTCTCTCGTTCCTCGCTCGTCGGTCGCTTGACCGTCGTGACGCCGGACGAGTCCTGGCGCGAGCTGAGGAAGTACGGCTGCGACATGGCTCAAGGCTACTTCGTCAGCCGCCCTCTTCCCGTCGCGGAGTTCCGCGCCTGGATCGGCGACCCCCGCTGGGCCGGCGATCGAGCCGGGCTCGGCGGCCGGGCGGGGCGCCCGGCCTGAGCCACGGCGGTGGGAACTTCATGGGGGGCGACCCCCGTCACCGTCCCGCGAGCGCTCGCCGGAGCGCGCGGGCCGACTCGGCCAGCGAGGGGCGCAGGTAGGCGGCCCGCTCGCCAGCGCCCCGCGAGAGCGGCTGCTCGCCTCCGTGCGCCACCGACAGGCTGATGCAGGTCGGCCCCGGGGCGGCCAACACGGCGGGCAGCGCTTCCGCGTAGGAAGCGGCGTCCGCGAACGAGCGCGCGGTCGGGAACCCGGCGGCCCGCGCCATCGCGGGGTAGTCGACCTGTCCGGCGCCGGGGACCGGTTGGTTCCCGGTGACCTCGTAGACCCCGTTCTGGAGGACGACGAGCAGGAGGTTCGAGGCGCCCGCCGCCGCGATCGTTACCAGCGTGCCCAGGGTCATGAGCATGGAGCCGTCGCCGTTCACGCAGAAGACTCGGCGCCGCGGGCGGGCGAGCGCGATGCCGAGGGCGAGGTCCGCCGCGTGACCCATCGCGCTGTCGGCGGAGGCGAAGTCGAGCGGATGGTCGGAAAGCTCGGCCCACGGGCGCACCGCGGACATGGTGGTGACGACGACCGCGTCCCCGCGGGCGCGGGCGAGAGGGCCGAGCGCCTCCACCGCCGTCATCACGGCGTGGTGGGCCCGGCGAGGAGCACGGCCACCGGCTGCTGCCGGCGGTCGGCGAGCGCGAACGCCTCGCGAACCAGCGTCCGGTCGGCGTCGTCGTGGAGCAGCCGGTAGGGGATACGCCAGGCCTGGAGGGTGGGCTCGGTGAGGATCGCGGCGGAGTCTATGTCCGAACGCACGAGGTCGTTTCGTTCCTGCGCAGCAGGGCCGGTCCCGGATCCCGCGGCGGCCAGGCCGGCATATCCCCGGTAGGTCACCAGGCAGACGAGCGGCACCTTCATGCGCACGACCGTCCCGCGGATCGCGTCTCCGGACTCCAGCAGGCCGGTGTTCTGGACGAGCACGACCGGCGTCGCGCCGCCGATCCAGAGCCCCGCGGCGGCGGCGAAGGCCTCGCCTTCCCGCGTGACCGTGAGGACCGCGCGGGCTCCGCGTCTCAGGACCGGCTGACGGTCACCTTCAGCTCGAGCTGGCCGAACGTCAGCACGTCTCCGTCGGCCAGCGGTTGCACCGAGGTCACGGCCCGGCCGTTGAGCCGGGTGCCGTTGGCGCCGCCGAGGTCCTGGACGTAGGCGATCGTGCGGTCGTCGCTGATGAGGATGCGCGCGTGCCGGCGCGATACGGTCGGGTGGTTCACGCGCAGGGCGACGCCCTTCGTGCGCCCGAGCTCGTGTGCCCCTGGGCCCACGACCACCAGGTCGACCCCTTCGCCGGTCAGGCGGATCACGAAGCTCTCGTAGGCCGGCCGCGGCGCGGCTGCCTCGGTGGGTCCGGAGACGAAGGTGGCCGGATCGGGCGGTTCCGGGGCGGGAGGGGCGGGAATGGCGGCCGCGGCCTTCGGTGCCGTGGGCGAAGCCTTCGGCGCGGGCGGCGACTGGGCCTGCGGCGACTGGGGCTGGGCCCTGGACGGGGCTGCCGGAGCGTTGCCTGCGGATGCCGGCGAGGGGGAAGGTGCCGGCGGCCTGGATGGCAGCGGGAGCTCGGCCGCGGGACTGGTCACAGGTGGCGCCACCAGCGCGGCCGCCGGGGCCGACGGTTTCTCGACCGGCCGCATCACCGTCTTCTCGGCGGCCGGCCGCACCGCGGCCATCTTCGTCGTCGTCCGCTGGGGGGCGGCGGCTCGGCCGCCGGCCTTCGCCGCGTCGCGGGCGGCGTCCTTTGCCGCCAGCATCTTCTGGAACTCGGCGAGCGCCTCGATCTCCGCGGATTCCCACTCGAACTTCGTCCGCCAGTCCGCCGAGAACCGCGGGCGGCTGCCCTCGACGGAGGTCGGGGAGGGCGCAGGCTCGGACAGCTCCCGCGCGCCCGAGCTGGAGGTCACCTCGCCCAGCTCGATGCGCACGCGGAACGACTCGACGCCCGCCAGGGAGATCACGTCGCCGTCGCTGAGCACGGAGGTCGTGACGCGGGTTCCGTTGAGGAAGGTGCCGTTCGCCGAGCCCAGGTCCTGCAGGATGAGCTGCTCCGACCGGCGTTCCAGCCGGGCGTGGAGCTTCGAGACCGCGGCATGGTCGACCGTCACGTTGCTGGTGGACGAGCGGCCGAGCGTGACCTCGCCCACCGCGATCTCGTAGGGCAGCCCCTCGGCCGACTCCGGCACCAGGGCCGCCTGGAGGATGCCCAGGCGCTTGAAGGTGTGCGCCTCCTCCGCGCGGACGACGAAGACCAGGTCCACCTTCTTCCCCAGGGTGATCACGTCGAGATGGCGCAGGCGCTCGCGCTGGACGGCCTGGCCGTTGATGAACGTGCCGTTGGTGCTCTTCAGGTCCTCGATCCAGTGGCTCTTCCCGTCCCAGACGATGCGGGCGTGCCGCCTCGAGACGCCTGCCAGCGCGATGTTGACCGCCATGCCCGGCTCTCGGCCGACCACAGACTCCTCGCCCTTGATGTCGAAGGTCACGGTCAGGCCCGGGCGGGCTCGGCAGAGGACCTGGACCTTGCCTCGCCCAATCGGGGGATCGTGAGGCTTGCCTCGCCCAATCGGGGGATCGTGAGGCTTGCCTCGCCCAATCGGGTGATCGTGAGGCTTCATAGCGGCGGACTCATGGCACCGGTGGGGGATGATAGCGATGGCAGGCCTGACAGTCCTGCCGGACCGAGCCGCCACGGTGGCACTCGCGGCAGCTCTCGACCCCCTTGAAGTTCAGGTCGCGCGAGACCTTGCTCCGGTCCACGCCGGCATGGCAGCGGAAGCAGTCGCCCTCGACCTGCAGGTGGGGCTGGTGGACGAACCGCGCCCTGACCAGGACGGGGCGGGCGGCGGCCACCCG
>Ga0268386_10001031_pt1 | contig 18789 bp, 17 predicted proteins | sample RVTome_15_FD_200260 | JGI IMG/M metagenome (GOLD analysis project Ga0268386, IMG submission 200260) | Soil microbial communities from uranium-contaminated site in the Upper Colorado River Basin, Wyoming, United States - RVT150D86... ...
TCGCACCGCCGTGTCGTGCTGCGACTCGCTGTCGATCTGCCGGCGATCGCCGCCGATCGCGGGCGGCTGCGGCAGCTGTTGCACAATCTGTTGACGAACGCGTTCGAAGCGCTCGAGGGAACCCGCGACCCGGAGATCACTATCGAGTCCTGCCTCGCCGCACGCAGCGAGCCGCCGGGCATCGAGCTGATCGTCGAGGACAACGGCCCGGGATTCCAGCCCGACGTGGTCGGTCAGATGTTCGATCCGTACGTGACGAGCAAGCCGAAAGGCACGGGTCTCGGGCTCGCCATCGTGAAGAAGATCGTCGAGGAACACGGCGGTCGAATCGACGCGGAGAACCGTCCTGCAGGCGGCGCTCGCGTGCACATCGAGTTGCCGCTCGGCGAGGTGTTCCGATCCGCGCCGCGGCCCCGCGAACCCCGCCGCACCGAAACGAGGAGGGAGCGTGCATGAGTGCACCGCACATTCTGGTCGTCGATGACGAGTCCGATATCCGCAGCCTCCTGAAGGAGATCCTGTCGGACGAAGGCTATGAAGTCGACGTTGCCGCCGACGCGGGTGAAGCCCGCAATCTGCGTGCACGCCGGGCACCGGATCTCGTCCTGCTCGACATCTGGATGCCGGACACCGACGGCATCACGTTGCTGCGAGAGTGGGCGAGACCACCGGGGCTCGCATGTCCGGTGGTCATGATGTCGGGACATGGCACCGTGGAGACGGCAGTGGAAGCCACGCGTCTCGGTGCCTTCGATTTCGTCGAGAAGCCGTTGTCGCTCGCGAAGTTGTTGCGCACCGTCGAGCGCGCGCTCGATGCAGGCCGGCAGAACCGGCAGTCGGCCCGTACGCTCGTCCCCCCGATGCTCGCGCCGATCGGCCGCAGCCGCGCGATGCACGAGTTGCGCGAGCAGGTGCAGCAGGTTGCACAACACGATACGCCGGTGCTGATCGTCGGCGAACCCGGGACCGGGCGGGAAGCGTTTGCACGGTATCTGCACGCCCAGAGTTCGCGCGCCGCGGGACCGTTCGTCGTCGTCGTTGCTGCGGGGGTGACCGACGAGAACGCAGCAACGGTGCTGCATGGAGTAGAGGAGCCGGATGGCGGTCGCGCCGGAGCGCTCGGGCAGGCCGATGGCGGTGTGCTGTTCATCAATGGTCTCGAGGATCTCGCGCCGACCGCACAACGACTGCTGCTCGCGGACCTCGAGACGCTTTCGTACCTGCGCAGCGGCGCAACGCAGCCACGCGCATTGAACGTGCGGTTCGTCTGCTCCGCGCAGCCGGGATTGTCGGATCGGCCGGACCGCGACGGCGTTCGTCTCGATCTGCTTGCGCATCTGAACGTCGTGACGTTGCGCGTACCTCCGCTGCGCGAATATGCGGAGGACGTGCCGGAGCTGCTGCGTTACTACGTGGACCGCCTCGTGGACGAAGAGCGCCTGCCGTTGCGCCGCTTCAGCGTGGCCGCGCAGAACCGACTCCGAAACTATCCGTGGCCCGGCAACATCCGCGAGTTGAAGAACCTCGTACACCGGATGCTGATCCTGGGCGGCGAGGAAGAGATCAGCCTCGAACAGGTCGAGCGTGAGCTGCAGGCACAGACGCCCACGGACGAGCCCCTCGTCAAACAGGACCTGCTCGCATTACCGCTGCGGGAGGCTCGGGAACAATTCGAGCGCGCCTACCTGCAACAGCAGTTGATCCTCTGCAACGGCAAAGTCGGTCAGCTCGCAAAGCGCGTCGGTATGGAGCGCACGCACCTGTATCGCAAGCTGCGTTCGCTCGGCGTCGATTTCCGGCAGTCGGCGGACGACTGATAGCGAAGGCTGTAGGCCGTAGGCTCTAGGCTGTAGGTCCGAACAAGAGGATGCAACGAGACCACAGCTCCGCGACGCGGTCAGTTAGCGCGTGTGCGCGCTTCCGATCTACAGCCTAGAGCCTACGGTCTACAGCCTGGCTAGCGCGGCGCGGCCCGCGCCCGCGCTAGTCCCCCACCCGGATCAGCAGCGCATTGATCCGCGATTCGCGCAGCTTGCGTTGCGTTTCGGCGATCCGGTCTGGATCCCGGATCGGACCGATCCGTACGCGGTGCCATGTGTCGTTATCGACCGTGACTCGCTGGATGCCGGATTCGATTCCCTGCAGTGCGAGCGTGGCGCGCATGCGGTCTGCATCGGCGAAGTTGCGAAAGGAGCCGGCCTGCAGCACGTACGTGCCAGGCCGCCCGGCGGCCGCCGAAGCGGGCTCATTGCCGCGGGCCGGTCGCTCGCTTTCCGGGATCACGACTTCGAATTTCTCGAGCATGTCGTAGAACTCGAATTGCGACTCGGTATCGGTCCGCTGGGATGCGGGGGCACGTGACTCGGTATGCGGCGCGTCTTCTGCGGTCATCGGCGCACTCGCTTCGCCCACTTGGCTGTCGGGATGCCGGTCGTAGAGATAGACGGCGAGTGCGACTGTGAGCCCGATCACGAGGCCGACCAGCAGGCCCGCCCAACCCGACAGGCCCTGATGGTGATTGCGACGGCGCGTGTGTTTGTAGTCCCGGGGCATCGCCAGTCGCGACTCACATCGTTTCCGGCGCCGAAACGCCGAGGAGTGCGAGTCCGTTGCGGATCACCTGCTGAACGCCAGCCACGAGTGTGAGTCGGGCGTCGCGCAATGCAGCGTCGTCGACGATGAACTGGTGGGCGTTGTAGTAGGTGTGAAAGTCGTTGGCGAGATCCCGCAGATAGTGCACGAGTGCATGGGGTGCGCGATTCTGCGCCGCCTGCTCGATGACCTCCGGGTAGCGCGATGCGGTCGCGAGCACGGCTTGTTCGTGCGGCTGCACCAGGTGTGCGAGTGATGTCCGGCCACGGCAGAGATCGAAACTGAGTCGTCTCTCGGCGAGCTGACGCATCACGCTTGCGATCCGGGCATGCGCATACTGAATGTAGTAGACGGGATTATCGTTCGACGTCGACTTTGCGAGCTCGAGATCGAAGTCGAGATGCTGCTCGTTCGAGCGCATCACGTAGAAAAACCGGCAGGCGTCGTTGCCGACTTCGCTGCGCAGCTCCCGCAGCGTGATGAATTCGCCCGAGCGGGTCGACATCTGCACCTTCTCGCCGCCGCGAAACAGCGTCACGAACTGGACGAGTCGCACCTCGAGCGAGTCGCCGGGTTCATCCATCGCCTGCAGGCCGGCGCGCACCCGGGCGACGTAGCCGTGATGATCCGCGCCGAGCACGTCGAGCAGCAGATCGAAACCGCGCTCGCGCTTTTCCAGGTGATAAGCGATGTCGGACGCGAAATACGTCCTGAGGCCATTGTCACGCTGGACGACGCGATCCTTTTCGTCGCCGAATGCAGTTGCGCGAAACCACAATGCGCCTTCATGCTCGTACAGGTGGCCATTGCGCTCGAGTCTCTGGAACGCCCGGTCGATGGCACCCGAGTCCACCAGGCTGCGTTCGGAATACCAGCGGTCATAGCGCACGCCGAACTGTTCGAGGTCCTCGCGGATGTCGCTGAGGATCGCGTCCACCGCGACGTCGAGGATGCTGCGAAAATCCTCCGGCCCGAGCAGCTCGCGTGCACGCTCGATCACCGCATCGATGTGTTCGTCCTTGTCACCTTGCGGCGCATCCGCAGGTAGTCCGGCGAACACCGAGCGTGCCTTCCGCTGGTAACGGCGACCATGGGACTCGATCAACTGGTCGGCAATCGGCTGGATGTAAGCACCGCGGTAGCCATTGCTCGGGAACGCGAATGCGTCCCCGAAGGCCTCCAGATAACGCAGCCAGACGCTGACGGCGAGGATGTCCATCTGCCGTCCCGCGTCGTTCACGTAGTACTCGCGCGCTACGTCGAAGCCGGCGGCTTCGAGCAGGTTTGCGACGCTCGCGCCATACGCCGCGTGGCGGCCGTGTCCGACGTGCAACGGGCCCGTCGGGTTCGCGGACACGAACTCGACGAGCGCGCGGCGACCTGCGCCGATCCGGCTCCGGCCATATTCGTCCGCCTGATCGACGATCCGCAGCAACTCCGCATGATAGGCGGCAGGGGCCAGATGAAAGTTGATGAATCCGGGGCCGGCGATCGTAACTTTCGCAACGAGCGCGCTCGATGGCATCGCATCGATGATGGCTTGCGCGAGCTCACGCGGCTTGCGGCGCGCGGAACGGGCGAGCCGCATTGCGACGCTGGTCGCGAAATCGCCGTGCGCAGGGTCGCGCGTACGTTCGAGGTCCGGTGCGGCGCGGCGGTCGCTCTCGGCCAGTAGGTCTTCCGGGAGTGCGGCGAGCGCCGCCTCCACGATCCGTGCAATCTCGAGTTTCAAGGTCGACCCCGCGGACGCCCGGCAGCCGAAAAGCCGCGAAGTTTAAGGGATCGACGAGTTCCTTACGAGAGCGCCGCCCGTGATCAGAAAAGTTCGAGGGGGTCGACATCGATCGACCAGCGAACCCGGCGAGCTGCGGGCAGCGACTCGATCCGCGTAACGACGCGGCGCAGCGTCCGCTGCACTGGGCCGTGGGTCGCGGCTCGCAGCAGTAGCTGCGCCCGGTGGCGACCGGCTCGCCGCTCCATCGGCGCAGGCGCCGGTCCGAGCACTTCCACGCCCGGCACGGCGTGTTCCTCGCACAGCGCACGCGCGCTCAGCAGGAACTGCTGGGCCGCGGTGGCGCGCACGGCCTCGGCGCGAAACAATGCGAGCCGTGCGCTCGGCGGCCAGCCGGCCTGCGTTCGCTCGTCGAGCGCCGCTGCCGCGAACGCTTCATAGCCGCCCTGCAGCAGGCGGGCGAGCAGCGGATGCTCGGGATACGCCGTCTGCACCAGGACTTCACCCGGGGTGGCGGCGCGACCGGCACGTCCGGCGACCTGAACGATGGTTTGTGCGAGACGTTCGGCCGCGCGGAAGTCGGCGCTGAACAGACCCTGATCGGCATTCACGACGACGACCAGCGTTACGCCCGGAAAATGATGGCCTTTGGTCAGCATCTGCGTGCCGATCAGAATCCGGGCATCGCCCGAGTGGACTCTTGCGAGCACGTCCTCGAGCTCGCCGCGCCGACGCACCACGTCACGATCGATTCGGGCGATCTCAGCACCCGCAAACAGGCGCGTGACGGTTTCCTCGATGCGTTCGGTGCCCTGACCCACCCGCCTGACCGCGGCGGCGCAGGTGGGGCACTGCAACGGCTCGGGCGTCTGCAGGCCGCAGTGATGACAGGTCAGGCGACTCTGGCGCAGGTGCAACGTCATCCGGGCATCACAGCGCGTACAGGCTGCAGCCCAGCCGCACTGCGAGCAGAACACGACCGGCGCGTAGCCGCGGCGGTTGAGATACAGCAGCACCTGTCCGCCGCTGTCGAGATGGCGGCGCATCGCGAGCATCGCCGGCGTCGACAGGCCCTGCTCGGCGCCGTGCACGCGCAGGTCAACCAGGGCGACTCGCGGCGGCCGCGCACTGCCCGCGCGCTGTGGCAGAGACAGGCGCTGCGCGACTCCGCGGTTCACGCGCGCGAGCGTTTCCAGTGCAGGTGTGGCGGACCCGAGAACGACGGGTGTGCTCTCCCGCTGCGCGCGCGCAATAGCCAGATCGCGGGCCGAATACCGGAACCCTTCCTGCTGCTTGTAGGAGGAGTCATGTTCTTCGTCGACGATCACGAGGCCGGGCGTTGCCAACGGGATGAACACCGCCGACCGCGTGCCGATCACGACCCCGGCTCGGCCGGTTCGCGCAGCTCGCCAGGCCTCGAGCCGTTCGGCATCCGACAGACCGGAGTGCAGCACCGCAGGCGACACCGGGAAGCGCTCCGAGAAACGCCGGACCAGCTGCGGCGTCAGCGCGATTTCCGGCACCAGCACCAGCGCTTGGCGCCCGCGCGCCAGGCATTCCGTGATCGCCCTCAGGTACACCTCGGTCTTACCGCTGCCGGTCACGCCCTGCAGGACGAGATTCCGGTGACTGCCGAGCGCTGCGACGATGGCGTCGACCGCGTCGATCTGCGCCTGTGACAGCACGAGGTTCCCGACTACAGCGGCCGCCGCGCCCACGGCAGGCGGTGAAGTCTCGGTCGTGAAGCGCTCGACCCAGCCTCGGCGCTCGAGGTCGCGAACGGCGGCTCGCCAGTGGGGTGTCGCGGCCTCGAGCTCCGACGCGCCGGTCGACTCGGCGGCGAGCAGTGCGACGAGCACGGCGCGCAGCCTCGAGGCGCGAGCGGGCAAATGCTCACGAACCGCAGCGTTACGGTACTGCTCGGTGAGTCGCCATCGGGTGAGCAGTGCCGCAATCGGGGCGCCGCTCCGCAGCGGGGTCGGCAGCGCTGTCGTCAGCACCTCGCCGACCGGATGGTGGTAGTAGTCGGCGGCCCACAGCAGCAGATCGAGCAGCCCGCCATCGAACACCGGTTCGGCATCGAGCAGCTCGAACGCGGTTCGCAATCGCTCCGCAGGCATCGCGGAGTGATCGCGCAGTTCGACGAGCACGCCGACGACGTTGCGACGTCCGAATGGCACCCGCAGCCGCTGGCCGCGCCGCAGCTCGCCGCGCGACAGACCTGCAGGCGGGAGGTAATCGAACAGGCGCCGGAGCGGGGCGTCGATCGCGATGCCGAGGACGACGGACGGCGCGCGAGGCGTCATGGGGTTGTCCACAGAAACTGTGGACAAGTCTGTGGAAAGACTGGGACCAACGTCGCCCGGGGCAGCGCTTGCGGGCCCGAGGATCGGCTGCGCACGGTTTGAGCAGAATTCATCAATCATGAACGATTACAATTAGTTAGATATGACAGGTCGGCGCCCCCCGTGGGCCTGCAAGTGGCTCGATGCGCGCGACCCAGGCGGGTGTGTGCAACTTCCCCCTTTGAGGGGTGCTCGCAGTCGCGCGCCGGGCGCCCCGGGCCCGAAGCTTATCGCGGCAGCCGTGGCCCGCGGTCGATGGTTGGTGGCGCCTGCAGAGCGCTAATCTGAGGGCATCGCGTTCAGGTGTGGCGGTGGAGAACGAGGTAGCACCGAGATGTGGCGTAGAGGCGTGTTCGTGGCTGCGTTGGCACTGCTAGGGGGCTGCGCGACGCTCCCGAACGGACGCAGCTGGGGTGAGGATGCGACGCTTGCCCCCGGCTGGGAACGCGTCGCGCAGTCCGCCGCGCGTGCGGCGTGCGATCCGTGGGTGTGGGCGCCCCTCGCTCTCGCAGGCATCGTCCAGATCGACGATTGGGACCGCGAAATCGCTGACTGGGCGCGCGAGGAAACACCGATTTTCGGGTCGAATGCGCATGCCGAGCAGTGGAGCGACGACTTCCGGACCGCGTCTGGGATTGCATATCACGTTACGACCCTGGCGACGCCGAGCGGAACGACGGCGACCGAGTGGCTGCTGAACAAGGCGCGCGGCTATGCCGTCGGCCTCGCGGCTACGGCCACTACGCGATTCGTCACGACCGAGCTCAAAGAAGCGGCTGATCGTATCCGACCCAATGGCGCCGACGGCGAGAGCTTTCCGTCGGGACACACCTCGACGTCCGCCGCTTACACGCAGCTCGCCTCGCGCAACCTCAATTCGCTCCCGCTCGAGACTTCGACACGACGCGCGCTCGACGTCGGGCTCGACGCGCTCGTGATCGGCACCTCGTGGTCGCGGATCGAGGCGGGTTGGCACTATCCCTCCGATACGCTCATCGGCATGGCGCTCGGCAACTTTCTCGCCGCTTTTTTCAACGACGCGTTTCTCGGCCTCGACCCGCACGCCGACGCCATAGCGATGGTCAGCCTGCTGCCCGATGGCGCCGAGGTGCGTGTCGGATGGCGCTTCTGAATCGCGGCGCGGTCAGATCGCCTTGACGGCCTGGATCAGCTGCGCGACTGCGGCCTGGCCGTCGCCGTACAGCATGCGGGTGTTGTCGAGATAGAAGAGCGCATTCTCGATGCCCGAGAACCCCGCACCCTGACCGCGCTTGATCACGATGCAGTTCTTCGCCTTGTCCGCATTCAGGATCGGCATGCCGTAGATCGGACTCGATTTGTCGTGACGCGCCACCGGGTTCACGACGTCGTTCGCACCGATCACGAGCGCGACGTCCGCCGTCTCGAATTCGGCATTGATTTCATCGAGGTCGGCGATCAGGTCGTAGGGTACGCCGGCCTCCGCAAGCAGAACGTTCATGTGACCCGGCATGCGGCCCGCGACCGGATGGATCGCGAACTTCACCGTCACATCGCGGTCCTGCAGCAATTGCGTCAGTTCCCAGACTTTGTGCTGCGCCTGCGCGACCGCCATCCCGTAGCCCGGCACGACGATCACTTTCTGCGCGAAAGCCATCATCACGCCGACGTCGGAGGCTTCGATCGGCTTCAGTGCTCCGGTGACTTCGCCGCCGCCGGCGGCGGCAGTCTCACCGAAGCCTGCGAACAGGACGTTGCCGAGCGAGCGATTCATCGCTTTTGCCATCAGCTGCGTCAGCAGCGTGCCGGCGGATCCGACGACGGTGCCGGCAATGATCATCGCCGCGTTATTCAGCACGAATCCCTCGAACGCGACGGCGAGTCCGGTCAGCGCGTTGTAGAGGGAAATCACGACCGGCATATCTGCACCGCCGATCGGCAGCGTCATCGTGACGCCGAGGACGAGCGCCAGTAAGAAGAAGGCAGCCACCACCGCGGCTCCGGCGTCGGCCGAGAACACGACGATGGCGCCATTCACGAGGATCGCGGCGAGCAGTACCAGATTCACGATCTGCTGACCACGGAACCGCAACGAGCGTTTGATCAGGCCCTGCAGTTTGCCGAACGCGATCAGGCTGCCGCTGAACGAGACGGCGCCGATGATGCCGCCGAGCACCGCGAGCGTCACCGTCGTCAGGCCGTGGGCTTCATGCTTGAACAGCTCGACGGCGGCGATGGCCGCGGCGGCGCCGCCTCCCATGCCGTTGTACAGCGCGATCATCTGCGGCATGTCGGTCATTGCGACGCGCTTACCCGTGATCCACGCGAGCACGCCGCCGACGCCGATCGCGGCCAGGATCAGCACGTAATTCGACAGACCCGGATACGCGAAGCTGACGACGGTCGCGATGAGCATGCCGGCGCCCGCCCACAGGATGCCGCGCCGCGCCGTGACCGGAGAGCTCATCTGTTTGAGCCCCATTATGAACAGGAACGCGACGAGCAGATAACTGACGTCGATCAACACCCGGGCGGTGCCAGCGGACTCGAAGCCGTCCATCAATGCATACCTCCGGACTGCTTCCTCCGGCCGCTCGACTTGAACATCTCGAGCATGCGCTCGGTCACCACATAGCCACCGACCGCGTTGCCGGCGCCGAGCACGACGCCGATGAAACCGATCGTGATCTCGAGCGGCGTCTCGGCCCGGCCAAGCGCGACCATCGTGCCGACCAGCACGATGCCGTGCACGAAGTTGGAGCCGGACATCAGCGGCGTATGCAGGATCACCGGCACGCGCGCGATGATCTCGTAGCCCGTGAATGCCGCGAGCATGAATATGTACAGAGCGATCATGCCTTCCATCGTCAGGCCCCTTCGATGAGCTTGCGGGTGGGATCGTGACGGATTGCACCGTCGTGCGTCAGCGCGCAGCCGCTGAAAATCTCGTCGTCCCAGTCGATCGCGAACACCCCGTCCTTGATCGCGGGCTGCAACAGGTTGTACAGATTGCGCGCGTACATTTCGCTCGCGTGATACGAGAGCGCGGAGGCGAGATTGAGCGGGCCGAGGACGCGCACGCCATTCACATCGACCGTTTCGCCCGGTCGGGTGAGTTCACAATTGCCGCCGGACTCGGCCGCGATGTCGACGATGACCGCGCCAGGCTTCATTCGTGCGACGGCTTCCTTGCGGATGATCCGCGGGGCCGCGCGGCCCGGCACCGATGCGGTCGTGATCACCGCGTCGGCGGCGGCAATGTGCTTCTCGAGCACGTCCTGTTGCTGCGCCTTTTCCTCCTCGGTGAGTTCGCGGGCATAGCCGCCTGCACCTTCTGCCGACACGCCCGTGTCGACGAATTTTGCACCGAGCGACTTCACCTGTTCGCGCGTCGCGGAGCGCACATCGTAGCCTTCGACGACCGCACCGAGGCGCTTCGCCGTTGCGATCGCCTGCAGGCCCGCCACGCCTGCGCCGATCACGAGCACCTTCGCCGGGCGGATCGTGCCTGCGGCGGTCGTCAGCATCGGCAGGAACTTATCGAGCGTGTCTGCGGCGATCAGCACGGCCTTATAGCCGGCTGCGGCCGCCTGCGACGACAGCGCATCCATTGATTGGGCCCGTGAAATGCGCGGAATCAGCTCCATTGCGAGGCTCGTCACCTTGCCGTCGCGCAGGGCCTTGACGACGTCGGTGCGGGAATGCGCCTGCAGATAACCGACGACCGTACTGCCGGGACGCAGCTTTGCGACCTCCGCGGGATCTGGCGGCTGCACTTTGAGCAGCACATCACTGCCGGCGATCACGGCGTCCGCATCGTCGAGGAAGTCCACACCCTGATAGAGTTCATCCGGGAAACGCGCCTGCTCGCCGGCACCGCGCTGCATCAGGATGCGCGCGCCGGCGGCGACGAACTTGCCTGCGACCTCAGGCACCAGCGCAACCCGGCACTCGCCGGGGGCGGTCTCCGTGACCACGCCCAGGGTAACGGCCATGAATCCTCCCGCCCCGCCAGTGTCGCCAGTGGCGCACGCTGGGGAATTTGTTCTGTAGAGAGAAGGGCTTAGCCCGTTGAATTATCACACAGGGCTCGCGTATCTTACATTGCCTCGCGCCGCTGTCATCACGCAAATCGACGCGCGGGCAGTGGGGCAACGGATGACCACGTGTTGAATCTCAGTCAGGAAATACTGCGCACCGACATCTCGGGCATGCCGCTCGAATGGATCGACTATCGCGACGCCGTGCGGCTGTATCACACGGAGCAGGTTGCTTATGCCTGCGGCAGCGAGCTTTATCGGCTGTTCGGCGGCACCAACGCGAAGACGGGACTCAGGACGGTGGTCGAGGTCAATACGATCCTGGCGACCGTCGGGCACAGTCACAACCCGGGCAATCTGCGCGGTGACTACACGCCACCCCTCAACAATCAGACGCTGTTCAAACGCGACGCGTACCTGTGCATGTATTGCGGCGAGCGCTTTCCTGCGAGTCTGCTGTCGCGTGACCACATCCGGCCGTTGAGTCAGGGGGGGCGCGACATCTGGACCAATGTCGTGACTGCCTGCCGCCGCTGCAACAACCTGAAAGCCTGGCGCACGCCGGAGCAGGCCGGGCTGCAGTTGATCGCGGTGCCCTTCAAGCCGACGTACGCGGAGTACATCTACCTGAAGGGACGGCGCGTGCTGGCGGACCAGATGGAATATCTGCTGGCGCATTTCCCGCGCACGAGCCCGCTGCATGCGCGGTTGAAGGCGTTGCACGCCTAGCGCGCCGATGCGCGCGGGCGTGCAGGCCTGGGGCTGGAGGCTGGAGGAGGCTATCGCCGTCGGCGTTCTGGAATACTTCCCTCCCACCACCAGGCCTCCAGCCTCAAGCCCTCACGATGCTCCACCTGATCGACGCCTCAGTCTTCGTCTTTCGCGCCTATTACTCCGTCCCTGCGAGCCTCGCAGACCGTGACGGCAATCCTGTCAACGCGGTGTACGGTTTCGCGCGGTTTCTCGTCGAGCTCCTCGGCCGGGCTGCGCCGGTTCACATCGCGGTGGCGTTCGATGAAAGCCTGACGAGCTCGTGGCGCACGCGGATCTATCCCGCCTACAAGGCGAATCGCGAACTGCCGCCGGCGGACCTCGCGCAACAGTTCGTGTTATGCAGGGAATTCTGCGGGCTGCTGGGCCTCGCCGCTTATGGTCATGCGGACTATGAGGCCGACGACATTATCGGCACGCTGGCGGTGCAAGCGCGAGCCGCAGGCATGACAGCCGCGCTGGTGACGCGTGACAAGGATCTCGCACAGCTCGTGCGGCCGGGAGACCATTTCTGGGATTACATTGCCGATCGGCGTTTCGGCTACGACGAGATCCCGGAGCGCTTCGGCGTTGCGGCGGAGCGCATTGCCGATTATCTCGCACTGACCGGCGATGCCGTCGACAACATTCCCGGTGTTCCGGGAGTCGGCAAGAAGACGGCGGCGACACTGCTCAGGCACTTCGAATCACTGGAGCATCTGTACGATCGTCTGGAGGACGTCCCCGCACTCAAGTTGCGCAATGGCGCCTGGGTAGCGGACCAGTTGCGCGACCATCGCGAGGCCGCGTTCCTCGCCCGGCAGCTGACCGCAATCACCTGCGACATGCCGCTGACCGCACCGATCGCCGATCTGGAGCGGCGCGCCGCCGATCTCACCGCGCTTGATGAGTTCTTCGACCGTCTCGGCTTCGGCCCCCTGTTGCGCGGGCAGGTGCGGCGGATTCGCAGCGCATGAGTAGACTCGCGCAGTCGCTCGCGGGCGTGCTCGGCGCCCTGGCAGAGTCGATTCGCGTACAGGTGATCACGGGTGGTTGTATCAGCGCTGCCTTTCGCGTTCACGCTGCGCAGCGCGACGCGTTCGTAAAGACAGGTGCAGCGGACGCACTGCCGATGTTCAAGGCGGAAGCCGCCGGTCTCGCCGAGCTGCGGCACAGTGAGGCTGTGCGGGTTCCCGAAGTGCTCGCCGTCGGGACGCACGATGACGGTGCCTTTCTCGCGCTCGAATGGATCGACCTGGCACCCGGCACGAGCGCGGCAGAGCACGAGCTCGGCGAGCGGCTCGCGACGCTGCATCGCACGACCGGCGCGCAGTTTGGCTGGCGCCGCGACAACACGATCGGTTCGACGCGGCAGCAGAACGCACCGCTCGCCGACTGGGTCGAGTTCTGGCGCGTCCGCCGCCTGTGCCCGCAGCTCGATCTGGCTGCGGAGCGCGGTGCCGATGGACGCGTGCTCGAGCGGGGTCGGCGGCTGCTCGAGCTGATGCCCGCCTACTTCACGAGTCACCGCCCCGTACCGTCGCTGCTGCACGGTGATCTCTGGGGAGGCAACTGGGCCATGGATGCGGCCCACCACCCGGTCCTCTTCGACCCGGCGGTCTACTACGGCGATCGCGAGGTCGATCTGGCGATGACGCGGCTGTTCGGCGGCTTCGGAACCGCTTTTCACTCCGCTTACCAGGCCAGCTGGCCGCTCGATGCGGCCGCCGGCTACCGACGCGACCTGTACAACCTCTATCACGTGCTGAATCACTACAATCTGTTCGGCGGCGGCTACCTCTCGCAGGCTCGCGCGATGATCGAACGGCTGCTCGCCGAGCTCGGACATTGAGGGTTTCTTGAGGATCCATGCATGCGAATCGCTTGGCTGTTGCTCTCTGTCTCGTTGGTGGGGGCTTGCGCGACGAGCCCGACCGGCAGATCCCAGTTGATGCTCGTCTCACCCGACCAGGCCGTGGTCGCCTCCCGGCAAGCGTATCTCGCGCAGATCGGTGAGCTCGACAAGCAGGGCAAGCTCGCACAGGACCCGGAGCTGCTCAAATGGATCGAGAACATCACGAGCCGGCTCGTCGCGCAGGCCGTGGCGATGCGTCCGGACACGAGCAAGTGGGAGTGGAGCGTCGCCGTCATCGACGACCCCGAGGTCGTCAATGCGTGGTGTATGGCGGGCGGGCGGATGGCGATCTACACTGGCCTGATCAGGAAAGTCGATCCGACCGAGGATGAGCTCGCACAGGTGATGGCGCACGAAATCGCACACGCGCTGGCGAACCACACCGCCGAGAAGATGTCGGTGGCGATGGCGAGCCAGGCGGGCGTGCTGGCGGCCGCGGTCGTTTCCGACCGGCCCGGCGCAGCGGTGGCCGGGGCTGCACTTGCAGCGCAGCTCGCGATCGAGCTGCCGAACAGCCGCACCGCGGAGAGCGAAGCCGACCAGATCGGCATCGAGCTCGCCGCCAAGGCCGGCTTCGATCCGTCGGCGGCCGCGACGCTATGGCAGAAAATGGGGCGCGTTGGCGGCAGCGCACCGCCCCAGTTCATGAGCACGCATCCGGCGCCGCAGAACCGCGAGCAGTCACTGCGGCAGCGTGCGTTGGCGCTGATGCCGGTCTACCGCTCGGCCACGAACCCGCCGAAGTATCCCGTACGGATCGTGACCTGACGGCGCGTCAGCGGTTCGGTGGCAGGGCGACGGCGCCGGCCACGCCGCTGTGGCGGATGTCGCCGTTCGAGTCCGCCTCGACCGTGAACGATCCGCCCACCTCATCCACGCGGATGCTGCCCGAGCTGTCCACGTCGATGCGCACGTCCTCGCGAACATTGGCGATTTCGATGTCGCCTGAGGTGTCGGTCGCGATGTGGACCGAGCCCTCGATGTCGCGCAGGTCGAGATCACCCGAGCTGTCGATCGGAATCATCACGTCCCCGCCGACGCGTTCGACATCGACGTGGCCGGAGCTGTCGGTGAGTTGCAGTCCGCCACGCACGTCTCTGATGTCGATCTCGCCGGAGCTGTCCACGACCACGAGGGGCCCGCCGATTTCGCGTATGCGAATGTCGCCCGAGCTGTCGGCGACGTTCAGCGGTCCGACGTTCTCGATCTCGAGATCGCCGCTCGAGTCCTCGACCTCGATCGCGACATCACGCGGAACGTCGACCACCAGGTCGAGCGTCACGGAGCGACTATCGCTGCCAAACCAGCCGCGCTGCTCCTGCGGTTCGGGCAGCACCGTGGTGACGACGAGCACCTCGCCCTCGCGGCGCACCTCGATCGTCGCGGCTGCCACGAGTGCTTCGTCGCCGCCGCAGACCTGGCCGTGCGCCATCATCTGCGTGGCTCCGTCTTCGCCCGAAACCTTCAGTGCGCCGGCACCGGCTTCGATGCGGATCTTCTCGACGCCGGCGGTAGGGGCCGCCGCGGAGCGTTCGTCCGAGTGACGGCACTGGTCACCCGCCTGCGCAACTGCGGTGGCGCAGAGTCCGGCGCCCAGCGCCAGCAACGATAGGTATCGCATGTCGTCCTCCCAGGGGTTCCGCTCAGTTGGATGCAACGCGCGCGCGTGGGGTTTGGATCGGTCCTCAGCCGGTGAGGGCCAGCAGGGCAGCCACGACGAGCGCCAGTAACCCGGTCTGCGCCACCATCAGCGCGAGGGGTCGCCAGCCGACCTCTTGCAGCGTCGCGAGACTCGTGCGCAGACCGAGCGCCGCGATTGCCAGCACGAGGCACAGCTGGGAGCTCTCGACGGCCCCGCGGACGAGCGGCGCTGGCAGCACGTGCAGGCTGTTCAGCGTCACGATGATCACGAAAGCGGTCAGGAACCACGGCGGTGCGAGCTGAGCGAGGCGAGTCCTGCCCGCATCGTGAGTCCGCCGGGCGACGAGCGCTGCCAGCGTCAGCACGAGCGGCGCGAGCAGCAACACGCGCAGCAGCTTCGTGAATGTCGCGACGTCACCGTGTCGGTCCGACATCGAGTAACCGGCGCCGACGACCTGGGCGACGTCGTGGATCGTCGCACCCAGGAATACACCGCCCTCAACCGCGGAGAACCGGGCGAGCGTCGCAAGCGGCGGGTAGAGCAGCATCGCGATCGTGCTGAGCGCGGTCACCGCGATGCAGACGACAACGGTCTGGCGGCCGAGATCCGGCCGCTGCGGCAGCACGGCGGCCACGGTCAGCGCGGCCGACACGCCGCAGATCGAGACCGCCGTACCTGACAAAGCCGCGAAAGAATCGCCGAGGCCGAGCCGGCGCGCGAGCGCACGGGAGGCAAGCATCGTCGTCGCGACCCCGGCGATCACGATCACGACCGGGCGCAAGCCGAGCGTTGCGATCTGCTCGAACGTGATACGCGCACCGAGCAGCGCCACACCGAGCCGCAGCACGAAGCGGGTGCAGAACCCGAGACCGGAGGCGAGGCGTGGATCCTCGCTCAGGAAGTGAAAGGCCATCCCGAGCAGCAGCGCGAGCAGCAGAATCGGTCCACCGTACGTCTGGACGATGAACTCCGCCGCGAGGGACACGAGGACTGCGACAAGTACGCCGGGGGCCAACTGCCGCATCGCAGTGGCGCCGTGCTCCACGAACTGCATCTGAAGGATCCCCGCCTGGCGACCGTCGAGCCGCTGCCGGCGCGGATTATATGAGGCTCTCGGGCCACGCGGACCCGATCGATGCCTGTGCTAGCATGCCGCGTCGCGCGCTTGCGCGTCTGGACTCACCGTGTCCGCCGAAGAAGTCGCCACGTACTGGTCAGGCTGTCGTGCAAAGCTCGGGCTCAGCGAAGAGGCCGGCTGGCGCACGCGCCGGCTGGGCAACACGCCGGAGGTCTGCGCGCTGCTGGTCGAACTGATCAGGACCGGCCGCAAGACCGGCACCTTCTCGCTGGCCGCCGAGTTCGATGCGACTGGACAACCGCCGCCCCGAGCCGGTGAGTACCTGCTGATCACGGATTTCGAGGGTGTGCCCGGTTGCTGCGTGCGGCTCGACGTCGTGCAAACGCTGCCTTTTGATCGGATCGGCGCCGACTGGGTGCAGGTCGAAGGGCCCGCGCTGCGCGACCTCGAGGCCTGGCGCAAGGTCCACGAGGAGTACTGGACTCGTCTGCTCGCGGGGTGGGGTCGCAAGTTTGATGGCAGTGCGGCGGTGATCTGTCAACGGTTCGGACCGCCTTGCATTCCGTAACAGCCGCGCAGAGCCCGCGATGATCGCCGACACAGGCATCATCACCGGCACGATCGTCGTGTACATGGGCATCTGCCTCGTGCTCGGTTTCATCGCCTGGCGGCGCACGACGAATCTGGCGGACTTCATTCTCGGCGGCCGTTCGCTCGGAGCCTGGGTCACGGCGTTCAGCGCGCAGGCGTCCGACATGAGCGGCTGGCTGCTGATGGGTCTGCCGGGACTCGCGTACGCTTCCGGCTTCGATTCGGTCTGGCTGCTCGCCGGACTCGTCGTCGGAACCTGGCTCAACTGGCGCTTCATCGCGGCGCGACTGCGCGCGCGTACCGAGGAACTCAGCAATTCGCTGACCCTGCCCGACTACTTCGAGCACCGCTTCGAGGATCGGCGCCATCTGCTGCGCACGCTGTCGGCGATCTTCATCCTCGTGTTCTTCACGTTCTATACGAGCTCCGGATTCGTCGCTGCCGGCAAGTTGTTCGAGTCGCTGTTCGGCCTGCCGTACGTCTGGGCGATGTTCTGGGGCAGCATCGTGATGCTCGCCTACACGTTCTTCGGCGGCTTCCTCGCCGTGAGCTGGTCCGACGTGCTGCAGGGCACGCTGATGTTCGTCGCTCTGGTGCTCGTCGCGCTGATGGGGACGGGGCTCGTCGGCGGGTTTGGCGCGACGTACGCCCGACTCGAGGCGCTCGATCCCTCGTTGCTCGATCCGTTCAGCGGCGATGGCGGTCAGGCGCTCGGCGTGATCGGGATCGTTTCGCTGCTCGGCTGGGGGCTCGGATACGCGGGCCAGCCGCACATCCTCGCGCGCTTCATGGCGATCCATTCGCCGCACGCAATGACCGCTGCGCGTCGCGTCGCGATGGTATGGGTCGTCACCGTGCTCGCCGCCGCGGTCATCGTCGGTCTGGTGGGATTGCTGGTGCTGCCGGAGCCGCTCGTCGGCGCCGACTCCGAGAAAGTGTTCATTTACATGTCGACGCAGTTGTTCCATCCGGTGGTGGGCGGCCTGTGCCTCGCCGGCATCCTGGCAGCCGTGATGAGCACGGCAGCGGCGCAGTTGCTCGTCGCATCGTCAGCGTTCGCGCAGGACCTGTACAAGGGCATCCTGCGTCCCGGCGCGCAAGGCCGCCAGCTCCTCTGGGTCGGGCGCGTAGCCGTGCTCGCGATTTCGGCGCTCGCGTTCCTGCTCGGGCTCGACCCCGACAGCAAGGTGCTCGATCTCGTCGCGTGGGCATGGGCGGGCTTCGGGGCAGCCTTCGGACCGGCGATCATTCTGTCGTTGTACTGGTCAAGGATGACGCTGGCGGGCGCCCTTGCCGGCATGTTGGTCGGCGGGCTCACCGTCATCGCGTGGCCCTGGATCGCGGGACCGCTCGGGGGACTGTACGAGCTCGTGCCCGGCTTCGTGTTGGCGCTGCTCGCGATCTGGATCGTCTCGCTCGCGACCGCGAAGAGGGCTGCGACCGGGCAGGCCGCCACGGCGTCGGCGCAGCTCGAAGCCTGATTTCAGTCCGTCGCGGCCGGCTCGAGCCGCAGGTCGAACCGGACCTCCACGTCGTTGCCGACCCATTGCGTGTCCTGCCACTCGCCCTGGCCGACGCCGAAGGCGAGACGCTGGAATCGTGCATGCCCGCGCAGTCGGGCGCGCGTGCCGTCGTGTTCGAAAGTGAAATGCACGGGTACTGCTCGCGTCTGACCGCGCAGCATGAGCTCGCCGTGCGCGACGTAGCCCTCGGCCGTGGCCGCGAAGCGTTCTGCGACATAGCGTGCTTGCGGAAAGCGTTCGACGGCAAACAGATCCGGACCGCGAATGATGTCGTCGCGCTCGGCGTCCGCGGTATCCACCGAACGGGTTGCGATCGTAACGTCGAATCGGCTCCCGTTGAGCTCGTCCGGATCGAAACGGATCGCGGCCGTGTAGTCGGCGAAGGCTCCGGTGAACTTTGCGCCGGCTTGCGTCGCGATGAATTCGAGGCGACTCAGCTCGGCCGCCGCCTGCCAGAACGCCGCGTCCGCGTGGGCGACCAGGTGTGCGCTGAGTGCGCTCGCGAGCAGCAGTGTCCGTTGCAGATTCATCGCCGTGGCAGGGGGAGCATGCGACGCAGCACGTCGTCGTGGTCGATGAAATGGTGCTTGAGCGCTGCGGCA
>Ga0268386_10001032_pt1 | contig 18785 bp, 24 predicted proteins | sample RVTome_15_FD_200260 | JGI IMG/M metagenome (GOLD analysis project Ga0268386, IMG submission 200260) | Soil microbial communities from uranium-contaminated site in the Upper Colorado River Basin, Wyoming, United States - RVT150D86... ...
CGCCGGGTCGGTGTACCCGCGTCCGAACCGCACGAGCTCGCCCGGCCCGACCCGCTCGATCCTGACGCGGGTCGACGCCAGGGCCGGGGCCGACGTGCCGTCCACCAGCGCGGGACCGACCACGTCAAGGGGGTTCGCGCCACGGCCCCGCGCGTAGCGGCCGTAGTCATGGTGCCCGTGCCCGAGCGGCATCCCGACCACGCCCGGCCGCACGCCGGCGTCGATGAGCGCATGCGTCTCGACCGCTCCGGAGACCGATTCGAGCCTGACACGGTCGCCGTCGCGCACGCCGAGGCGCTCCGCGTCCGCGGGGGAGAGCTCGGCCCACGAGTTCCACATCACGGTCGACATGGGGTCGGGCATCTCCTGGAGCCAGGGCCGGTTGGCGCCCCTGCCGTGACCGGTCCGGAGCGACGGGAACGGGAGGAGCACGAAGGGGAAGGCGTCCGGGTCACCGTCGAAGGCGCTGGCGGGGGCCGCCGGGGCCGGACCCGAGGGCCCGGGCGGCACGGTCTCGGGCGCCCCGCCCTCGTAGATTCCGCCACGCGCGACGGCGTCGAAATAGTACGACGAAGCCGCCACCTCGCTCCCGCCCGGTAGCCGCGCGGCCTCCGCCTCGATGCGCTCCCGTGCCAAAGCGGCGAAGCTCGACCAGGGAAAGCGCCCCGCCACCGGTTCGCCGAGCGCCGTGGCCAGCGCCAGCAGCACGTCGGCCGGATGGTGCGCGTCGCCCAGCGGCTCGACGACCGGCTGCGCGACGCCCAGCGCCCGAACGCCCACGGAAGCGCCGGGCTCCACCAGGTTGAACCGCTCCAGCTCCGTCGTGAGCGGCAGGATGAGATCGGCGTGCAGCGCCGTATCGTCGGCGAAGCTAGCGAGGGCGACGATGGACTCCACGTCGGCCAGCGCCTCCTCGACGCCCCAGCTCGACGGCACCTCGTGCAGCATGTCCGCGTCGACGACGAACAGCAACTCGACGGGCGGCCCCGCCTCTCCTCGTAGCCGGGCCGCGAGGTCGGGCAGTCGCGTCTCGGCGACCGAAGAAGGGGCGACGCCCTCGGTCACGTCGAACGTCACCGGAGCGTAGACGCCACCCGGTCGGCCCACGCTCCCGAGCAGCACGTCGAGCCCCAGCGCCGCGGCGACGTTGAAGAGTCCGTTGCGGTGCTGCGCCGCCGACCCGCCTCCTATGACGACCGGGCGCTCGGCCGCCGCCAGCTCCTCGGCGATCCGTACGATCCGTTCGGCCGGGACGTCGCACGCGTCCGCCGCGGCCTCCACGCTCGGCGCGGCGTCCGGGAAGAGCCGTCGGTAGCTCGCCGCCTGGGCCCCGCCGGTCGAGCCCCCGGCGAGGAGCGCCCCCGCCAAGGCGCGAGCGAACGTGCCCTCCGTGCCCGGACGGACGGGTAGCCATTCGTCCGCGTTGGCGGCGGTGAGCGACATGCGCGCCTCGACCTGCACGAGGCGACCCCTCCGGCCCCGACGACCGCGGCGCATTTCCGCCACCGCGCGGGTGTAGTGCACCGGACTCCGCCAACGGTCGAGGATGGCCGACCCGATCGAGAGCACGTAGTCCGATCGGGTCACGTCGAAGTACGGAACGTCGGCCACGCCGAGGGCGATCGCCGCCGCGCGCCGCTCGACGTCGAGCTCGGGTGCCTCGATGAACGCGGGCGGCGGCGCGCCGAGCGCGTCGGCGAACCGGCGCAGAAGCGCGCCGACGAAGCCCGACCGATCCGAGCCCACGAGGGCGATGCCCGCGGGGGACGCACGCTCGATCAGCTCGGCCGCCTCCCCCAGCGCGCCCTCCCAGCCGAGGGCTTCCCGTCCGCCCTCTCCCCGCGCGCCGGTTCGCCGCTGCGGGACGATGATGCGGTCGGGGTTGTACAGCTCCTGCAGCGAGGAGTGGCCGAGCGCGCAAACGCCGCCAAGGTTGACCGGGTGGTCGGGGTTGCCCTCGATCTTCTTGGCGTCGCCGTCGACGACGCGGACGCGGATCCCACACCCCGCCGCGCATTGCGTGCAGACGGACGGAAGCCAGAGGCTCTCGCCCTGACGCGCCCCGGGGCGCGTGGCGATCTGGATGAGGAATTGCTCCCTCTCGCCCCCGCACGCCTCGAGGAGCGACACCCCGGCTCCGACCGCCGAGGCCTTCAGGAAATCTCGTCTGCGCACTCCCTACTCCCAATCCGGCGGCAGCATCGCCGCGGGCAGCGGATGGTTCAGTGGTGACAGGTGAGACAGTCTATGCTGGCCCCGTTGTCGCGATGGCACCCGACGCACCAACCCATGTCGGCCGTCTCGATCACCTCCTGCGCCAGGGTCATCTGCGCGACGTCCCCGTGGCAGGTGGCACAGTCGACGCCCGCGCGGACGTGCGGATTGTGCTTGAAGTGCACCATCGAGCGCTCCGGCATCACGTTCACCTTGCGCCACCGGATCGTGTCGCCCGCCTCCAGCGCGCCCATGAACTTCAGTACCTCGGGGTGATCGGGGATGTCACGACGACGGTGGCAGACCGCGCACGCCGAGATCGGTGGCAGCCCCGCCTGGGCCTGGCTCTCGACCCCCTGATGGCAGCGCGTGCACTCGATCTCGTTTTCCGCGTGCGCTCGGTGGTTGAACGCGATGGGCTGAGGCGGCGGCGGTGATACCTCGGAGCACGCCGCGACGACGACCAAGCCGAGCGCTCGGCCCGCGCCGCGGAGGAAGCCGCGAATCGGGTCCGTCGTCTCCCAGGCGAAGTCCACCCTCGCTACCTCCAGAGCTCGGGAAATCTGCGATGAACGCGGGGGCCTGGCGCGACGGAAGGTCAGCTACAACATGCGAGGGTAGGCGGCCCGGGCCCGGTCCCGCGGACGGCCCCACGGTACGGGCAACTCGATGGGGATTCAAGTCCGTTCGTCGAGCGGGGGCCCTCGCGTGTCAACGTGCCCCCGATGCGCCGCGAGCGACGCTCAACAGGTCCTCGGCTCGGAGGGGGCCCACGAGCGCGTGCTCGGCGCGTGTCGTGGCCCACGTGACCACCGTCGCGCCCGCATCGCCGGTCGGCTGTCGTGCCGTGCGGACGGCCGGAGCCATCGGACTCCCAGTACCGCGGAGAGAAGACACGTCAGTTGTTCTGGGCGCCGGCCGCGATCCAATTTCGGATGTTCGCGATGTCGATGTCGTCCGTGGGCGCGCCCCCGAGCGGCATACGCGCGCCGACGCTCTGCCGACCTTCGAGCTTGATCACCACGTAGCTGTTGTCGGGATCTCCGGGCTCCACCCGGAGAAAACCCGGCTCGCTGGTCGAGGCCACACCCACCCAAGCGGCGTGGTTCGCGGATGCCGAGCTCGAAAGCGTCATGCCGCCCGCTCCGTCTCCGTGGCACTGCCCGGCCGTGCAGCCGCGGCGGAGGATGATCTCCTGGATGTCCGTCGAGAACGACGGGTTCGTGAGCACGACTCGTTCCTCCGGGCCCATCGGGGCCTCGTCGCCGCCGCACGCTGCCACGAAACCGGTGGCTAGGATGGCAATAAGCCGACGTTTCAGGATCATAGGAAGCTCCCGGTCGAGAGGCGTAGGGCTCTCCAGATCAAACCAGCCGACCGGCGCGATGGTTCCGAGGCACCCTGCCGACGACGTCCGGGCCGACTCCGTGGCCGGCTCGCCATTACCCCTTGACCCCGTACTGTGGTACAGGGGTTACGGTTCTTCACCATGGAGAGAGCGATCACGGGCGAGATACTGATCGGAGCACTGGCCGAGGCCGCGGGTGTCGGAGTCGAGACCATCCGCTTCTACGAACGGGAGGGGCTCCTCCCCGAGCCACTCCGAAGCAGCTCCGGCTACCGGTTGTACGACGCGGACGCTGTGCGCCGCGTGCGCTTCATTCGAAGGGCCAAGGCGCTCGGCTTCACCCTTTCGGAGACGAGAGAGCTGCTGGAGCTCCGTGTGACGGACCCGTTGAGCTGCGAAGACATCGCGGCCAGGGCTCGGCGGAAGATCGCCGTCATCGAGGACCGAATCGGGGAGCTCAAGCGCATCAGCGGAGTCCTGCATGAGTTGGTGCAGGCCTGTGCCGACCGAGACGTGACGGGAGAGTGCCCGATCCTGGATGCCCTGGACGACGAGTACGAACCGAGAGCATAGGGAGAGGAAGACATGAAGGAGCGCAGGATCGAGCTGGTCTACTTCGACGGGTGTCCCAACGCCGACAGGGCGCGAGCGAACCTCGAGGCCGCTCTGGGCGCCGGGTCCTGGCGGGAATGGAATCTCTCGTCCGGTGACACGCCGGAGCGATTTCGCCGCCACGGATCGCCCACGGTCCTGGTCGACGGCCGCGACGTGACCGGCGAGGGTGAGGCAAACGCGGCGATGGCGTGCCGCGCCGACGGAGTTCCGTCGGTGGAGCTCATCCGGGAAGCGCTGGTGATCTCCGGCCGGCCTGGAGCGTCGAGGTGACGACAGGCTCGATTCCACGGGGGAAGTGCAGCCCCCCACGCGTCATCCCCTCGTCGATCTCAACTCCCCGTGTGCCCTCTCGGTCATCGGCGGTTCGCCTCCCTGACGGTGCCGCTGAAGCCGGTCAAGCGCTCGAGCTCGGCGAGGATGGCCTCGAGGGACGTGAGGGTCGGGTCGAACGTCACGAATCCCTCGGCCCGCTCGTAGGAGAACGTCGCCTCACGAACACCTTCCACGCGTTCCACGGCCGCCCGGGCCGCTGTTGAGCAACCGTCTCACGTCATGCCGGTGACGTCGAGCGCCACCGTACGGAAGGTGCCTTGCACGTCGGTCATGCCGGCGGGCGTCTCACGGTGCTCCATCGCTCCGTGGTCCATGCCCGTTTCGTCATGACCCGAGATCTGCAGAAGGATTCCGCCGCCGATCACCACGGCGACCGCCGACCACTGTTTCCAACCCATGTGGATGTCTCCCGGTTAGAGTTAGAAAATGAGCGTCTGCCAGCTCGGGAACGTCGCGAACACGACGGCGACGCCTGTCGCGACCCATAGAACCACTTTCATGCGGCGCCTGACCGCCGGGTCCGTGCACGGCTCGCCCGGCACACACGCCGCCTTTTCCTCGCGATCGAGCATCCAGAAGCCCGCCACGAGAAAGAGCGCCGTGGCCCCGAGGAAATACGGCCGGTAAGGCTCGAATGCCGAGAGTCCCGCCCCGGACACGCCCAGGCTCACCGCTACGACGGGTCCGCCACAGCAGACCGCTGAACCGACCGCGGCGAAGACGCCGCCCACACCCGGCAACGCCACCTTCATCGATTCCTTCACGTCACTCCCCTCCATCAGCGTCAGCCGACCCACCTGTCGGAGCCCGTCGAGTCGCAGGCTACGCCCTGGACCATGGTACGGAGTCAAGGGGTGACCCGAGTCGCACGGAAACAGGCCCAACCGGCCACGCACCGAAGCTAGACCCTGTAGGTCGGTACGGAGTCAGGCGTGATGAGGCGTTGCCTACGGTACCTTTCCGTCGCTGTCTCTTGAATCAACTACCCCAGCGAGGAGGCTCTTTGTCCGGCTCGTCACTCGCAGATGGGTACGACCTGGTCGTGGTCGGTGCCGGCACCGGCGCCAACGGGGTCGCCCGCGCCTGCGCGCACGAAGGTCTGAAGGTCGCGACCGTCGACTCCCTCCCGTACGGGGGCACCTGCGCGCTCCGGGGGTGCGACCCCAAGAAGATGCTGGTGGGCGTGACCGAGTCCCTCGATTGGGCCATCCGCGTAAGCGACAAGGGTCTCCGAGCGGGACCTATGGGCATCGATTGGCCTGAGCTCATCGCCTTCAAGCGAACGTTCACGGACCCGATGCCGGCGCGACTGGAGAAGGGGTTCCAAGAGGCGGGGATCGAGACACTGCACGGCCAAGCCACGTTCGTCGGGCCACGCGAGTTGCGGGTCGGCGACCGCGCTCTATCCGCCCGGCACATCCACATCGCCACTGGAGCACGCCCGGCGACGCTCGGCATTCCGGGTGAGGAGCTGGTCATGTCGAGCACCGGCTTTCTCGAACTCCCGGAGCTGCCGCGCCGCGTCGCGTTCATCGGAGGTGGCTTCATCTCGTTCGAGTTCGCGCACGTCGCCCGACGCGCCGGGGCCGCGGAGGTGACGATCCTCCACAGAGGAACCCGCCCCTTGGTCCGCTTCGACCCCGACCTCGTCGATCTCCAGGTGGCGCGGACGCGCGAGCTCGGCATCGACGTACGCCTCGAGTCGTGCGTCCTGGGGGTGGACCAACAGAGCGACGGCCTGCGGGTGACGTACGAACATCACGCGGGGAGCGGTGAGCTGGAGTGCGACCTGGTCGTCCACGGTGCGGGGCGGGTCCCCAACCTCGAGATGCTCGACCTCGACGCCGGGGGGGTGGAGGCTGGACCAAGGGGCATCAGCGTTCTCCCGTCGATGCGCAGCGCGTCCAATCCGGCTGTCTTCGCGGCGGGCGACTGCGCCGACACGCAAGCACCGAACCTGACTCCAGTGGCGTCCTATGAAGGCCGCATCGCGACGAAGAACATCCTCGCCGGCGCGGATGTCCGACAAGCCGAGTACCCTCCCATTCCCAGCGCGGTCTTCACGATTCCGCCGATCGCGGCCGTGGGGCTGCTCGAGGAAGAGGCCCGGGCCCAGGGGCTGGATGTCGACGCGCGCTTCAGGCAGACCGGGACTTGGTACTCATCGCTTCGTGTGGCCGAGCCTCATTCCGCGTTCAAGGTGCTCGTGGAGCACGAGACCGGCCGCATCGTTGGAGCCCACGTGATGGGGCCGGGCGCCGAGGAGCAGATCAACCTCTTCGCGATGGCCATGGGCGCGGGCCTCACCGCGGATCAGGTGAAGGGCGTGATGTTCGCCTACCCGAGTTACGCATCCGATATCGCGTCGATGGTCTAGAGTCCGCGCGCTCGTCGGATGAGCGGAGGCCGCTCTCGGCGGGCGTCCCTTCCGATCGGCGTCAAGCAAGCCGATGCAGAGACACCGTCGACGTCACAACGTGAAGATCCACGCAGGCAACAGATCCACACTGGACACCACCCCCCGCTGGCCTCTTCGCAAAGCCCTTGGCGATCGGACCCCGGAACGTATCGCATCTGACGCGCTATACGAGCGGCCATCGGCGCGCGGGAGAGCCTCGCTCCATACCTTTGCCCGTGTTCGTGGACGCGTTCGTCGCAGTGGATCCCCCCAGGAGCGTTTCGCCAGGACGATGAGACCACTCGAGCGAGGTCCATGAGCGACCGACGGCCCGGCGCCGGTCGCCGGCTCCAGGCGAGCCTGGTGGCCTTCCTGTGCGCCGTGGCCTTTGCGCAGGCCTGGTCGAGCCTGCGACACAAGTCCATGACGTTCGACGAAGCGACCTATATCCCCTCGGGATACTCGTACGTCGTGACGGGCGATTACCGGCTGAACCCCGAGCACCCCCCGCTCATGAAGCTCCTGTCGGGGATCGGGCTCCTGCGTGTGCGGCCCGCCCTGGATACGACCCACCCGACCTGGGACTCCGCCGACCAGTGGGGCTTCAGCCGACACTTCTTCGACGACGCCGACATCGAGATCGAGAGGGTCGTCAGCGCGGCCCGGCTCCCGACGGTGTTGGTTCTGATGCTCCTCGTGATCGGAGCGTACGCGCTGGCCCGAGAGCTCTACGGTCCTACCGCAGGCGTTCTCGCCGCCTGGCTGTGCGCGTTCTCCCCGAACCTCCTCGCGCACGGGCGGCTCGCGACGAACGACCTCGGGCACGCGGCCTTCGCGCTTCTGACGGTCTACACGACGCTCCGGTTCCTGCGGAGACCGTCCCCGGGCGGCCTGGCGCTGGCGGGCATCACGCTGGGGCTGGCGCTCCTGACCAAGTACACGGCGGTGCTCCTCCTCGGTCTGGTGCCGATCTGGGCCGTGGCGCTGGCCTGGTCGAGGCCCGCCACGCCGCTGCCGGCCAGCCGGTGGCTCGACCGCGCGCCCGACGGACCGCCGCGGCGCCTCCTCTTCGCGGCCGCCTCGGTGACCGCGACGTTCGCGATCGCGGCGCTCGTCGTCAGCCTCGGCTACCGCACGCCGGGTCGCGTCGACTCCTACCTGGCGGGCCTGGGCGTGCTCTACACCAACGTCAACCTCGGCATCCCCGCGTACTTCAACGGGAGGTTTCATCCCGACGGCTTGCCCTACTACTTCATCGCGGCTTTTCTGCTCAAGACGCCCTCGGCCTTCCTGGTGCTCCTGGCCGTACGCATGGCGGACCAGGCGGCGCGGCGCGACATCGACCGCGACACCGTCCTGTTCCTCGCGGCTCCCGCCCTTCTATGGCTCGTCGTCATCTCGGCGACGGCCCTGCCGTTCGGGGTTCGATACATCCTGCCGATCTACCCTCTGGCGTTCGTGTACGGCGCCGGCATCGTCGCGTCGCCTTCGTTCCGGCGGCGGGGTATGGGGCTCGCGGTCGCGGCGCTCGGCCTCGCGTTCGCGATCGGCTCCCTGCGCGCCCATCCCCATTACCTCCCCTACTTCAACGTCTTCGCGGGAGGCCCCGAGCGGGGCATTGAATGGCTCGACGACTCGAACGTCGATTGGGGCCAGGACCTCCCGCTCCTCGCCGAGTACCTGGACGAGCGCGGCATCGAGGACGCGGTCGTCGCTCCCATGGCGTGGTACGATCCCGCGCTCTACGGCGTTCGCGGGCGGGTGGTTGGCCCCGCCGAGATCCTGACCCTGCTCACCGATCCCGACGCGCCGCCCGGCGTCTACGCCGTGAGCGCCCACCTCCTGACCCGGGGTCGCTACGATCCTTCGGCGGCGATCGATCCCCTCCGCGACCTACGGCCGGTCGCGATCCTGGGCCACTCGATCTACGTGTACGAGCGATGAGCTCACTCGTCCCACCACACCGTCGTTCTCGGATCCGGGCATCGTTCTCTCCTGCGCCTCAGCCGGCGCGCGTCCCCTTTCCGCTGGCCGAGAACTGTCCGTCGGCCGCGTCGATGTGGTAGGCCAGGCCCTCGCCCTCACGCTCGAGCGTCAGCCTCACCGGGAAATACTGGCCCTCGAAGTTCACGTCGTAGTCGAGCACGAGCCGCTCGCCGTCACGGGTGATGTCGGTAACCTCCTGCATTCCCAGGTCGGCGGTGCCGAACGTCGCCGCGACCTTGCCGCCCTGGTCCTCGATGACGAGCGCCATGTCGAACGCGCCCATGTCGGTCATGAGCGGAAGCTCCCAGTTGCCCATGAAGCCGTCGGCATCGCCCGCGTCGAGCTGGGACTGGGCCGCGACCTCGACCGGCCCGAAGGAGGCCGCGAGAAGGGCACCGACAAGGGCGATGCCCCCACGAGCCCGAGGATGGGCACTCGGTTGAACCGCACTCATATGATCCTCCTTTCGGATCGTGACGGCCGGGATTCCGACTGGGATTACGATCGGGACGGTTCGGGACCCTGATCGACGCAAAAAAGAGAGGGCCGGCGACGGCCGGCGTCAATGTGACGCCGCTCGGGCTGCGCCTCGGGGCCGCGAGCCGGGGCCACGGGGTAGACCCGCCCTACACGCGCCCACGAGGATCACCACGTCCGGTTCCGGAAAGTGCCGGACAGACCGCGGCACGCCCACTTGTGAAAATTGGTGCGAGTAGAATGCCCCTTGTGAGGCATCGCGAAGGTTCGCAGAACCATGCCGGGATTCGTCGCCGCCCAATTGCTCCTCCAACTCGCCGTCCCGCTCGCGCTGATCGGGCGGCTGGCCTTCGGGCGGGAGCGCGACACGCTCGGATGGGCCCTCGACGCCGGTCTCGCCACTTCCTACGTCGTCGCGATCACGCTGAGCGGACCCTGGCTCGCGCTCCCGTGGAGCCTCTCTCTCGTCTACCTCGTGCTGCTGGCCGGCGCGGGCGCCCTGGGACGGCGTCGGGTGACCGAGGGTCCGAAGGAGCCGGCGGGCCGCAGAGCGGTCGTCGGCCACGCCCTGCGCATCGGTCTCTTCACGGTGCTCACCGGCCTCGGCGTCGTCGCCCTGGCCGGGCGACGTCCATTCGAGGAGCGCGCGATCGACCTCGCGTTCCCGCTCGGGAACGGCACCTGGCTGGTGGCGAGCGGCGGAAGCACCGCGCTCGTGAATCCCCACCTGAAGACCCGGACGGGGGATCGGTATGGGGCCTATCGCGGACAAACCTACGCGGTCGACCTGGTGAAGCAGGGCGGATGGGGCTCGCGCGTGTCCTCGCTCCTCCCCGACGGCCCGGCGGGCTACGCGGCCTTCGGCGAGCCGATCCATGCGCCGTGCTCCGGCACGGTGGAGCAGGCCGTGGACGGTCGTGCCGACATCGCGACGACACCGGTCGAGCGCGGTGAGCTCGCGGGCAACCATGTGATCCTGGAGTGCGGGGGCGATTGGATCGTGCTCGCGCACCTGATGCGTGGGAGCGTGCGCGTTCCTCCGGGAAGCCGCGTGAGGGTCGGCGACGTGATCGGCCTCGTGGGGAACAGCGGCCGCTCCGACGAGCCTCACCTGCACATCCACGCCCAGACAGCGGGAACGGCGGAGGCGCCGCTGAGCGGCGCCCCGATTCCCATCACGTTCGATGGACGGCACCTCGTGCGATCCGACCGCGTGCACGAGCGTCGTGACAGTGCAACCAAGCGGTCGTCTGCGAGCGGATTCACTCGCAATTCCTTCTATCCGAAGGATGGATGAGATGACTAGAATCACCTTCGCCGGCATCGCGCTGGCGATCACTTCGCTGGCCGCGCCGGTCTCGGCGCAGCAACCCTGGTCCTTCGAGCTGCGCGTCAACGGAGACGTGCCCACCCAGGACATCGGTGCCGACGAGCTCGGCACGGGATTGGGATTCGAGGGAACGCTGGGCTATCGCTTCCTCCCACACCTCGGCGCCTATGCAGGGTGGGACTGGATTCACTTCAACCCCGAAGCCTCGTTCGCGGGGGCGGACATGGACTTCGAGGAGACCGGCTACGTCTTCGGTCTCCGCTTCGAGCACCCGTTCCGCGGAGAGACGGGCGGCCCGGCGTGGTGGGTGCGCGCCGGAGGCACGGTCGACCACATCGAGATCGAGGACCAGGAGGGCGACATCATCGCCGACTCCGGGCACGGGCTCGGATGGGAGGCCGGTGCCGGCGTCGCGATCGAGGCCGGCCGGTGGAGCTTCACGCCGGGCGCGCGCTATCGGTCCCTCTCCCGTGACATCGACATGGGAAGCGTGACGACGCCGGTCGACCTGCGCTACGTCGCGTTCGAGCTCGGGTTCGCTCGACGCTTCTGACCGGATAGCGCCGGGGGGCGTGCCACGAGGGGCCACCGTCGCGATCATGGATCCGGCGGCTGGCCCCGCCGCGCGTCGCCGAACGGTCTACGACGTCTCCACACCACCCGCACCCCCATGACCAGAGACCCACACTTCGTGGCCCTCGAGCGCATGTACCTCACCGCGCCGATCAACGACCTCTATCGACCGGCGATCGAGGTTTCCGAGGCGAGCGCTGCGATCGAGATCCCGGTCTCGGAGGATTTCTTCCACGCGGCCGGCGCGGTGCACGGCTCGGTGTACTTCAAGATGCTCGACGACGCCGCTTTCTTCGCGGCCAACTCGCTTGAGCGAGAGGTCTTCGTGCTGACGACGTCGTTCACGACCTACCTCACGCGCCCCATCTCGTCCGGCTCGATGCGCTCCGTCGGTCGCGTGGTCAACCGGAACCGCTCCCAATTCATCGCGGAGGCGGTCGCGTACGACTCGGCGGACCGTGAGATCGCGCGCGGAAGCGGGATCTTCGTGCGCAGCACGATCGCGCTCGCGGACGCCAGGGGCTACGCTGCCCCGGTGGGGTAGGCGCCAACGAAGCTCCTCGGGCGGGTGTCCTTATACGATTCGCCGAGGGCAACCATCCGGCTCGTGGAGACCCTTCCGAAGTCGTACATTGCGGGGCCCTCCAACAGCAGACCCGCCATGATCGACGACATCGACCGCCGCATCCTCGAGCTCCTCCAGAGCGACGCCCGCATTGCGAACGCGGCCATCGCGCGTCACGTCAGGCTCGCCCCGTCCGCGGTGTTCCAGCGTATCCGCAAGCTCGAGTCGAGCGGCGTCATCCGGGGATACCATGCCCACCTCGATCCGGCCGCGGTCGGCCAGGCCCTGATGGCCTTCGTCACCGTGAAGACGGGAGAGGGCGCCCGCGCCAAAGAGACCTCCGAGATGCTGGCCGGCATCTCCGAGGTTCTCGAGGTGCATCGAGTCGTCGGCGAGGATTGCTTCTTCCTCAAGGTGCGCGTTCGGGACGCCCAGGCCCTCGGTGCCCTCCTCGACGAGAAGATCCAACGCCTGACGCCGGTCGCCTCGACCCGCACGACCATCGTGCTCAGCACCGCCAAGGAGGAGCTGCCCGGGCTCGCCGAGGCCGTCGTGGCCAATGACGAATCATCGCCGCTGCGGGAGAGCCGAGCGTCATAACGACGCTGATCGTACCGTTGCTCCGTCGAATCGTCGGCTGTAGGATAAGCTGACGTATTAGCGGTTGAACCTTCAAGATCACGGCCTCTCAGCAGGCCGTGCCGATTGGAGGGGCACCGATCTTGCGGCCACCCCCTTCGAGAGGGTGGAACCGAACAACTCGACAGGAGCCGTGGATTATGGAAGTCCTTCGTTCGCTGAGATATCTGGGCGCGCTCTCCGCACTAGCGCTCATGATCGCGTGCGGAAGCGAGACCGGGCCCGACCCCGATCCGGGCGACCCCACGATGGCGGCCGTGAGCGGTAGCGGGCAGAGCGCGACCGTGGGCGAAGAGGTCGCGAACGACCTGGTCGTTCGGATCACCCAGGACGGCGCCGGCGTTTCCGGCACGACGGTCTCCTGGGCCGTCACGGGCGGCGGAGGCAGCGTCGACCCGATGAGCTCGACGACCGACAACAGCGGCAACGCCTCCACCACCTGGACGCTGGGCGCCAGCGCCGGCGCCAACTCCGTCGAGGCCTCGTCGACCGGCGTCGACGGGTCGCCCGTGGCGTTCACGGCCACCGGCGTGGAGGACACGCCCCCACCCAATCAGGCGAACGTCTCGGTGGGGGACAACACGTTTACCCCTTCGTCGAGCACCATCGCGGAGGGCGGGCAGGTCACCTGGACGTGGGCCGGCGCGGTCGATCACAATGTGACCTTCGCGTCCGCACCGAACTCGGGCGACCAGACAACCGGGACATTCTCGCGCACGTTCTCGACCGCGGGGTCCTTCCCGTACCAGTGCACGATCCACGGTGCGTCGATGTCCGGGACGGTCGTGGTTCAGTAGTCGCCGCTGGTCGTCGTGGCCCGGTCGCGTCCCTCCAGGCGCTGACCGAGGCGATCGCGCGTCGGGAGCCCGGGCTGTGATGGCGCTCCCGGCGCTCCCGGCGCTCCCGGCGCGCCCGTCCGGCGCAGCGCCGCTCCTGAGTTGCGGTCCGAAACCGCGGGACCGCGCCGCCGGACGAAGGGGCCGAACGCGGCCATCGAGCGACTCAGTCGACCGCTTGGAGCCACTCCAGCGCCTCCCATCGCGTCGGAAAGAAGCGGAATCGACCGCCCTGATTCGACTCGCGTACGAACGCCTGGAAGGGTTCGGAAGGCACCGTCGGATCGGGGACTACGGCGGCGAGGCGCATGGCGTACCAGGAGGTCAGGGACCGCTCCGTCTTGGGGTGGCCGGGCCCGCGGGCCGAGTCGCCCACAAGGCCCAGGCGATGAACACCGCCTGAAGGGGCAGCCTGGCGTACAACCCGGCGGCTGGAAGGTCGGGGTACCGCTCCGGATGGAGGGCCATGTGGACGTTCGCGGGGAAGATGGCCAGAAGCAGGAGAACGAGTCCCCATCCCGCCCGGGACCGGACCGCCGGTATCAGGACGGCCACACCGCCGGCGATCTCGAAGAAGCCGCTCAGGTAGACGAGCTCGAGGTGCGCCGGGAGATACGGCGGCATGATCGCGACGTAGAAGGCGGGATTCAAGAAGTGATTCGCGCCCGCGACCACGAAGAACAACGCGAGGCCGAGGAGCGCGAGTCTCCTGCCGATATGCCGCGGAAGGTCGAGCATGAGTGGTCCGGATGGAGGGATCTCGCGTAGCGAGGTCGATGCCGACGTGCGTCCGTCACGCCCGCGATCGCGTGGCTCACCCTGCTAAGGCAGCCCCTTCAGGACACGACGCACCGCGTAGAGGCCGATGCCCGTGCCGACCATGCTGACCAGGAAGGCCGTGAACGTCGACACGCTCGCGCCGGCCCACCAGCCGAGCCAACCCCCGGCCGACATCCCGACGAGATCCAGGATCCGTTTCACGCGAGCTCCTTGCCCCGAGCGTTGACCGACTAGCTCCAACCCCGGCCTACAATGCCATGCTCACCCTCACCTCGACCAGCACGGAGTCCACGGTCACCACCGACGCCGAACCGTTCAGGCCCACCTCGGGATCCCAATACGTCGCCGTGCTCTCGTCCCCGTCGACCGACGTCTCAGGCGGCGCGTCCCAATCGATCGACAGCCCTCTCGCCGCTGCATAGGCGCGTAAGGACTGGAGGACGGCGGACTCGTCGGCGAATCCGTCGGGCGCTCTCAGGGAAACGATGCTTACCTCCGGCGGCATCGTCTGGACGGTCAGCGCGACCCCGTCCGCGAAGCCGAGTGTCACCGCACCGAACTTCGCGCCGTCGAACTCGTCCGTCACCGCGCCGTCGCACGATCTCGGCGCGCCGTACGCCTCCACGGCCCAGAGCGCGAGGCCGTTGTATGACAACACCCTGTCACGTAGCTCACCGATCCAGGGATCCACGCCCGGGCCGTCGCAAGGCTCCGCCGGGCCGCCGGGCAGCCCCGCTCCGGCGGGGATCTCCGCGACCTCCCCTGCCTCGCCCTCCGACGTCACTCGCAGGAGCTCTGTCCGCTGAAGCGGCGGATGGCACTCCCCGCCTCTCGGGCACACCGGGCTCGCGAGATGGGCCAACGAGTCCGCTTCGATGGCTCGCAACGCGTCGTAACCGTCGCCGAAGCGGACCACTTGCTCGATGGTCACCCGTCGCTCCTCCGGAGCATAAGTGCAGCCCGCCAGGAGCGAGAGAACGAGAACGAGGCCGACGGCCGACGGGCACCGAGCGCGGCGCGCGACACGGGGACTCCTCAACGCGGCCGACGCCCCCAGCGCCCGAGGGTACGCACGAGCCACACCTGGACGACGGTGTAGAGGACCGCGGGCATCGCCGTGAGCGGCGAGCCGATCCTGAGATGCGAGGCGATCGCCCCCAGCGTGATCGCGGACAGGGCCGCGGCCGCACGGGACGAGTATCGCTCCACCAGGAGGCCCACCACGCAGGACGCCTGGACCACGGTCGTCGAGTAGATGAACCACGGCGGATATCCGAAGCGCTGGGAGAAGACCGCGTACCGATACTCCAACAGGGCGACGACCGGAGCGCCCACCGCGTAGGAGATGGCGAGGAACACGGCCACTACGCGGGCCCCGCGGCTCGCCGGCGGCAACACGGCGTGGGGTTCGACGATACCCTGACTCGTTTCCATCGACATCCTCCCCGAATCGTGCTCACAGTGTCAGGAGCCCATGGGGGGGACGCTCTACAAGGTAGTCCCCGCGGAACGGTATCGCGACGCCTCGGATCGGAACGGTCGTCCCCTCGCCGAATCGGGTAGTGGGTCCACACCCTCTTGGCCCGGAGCGCGCTCGCTTGACATGTGACCATACGGTCACGTATCGTCGCCCGTATGGACAACGTTTTCAAGGCGCTGGCCGACCCGACGCGACGGAGTCTCCTCGACGAGCTGTTCAGGAACGACGGGCAGTCGCTGAGCGAGCTCGAGGGCCGCATCGCGATGACGCGCTTCGGCGTGATGAAGCACCTGCGCGTGCTCGAGGAGGCCGGTCTGATCGTGACCAGGCGGCGGGGCCGCGAGAAGCTGCACTTCCTGAACGTCGTCCCGATCCGGCTCGTCCACGACCGGTGGGTGAGCAAGTACGCCCAGCGGTGGGCTGCGGCGCTGAGCAACCTCAAGAGCGAATTGGAGGACAGGACAATGGAGAAAGTCTTCGAGATCTACATCAAGACGACGCCCGAGCGACTCTGGGAGGCGATCACCAATCCGGAGCTGAGGGCGGTCTACAACTTCGGCGCGTCGATCACCTCGGATTGGACGTCCGGCTCGCGTTACGAGATGAGCGCGGGCAACGGTACGATCCCGCTGGGCGAGGGCGAGATCCTGGAGGTCGACGCGCCCCGCCGACTCGTGCAAAGCATGGTCGCGCTCTGGGGCGAGGACGTGAAGAGCGAGGGCACGTCGCGCGTCACGTGGGAGATCGAGCCGGTCGCCGACTCGTGTCGACTCACCGTGACCCACGACCAACTGCGCGAGGGCGCGAACGATCAGCTCTACGGCGGCTGGCCCATGATCCTGTCCGGGTTGAAGACCCTGCTCGAGACCGGAGAGCGGCTCACGACGCCGGGATCGCTTCTCTATGTGGATTCCGGTGAGGCCGGTGGGCCGTTCACGACCAGGGGGGGCCCCCGCTGAACAGGCCTCGCCTATCGGAGCGCGGCCGCCTCGAACACCTCGATCATCCCGGCCTCCGGCGCGGGGCTGCGCACGTCGAAGGCGGCGATCTCCGGGTATCCGCTGCGCGCGATCCGCTCGGCGGCCGCCGCCAGGTCGTAGGAGGTGCGCCGCAACTCCACTTCGGGCCCGAGCAGCGCCCAATACGCTCCCGGGTCCCCGAACGGCATCCCGACGCTGCCCGCGTTGATGACCCGCACACCGCCGACGCTACGGTCGAACTGCATGTGCGTATGCCCGCAGACGACGAGATCGGCGTCCGCCACGCCGAAGACGGGCAGCAACCGATCCTCCGGCGTGATCCGCGTGAACAGCTCGTTGTCGTCGCGCGGGGTGGCGTGGCAGAACAGGACGTCGCCGAGCCCCGCGATCTCGACCTCGACGGTCGCTGGCCACGAAGCGAGCTCCGCCATCTGTTCGGGCCGGAGCTCCTCCGCGACCCAACGCATGACCTCGTGGAACCGGGCCGGAACGCGGGTCAACTCCTCGCCGGCCTCGAGCGCGAGGATGTCGGTCTCGCCGTTGCCGTGAATGAAACGCGTCGGCACGGCGAGCTCCATGAGCGCCTCGATGGACTCACGCGGCAACGGACCCGGCACGACATCCCCTCCGACCACGACCAGGTCGACGCCCTCGTCGCGGATCTCGTCGAGGACGGCCAGGAGCGCCGGGAGGTTGCCGTGGATGTCGTAGAGGGCCGCGACACGCATCAGATCCACAGGTCCTGATCGGCCGTGCGCGGCCCGCCCTCGCTGCGCGTGTTCGGCACGCCGCGCGGCTCGATCAGCATCAACCTGACCTCGCGCTCGGCGTACGGTTTGTGCTGGACGCCTCTCGGCACCACGAAGAGCTCACCCTCGCGGACTCGGGCGGCACCGTCCGGGAGGTCGATGCGCAACTCGCCCTCGAGCACCAAGAAGGCCTCGTCGGTGTCCGGGTGATCGTGCCAGACGAAGTCGCCCTCGACCCGCACGATCTTGAACTGGTAGTCGTTCAACTCCGCGACGACCCGAGGCTGCCAGCGGTCGGTCAGAAGTTCGAACTTCTCGCGGAGGTTGATCGCGCGGCGCCGAGGGTCGTCGGTCATGCGGCGCCGCCCTCAGCGCCCCGACGCCGAATTACCAGCGCGTGCATCACGGTCGCCGAACCGGCGTGCTCCACGCACTCGTACAGGTCCGCGAGGCCGGCCGATGCATCCTCGAAAAGCCGCTCACCACTTCCGAGCAGGATGGAAACGATCGCCACGTGCAACTCGTCGACCAATCCGGCCCGCAGGAACCCTCCGATCGTCGCCGCCCCTCCGCCGAGCCGAACGTCGAGACCTCCGGCCGCTTCCCGGGCCCGCTGGAGCGCGGCCTCGATTCCGTCGGTTACGAAGTGGAACGTCGTTCCGCCCTCCATCGCCAACGGCTCGCGCGCGTAGTGCGTGAGCACGAACACCGGGTGATGGAACGGCGGATCCTCGCCCCACCAGCCCCTCCACTCGTCGTCGCCCCACGGACCGCGGATCGGGCCGAACATGTTTCGACCCATGATCGTGGCTCCGATGCCGACGTCGCCGCGGGACGCCCACTCGTCGTCGACTCCTTCGTCGCCCCCCTCCATCCCGTGGACCTTGCGGAACGTCCGGGTGGCGAACGCCCAGTCGTGGAGCCGTTCGCCCCCCACGCCCAGCGGGTGATCGAGACTCTGGGACGGACCGGCCATGTAGCCGTCCAGGGAGACGGTCAGGCTATGCGCGCGAAGCTTCTGCATTCGATCGAGGCGGTTGGGGTTGCGGGTTGGGGGTTGGGGGTCGGCGCTCACGGCGGAAGCGCTCGTCACCTGTCCCGCGCCCGGGGGGTCATGGTGATGCCGGATTCAACGGGGTGAAGTCGCCGCGCCTCCACGACGGTCGGGATCGCGCGGCGGATTCGATTCTGTGGCGAGTCCACCCCACGGACAAGGCCGGGCGGAGGCGCGACACCGGGCGGAGGCGCGCGCTCGGGGACACAGGTCACGTACCGAACCGGACTCGTGGAGGATCGACTCCGGTGTTAAACTAGTATTCTATTTACCACTTTAACCACGCTGCAGCCTCGATGAAACTCACCCGCTTCTCCGACATCGGTCTTCGCGCCCTGATGTACCTCGGCGCTCAGCCTGGGCGCGTCGCCCCGACAGGCGAGATGTCGGAGCGACTGCGGGTGTCCCGTGAGCATCTGATGAAGAGC
>Ga0268386_10001033_pt1 | contig 18778 bp, 13 predicted proteins | sample RVTome_15_FD_200260 | JGI IMG/M metagenome (GOLD analysis project Ga0268386, IMG submission 200260) | Soil microbial communities from uranium-contaminated site in the Upper Colorado River Basin, Wyoming, United States - RVT150D86... ...
GTTGCCTTCGGTGCCAACTTCGCGCGCTACGCGGGTTACTTCCGAGGCAAAGGAGTTGAGCTGATCCACCATCGTGTTGACAGTGTTCTTCAGCTCCAGGATTTCGCCTTTGACATCGACGGTGATCTTCTTCGAGAGATTGCCGCTGGCGACTGCGGTGGTGACCTCGGCGATATTACGCACCTGGCCCGTCAGGTTCGCCGCCATGACGTTGACCGAGTCCGTGAGATCCTTCCAGGTGCCGGCGACGCCCTCGACGCGCGCTTGGCCACCGAGCTTGCCCTCGGTGCCAACCTCGCGCGCTACGCGGGTCACTTCCGAGGCGAAGGAGTTGAGCTGATCGACCATCGTGTTGATCGTGTTCTTCAGCTCCAGAATCTCGCCCTTGACGTCAACGGTGATCTTCTTCGAGAGATTGCCGCTCGCGACCGCGGTGGTCACTTCGGCAATGTTGCGCACCTGGCCGGTCAGGTTCGCCGCCATGTGATTGACCGAATCCGTCAGGTCTTTCCAGGTGCCAGCGACCCCCTTCACGTTGGCCTGACCGCCGAGCTTGCCTTCGGTGCCGACTTCGCGCGCCACGCGTGTGACCTCGGAGGCGAACGATGCCAGCTGATCAACCATCGTGTTGACGACGGTGCTGATGCGCAGGTACTCGCCGCGCATCGGCCGCCCGTCGACTTCCAGATTCATCGCTTGCGACAGGTTGCCTTTCGCGACTGCGCCGATGACGCGCGCGACCTCGGAAACGGGATACGCCATGTCCCCGACCAGCGTATTCACCGAGTTGACGCACTGCGCCCAGCGACCCACCGCGCCATGGAGCTGCGCGCGCTCGGAAATTCGCCCTTCACGACCTACCATGGCGCTGAGCTTCTCGAACTCGCGCGCCATGGAATCATTCAGCTCGACGACTTCGTTGAACGCGTCAGCAAGCTCGCCGTCGACACCGACGAGATCGACGGGCAGCCGTACCGAGAAATCGCCGCGCTTCAGCGAGCGCAGCGCCTTCAGCACTTCGCGGCGATCGAGGCCTGATGCGGAATCCGTCATCGGTTGCGCCATCCGCATGTCCCCTCTTGGCCAGGTCCAGTGGCGTCGTGACGCCGGCGTAGTCAGTCAGGCACGGTCGGAATCAACGATGTTCACGCCGCTGCCGAGATTGGAGATCGCCGCCGCCAATATCAGCTCGACATCGCCTTCCGTATAGGGCTTCGAAAGCCAGCCGAGCGCCGCGACTTCCCCGAGGCGATCTTCCAGATCAGCACGTGAGGCCCCAGTCATCATGATGGCCGGCACACCGAATCGCTGGCGCAACGCGACAGCGGCATCGATGCCGTCTCCGCCATCGCCGGCGAGTCCGACGTCCACCATTGCCAGGTCGCACGGCGTTCCTGCCGCCAGAGCGAGGGCGGCAGGCAGGGACGGCGCGATTCCGGCAACCGCATGACCCAGATCCTGCACCACATCCTGCAGGTACAGGCTTACCAGCGCTTCGTCCTCCACGATGAGGATACGGAGCGACCGAGGGGTTGAAGCGGACACTTCGTTAGCGTTGACGTTCGTTGAGGCCATGATTCGGAGCGCATCGACCCATCGCAATGAATCTCCCCATTCGGGCGTGCGTCCTTTCGGCGCGATACGTCGAATGCGCGAACCGTGGTCAGAGTTCCGTCGGCGGGGAAGTGCGTGAGCGTCCCGCATACCAGCGGGCGTGCCAGTCGTTAGCACCAAACGCCTATAAGAGACTGAAAAATGGGCAAAAACTATTTCCTGAGGTCGGCGTCCCAACCAGCTGCTCGACTCTGACAATTCAAGACTCGGGGCCCGTCAGCTGACTGCATCCAACAGCAGCAAGAAATATATCTTCGCTGGCGCGGCAGCTCGATGCCGGCATCGCTCGCGAAGGGCTGGTCAGTCGAGTTCTCGGAGGAGGTCATCGAGGAGGGATTCTTTGTCGAAGAGCTGAAAGTACTGATTCCGCTAAATCAAGCTGACCGCGATTGGCGCGTAGCAGGCACGGATGTCTTCCAGATCCTGCGTTCTGCGGGGATCGTTGACCAATCCTTCTGGGAAGCCAGGGCAAGGCCGCCGATCATGCAGACGGCGCACCGATTCGGCTCAATACTGCAGCGACTTCCGCGATCTGCTTTCCGAGGCGGGATGTGGCTGCCCGCAAGCTCCTGAGCGCAAAGAATCGTTTGTGGGAACCTCAGGATCTGTCCCCGAGGGTTCATGGACCCGTCGCCAGGGCGTAGCTCGGTATGGCATCCCCGATGCCTTTGAGTGCAGCAGGCGGCCGCGGCTGGAAGCGAGGCGACCCGGGCGAGACCCCCAGCAGCTCGACCGTGCGCTGTGCAACCACGATCTCGTCGGCCGCCGCGACCTCACACAGGCGCGACGCCACGTTCACAGCCGGTCCGACGGCGGCGTATTCGAGCCGTCCCGCGCCGCCTACCACGCCGACCGTGACCCGCCCACTCGCAACGCCGATGCCGATGCCTAGCGTGTCCTGCCCGGCTCTCTGTCCGATCACGGCACGTACGCGAGCGCGGATGCCGGCAGCGAGCTCGAGCGCGTGCTTGGCGTGATCGGGTACTGGCAACGGTGCGCCGACGAGAATGAGAATGCCGTCGCCTGCATAGTCCTTGATCGTCCCGCCGGTCGCGGCGGCGACGTCACCCACGGTGTCATAGTAGGCGCGCAGGAGTCCGATGACTTCTTCCGAAGTTCGTCGCCCGGCGAAGGCGGTGAAACCGCGCAGATCGCAGCACACGATCGAAAGCTCGAGCGAGGTGTCGCGCATTACGCTGCGGAGGCCGCGCTCGCGTACGAGCGCCGCGACCTGGGGCGAGAGAAACCGCGACATGAACAGTCCACGTTCACCCTGCAACACGTGGTAGTGCACCGACCCGACCAGAATCGCGATGAGGCCGAGCGCCGTGACCAGGGGAGCGATCTCACGCGGCAGCACCAGTCCCGATGCGGTCACCGGAATGGCGACACAGAGCGCGATCAGGCGCACGCGTTCGGCACGGTCAGGCCGGCGGTTCAGCACCAGCAGGATCGAAACACCTGCCAGCAGCACCGCGAGCTCGAGCGGTACCGAGAACATGAGAAAGTCGGGCGTGAACGTATGGCCGATCTCGGCGAGGCCGCCCAGGAAGACGCTGGCCCGCGTCTGTGGAAACAGGATGGACAAGACTCCATAGAGCACTGCGAGTCCCTGCGCGATGCGCAGCGCCAGGTCGCCGAAGCGGGTGCGCAGGCCGTGCGTGGGGATCGTACGCCGCACGCGCAGAATCCACTCGAACACGGCGCAGAAGGCGACGACCTCCGAGATGGCGAGCCAACCTGACCAGGACGGTGCCCCGCCTGCCGCGAACGGACGCAGATAAACCTCGCCCAGAATGGCGGGGCAGATCGCTGCGAGGGAGAGGGAGAGCGCACGGCTCGTGGGTGAGCGAGGGTCGGCGCTGAAGAAGGCGAGTGCCATCCCGAGCGACACGAGCGCAGTGACGTAGGGCGCGACCATGTCGTTCAAGCGAGCCTCCTGACAGGGAGAAGCCTGCAGCAGTAGCCGAGGTTGCACATGTTACCGCCGCCGAATCTACAACTCTTGCCTGGAGAGTGATCGGATTGACGCTTGCAACGGAGAACAGAATCGGGGCACGAGTCAGCGATCTGCGAGTTGACCTGGAACGCGCGCAGCGAACGTCTGCGGCACGGCAGGATATGAGGGGATCCGGTCGGTAGCTAAAACTCAGCCGTGCAGATACAACTGCTCGGCCTCGCGCAGCCCCGCGAACCCACGATTGCGTGCCTTCGCGTGTAGTCGCAAGTAATCGACTTCGCCTGAGGCGCGGCCGGAGAGGCTGCTGCTGAGTCGCATCGCCTCATGCCAAGCGGTGGCGTCGATATTCAATCGCTGCATGACCTGTGGCAGTCGGGCATCGACCGCGCCGCGTTTGTCTGTCCGAATGCGAGCAAGGGCAGGCCGACCTCCGCTTTTGGATCAGGAAGTCGTCGAACGCTGGACTCGGCGAGTCAGAGGTGGTTCCGCTGCTTTTCTCTTCTTACCCGCCGCCGTCAGGTTTTCCCAATGCAGAGCATCCGTCCCGACGAAGTCCTTCTCGACGCGCAGCGTCCATCTTCCGAAGAGGCCAGCGACTCCCCACGGGCGGGAGTCGCTGCCACAACGTCAAGCCGCCGCGGCCAGCACCGTGCCCTTCGGCAGGATGACCGCGTCGATGACATGCATGACCCCGTTGGACGCTTCGATGTCGGCCTGCACGACTTTGGCACCGTTCACGGTGACTTTGCCGTCGTCCACGGCAACGACGAGAGGACTGCCCTCAACCGTCTTGAGGTTACTCGCCTTCATGTCTTTGCCGGCGATGGTGCCGGAAACCACGTGATATTCCAGGATTCCTTTCAACTTCCTCGAGTCTTTGAGGAGCGCATTGAGCGAGCCCGCCGGGAGATGCTTGAACGCCTCGTCCGTCGGGGCAAAAACGGTGTAGGGACCCTTGCCGCGCAGCGTCTCGGTGAGCGATGCTGCTTTCAAGGCATTGAGCAGGGTCGTGAACTTGCCGGCATCCGCTGCCGTGTCGATAATGGTCTTCATTGCGTGTTTCCTTCCGTGCGTCTTGGTGTGTGTCTCTATTGGCACGCGGAGTGTGCGCGCATTTGACGCAGCGTGCCGACTTCTCCCGAAATATAAATAAACATGGCACGAGGGGTTGAAATCTGCGCGCAGCGGAGCCGCGCAGCGCATCACGGCGCAGCATCGAATCGCTGCACTACGACGCCATATATATGTCCGAGCTCCGTTCCTCTTCGTCGCGATCACTTGACCCGAGAGGCGTCCATACACCTGTGCCGGAAACCAAGTCAGAGAACGACAGCGTCTGCCCCATGCATTGGCGAAAGAATCTCCGCCGCCGGATCGCTATCGCCGAATGCACAAATACAAACCGGTACCGTCTGGCTCTTCTCTGGAAACAGTAGTGGTCCGACGATCCACGGTGTCCTTCGTGGCGGGACGCGGAGGGCAACCGGCAGAACGCCGGCCATGAGTTTTCTACGCTTAACTCGGCGATGCGCCAATCCGGGAACGTCGCTGCCACGATGCGGCTCGCGTGACGTGCAGACGAGCTTCGTCGATACGTCGCCGCCGCCCACGGTCGTCGGGTACGTCTCGCTGCGGTACTGAAGACGAAAACCCCGGCGCACGCGCCGCTCTCTCAAGGCTGGTATGAGAATTCGAGTCCCTCTTGGAGCGCCAATCTTTGCTGGAGTTTTCTCATCCACAACCCGGTGATCCGACACAGCAGGCGTGGAACGCGCATCGAGAGTACACTCCTAGACGTGCCTGCTGCTCGCGAGTGGGTCGTTGCAGGTTCGAGCCCACACGCGCGGTGGGCGTCCATCAATCGGAATGACCACAAGGCCGAGACCCGGCCGGAGACGAACATGAGCAAAGGCATGGACCGGAAACGCGAGCAGAAGAAAAAACCTGCGAAGTCTCTTCAGGAAAAGCGTGCCAGCAAGAAGGAGAAGAGCGCGAAGCGGACGTTCCTGGGTACAACCTGACTCAGGACGGACCGAGCGCTATCGCCTCGCCGCGCTGACACCGTCGTACGGTATTACGCGAAACTCCAAGCTCCTTCGCGAGGTTCGATAATGCACAAATGCAAACGACTTGCGGCCGCAGATTAGGACGCGACGCGGCAAGAAAGCCTCCGGAAAGTAAGACCCGCCGGGTCAGGTGAGCCTGCACCAAGTCAGAGGCGCGATCGCGCGGATTCTGGCCTGACGGCAGTCCTTCTTGACGCGTCCGCGTCTTTCCCTGACGGAGTCCCACCTGACGCAGAGCGTCTGTCCGCGGAGCCCGGCCCTGCGTAACCGTGCATCGACCGTTCCGGCGTGCAGACGACTGCGACGGCTCTCGCTGCGATGCCACTGCGCCGAAGAGATCCCTGTACCTCTTGAGGCGGCTGGCTAATGGATGGCTAATGGGCGGCTGGCTGACGGGCGACTGGCTGACGTGCGGTACCGTCTGGCACCGTCGAACCGAGCCGCACCGTCATGGACAGACGTAGCGCTTCCCATTAACGCGCGATAGAGGGTGAACTCGTCGTCGAACTCCTGACCGGTCTCAACAGGAGATGCGATTGCATTGCTATCCCGCGCCATTGCGGGTCGACCGTCTTGCTACGGGCCAACCGACGAAAACATCGGTGGAATTGCGCAGAAGACGTCGCTGCCGTGCGACGCTCGCCGCGCGTTTCACGTGGAATTCAAACAGTCAGTACTGACTTTATTCCCGCGGGAACGGCAGACCTCGGTTCTGTTGAATGAGATGCGTCGCGCGGCCAGAACATGGCTGTCCCGTCGTCCGCGACACTGCGCTCAGCCGGACCGTCGGAGCCTCGATTGCGATTCGCCTTTTCGCAACCGCGGAGCCGGGTTTGCAGACGACTTCGAGGTCGGCCCCAAGGTAAAGGCATCTCCTCGATCCGCGGTGCCAGGACGCGACGATCAGCGCATCCGGCGCGATCCCGAAGCGGGAATGAGCTATCGCGGAGCGGGCGGCCTCTGTGTGGCCGCGCGAGCCGCGCCCGCGCGATAGATCGCTAGCAGCCGGCGCGCCTTGGAGCGCGCCCGCAACAACTCGTTGACGGACACGTCGGGATCAGTCGCTAGGATTGCGGCGATCGTGTCGTCGGGAAAGGGGGACACGAGATCGGCTTCGTTGACGGCCTGATCCTTGCTTGCTTCGTTTCGTCCCGGCGCCTGTTCCATGATTTCGATGCTCCATTCGATGCGACGAGTCGGGCCGCGGCTAGGGAGGCGCGCGGGAGTATACGCCTCGGCGAGGGGAAATACACGCTGGCCGCGGCAGTAGTTGACATAACACCGGCACACCGTCTCACGAGGCCACGCTCGTCTGCGCCCTCTGGATTCGTGAGACTAGCGCTGAGTTGGCTGACGCGTGGCCGCGGTAGCTACCGCTTCCGACTTTCCTTTTTCCTTGTTTCCCAGTTGCCTCACGCCCTGGCCTCTTTCAGCCCGCTGGTAACGATGCCGGCGGCTGTCCGCGTGCGTTAGGCTTGGGTCGTGCCAGCCAATCTCTCACCCGAATACAAGAAAGCCGAGCAGGCCTTCCGCAGCGCACGCGATCTGCGCGAGCGACTCGGCTGCCTGAAGGAGATGCTGCGTACGATTCCCAGGCACAAGGGAACGGAGCACCTGCAGGCCGACCTCAAGTCACGCATCCGGCAGCTCACCCAGGAGCTCGAAGCGCCGCGCAAGGGTCCTGTACGCGGCAACTCCGTCAATACAGTGCGCCATGAGGGCGCCGCCCAGGTGTGTCTGATCGGGCCGCCCAACGCGGGCAAGTCGAGCCTGCACGCGCGGCTCACCGGCTCGAAGAGCGAGATCAGTCCGGGCGGATTTACGACCCAGCATCCGGTGCCGGGCATGCTCGCCTTCGAGGACATCGCGTTCCAACTCGTCGATCTGCCACCCGTTTCGGCCGGACACGTTCCACCGTGGATGCCGGGACTGCTGCAGGCGACTGACGCTGTGTGGCTGGTCGTCGACCTTGCGGACGCGGCCTGCGCGGAGCAGGTCCTGGAGGTTCTTGACGAACTGGCCCGGCGCAAGATTTCCCTCAGCGACCGCTGGCCGGGTCTCGAGCCCGAACCAGTGGCCGCGGCGGAGACCGGTGCCCCACCGAGCGAGCCAGACAGCGAGGTCATGCCGGACCCCTTTCGGGTCGAGCTGCCGACGCTCCTCGTCGCCAACAAGAGCGACCTCGATTCCGATCCGCGGGAGGTGGCCGTCCTCGAGGAGCTCACCGGAGTGCGATTTCCAGCGATTGCAACGTCCGCGCAGGCGGGCGCTGGCCTCGTCGAACTCGCGCCGTTTCTCTTCAAGGCGCTCGAGATCGTGCGCGTCTATACCAAAGCGATCGGCAAGCCTTTCGAGAAGAGTCGCCCGTTCACGCTGCGACGGGGCGCCACCGTGCTCGATGTCGCGCGCCTCGTGCACAAGGATCTGGCAGATTCGCTCAGGTTCGCGCGCCTGTGGGGGAGCAGTGCCTTCGAGGGTCAGCAGGTGGGGCCAGAGCACCCCATTGCCGATGGTGATGTCGTGGAGCTGCACGCGGGGTGAGAGCAGTTGGGTGCCGCCGGCTGGCGCCGGATTTGTCCGAATCTGTCCCCACTGACTCACTTCTGATCCGGCCCGGAGTCCGTGAGAACGGCAAAGGCGCCGCTGCCGGGGATACGCAGTTGGACGCACCTCTTAACATCCAGTCCGTCGACCCGCGGAAATGCCCGTCTCTCGAACGGAATCTGCATCGCGGTCAAGGTGCTGATCACGCGCCCAAGGCTCGGCACGTCGAAGCCCTGGGCCAGATAGCCGATGTTCGGTGAATGCGCCGCTGCCACTCTTTCTGCGACTTCGAAGTTGCGAGGCTCATTCAGCGCAACCTTGCCCAAATGGTGGTCCCCGGCCAGAAATACCACGCGGTTGATCGCATCCGGCGGTAGGACCAGAAAGCGATTCGACTCTGGTCGCACGAAGATCTCGTCGATTACGACGCGCATCCCGAGGACGACCCGGTAGAAGCTCGTTGCGGCTTCGGCGTCGACGACGCACATGCCGGTCGTTGCCACCGGAGTGAAACCCGTGCGCGTCTTGCCGTGACGCGCTGCTGCCGATCGCGTACGGGCCGTCTCCGTGCCCTCCTCTCCCAGCGGCGAAACGAGATTGATCGCGATACCGTCCGGCCCTTCGAACACAACCTCGGTTGCTGCTCCCGCCGTGGCGCCCACGACGTACGTTTCCGGCTCGGACCAGAACTCGAACCCCAGGCGTTGGAGATCCCGCATCGAGGCCCATATGTCGTCCACGTAGAAATTGACGTTCCAGCAACCTCGCGTGAGGCGGTCCCCGGGCTCACGAATGCGCGTGCCGCGGTCCGCGAACTCGACCAGCAGCATGCGTCCAACAGGGGTGCCCGCCTCCCCCACCAGTGCCGTACGGACGGGGCGCGCGGACACCGTATCCGTCGCCAACTCGCAAGTGGTCGACGTGATCGGCCCGGACTCGAGGCCGATCACCTCCGTATAGAATTGCAGCGAGGTTTCCAGTGACTCGACACTCGCGAGCACGAACGAGAGCGCCGGCGCTGCGCTGCTGTCATTGCACATACGAACGATCTCCGGACGTCGACGACGGCACCTTGGTCCTCTGCCATATTCTCGCCTCTTTGATGACCAGGAATCTGCGTGCTCAGCGAGATCAGGATCGTGACATGTGCGTCCTTTATCGAACGGCATCGAAGCTGAGAGTTAGAAATCGGTGGGTGGCGTGTCAGTTCCCGGCATCCGCGGGTGCAGATCCTATCCAGAAGGTTCAACATACCCGGGCGCCGGCGGAATGCGCGTCACTACCGCGGCTTTGCGACGATCAGCGAAGCGGCACGCAGCCCATTCCTGCCGGCGACTGCGACCGAGTCACTTCGAAGGAGCAGGATCATGGCCGAAAACGTCTATAAGGTTGTGCAACTCGTCGGAACGAGCACGGAATCGTGGGAGAAGGCAGCCGCGGCTGCGGTCAGTCGAGCCTCGAAGACCTTGCGTGATCTGCGCGTCGCCGAGATCGCCGAGCTCGACATGACGGTAGAGAACGGCAAAGTGCAGGCGTACCGCGCGAAGGTCAACGTCTCGTTCAAGTACGAATCCGATTGAACCGGGCCGGCGCCTACGGTGGTGACCACATCGCTGCTTTCCAACGGTGCAGTGATCCGCCGCCGCGGAGGAGCGTTTCAAGCCGGTGAAGGATCGGATTTCAAACGAATGCCTTCACCCATTTTTCGTGCGGCTGGGCTTCCGAAGCCTGACATTTCGAGGCCACCTCTCGTTCGCTTGCGCTACGGCCTGGTTACTGGCGCGATCGCGCCGTTCGGATTCTGGCCTGACGGCAGTCCTTCTTGACGCGTCCGCGTCTTTTCCTGACGGAGTCTCACTTGACGCAGAGCGTCTGTCCGCGGAGCCCGGCCCTGCGTAACCGTGCATCGACAGTTCTGGCGCGCAGACGACTTCGACGGCTCTCTCGCCGATGCCACCCCGCATTGAAGAGATGCCTGTACCTCTTGACAGGCGGCTGGCTGATGGGCGCCACCGTCAAGCGCGGCACGGTTGTCAGATATCGTTTCTCTCGCCCCCGGTGATTGCGGGATCGACATCCAGCTAAACTCCCGACGCTGGAGACGTGACAATGACAGGAAGCTCCGCCCGGTCCGAAGGCGAGACGGCTTGGGAGCGATTGCGCCGCCGCAAAGCTGTGCAGTGGGGCATCGCCTACGCCGCAGCTGCCTGGGTCTTCCTGCAAGTCCTCGAGTACGTCGCTGAGTCGTTCGACTGGCCAGCGTCCATTCGCCGCTTTGCGCTCATCGCCTTGCTGCTTGGTCTCCCGATCGTCATCGTGATGGCCTGGTATCACGGTGACCGGGGTGTGCAGCGGGTCAGCCGAACCGAGTTAGGAATCCTCACGCTGCTGTTTCTGAGCGCCGGTACCTTCCTGTGGCTCTACTACGATGCGGACGAGGACTCTCTGCCGGTCAACGTGTCGGGTGAGGCAGGGACGATTGCGCCTCCCATGGCCAGTCCGCGTGTGCCGCGACTCGCGGTAATGCCGCTCGACAATCTGAGCCCCGACCCTGCCGATGCGTACTTCGCCGACGGTCTGCACGACGAGATCCTGGGCGCACTGGCCACCTCGCCCGACCTGCAAGTGATTTCCAGAACGACGATGCGCGCGTATCGCGATGTCCGCAAGACCGTGCGACAGATCGCAGCGGAGATCGGCGCGAGCCATGTGCTCGAGGGCTCCGTGCGTCGCAGCGGGACGCGTGTACGTCTGCTGGTGCAACTGATCGATGCCACTGACGACCGGCCGATGTGGTCCGAGTCGTTCGATCGCAACATCGAGGACGCCCTGAGTCTGCAGCAGGAGATTGCCGCCGAAGTCGCGACGACTCTCAACCTCCGCACGAGCTCGAGCGCCGCGTCCTATCCCACGACGTCGAATCCGGAGGCGTACGACCTCTACCTCAAGGCCCGGATTCTCGACGAGCGCAACGATTTCAGTCATGCGTCGATGGAGGAAGTCGAAGAGCTCTGCAGCCGCGCAATCGGCATCGACCCAAACTACTCGGCCGCCTACACCCTGCGTGCGATCTCACGGCTCCGACGGCTCTGGTTCTTTGCGGATTTGAGCGAGGACGAGTGGCGCAGCATTCCGACCGACATCGACTCGGCCAATCGTCTGAGCCCGGACGGTGCTCATGTTCTGCGGGCGCGGGCGATGCGCCATTACTATGCAGACATGGACTATCGCGACGCACTCGGGGCGGCGCGTGAAGGCCAGAGGACATACCCGTACGACGCCGACCTGCGCGAAATCGAGGGACTCGTGCTGCGACGGCTCGGCGACTTCGATGCGGCGGTCGCGGCCTTTCGGAATCTGATCGGCAGCGAGCCGACGAACGCTCCTTATGCCTATCTTCTCGCTGAAACACTGCGCATGTCATTGCAGTACACGGAAGCGAGCGCGGCTGCGCATGCTTACCTCGAACGCGCGTCGCCCGACGCACTCGTGACCTGGGAGGAACTGCTGTCGCAGGCGTTCCGAGACAGTGACGCGAGCGCGCTGATGCTGTACCCGGACGAGCACGCTGGGAAGACTGATGCAGACTCCCTGTGGTCGTTACGCACGCAGGCTCTGCGCCTTTACGGAGATGAGCCGGCACTCGCAGAGCATCTCGTCAACTCAACCGCGGAGTGGATTCCGGACAACGGCGGATTCGTCACTCCGGTCGCGCTCCACACGGGCTTCGGACGATTGCTGCTCGGTGAATCAGGCGCCCCCGCAGAGGCTCGCGAGATTCTCGAGCACGCAGCGAACGTCAGCCGATTTCCGGCCCGTGAGTACAATTTCGCGTTTCTCGAGGCGGGGGCGGCTCTGCTCGCCGGTGACCTGCAGAGAGCGAGGGAACGCGCGCTTCGGGCCGAGCGGTTGATGCCCGCGTCGCGTGATTGGATTCTGGCGGGACAGGTCAGTATCGATTGCGCAGTAATCCTGGCATGGGCCGGTGCGCGACAGGAGGCCGTCGACCTGCTGCGTCGCTCGCTCGATACGCCCAACGGCGTCACGCCACTGCAGCTTCGAAATGATCCCTTGCTAACCAAGCCCTTGAGCGGATACGAGGGATACGACGCGCTCAAGGCGAACCTGCCGGAGCGATGGGGCACGTAGTTGCGTTTAACCGCTCACGCGATCACGGAATCGCGGAACCGGGTTTGCGACGGCGCCTTTGGGGACAGATCAGATCTGTCCCCGAAGGTTCGGAGCGTTACCGCTCGAGCCCTGAGCCCTCACTCAAACTCGACGCGCACTCGCGCGCCCCACTCCCGCGGCCGCGCGTAGATCGCCGTGGTCGCCGGCACGCCGAGCGGCGTGCCGTTCTCGGCGAAGACCCGGTAGTGCTCGTCGCTCAGGTTGTTACCGAACACTTCGATCTGCCAGTTGTGGCCTCGCGGTGCGAACCCGATGCGCGCATTGAGGACGCCGTATCCATCCTGGCCTTCGTCCGGAAAGTTCGGCAGGAAGAATTCGATGTCGCTCCTCCAGCTGTAGTCGAGATGCAGATCGAGGTCGCCCGCGTCGCCCGCGGACAACGTGTAGTCGACCGCTGCCGTGGCCGTCCACTCGGGGGCGTTGATGAGGCGCGTATCGGAGCGGATCGTGATCTGGGCACCCGGAGAGACTTCGGCGATGTCGTGATGGGTATATCCGGCGGCGAGCATGAGCTGCAGCGCCTCGGTGGGCTTGGCAACCAGATCGAACTCGGCGCCATACATCTCGACCTCGGCGATGTTGCCGACCGTGATCGTGATCCCGCTGAAGCTGTCGAGCGCGAGGCCCTGGAAGTCGCGATAGTCGTAGTAGAAAAGGGCCGAGTTGAATCGCAGACGGCGGTTCTCGCTCTCGGACTTCAGACCGAGCTCGTACGCCCAGATCGTCTCGGGATCGTAGGACTGCGGCGGATTCGGCGACGTATTGCGGCCGTTGAAGCCGCCGCTGCGAAAGCCGTGCGATGCGGACAGATAGGTCATCACGCGATCGCTCACCCGGTACTCGATGCCGAACCGCGGCGAGACGTCCGACCACGAATCGGAGACGGTGCCGGGCGGTCGCACGAACGCGCCATCGAGCCAGCTGTCTAACGTTTTCTCCTCTTCGGTGTAGCGCAGGCCGACCGTCGTGGACCAGCGATCGTCGAACCGGTAGGTGGCCTGGCCGAAGGCGGCGTAACTCTCGGTCTCCTGCGAGATGAAGCTCACGAACGAGAAACCGCCAGGCACACGGACGAACGAGCCGTCCGGCTGCGCGATCACGGGCTGGTAGAACGGTACCTCCTGCGTGTCTTCTGCATCCTCACGGAAATAGAAGAGGCCGCCGATCCATTCGAGGCGGCCATCGAGCGCATGGCCCGAGATCTGCAGCTCCTGCGAGAACTGTTGCTGGTCGAGATCGAGGCTCTGCTCGGCGAGTGGATACGGCGTGCCGTCAAAGTCGTAGCTCGTCTGGGCTTCCATCGTGCGGAACGCGGAAATCGACTTGACCGCGACATCCTCCCCCTGCCACTCGATCGTCGCGGCCGCGCCGCCGAGATCGCTGTCGTCGACGTTCCTCGCACCGGCCCAGGTGTCGTTCGGGTCCCCGGTGATGAAGCGTTCATCGGCGGGCGCGAGTCCCTGACTCACGAGGAATGCGTTGTAGAAACCGAGCACCGGATCGCTGGTATCGATGTTCGTCAGGCGTTCGAGACCACCATTGCCGCGCTTGCGGGACACATCGACGATCAGATCCGCCTGCAGATCGTCCGTGAAATGCGCACGCAGGTTCGCCCGCCCGGCGAGTATGTCGGTATCCGAACCGTCGGTGCCATCGAAGAACCGCTGGCCGTACCCGTCCTGGTTCAGGCTCGCAACGCTGAAGCGCGTCAGGAAGCGGTCGTTCACGGGCAGGTTGATGCTGCCCTTGAAATCGCGGCGATCGAAGCGCCCGGCAGTGAACTCAGCCTTGCCGGAAACCGTGTCGGTGGGTCCGGCACTCACGACCTGGACTGCGCCGGCCGTGGTGTTGCGCCCGAAGAGCGTGCCCTGCGGACCCCGCAGCACCTCGATGCGCTCGATATCGATCAGATCGAGCGCGGCGCCGATCGAACGCGGGAAATACACCCCGTCGAGGTAGAGCCCGACGCTCTGGTCCGACGTGAGGATGAAGTCAGACTGTCCGACGCCGCGGATCGAGATCTGGGTCTGCGTGCTGCCCCCGCCCTGCCCGCTGATCATCGACAGATTCGCAACGTGCTGCCCGAGGTCGCCGAGACTTTCGATGCCCTGCTGCTCGAGCATCGCGCTCGTGAACGCCGTAACGGAAACGGGTGTCTCCTGAAGGTTCTCCTCACGCCGACGCGCCGTCACGATGACTTCCTCGAGACCCGTCTGCGTATCGGCGGCTGGACCATCCGCCGACTGCGCGTGCACTTCGGTGCTCGTGCAAACGAGCAGTGCGAATCCGAGACCCGGAATGACGTGTGCAACTGGCTGCCGCATTTTCTTGCCCCGTGGAGCCGTTGAGTGGCCGTCAATAAGTATTGTGTGCAGTGGGTGCCCGTGGTGTCATTGACCGCGTTGCCGCAAGAATTGTCCGTGCGTCTGAGCGAGCGATGGATCGTCTGAGTGTCTTCGATGGCGCGCGTGTGCCGCACTCGACCATCCTGGAAGTCGAGCTCGAGGCGCCGTGGTGCTGCATCGTTCCGCCGAGCGATGAGACATATCTTTACGTCGTGCGCAGCGGACGGTGCCTGCTCGAAACCGACGATCTCGACGCGCCCCTGGCGATGCAGTCCGGTGACATCGTCACGCTCGTGGCCGGGCAGCGTCAGATCTGGCGGGACTCGCAGCAGACGCCTGCGCGGCCGACGCTGCAGAGCTTCGCGCAGGCGGCGGTCGCGCCGCAGCTGCGCTTGCGCGCCCCACGTCCCGGCCGCACGCGGCTTCTGATCCTGTCCGCACCGCGCAGCTCGAACCGCTTCGTGTCCGTGTATCCGGCGCTCGTCGCGATCCCGCGGACGGCGCGCGAGTCGCATTCGTTTCTGCAGCGCATCGTGCGGCTCGTCGAAATGGAGAACATGACCGATCGCCCCGGCAAAGAGGCGGTCATGCGCCGACTCGCCGAGCTCGTCGTGATCGAGCTCGTGCGTTTCGCCCTGCCGCGGTTGCCCCGCGGAGGTCGCAACTGGCTCGGCGGCCTCACGGACCCGCACATCGGCCGGGCGATCGCGCTGATGCACGATCAGCTCGGCCACGCCTGGACGCTCTCCGAGCTTTCGAATGCGGTCGGCATGAGCCGCGCGGTGTTCGTTGAGCGTTTCACGCGGCTCGTCGGCGAACCGCCGAACCGGTACCTGCGCCGGGTGCGTATGCATCGGGCCGCTACGCAGCTCGAGGAAACCGGAGAACCGATCATCAAGATCGCCTACGCCGTCGGGTACACCTCCGAGAGTGCGTTCAACAAGGCGTTCTCGAAGGAGATGGGCGTCGCACCGGCCCGCTACCGGCGTCTGCACAAGCCTCGCTGACGCGCGAGGGGAAAGAAGTAAGGAGGCAAGAGGATTGACAGCGATCCGACTGTCCTCTTTCCTGTCTTTCTCAACAAACAAACTCGGCCGCCGGATTCGCACGCGGGAATCTGCGCACCATTTCGAGGTAGCGGGCGAGGGCTTCGTCATGACGCGTGAGCTGGCCGGGCGTGTAGTGGGCCGTCTCGAGGAGCTCGAGATCCTCGGCAGCCATCGCTCGAAACCGCGCCGTGAGATTTTCGAGCGTTTCGCGTTCGAGCGCCTGGCTGGCGGAGCTGCCGTCCCCTTTGCGAATACCGACTACGATGAAGATGCTGGTCTCTCGCGGTCGTGGCAGCGTCATCGCCGCAAGCGTGCCGAACCAGTGGCCGTCGGGCAGATGACCCTGGACGAGAATCAGGCTCGTGCCTTGCACCCCGACCTTGAAGGGCACCGGCGGTGCACGCCCCATCTCCGGATATGCGGTGAAGTCGAACTCGAGACCGAAGCGTGACCAGCGGATGCGGTCGTAGTGTCCGATGTCGTCCCGGAGCGTGCGGTGCACGCCGAGGAAGTGCTGGAAGTCGGGCACGTTGGCGCAGAAGGTCCAGGGCTCCGCGCGCATCGGCATGAAGCTGACCCGGGTGACGACGTCGTCCGTAGGCACGTCGAGATCCGCAAGTGTGAAGAGCGGCTCGACGCCATTGAACGCGAACACGACGCCGTACTTCTCGCAGGTCGGGAAGGAGAAGAGGCGCGCGCCGCGCGGCGGCGGATCCCCGATTCCGGTACGCGTGCAATGGCCGTCTGGCCCGTAATGCCAGTCGTGAAACGGACATCGCAGCTCGTTGCCCGTGACCTTGCCCGCTGCGAGGTCGGCACCCAGGTGCATGCAGTACGCACTTCGGACGCGTGCGATGCCGTCCTCGCCTCGATATGCAACAACGCGCCCACCGAGAAAATCCCGCCCGAGCACCGTGCTCCGGGCGAGCTCTTCGGACGTGCAGATCGCAAACCAGGATTGCGTAAAGAGCCCATCGTCTCCCTCGCCGGGCACCGGATTGCGTACGCGCGGCGCGCGTCGCGGCGTGCTCACGGTCTCGGGCAACGCGCTCGAGGCTGTCATTTGCAGACCTCCGTTCATTGCAGGATTCCAGTCGATGCCGCGCGCTCCTCGCCCGCCTCCGAAAGGCCGGTCATTGCACGATCGAACACGTCGAACGCGCGCTCGACGACATCGGTCTGCCAGCCGCAATCCCGGCCGACGAAGGCGCACTCCATCTGGACACGGATCGCACGGGCCTTCTCGGGGTGCAGCGAGCTGCGGCACCGAAACCAGTTGTCGATACGCAGCGCCGCGAATACCTCCGCGAAGGGTAGCGTGCCGAACTCTGCGACCACGAGCGCGCCCTGAACATCGGGCAGCGTGTCGGCGATCGACGTCCCCATGTAGCCCACCGCCGCCGGAGCGGTCGATGTCGCGCCGGGAAACACGATCTCCTCGCCGAAGTACTGCTGTGCGAGCCGGTGCTCCTCCGAGCCCTGAGCGGCGCCGGAGATGAGCTCACACGCACCGCGCGCGCCGAGCCCCGAGTGCAGATCGATCACAGCGAGATGGCGCGCTCGAGCGGCGTGAGCGCGCAGGATGCCGCGCCAGGTGTCGTTGGACCAGGCGGGCGCGCGTCCGCCATAGAAGAGACCGTCGGCGAAGGAATACTGACCCCCGCTCACGGCCGCCTGCAGCGCGCCCGTGCCCCGGGTCGCCGTGTACTGCGCGAGCGCCGCATCGGCGGCGATGCGCGCAGGCCCTTCCCACGCGTCCGGCACCAGGAACGGGTGGACCTCGGCGTAGGCGGAGTCGTCCGGTGTCGCGCGCGCATGATCGAGAAAGTTGCGGTTCACGTCCACGTTGTCCTCATCGGTGCGGTGCAGGTCGAGGAAACCATGCGGATTCAGGGCATGCACGAGCACGACGCGGACGTGCGCCTGCGCGAAACCGGGGCGACGCGCGATGAGTGCCTGCTGAATGCCGGCGCCGCAGAGGGCTTCGACACCGTGGGTTCCCGACACGACGATCAGCACACGCTCGGCGTCCGGCGCGCCAAAGGCGGCCACATCGGTCGCAACCGGTGCGCCGTCGGAGCCAATGCGTGGATGTGTGTGCACCTCGAGTCGCGCGTCTCGATCGCGGCAAGCCTGCACGAATGCAGCGCGGCTCGCGCGATAGTCCTGAGGAAAATCGAACGGCATCAGCACAGCTCGACGAGATCGGCCGCTGCCTGACCGCACGCGGCGATGAACGCCATGTAATCGTGGGCCTCGAAGTCGATGAAACGCATGAATGCGCCCGCCGTGCACATCGTCATGAACATGCTGAAGGCGACGCCGGAGACCGGCTCCACGAACGTGGCGGAGTGGTAACCGAAGAACGAGCCGCGATGCCCCCAGAACTGCCGGCCGCCCCACGTCCAGCACTCGACGCCGCGTGCGTAGACGCGGGGCAGGAACCAGCTCGGCGACTCGCTGCCCGCCTCGGCGACGTCGCTGACGAAATCGCGCGTTTCAAATCCAAGCGGATTGCTCGCGCCGAGCAGGCACTGCGACCACCGCAGCATGTCTGCGAGCGAGGACACGATGTTGCCGGCCGCCGACGCGATCGAATAGTCGGGCAACGTGCTCACATCGATCGGCGCCCCCGAGTAGCCCTGGCTCGGCCGATAGTACCCACGCGCCATCCGCTCCCGCGGCCAGTCATCGCCCGCGGCGACATACGTCTCGTGCATCGCCAGCGGGCGCAGGATCCGCGCGCGCAGCAATGCAGCAAGCGGCTGGCCCGTCACGATCTCGCAGAGCCTTGCGAGCACGACCACGTCGGTGTTGTTGTAGTCGAGACGCTCGCCGGCACGGAACTGCCGGCCGTGCATGCGGGCGAGCGCGAGCAGATCGTCGTACGACAGGCGCGGCCACGGAAACGGCAGCACCGTCATCGCATGGATGAAGTTGCCGATCCCGCTCGTGTGGTTCAGGAACTGGGCGATCGTCGCGTCCTCGTCGACCGCCGGCACACCGGAT
>Ga0268386_10001034_pt1 | contig 18776 bp, 20 predicted proteins | sample RVTome_15_FD_200260 | JGI IMG/M metagenome (GOLD analysis project Ga0268386, IMG submission 200260) | Soil microbial communities from uranium-contaminated site in the Upper Colorado River Basin, Wyoming, United States - RVT150D86... ...
TGACACCCGCGGCCCGGCCGGGCGCGGTAAGCCGATTCGAAACGACAGGCACCCTTTGAGCATGCGATCAACAATACGTCCAGGCCTTGCAGTCTTTCTGTTTGCCGCCGCCGCCGGTACCAGTGCGGACCCCCGTACCATCAACGATGCGATATACACGGACGAACAGGCAGAGGCCGGTGAAAAACTCTATGCCGAGCATTGCCTGGCCTGTCACGACAAGAAGTATTTTCGCCCCGTGCTGAAGGCATGGGAGGGGCAACCGCTGGGGCTCCTTTACACGGTGATGAGCGCCTCGATGCCGGAGAGCAATCCCGGCGCGCTGCCGAGAAAGGACTATGTCGACATCCTCGCCTACATACTGTCCCTGAACCGCTACCCCGCCGGCGAATCCGAACTGGACTACAAGGACGGGGTGCTGGACGGCATCGTTATTTCCGCCCGCGAGTAACAGTCCCGTACTATGCCAGTGTAAGCCGCCCTTCCTGGTCGATGTCGAGCGTCTTGTCCTCACAGAACCTCGCATAGGTTTCCGGTACTGCCAGAACCGTGCGCCCTTCATACTCGAAGGTAGTGTCGTTCGGCGCCGGTTGCTGCAGCGCCAGCGACAGGCCGCCGGCATTTTCACTGCGTACGATGCGCAGGCACTTCTCCTCATTGTCCGGATCGGATGCGTTGGCAATCGCCTTGTCGAACTGTTCCAGTACTGTATCGGTTACCGTAAGCATTGTTTCCTCCTCTTGCGTTGCATGAACGTGTCACTCGCCTCAAGAAGGACGAACGACACGAACCCTTCATGTTCCCGTCTGACCGCCATGCAGTGGCGCCTAGTCGCCGGCCCGCTGCATCTCGTCCGCGATCTGCGCCGTGATCGGCTCAAACATGCCGAGACCGCAGGACGCTCCCGGTGCGAAGCCGAATCCCCAGTCTTCCAGAACGGTAATCACATCGATGCTGCACAGGCGCCCTGCCGATGCACGGTACATCAGGGTGTCATTGGATCTTAGCCCGGGACACCGGTGAGGGAGTTCGTTCCGGTAAACCTTGCCTCCGCGCATGCGAAAAACAAGGGTGTCCGCGTCGGCGATATCGATCTTGTCGATGTCATTGATCCGGACGCAGTGCTCGGAATCGAGGTCGCGATCGTCCGCATCGTCTGTCTCGTCTACGTCGTCTTGCCCCAGGCTTGTGCCGATGCTCCCGACACTCAGTACCAGTGCAAGCGCAAACAGCCTCGCAAACTTCACCCGGAAACAGAAAAACCCTTCACGCTCCATTTCGTTTACCTCCAGTCGACTCCGGGTGCGTAGCGGCAGTCGGCAGCATTTTTTTCAATACGGTGTAATAGTTACCAGGTACCAGTGCGGCTTCGACACCGCCGCCGCGCCCATATTTCACCGCGGACGGCAAGTCGGCGGGACCCCGAGGTGCCCGCTCTAGGGCAGATCGGAGTCGGGCGCGCCACCCTCCAGCTTGTCCCTGTCGATCTCGTCCGCGACAGGCTCCTGAAGCCAGTTGCCTTGCTCGTCCCTGTCGAATCGTCGCTGTACTTCGAGCATTGCGGCTTCGTGCGCTGTATCCGCCAATTCGTCGTCGCTTTCCTCTCCGCCCATGGCTGTGGTCTCCCAGACTCGCTGGTAGACGGCAAGGTACATACGCTGCGCCAGTTCCGGCAGTTCGTTGCGCAACGATGGCGGCAAATCCTCGAGATTCCTGTATTGATCCATACCCTTCTTTCCTGCCGATCCTGCGAAAGCGGTCCCGGAAGACTTTCCTGCAAGTTGTATGCCGGATGGCGCCGTCGGCACACACGGAAATCTGGACTTTCCAAAGACGGAGAATGCCGCAACGCGCTCGGCCCGCAGGCCGGCAGCGGGTGAACTGTCAGGTCGTCGGCACTACGACGCTGCGCCGGAGAAACTGTCGGGCTTCACGACGACGACGTCACAGTGCACGTCATCCAGAATTGCCTCCGCCGTGCTGCCGATCAACAGGCGCTCCAGGCGGCCACGGGCCACCGCTCCTGCGACGACCACGTCGATCTCCAGTTGCTCAACCAGTTCGTCGAGCGCCTGTCTCGTGCTGCCGGCAACCAGGTGTACGCGGTCTTCCGGGATACCCGCCTCCTCTGAAAGCTTGCGCAGCTCCAGTCTGCGGTGTTTTTCCAGTTCGCCGGTGAGCTCACTGCTGAGCTGCAGCGCCGGCACGGCACCGTGATGACTTGCGGCGGCGATCGGCGCAACCATCGCGCCCGGCCGGTATGCGTGAAAAATGTGCGTCGAGCCACCGAACAGTCTGGTGAGGCTGCTGGCAACTGCGACAAGCTTCGTGTCGAGGCCGGCCTTTTTCTCTTCTGGATGCGAGGGATCGACGGCCGCCAGCACCCGAAGGCCGCCTGCCAGCGGGTCCATGGTTTTCTTTACCAGCCACAGAAGTTGGGGCGCGCGCCGTATCAACTCCCAATCGGTAGGGGCGAAGAACAGACGGTCGAATCTCGAGTGCTTCCGTGCCGCGCGAACGATCAGGTCCGCGTCGATGTCCTGTGCCTTTGACAGGATCGCCTCATACCGGGGCGAATGCGACTCGACGTGGCAGCGGACGCTGGCGCCGCTTTCCCGAAGTTTCTCCGCTTCCGCCTCGAGCCAGTCCTTCAGCTCCTGCAGGTAGACGTGTCGCGCTCTGGCCACGCTTTCCTTGTCGAACAGGACACCGTTGGCCATTGATTCCGTGTGGTCGCACAGCAAGAGGTCGATCGAAGCACCGGTCGCTGCGGCAAGCTGGTGCGCTCGATCGATTGCCGGCAAGTCGGGAGCCGTATCGGCAATACGGTCAGGGTCGACGTCTGCGAGAATCCTCCTGATACCGGACACAGTGGCTACTCCGTCAGTCAGGGCGGTTAGTGACCTTTGTATTGCTTGAGCCGGTTATATAGCGTCTTGAGACTTATGCCGAGCACGTCGGCGGTCTTCTTCTTGTCGCCTTCGTAGTGTTCGAGAGTCGAGAGAATGCTGCGCCGTTCGATTTCGGCGAGCGGCGTGCCGACGTACAGCCGGATAAAATCGCCATCGCCCGGATTGGATGACGAGACTTTTCCCGGCAGGTCTTCGAGCTTGATTTCTCCGTCGGCGAGAAGATGACTGTGCAGCACTGCACTCTTCAGTTCCCGCACGTTGCCGGGCCAGTCATAGGACTGTAACGCTGTGAGGGCGCGGTTGTTGAAGGTCTTTTTCCGGCCGGTCACGGTATTGCATTCCTTCAGGAAGTGCTCGGCGAGCAACCAAACGTCGTCACCGCGTTCGCGCAGTGCCGGCACCCGTATCGGGAACTGCGCCAATCGATAGTAAAGATCCTCGCGCAGCCGGCCTCGCTCCACAGCCTCTTCCGGATCGATGTTGGTGGCGGTTATGATCCTTGCATCCACCGCGATGTCCTTTTCGCCTCCCACCGGCCTGATTTCATTCGACTCCAGGACCTTGAGCAGCTTGGCCTGCAGACCTGCGTTCATCTCCGTGATCTCGTCCAGGAAGAGGGTGCCGCCGGAAGCGCGCTGGAAGTAGCCGTGATGATCCCTGGTCGCTCCCCGGAAACTGCCCTTCTTGTGTCCGAACAGCTCGCTCTCGAGTAATTCGGGTGACATCGCGCTGCAGTTCAAAGACACGAAATCGTTCTGCGATCTGTCGCTCTGCCCGTGGATCGTGCGAGCGACCAATTCCTTTCCGGCGCCGCTTTCACCAGCTAGAAAAATGCTGACATCGCCGGGCGCGCATTTTCGCAACAAACGGTAAAGGCGCTGCATCGCTTTTGATTCGCCAACGAGCAAATCGCCGCTGCCCGTTGTGCCGGTCTTCGCCGCCGGCGACGACAGCTCCTTCGACAGATCCCGCAGGTTTCGCGCGAGGCGGTCTCTGTTGACCGGCTTGCGGAAAAAATCCGATGCGCCGATTCGTATCGCGCGCGGCGCGATCCTTACAGTCGGTTCGTCGCTCATGAGGTAGATTTCCGTTACCGGCGTGAGATCGATCGATTCAAGCAGTCTCAGAGTGTCGTCGCCGTCAAGTTGCTCGTTCAGTATCGCAATTTCCGGTTTGTGTCGAAGTAACGCCTCTCTGGCCTGCGGGAGACTCTCGACCGTTTCGGGCAAATAACCGCACTCGCGAAAGACCTGGGAAAGCATCAGGGAATTTTCGGTGTCGTTGTCGACGATAAGGGCGTGCGGCACGAATCCGGCTCCTTCAGTAACTCATGCTTTGCATCAGCGAACAGGCCCGACTGACGGGCGAACCTGCTGTGTGCTTCGATGCAACAAGCGTGCCAGAGAACTCGCGAGATTCGTTCTGCCGGCCGTGCCGTAAGGGGCAGAGTGGCCGGCCGCCGCCCACCCCTCACTTTGCGGCGCAGCAGAGGCGAGGAGTCTTGAAAATATTACAAACCGGCCGATGCCGCCGAGCAAAAAGGTCCTGCTGCGGCGTCCCCCGGACCGTGATTCGCCGGGTTATGAAGGGTTTTGTTCCGTCCTTTTCCTGCCCTTGTTTCGCTTGCGTGGAACAATCGGCACGGGCATGGTTTTGCGGATCGGCGTCACCGTGGGCCTCCCGATGTAAAAGCCCTGGGCGAAATCGATACCGAGCTCGCCGAGCAAGGTGAAAGCCGAGCCCGACTGCACGTATTCCGCGACGGTTTTCATCCCTGCGGCCCTGCCAATCTCGCCGATCATTCTGACCATCTTCTGGTCGACCGGGTTGCGGACAAGGTCCCTGATGAAACTGCCGTCAATCTTGATGTAGTCGACCGGCAGTTTTTGCAGGTAGCTGAAGGAACTGTATCCCGTGCCGAAATCGTCAAGAGAGACCTGGCAGCCCAGTTGACGCAATCCTGCGATCTGCTTTTCGACATGGTTGAGATGCCGCATCGCAAGGCTTTCGGTAATCTCGAACGTCACACAATCTGGCGGCACGGCGTGACGCGTCAGCCGGGACCGGACGAACTCGGTGAGATTTTCCGCCTCGAAGGCGTTTGCCGAAAGATTGAGGGAAAAGCGCAGCTCCGGCGCGTCCGTGCGGTATCTGGCAAGCTCCGCGATCGCTGCCTCGATAAGCCACGTGTCGATTTCCGCCATCAGACCGAATCGTACGGCTGCCGGCAGGAACGCGTCGGGTGAAATCGTGCCGCCCCTGTCGGACTTCATGCGAAGCAGAACTTCGTGACTGCTGGTTTCACCGGTCGCGATACAAACGATCGGCTGATAGCGGAGCATGAGCAGGTTGTTGTCGATCGCCTCGCGCAGTTTACTTATCCAGTTGACATCGGCAGCCATCTGTTCCATGTCGGCCTCGGTCATGTTGTGGAACGCCAGCCGGTTGCGGCCTGACGCCTTGGCCTCGCGACAGGCGATATCTGCGTGGGAAATGAGATCGTCGTGGTCGAACTGATCCGAATCGATCATGGCAATGCCGATGCTGCAGTGCACGTGGAAGACGTTGTCATCCTCTACGTGCGCCACTTTTCGCAGGTCTTCGAGTATCGACTCCGCCAGCGACCGCGCGCTTGCCTTTGTTACATTGGTCGCCAGCACAGTGAACTCATCGCCGCCGAAGCGCCCCACCGTGCCGCTGTTACCGACACAGCGCTGCAGCTGATCTGCCACCTTTCTGATCATGCGGTCTCCGGCAGGGTGACCACAGGTATCGTTGACGTATTTGAATTGATCGAGGTCGACGAACAGCAACGCGGCTTCGCTATTGTATCGGGCGACGTTCTGCACCTCCTTGCGCAACTCCTCGACGAAGCGCCGGCGGTTGTAGAGTCCGGTGAGCACATCGTGATTCGCCAGCCGTGACAGTTTCTCGTTCCGCTCTCCCAGCGCCGATGCGGTCGACTGCAGTGCTTCCACGATCTCCGAAATCTCACGATGTTTCGCCGGCTTGAACCTGACCGAAAGATTGCCTTTTGCAAGTTCGGCGATGGGCTCCTGCAGGTCGGAGATCGCAGTCAGGGCGCTGCGCAACCGGCGACGGCCGATAAGACCGGACACGACGAGCAACAGCAACAGGACGCTGGTCGCTACCTTGATGTTAGTGACCAGCCGCGCATGAAAAAAGCTGAAATCCAGTTCGAGCCGAACGAATCCAGCCAGATTCCGCGTGCTGCTCGCAGGGCCTGCGGCCGGGTTGAAGTTGAACAGGCCGTCGCCGCCCAGCGACTCCGTCCAGATTGGGGCGAGAATCTCGAAGGTGTGGGCGCTGAACACGCTGCTGTTCACCAGGTAGGGATTATCAGAGCCTACCTGCGCAGACAGGCTGGCCACCGCCTTTTCGGACAGGGACTGTGCGGGCACGCTGTGGTAGAGGCCGTTGTCGATGGAATAGAGCGGCGTACCGTCCTCGAAATAATACGTAACGCGATGCATTTCCGGATAGCGGCCGACAAAACTTTCCAGCCGCAGGACGACCTCCCTGTCGCCCTCGAGATACAGAGGCGCACCCAACTCGTTCAGGTCTTCCGTCCATTGCAGCGCCCAGCGGCTGTAATTGTCCTGCAGAACCCATTGACCGCCCCAGTAAAGGCCGGCAATGGCGAGTGCGCCGATCACGGCGGTGATGCCCAGCTGCAAAGTCAGTATCTCGCGAACGAGAACACGCTTGCCCTGTCGATCGGCCTTTCGCCTGATGGCGGCTCGCTCACCCTTTGGCCCCGGCGACGGGCCGGTTGCCGTCACAGTCTGCCGCCTGTCGCGCCACCGGCTGCACCGGGTCCGGCCGCAGCAGCGTCAGCGCTGCCGCTTGCGCGCGACGCTGTGCGCATCTTCACTTCGTGCAGCGGCGTCAGGTCGGGCACAGCGTCGGTGTCGCCGCCTGCGACTTGTCCCGCAACTGCGAGCACTGTGGCGGCGATATCGGACTCGACGGCAGCCGTGCTGAGGGACACGCCCAGCTCCAGCAGTGCATCATTGAATACAGCGATCCGGACGTGGTGGCGTGCGGCAATTTCCACCACTTCTCTCAGCACCGGGATGCTCAGCACGCGGTTGTCCGGAAAAAGCCAGAAACCGTCGATGTCCAGTGCCATGCGATTGAACAGATAAAGCGTTTCCCGATCTGAACCTGCCGTCTGATAGTGAAACTTCACACCATGCGCTGCCGTAGCGCGCGTCGCTTCCGCGATGAGGTCTTCATGGCCGACGCCCAGTATCGCCCCGATACTTCGCAGCTCCGGATCTAGCCGTCGCCAGGCTTCAAGCTGGGCCGCGAGCGGCGGGATTGCTGCAACGCCCTTCACTGGCACGGCAACAGGATCTTCAGCAACGAAGTTGAAAACCTGACAGTAGATTACGGGCACGGTTGACCATTGAACGGCCGCGCGAGTTGCAGAAAAGCCGATCGCGATGACCACTGCCGCACCGGAGTCGGCTATTCCGGCGAATGTATGCTCGGGCGCCTGACTCTTGTCCGCCAGGTTGTAAACAAGCGGCTCGTCGAGCAGATACCCGAGTTCAGTTGCAACGTCTTCGAACGCAGGTGACCGGTCGCTCAGAACAATCGCCGCTTTGGCCGAGAAAGGCCGGGCTGTCTCGACATCCGGACGGTCTGGTGGCGGCAAAGGCATCGGTTCCGCCGCAGCTCGAGGAGTGACTGCAGGCTCGGGTTGCGCCTCCGGTGCTGCGACGTCCGGACGGTCCTGCTCTGGCGGAGGTATGCTGGCACAGCCGGATAACGCTGCCAGGAGACACACGAGCAGTACCCGGATGAGCCCGATCGGCATACGTGAGGTTTGGCTCGCATCCACGCTCGATGTGATCGTGGCCTGCCCGGTTTCCTGTGGCATCGCATCGAAAACAACAGCGCCCTTCGGCCGATTTGCAAACCTACCGCGAACGCGGGCAAAACGTCTTTGGTACGCGTCTCAGATTCCGTCTTCAGCGTGACCGGACTCGTTTCCGGCAGCATTATGTCGAACGGGGAAGGACGATTCAGGTTCGTCCGTTGGCGGCGAATCTAGAGCTTCGCGCGACCGACCGTCACGCGGTCCCGGCCCTGACGCTTGCTTTCGTAGAGCGCGGCGTCGGCCAGTGCGACGAGGTGTTCGGAAGAGGCAGGGTCGCCGCGGTTGCGCATTGCGACACCTATGCTGATCGTTGCTGGCACGGAGCCGTCCCGTGTCTGTATCGGCAAATCCCGCATGCTCGAGCAGATGCGCTCGCCGATCGCAACACATCCCTTCTCCTCGATGTCATGCACGATGACGAGAAATTCTTCGCCGCCGTAACGGCAGACTATGTCTTGCGGACGCACCGATGCGACGATCGAAGTCGCGACGCGACGCAGCACCTGGTCACCCACCTGGTGACCGAACTGATCGTTCACCTGCTTGAAGTTGTCGATATCCGCGAGGCAGATGCCGATGGAATGGTTGTGCTTGACTGCTTCCTTGAGTGCAGCGTTAAGGAGGTCCGTGGCGCCGCGTCGATTCCAAAGGCGTGTCAGCGGGTCGAACATCGCCTGACGCCTGGCCTTACCCAGCTTCGCCACCAGAGCTGACTGGGCGTTGCTCAGTTCTACGGTAAACAGCTCTCTCTGGGCCATATCGCCGAGATCCGCAAGGGTCGTGGCGAAGTCCGGATCGGGTTTGCGCGGTTTGACATCCATCACACAGAACGTGCCGATGGTCTTCTGCTCCGAATCCCGCATAGGGAAACCTGCGTAAAAGCGGATCTTCGGCTTGCCGCACACAATGGGGTTGCTCATCATGTACAGGTCGTCGAGCGTGTCGGGGACGATCATTTGCTTGCCTTCCCTGATGACTTCCGCGCAAAGGCTTTTGCTCATCGGCAGCTCGGTGACATGCCACCCGGACACCGATTTGAACCATTGACGGTCGTCCTGAACGACCGTGATCGCCGCTATGGGTACATTGAGCGCGCGTCGCGCGAGACGGGTAATACGTTCGAAGCGCTCTTCGAGAGGAGTGTAGAACGGGTCCAGCGAATGCAAGCTCGCGAGCTTCAGCGTCGCCGTGCTCGCCACAGTTCGGCTCAGAGCGGTCTCTTCATCGGAGGTGGGCATTTCGGCTGCTCTTTTCGAGTGGACCTTGCGCTTATACGGCCGCCAGATAACATCAATCTTCCATGTTTTAAAGCAAATAGTCACCAAAAGACCAGTACTGGTTCACGTTAGCAGCAGGTTTCGCGCAGGACTGCCCCCGTCGGGCTCTCTGCAGGCAGAGCACGGAGTATCAATATTGCAGACGAACGTAATCTGGCTGGGCTTCGTGGGGAGCCTCCTCGCTGGTCTCGGCACCGGCATCGGGGCAGCGGGCATCTTCCTGGTGCGGCGGATTTCGGACCGTACTGAAGACGTGCTGCTGAGTTCTGCGGCCGGAGTCATGCTCGCTGCGACCTTCTTCTCACTGCTGCTGCCGGCTATCGGTTACGGTCAAATCCGGTACGCAAGCAAGCCTGTCGCCGTCGCCGTTGTCATCGGCGGGTTTCTTGCAGGTGCGGCAGCGCTGCATCTCATTCACCTCTACGTGCCGCATGAACACTTCTTATCCGGTCGTGAAGGGCCGGATACGGCAACTCTGAGCCGTATCTGGCTGTTTGTGATTGCGATTACCTTGCACAATTTTCCGGAAGGGATGGCGGTCGGAGTAGGTTTCGCGGGCGGCGACATCGGCAACGGCGTAGCGCTGGCAACCGGCATAGGCATGCAGAACATTGCGGAAGGGCTGGCGGTCGCGGCGTCGCTGCTGGCAATTCGTTACACTCGCACCCAGGCATTCCTCGTTGCGTGCCTTACCGGGCTCGTCGAGCCCATCGGCGGCTTGCTCGGCAGCGTCGCTGTTGCCGTCGCGGAACCGCTGATGCCGTGGACGCTTGGTTTTGCGGCCGGAGCCATGCTTTTCATAATCAGCGACGAAATCATCCCCGAGACCCATCGTGGCGGCTATCAGAACGTTGCAACGTTTTCGATGCTCGGCGGCTTCTCCGTGATGATGTTCCTGGATGCCACGCTCGGCTGAGCCGGTGCGGGAGGACACCGAATCACGTTAAGCTACGCGAATGTCCGATCCACTCGAGCAGAGCGCCCTCAGGTACCATAGCCTCCCGACGCCTGGCAAGCTCGAAGTCACTTCCACGAAACCTCTGGCGAATCAGCTGGATCTGGCGCAGGCCTATTCGCCGGGCGTGGCTTATCCATGCCTGCGCATCAAGTCGAACCCGGACGACGCCGCGCTTTATACGACGCGCGGCAACCTGGTAGCCGTAATTTCGAACGGTACGGCCGTGCTCGGCCTCGGCAATATCGGTCCGCTGGCTGCGAAACCGGTCATGGAAGGCAAGGCGGTCATCTTCAAGCGATTCGCGGGCATCGACGTGTTCGACCTCGAGATAGCCGAAACGGAGCCGGATATGCTGGTCGAGGTCATCGCACGACTCGAGCCGACATTCGGCGGCATCAACCTGGAGGATATCAAGGCGCCCGAATGCTTCGAAGTAGAACAAAAGCTGCGGGCGCGAATGAACATCCCCGTTTTTCACGACGACCAGCACGGAACTGCCATCGTGTGCGCTGCCGCAATCCGAAACGGCCTGAAGCTGGTCAACAAGAAGATCGAACACGTAAGGCTGGTGTCCACGGGCGGAGGCGCCGCAAGCCTCGCCTGCCTCGATCTCCTCGTGCGCACAGGCCTTCCCATCGGGAACATAACCCTGGTCGATCTACAGGGCATCGTGTACGAGGGCCGCACGGAAGACATGAATCGGTACAAAGCCCGTTACGCGCGCAGAACCAGCCTGCGAACACTGGACGATGCAATTGCAGATGCGGACATTTTTCTCGGCCTCTCCGCGCCCGATGTGTTGAGTGCGGACATGGTGCGAAAAATGGCAGACCGGCCCCTGATTCTCGCGCTGGCCAATCCGACACCCGAAATTCTCCCGGAAGTCGCGAGGGAAGCAAGGCCGGATGCAATCCTCGCCACTGGCCGCTCGGACTACCCGAACCAGGTCAACAATGTCCTCTGCTTTCCGTTTCTGTTTCGTGGTGCACTGGACGCCGGTGCCACAACCATCAACCACGAGATGGAACTCGCCTGTGTAGACGCCATCGCGGACCTGGCGCTTCGCGAGTCAACAGACGAGGTCGCCAATGTCTATCATGGAGAAGCACTTCGCTTCGGGCCAGACTACCTGATACCGAAGCCATTCGATCAGCGACTCATGGTGGACGTATCGTTCGCCGTCGCGAAAGCCGCCATGGACAGCGGAGTCGCGGCCCGGCCGATTGCCGACCTCGACGCGTACCGGCAAAAGCTGAAAAGTTTCAGCCATCGTACTGCGTTATTCATGCAGCCGGTGATCGAGGTTGCGAAAAGGGGCCGCGAGAGGCTCGCTTACGCGGAAGGAGAAAACGAGGTCGTTCTGCGCACCGTTCAGGCAGCCGTGGACGAAGGAATTGCAAGCCCGATTGTGATCGGCCGCGCGGCCGTAGTGGCAAACAAGATTCAGGCCCTCGGATTGCGATTGAGGAACGGCATCGATTTCGAGCTGGTGGACCCGCAGGACGACCCGCGATACCGGGAGTACTGGCAGTTTTACCATTCCCGGGTGGCGCGCAAAGGCGTTTCCGTGGAGGCGGCAAAGGAAGCGATGCGCACCAGCAGCACTGTTATCGCTGCGTGCCTGGTCGCGCTGGACGGCGCGGACGCGATGCTCTGCGGCACGGTGGGCCGTTTCGACCGCCACCTGCGTCATATCATCGAGATCATCGGACCGGAGTCGCCAGACCGGAGAATCTCTTCGATGAGCGCGCTCATCCTGCCACAGGGTCCACTGTTCATTGCTGACGCCCACATCGGCATAAATCCGACCGCCGAGCAGATCGTAAACACCACGCTGGCTTGCGTGGAACGGATCAGAGCTTTCGGAATCACCCCGAGGGCCGCATTGCTGTCACATTCCAATTTCGGCTCTTCGCGCGCGCCGGCGGCAAAAAAGATGCGTCGCGCGGTGAAGATGTTGCACGAGTGCGCTCCCGATCTCGAAGTCGACGGCGAAATGCATGCATCGGCGGCATTGAGCAGAGCCGTGCGCGATACGATCAACCCGTTTTCGACCCTCGAGGGATCCGCAAATCTGCTGATCATGCCCGACCTCGATACGGCAAATATTTCCATGGAACTGATGCGCGCGGTTCACGGCGCGCTGCTTATCGGGCCGATCCTTTCCGGTACGGCCGGATCTGCGCATATCGTTACTCCGACCGCCACTGCCAAAGGAATATTCAATATGAGCGCACTCGCTGTCGCAGATGCGTGGCGGCTGCAGAACAGGGAACAGCATCAGTCCTGATCGGACCGGGCGGCCGGAGTTGCCGGCGAATGATCCGGAGTAATCAGTCGGGCGCCTCTGTCGAACGTCAGGTAAGACCACAGCCATTGGATGGCGACGAGGAGACGACTCCTGGCGCTGATCAGAAAATAAATGTGCACGATGCCCCAGAACCACCAGGCCGCCCGCCCCGTGACGCGTATCCGGCCAAAATCAACTACCGCTGCCCGGCGACCGATGGTCGCAAGCTGTCCCGCATCCCTGTATCGAAAGTCCGGCGGCGTCGCCCGAGCGGCGATTCGTGACGCAATCAGTTTGCCGGCATATGCGCCTTGCTGTTTTGCCACCGGGGCGACTCCGGGCAGCGCTACTCCTGTTGCATGCCGGTAGTGCGCTGCGTCGCCTATGACAAAAATCCCGTCATGGCCGGGCACCGCAAAGTCGGCATCGACGACCGTTCTGCCGGCACGGTCAGCAGCAACACCCAGCCATTGCGCTACCGGCGATGCGGTGACTCCGGCGGCCCAGATGACGGTTGCGGCGTAGAGGCGCGCTGTCCCCGACTCCACTCCGTCGGCGTCGCAACGCGTTACCGCTGTTCCCAGGCGAACTTCGACGCCGAGCCGCTCGAGGGCGCGCCGCGCATAAGCGCCAAGGCTCTCGGGGAAGGAGGCCAGCAGCCGGGGCCCCGCTTCAACCAGGATGACGCGGGTGTTGCGCAGATCGATACGCCTGAAATCGGCGGCAAGAGCCTTGCGGGCAAGTTCGGACATCGTCCCGGCCATTTCGACACCGGTCGGTCCTCCGCCAACGACCACGAAAGTCAGAAATTTTTGCCGAAGCTCGGCATCATTTACTGCCTCTGCGCATTCGAAAGCCATGAGAATGCGGCGACGTATGTGGGTCGCGTCGACGATCTGCTTCAGCCCCGGCGCATGCCGCGCCCATTCGTCGTGCCCGAAATAGGAATGGGTGGCGCCGGTTGCAAGGACCAGGTAGTCGAAAGGCTCCGAGCGCTGGCCGCAGATCACCTGCCTTCCTCGAGCATCGACTCCTGTAACTTCCGCCATCAGCACCTCGGCGTTCCGCTGATGGCGAAGGATGCGGCGGATGGGCCACGCGATATCAGCCGGGGAGAGCGCGGCGCTCGCCACCTGGTAGAGAAGCGGCTGGAACAGGTGGTGATTCTGCTTATCTATCAGCAGGATACGCGCGTCGGCATGTTTCAGGGCTCGTGCCGCCGCAAGACCGCCGAATCCCCCGCCGACAATGACAACTCGCGGTTTTGTGCTCATTTCCCGTGGCAGCATCCTTTTCTCGCGATTCCCGGTAGAACGCCGGCGAGAGGCTGCAAATTGCTGCTACTCTAGTGGAGACGAACCTTCGGAAGTACCGAGTTTACGCACTCCACGCCAGCGCCGCGCGGATTCCGCGTGGCGACACAAATCAGGAGAAGCTGATGTTCAAGAAAACGCAAACCGAGGAGAATCCCACCGTTGCAAACCAGCCGGCCGCTACCGACCCGGTAATGGTTCGAACGCGCAGCGTCTCTGTTATCGGACCGACGCTGGTATTCAAGGGTGAACTCTCCGCAGATGAAGATCTTGTGATACAGGGCACCATCGAAGGCACGATAGCGCATCACAAGAAAAACCTCACTGTCGGAAAGGAAGGGCGGGTGAAGGCTGACATCAATGCTGCGTCCGTCGTAATCGAAGGCCACGTCGAGGGTGACATTCATGGCGATGACTTTGTAGAACTCGCGAAGAGCGCCGTAGTGACGGGCAACATATTCTGCGGCCGCATCAAAATGGCGGACGGAGCACGGTTCAACGGCAGCATCGAGATGGGCAGCCAGCAGACGAGCCAGGCACGACTGTCGGTCGCGGACGACCCGATCCGGGAATCGATGCGGGACTCGGCGAGGGAGTCGGCAAGGGATCCCGCGAGGACACACAAACTTGGGGCATAGCCCGGACCGAAGGCAGCAGCATACCCGAGCCGGCGCGCCATCCTGCATTGGATCGACGATGGTGCTTAAAGGAGACCTCTCTCTCGAGGAAGATCTCATCATCGAAGGCAGCTTCGATGGAAGCATTACCCAGGGCAACCAGCGGCTTTCAATTGGTGAGCATGCCAGGGTAAGGGCGACAATCCGTACGGGTTCAGCAATTATTGCAGGTGCCGTGGAGGGCAACATTCACGGCAGCAGCACTGTCATCGTGAAAAGGACGGCTCGACTTCAGGGGGCATTGACCGCAGAGAGGTTGTGCCTGGAATCGGGCGCGAACCTGGAAGACGTCATACTTTCCGGGAATATCGCACGAATCAACGCATCGGATTGATGCTCACCAGAGCAGCCTCGCTCCTCGCACTGTGGGAGCCGCCGGAAAGGCCGGACCGGCCCTCGCAGGATCGATTCCAACTGAATGTTGTTGCGAAGCGAAGCTAGTCCCGCGAAGACGCAATGGCTCGTTCCTCCGCCGACGCCGGAAAGCTGCCGTCGGGGTTCGATACCACGATCTCGACGCGGCGGTTCTGCTGCATGCCCGCCGTCGTCTCGTTGCTGGCAACCGGAAAGTCCTCGCCCAGACCGACAGAACGAAGTCTTTCACTCGGTATACCGCGCTGCACCAGTGCTTCGGTGACCGCATCTGCGCGCCTGGCGCTCAGTTCCTTGTTGAACCCATCGGAGCCGCGAGCGTCGGTATGTCCTTCCACCAGCAGTCGGCGATCCGGATTCTCGTTCAGGAACGCCGCGAGCCTGTCCATCGACACCTCTGCGCCTGCCTTGAGGTCGGAACCGGCCGTGTCGAACAGCACGTCTCCGAGCGTCAGGACCAGGCCCCGCTCGGTCTGCTGGGCTTCCAGTTCACCCTCCAGCTGATTGAGTTCATCCGCGAGACGATTGGCCTCGCTAGTGGCCGCGTCCGCTTCGCGTGCGCTGCGTTCCGCTTGCTGAGCCCTCTGCTCGGCAAGTCTTTGCGAGCGCTCCGCTTCCGCCGTGCGCGCCTGCAGCTGCACCTCGTTACGTCTCGCTTCGGCCTGACTGATTGCCTCGGCGGCCTCGGCCTCCGAGGTCATCTGGAGCCCGATTTCGGCGTTACGGCGAGCCAGGTAAGCCTCGTGCCTGACCTGTTCTGCCGGCTGGCCATTTTCGAGAGCTGCGTCGGCCCGCTGCAGGGCTTCGCGTGCATTCGTCAGCTGTGACGACGCGGCCTGGCGTGCCTTCGGCTGACTCTCGAGAGACTCGACAGTCGCGCGCGCCTGATCCAGTTCCGCGATTCGCTCCGGCGTGGCTGTACAGGCAGCAAGTGCAAGCAGGATCATGCCCGCCCAGCCGATCATGGCAGGCCTTTGGGATGAGACATCCCTCGGTACTGTTTTCACGATTGCGGCATTCATTGCGATACTCCCGAAGGCGCCTGGTTTCGTGCTATTTCCTGACGCAACGTTTCGATGCTTTTGTTGAGTTCTTCGACCGCAAGCTCCGCCTTGCGATTGCGCGTAATGGCTGTAGCAAGCTCTGCGTCGACAGCGGCTTCCCTCGCGTAACGTGACGCTGCTACGTTTTCGTCGTTGTCTGCAGCGGCACGCGCCCGCGCGAGCTTCTCTCGTGCTGCATCCAGTTCCGCCGCGCCGTACTCACGCGCGCCGGTCTGGTCTGCCTGTTCGATGCTGGCTTCAGCGCGCGCCAGATCCTGAAAAGGTCTGTCGGGGCTGGACGCGCAGGCACAGAGCGCTGCCAGCGGCGCTGCAATCAGCAGCGTCTTCGAGTGGGTCCACATATCTTTCATCAGTAAATCTCCTGAAGCCTGGTTATTAGTCCGGCGGCGATTGCCGTCCTGTCATTGACGCACAGCAATGCAGTAATCATGCCAGCGCGTTTGTGCTGCCTGCTCCACGCCCGTCGGTCAGACCCGTGCGGCATAAGCAATTTTTCAATCTGCTTGTAAGGTTTACCGTCGCCCCGGGGGGAGAAACCTGCAACTGCGGCCATTCCTGAGTCCGCGGAGTTGGCACGGCATTTGCTTTATGTATCCCGTAAGCGGGCCGGTCGGCCTGCAGACACAGGAGGTTTCCGTGAAAGTCTTATATTTGCTGGCGTTATTTCTGGTGGCTCTCGCCACAAGCGCGTGCAACACGACCCGCGGGTTTGGCCAGGACGTCGAGGCCACCGGTGAGGCGATCGAGGAGACCGCCGAAGACACGATGGACGACGACGACTGATTTTGGTTTTATGGGCTGCTCCTGTATTTCTGCCGGGCAATGACTGCATTCAGCTCCCCCCAAAGCACCGGTTACCCCGGTACGTAGCAAGAGCAGCCCTTTTTTACATCCAGCGAAAGACAGCGCACGACTTATCGGCAGGACCTTTCGCAAAGCACTACAGATATCTGGCTTTCCGCAGGCAGCGGCGCCAGTCGTACGGGTGACAGGAGAAACAAATGAACTGGGACAAGATCGAAGGTAACTGGAAGCAATTATCCGGAAAGGCAAAACAGAAATGGGCAAAACTCACGGACGACGACCTGGATCTGGTCGAAGGAAAACGTGAGGAACTTGCTGGCAAGATTCAGGAGCGCTATGGCAAGTCACGGGACGACGCCCGCCGCGAAGTCGACGAGTGGCGCCAGTCGCTGTAGAGCACACTTCATTCTCAAATTGCCGAACCCGGCGGGCGAGCAGGCCGCCGGGTTTTTTCGTGTGTATGAGATGAGCCGATGCGGAAGTAGGTGCTTGAAACCCTGCTGATCAGGGCGCCGCCGCGGCCGCGGTAACGACGGCCGCCAGCGTGTGTAGTGAAATCGGTTTGCGGAGGCAATCGACCGACCCAAGATCGCCGAGGTTACGTCTGAGGTCATTAAGAGCATAGGCAGTGACGAAGATGACGGCGACCCCGTATTTTTTCTGCAGTAACCTGGCAACCGCTATCCCGTCTCCATGCGGTTCGTTTGCGAGTTTCCAGTCACAGACAAGCACGTTTGGCCGCAGCTCATCAGCTTTCGCAAATGCTTCAGCCGTCGTGCCGGCGGCTTCAACTTCGTGCCCGCAGTTCTGCAAATAACGGCGCGTGGCGATCCTCGCCGCATCCTCATCCTCGACGACCAGCACCCGCAGCTGGACCTGATCGGGGTCAATCGTCAGAGTATGCTCGTTTTGTGCCATAACGGTTCCTGCACCTTATTCTGCAAGAACGGTGCCAGACAAAATAAAGTATTGGAATTAGTCAATTACGGCCAACTTTGGCGGCCAGTCCACACGACCGGGATCTGTCGGATGGAGACTTCTTTGTTCGGCCGAAAGAATGTAGGTCTGCGCGCGGTTTATCATGTGTTGAAGCCAGGTTACCTTTAAAGACGCCCCTCTCGCGGGTTCGCCGCAGCAGCACAAGCCTGCGATGCCGCGGACCTGCGTTTCCCTCTCTGCACATGGCGTTCCTTGCCGTCAAAGTCACCGGAATTATTTACACCTCGATGTAAATAATTCCTTGAAAAGCGGGCAGTTCAGGCAGAGGTGCGAATTTGCAGGGGCAGATCGTCCTTATGTCCCCGGGATGAGCCGATTGGCACAGGGCTTGCATAGAGTAGGCATGCAACGCATCGCGCTGGTCGCCATGCACCCATACACCTAACGGGAGAGAACAACATGATTGGTTGGGCGGTAACTTTTTTGATCATCGCGCTGATAGCAGGTGTTCTCGGCTTCAGTGGAATCGCCGGAACGGCTGCGAACATTGCCTGGATTCTCTTTGTAATCGGGCTGGTGCTTGCGGTCGTGATGTTTATTGGAGGCCGAAGACGGCCACCGGTGTAGCGGCAATGAGAGACTCAGGTATCAGACTGGCAAATATGAAACTTCCCCACCTGCTGTTAATCGCCATGGTAGCTGCGTTCGGCGTATCCGGATGCGATGCCGATGACGGGCCGGCCGAAGAGACGGGGCAGGCTCTTGACGATGCAGCAACAGACGCGCGTAACGCCGTTGAGGATGCGTGCGAGGATGTCAAGGAAGGCGCGGACGCGGACGACACCGACTGTTGATTTCTCCGTCTGCAGCGTCTCTTGATCAGAGTGTTTGCAAGTAACGAGTGTGCAAAGCGCGTGATTATGAACTGCATGCTGGCGTCGAGTTGACACGCGCTTGGAATGGCGGCTGCCGTGCAAGGAGCAGATTCGGATGAATAGGCAAACTGCACGGCGGCCGACCACTCTTCTTCGACAGGCATAGCTGGCCGGATACTGGCGACCCGCGCCGGAAGTCCGGTATCGACAGCTACTACCGCTTCTGAGGGACGACCGCGACGTTCCTCAGCATCACATACCCTACCCACACTCGAACTCTACCAGGGGTCATCGATGACATTTGAACTGACTGAATTGCCCTACGACCGTGACGCCCTCGAACCGCACATTTCCGCAAGGACGATGGAGTACCATTACGGCAAGCA
>Ga0268386_10001035_pt1 | contig 18768 bp, 16 predicted proteins | sample RVTome_15_FD_200260 | JGI IMG/M metagenome (GOLD analysis project Ga0268386, IMG submission 200260) | Soil microbial communities from uranium-contaminated site in the Upper Colorado River Basin, Wyoming, United States - RVT150D86... ...
CACCATGCGCATCCTGCTCGATCTCATCCGGCCGACCGCCGGGTCGGCGAGCGTCTTCGGCATCGACACGCAGGCCGATCCGGTGGCGATCCATCGGCGCCTGGGCTACCTGCCGGGCGAGTTCAACCTGTACGACCGGCTCACCGGCGAGCACACGATCCGCTACTTCGCCAACCTGCGGGGCGGCGTGGACCCGGCCTACCAGGCCGAGCTGGTCGAGCGGCTCGACCTCGACGTCAGCCGCAAGTTCAAGGAGTACTCGAAGGGCAACAAGCAGAAGGTCGGGCTGGTCGTCGCCTTCCAGCATCGGCCGGAGCTGCTCATCCTCGATGAGCCGACCGCAGGGCTGGATCCGCTCATGCAGCAGACCTTCTTCGAGCTGGTCCGCGAAGCGCGCGCCGGGGGCCGCACGGTCTTCCTGTCGAGCCACGTGATCAGCGAGGTGGAGCGCACCTGCGATCGCGTCGCGATCATCCGCGAAGGCCGGCTGGTTGCCGTCGACCGCGTCGATGCGCTTCGCAACCTGGCGATCCACGAGGTCGAGCTGCGCTTCGCCGGCGCCGTGCCGGCCGACGAGTTCTCGCGGGTCGAGGGCGTCCAGAACGTCCGTGCCGAGGATCACGTCCTCCGCATGGAGGTCGCCGGGCCGATCTCGCCCGTCGTGCGCCTGGCCGCGCGCTACGAGCTGATCGACTTCGAGAGCCGCGAACCGAACCTCGAGGACATCTTCCTCGCGCACTACGGCCGCGACGGTGGCCGCGAGGTGACGACCGATGACCGCCGCTAGCGTCATCCGGGCGCCGAGCACGCCTTCGCGCGTCTACGGCCTGGGCAGCGTCTTCGGCAAGGGGCTGCGCGACAGCCGCTGGGCGATCCTCGGCTTCGGGCTCGGCATCGGGCTGATCATGCTCGTGACGGCCTCGCAGGTCGCCGCCGAGTTCCCCGATGCGGCCTCGCGCGCCGCCCTCGCGGCCCAGATGCAGATGCTGCCCGACGTCATGCGAGGCCTGCTCGGCGAGCCGATCAACATCGAGACGCTCGGCGGGTTCATCGCCTGGCGGACCCTGGGCACCATGCCGATCATCGTCGGCATCTGGTCGCTGCTGGCCCTGTCGGGCACGATTGGGCGCGAGGCCGCGACCGGCAGCCTCGAGTTCGTGGCGGCGTCGCCGTTGAGCCGCACCCGCATCGCGATCCAGAAGGTCGGGGCACACCTCGTCGGCCTGGCGATCGCCATGACGCTGCTCGGGTTTCTCATCTGGATCTCGACGGTGGCCTTCGCGACGCTTCCCGGCGACGAGGTTCCGCTCGTCGACGCCCTGGCCGCGGCCTGGACGGTCGGCCTGCTGGGCCTGGTCGGGGGCGCCGTCGCCTTCGCGCTCTCCTCGACCCTGGGTCGCGGGCCGGCGCTGGCGATCGGTGCCGTCGTGCTCGTGGCCTCGTACCTGGTCCACAGCTACGCGTCCATCGCTCCGGCCTTCGAGGCGATCGAGCCGCTCTCCTACTTCGGCTGGACCGCCGGCCACCGCCCGTTGGCGGGCGTGACCGACTGGCTGCCGGTGGGCGGCGTCGCGCTCCTCGTCGTCGGCCTGCTGGCGGTCGGAACCGTCACCTTCGACCGCAGCGACATCGGCCGCACGAAGTCCCTGCCGATCCGCGGGCCGCGCTGGGCGATCGGCCTGGGTGACCCGTTCGGTCGCTCGGTGGCCGAGCGGCTGCCGGCCGCCATCGGCTGGGGCCTGGGCATCGGCCTGTACGGCATGTTCATCGCCTCGTCGGCATCGGCCTTCTCCGCGGCGCTTGCTGAGCTCCCGCAGATGGAAGAGATCGTCAGCCGGTTCTATCCCGGGGTCGACATCGGCTCCGCGGAGGGGATGCTGCAGCTCGCCTTCATGGGCTTCGGCCTGCTCATGGTCGGCTTTGCCGCCGCCATGCTGGTCTCCGGCTGGGCCTCCGACGAGAACGAGCGACGGCTGGAGCTGATCCTGGCCGCTCCCATCACCCGCTTCGGCTGGGGGGTTCGTGCCGGCGCGGGCGTGCTCGTGGCGGTCGCGGTCGTCGGCGTGCTGGTCTCCGCGCTCATCGCGCTCGGCGCGGTCGCCGACGGCAACGACGCCATGAAGCCCTTCACCGGATCACTGGTGGCCGGGATCTACGGCGGGGCGCTGGCCGGCGCCGGCATGGCGGTCGGGGGCCTGGCTCGCGCCTCGCTGGGAGCGGTGACCGTGGCGGCCCTGACGGTCGGCTTCTACCTGCTGGACTTCCTGGGGGCGGCGCTCGACCTGCCCGAGGAGATCCTGTGGTTCAGCCTGTCACGACACCTCGGCCAGCCGCTGATCGGGGAGTGGGACGTGCCGGGCATGGTGGCCTGCGCCGCCCTGGCGATCGGCGGGATGCTGGTCGGGGCGTGGGGGCTCTCGCGGCGGGACGTCGCCCGCTGAGCCGTGGCCGCCGGCTACTCCGGCGGCGCCCACCCGTGGATCAGCTCGTCGTGGTAGCGCGGCGGTCCGTCGGTGCTCGCGGAACCCTTGGGGACCGGGGCCATCGGCACACGCCCGCGCAGCGCCTGGGCAAAGTAGGGGCAGATGTCGGTCAATGGACAGAGGCCGCATATCGGGCGAGGGGCGCGGCAGGTGTCCCGTCCGTGCCGGATGAGCTCCACGTGGAACGGGTACATCTCGTCCGGCGAGAGCACCCCTTCCAGCAGGTCGTGGGCACGGTCGAGCGGCGTGTTGCGCGGAAACATGCCCAGCCGCCAGGCCACCCGGTGGACGTGCGTGTCCACCGGCATCGCCGGGCGCCCGAAGTTGAAGAGGAGCACGATCGAGGCGGTCTTGCGGCCGATGCCCGGCAGCGAGGTGAGCCACTCCCGCGCCCGCTCCAGCGGCCACGACCCGAGGAAGCCCAGGTCCCACGTCCCGCCGGTCGCGGCGTGCACCTCCGCCAGCACGTGCTGGAGGCGCTTCGACTTCGTCGGCGCCAGGCCGCCCGGCCGGATCACCTCCTCCAGCTCGTCGGTCGGGGCCGCGAGCACCGCGTCCCAGGAGGGATAGGCGGCGCGCAGGGCGGTGAAGGCGCGGAACGAGTTCGTGTCGGCGGTGTTCTGCGACAGAATCGTGAGCACCAGCTCATCCACCGGGCTCACCCGGGCACCCGCCCAGGTCGGGTGGTCGTATCGCTCTCCCAGCCGCTCGAGCACGACGTCGGCGATCCGGCGCCGTCTCCGCCGATCGGCGGCCCGCTTCTGGGGGCTCGGGCCCTTCGCCATGGACCGATGCGCGCCTAGGCGCGCGAGAGCCCCAGGCCGATGCCGATGCTGCGCGCCAGCCGTCCGGCCGCCGCCTGGAGCAGGCGCTCGGTGTCGGCCATCGCGTCCGGCAGGTCCATCGGCCGGTCGACGATCGGCTGCACCACGGTCAACGCCATGGCCGCGTCGAGCGCCTCCGCCCCGGGGCCGAGGCCTCCGCACAGCAGCGCGACCGGGGTGTTGCGCGGGCGGGCCAGGGTGGCGACCCCGATCGCCGTCTTGCCCTGGAGCGTCTGCTCGTCGGCGCGTCCCTCGCCGGTGATCACGAGGTCGGCCCGCTCCAGGGCATCGGCCAGCCCGACGAGCTCGGCCACGACCTCGACGCCGGGGCGGACCGTCGCACGCGTGAACCCGAGCAGTCCCGCGGTCGTGCCACCCGCCGCGCCGGCGCCCGGCAGATCGGCGACCAGCCGTCCCGTCGCCTGCTCGATCGCGCGACCGTAGCGGGCCAGCGCCGCGTCGAGCTCCGCGACCGTCGCCGGGTCCGCACCCTTCTGCGGCCCGTAGGTCGCGGCGGCGCCGCGCGCGCCGCACAGCGGATTCGTGACGTCCGAGGCGACCACCAGCTTCACGTCGGCCAGGCGCGGGTCGAGGCCGCTCGCATCGATCCGGTCAAGGTCGGCGAACGCCGCCCCACCCTCCGGCAGCTCCCCACTCCGACCGAGGAACCGGACCCCGAGCGCGCGGAGCAGCCCGCTGCCCCCGTCGGTCGTGGCCGAGCCGCCGAGGCCGATGGTGATCCGCTCCACGCCCGCATCGAGGGCCGCGCCGATGAGATCGCCGGTGCCGTGGCTCGAGGCGCGGCGGGCATGCTCCGGCGTCCGCTCGACAGGGTCGAGCCGGGCGAGCCCGGACGCCGCCGCCATCTCGACGAAGGCGCCGCGGCCGTCGTCGAGCAGCAGCCAGTCGGCGGTGACCGGCCGGCCGAGCGCATCGGTCGTCTCGATGCTGCGGCGTTCGGCTCCCTCGCCGAGCGCGTCGGCCACCGCGGCCAGGGTGCCCTCGCCGCCGTCGGCCATCGGGCGTCGTTCGATCGTGTCCGCCGGACGGATCCGCGACCACCCCGCGGCGATGGCGGCAGCCACGCCGACCGAGTCGAGGGCGCCGCCGAACGAGTCGGGGGCAATGACGATGGCAAGCGGGCGGTCAGGCATCGGTTGGTGCGCTATCGGTCCTTCAGGCTCTTTCGGCGTTCGAGGTAGGCCGGAACGCTCACGATCGGTGCCCGGATCTCATCGCCGATCTCGCGCACCTCGAGGTTGAAGTGGTCCTTCCCGGTGTTGATCAGCTTCATCCCGCGACCGACCTCGGTGAGCAGCTCGATCCGATGTCGCTCCTCGAGCTTGCGGATCGCGCCCTGGAGGATCACGTACGACATCTGCGACAGGTTCCCGAGCGGCTGGTTGCGATGGATGCGGCGCTCGAGGTCGACCTGGCCGATGGCGGCCAGCCCGGCCTGCTCGAGGATGTCGATCAGCAGGCCGATCTCGACCGCGTAGCCGGTGAAGAAGGGTAGCCGCTCCAGGAGCTCGCGGCGGCCGGCGTACTCGCCGGACAGCGGCTGGATCATGCCCGACAGCTCGGGGAAGAACAGGTTGAGGAGCGGCCGGGCCATGAGCTCGGTCACGCGACCGCCGCCCTCGGCCTGGAGGATGTCGCCCTGCTTGATCGGGCGCTGGTAGAAGCCCTTGACGTACTGGATCTTCGGCTCGCGCAGCAGTGGACCCAGCAGGCCATAGACGAACCGCGGCTGGATGTTGCTGATGTCCGTGTCGATCCACGCCACGATGTCGCCGTCCAGGACGTGGAGGCTCTTCCAGAGCGCCTCGCCCTTGCCGACGTGCGTTCCGGTCTCGGGCAGGATCTCCGGGTGCTTGAACACCGGCACGCCGAGCTCGGTCGCGATCTCGACGGTGCGGTCCTCGCTGTCCGAGTCGACGACGACCAGCTGGTCGATGAGCGGCACGCGGTCCATGAGCGCGCCCTTGACGCGCTTGATGACGGTGCCGACCGTCTTCTCCTCGTTGAGGGTCGGCAGGCCGACGCTGATCGTGACGTTGTGTCGCTCCTTGAGCGCCAGCAGCTTGGCGATGTCGGCGAACTCGTGGGCGTGGAACGTGTTCTCGGCGAACCACTTGTCGACGATCATCGGCAGCGAGCGGCTGCGCTCGACGAAGGCATCGGCGTGGGCGAGGGTGCCCTCGCTGGCGCGCAGTTCCTCGAAGGTGGCAAGGCCGAGCGATTGCTTCGTCTTCACGACGATCACCGTCGGTTTCGCCTTGCTGGCGACCGCCTCCGCCAGCGTGCCGAACAGGTAGCGGCCGTCCGGGCTGGCGTTCGTCGGCTGGGCCGATGCGCCCATCACCACCAGGTCGTGGTGCGCCGCCTCCTTGATGATCGCCTGCCGCACACTCGATGCCTCGCGGATCATGCCGCTCGCGCGACGCATCCCCGCGTGCTCGCGGACGAAGGCGTCGACCGCGGCCTGTTCGTGGGCGATGGCCCGCTCGCCGATCCCCTTCGGAACCACGTGCAGCACGACCACCCTGGCGCCGAATCGCCTGGCGAGGTCGCGGCTGATCCGCATCGCCAGCTCGGCGTGCGGCCCGCCGCGAACGGGGACGAGGATCGATTCGACCTTGTCGATGCCGCGCTGCTTGACGACGGCGATGTCGCACGGCGACTCCCGCACGACCGCGTCGATGGTCGGCGAGAAGACCGGACGCACGCCGCCATTCGCTCCTGCCAGCGCCCGCTCGGTGGCCTCGGCCTCGGCGCGGGCGGTCTGCGCGGCGGTCGGCGGACCGCCCCAGCCGAAGATGACGAGGTCCGATCCCTCCTCCCCGACCGCCTCGATCACGCCGTCGGCGGCATGGCGGCCGATGCGGACGAGCGTCCGAAGCTCGACGCCCTCCTCGTCGCCGAAGTCGAGGACCCGCTGCAGCAGCCGCCGTGACGTGCGGGCCTGGGTGGCGCCCTCGGACAGGCTGACGCCCTCGGGCACCTCGACGATGCCGAGCGCGGTGATCTCGGTCGGCCGGCCGTTGGCCACGCCGGCACCGATGCGCACGAGGTCGCGCGCCGTGCGCGGGTTGGCGAGCGGCAGGAGGATGCGGTAGGGGGTCTTGCGTCGCGCTGCCGCCATCAGGCCTCACCGCCCTTGCCGTCAGCGCCCGCGGCGCCCGCCGTCCCGTCCGTGGCGGCTCGCATCTCGCGCCAGTGGCTGACGAGGTACGGCTTGAGCTCCTCGAACTGGCGGGCCTGGTCGTCGATCACCCGCTCGGCCTGATCGGTGGTCATGTCCAGCGTGTCGCTGATGAAGCCCGCGGTGCGACCGAAGTAGAGCGGCGTGAGGGCGGCCAGCAGCCGCTCGCGGTCGGCGCCGGGCCGGTTGAAGGCGACGAGGCTGTCGTACAGGCAACGGATCCACAGCTCGGCGCTGAAGTGGAAATCGGCCGGCGCCTCGGGCAGGTCGATGCCCATGACGCGGTCGAACTGCTCGGGGGCCAGCATCTCGCGCCACGCGTCCGGCTGGGTGAGCCGCGCCTGATCGAAGTTGTCGATCAGCTTCGCGTGGTTGACGCTGATCTCCTCGGGCGCGATGACGCGTTCGAAGCCGTACTCCGGGATCGGGTGCGAGCCCTTCACGCGGAGCCATCGGCTCTCGTAGTGGCCGGCCAGCCGGAAGAGCGTCCCGACGACCTGGCGGAACATCGGCCCGAGGTCGCTGGCCGGGTCCTTGGCGTCGTGGATCTTTGCCCCCAGGCGCGCCTGGCAGACGGCGAAGCCCTCGTTGATGGCGCTGTGCGTCATCCAGATGTCGATTCCAAAGCGCGCCGTCAGCTCGTCGAACGTGTCGAGCTCCAGGTAGCGCGCGACGAGGTCCCCCGAGACCGCGAAGTCGCCGCCGATCGGCTGCCGGATCCGCGCGCCGTAGAGGGCGCGGGTGAGCGGGTAGCTGATGTTGTTGGTGATCGTGCCGTCGTACTTGTAGCGCGCGTACATCGGCGCCACGAAGTCGTAGCCGCCCTTCAGGATCGGCCCGGCCAGCAGCTCGACCCACTCCGGCACGATCGAGCGCAGGTCGGAGTCGACCATCACCATCGCCTTGACCTTCAGCTCGCGCGCCACCTCGAACAGGGCGCGGACCGCGGTGCCCTTCCCGCTCGTGCCCTGGTACGTGAAGCTGATCCGCTGGAGCTTGTGCTTCGGGCTGACGAGGATGACCTTCTCGAGGTAATCGGGGCTCTCGGTGCTGACCGCGACGTGCGGCGTGTTGTCGCCCGAGTTGCCGTCGGAGTTGACCAGGATCGGCTTGAGGTCCGGGAAGTACTGGACCATGCCGGCCGTCGAGGCGCGGACGACGTAGCCGATGGTCTCCGCGTTGCCGAATGACGGGATCCCGACCATCAGGTCGGCGGTCCCGACGCGCCTGACCTCGGCGAGCCCCTCCTTGTCGAGTGCCGATGCGGGCGCGGCGGCTGGCTGGGGCGTCAGGGGGTGGCCTCCTCGATCGTGCGGGCTGATCGCTCGGGGCATCCAAGGGTAGCACGCGGGCCGGCGCGGGCCGACCGCGGAGAGTGTGGTGCCCGACGCATCGGCCCCACGGCGCCCGGGCCGTGCATGGCGCGACGCCCTGCCCGATTCACCGGTCGCGGATGCGGCGGACGCGCTGGCGTGAGCCGACCAGGCGAGCGACGAACCCGCCCGAGGACGGGACGTGGAGGTCCACTTTCAGCCAGTCATCGGTCCGCTCGCCGGGCGCATATCGCGCGTTCTGGTGCTTGGCGACGTAGTGGGTGAAGCCGGCCGCCCGCCACCCGAGCAGCCAGCCACCGATCGGCTGCTTCACCGCCGGGCTGACGCGCACCTGCACGCGCTCGTCGACGACCGACTCGAGCAGCCGGCGCCGCTCCTGGAGCGGCACGTCGAGCAGCGGCTCTCCCTCGAGCTCGAGGAGGTCGACCGCCACGAAGGCGCGCCGGTCCTCGTCGGGCGTCTCCGCGAGGAACGGCTGCGCGGTCCACACCCCGTCGAGGGTCGCGCGATCGGCTCGGATGGCCGCCCGAACCAGCTCGCCGACGTCGCGGAGCTCGGCGGAGGCGGGTTGGCCATGGGCATCGGTGACGGTCGCCGCGCCAACGGCGATGCGGACGATCAGTCGATCCCCGGGCCACAAGGGCTCGAACAGCCACTCGACGCTGGCGATCTCGGCGCGCGCCGGCGTCGGCTGCTGGGGGAGGAGCGGATCGGGCATTGCGACGAGCCTACCGCGCCCGAGGGTCAGCTGCGGTCGTAGAGCTCCAGCTGGCCTTCCTCGACCCGGGCGCCGACCTCGCTGCGGATCGCCTCCCAGGCATCGAGGTCCCACTCGCCGACGAAGGTGATCGCGGTCCCCTCGCGGCCGGCGCGACCGGTGCGGCCGATGCGGTGCACGTAGGTGTCGGCGTCCTCCGGGATGTCGAAGGAGAGCACGTACGGCAGGTCGGTGATGTCGAGGCCGCGGCTGGCGACGTTGGTGGCGATGAGGAACTGGATCTGGCCGGCCCTGAAGGCCGCCAACGTGCGGTCGCGCTCCCGCTGCGACAGGCCGCCGTGGAGCGCCGCCACGTTCTTGCCGCGCCGCTTCAGGGTGGCGGCCAATCGGTCGACGCCGATCTGGGTGTGGCGGAAGACGAGCAACCGGTCGAAGCCGTAGTGCTCGTTGAGCTCGACGAGTGCCGCGACCTTGTCCTGCTCGGCGACGAAGTAGACGAGCTGCCGGACCGTCTCGACGGTGCGCAGGTCCGGCCGGACGGTGACGTTCGCCGGGTTGCGCTTCATGAACCGATCGCAGATGCGCAGGATGGCGTACGGCATCGTGGCGCTGAACAGCGCGGTCTGCCGCTCCCGCGGGCAGCGCGAGAGGATCGTCTCGACGTCGACGATGAAGCCCATGTCGAGCATCCGATCGGCCTCGTCCAGGATGACGGTGTTCACCCGGTCGAGCTTCAGCTCGCCGCGCCGGATGAGGTCGAGCACCCGGCCCGGGGTCCCCACCACGACCGGGACGCCGCGCTTGAGCGCCTCGATCTGGCGGTCCATCGAGGATCCGCCGTAGATCGCCACCGCCCGGACGCCGCGGAACTGGCCGATGCGGGCGATCTCCTCGGTGACCTGCACGCACAGCTCACGAGTCGGCGTGAGGATGAGGGCCTGCACGTGGCCGCTGGAGGGCACGATCTTCTCGATGATCGGGATGCCGAAGGCTGCCGTCTTGCCTGTGCCCGTCTGCGCCTGGCCGATGAGGTCCTTTCCCTCGCGCAGTGGCGGGATGGCGCGCGCCTGCACCTCGGTCGGGGTGACAAAGCCCATCTCCTCGAGGGCGCGGGCGATGGTCGCCGGCACCTCGACCTCGCCGAAGCGATAGCCGGAGGCCGCGGCTCGGATGGCCGCCTCGAACTCGGAGATCGGTGCGTCGTCGGTCGGCGCCGTCGCCTCGGTGGATGCCGTGTCGCTCGCCGGGGGCGAGGAGCGGCGGCGCCGAGGTCGCGCTGCTGGACTGTCGGTATCGGGCAAGCGGGGCTCCGCTCAGGGGATGGTCGTCGACGCGGCGGGGCGGGCGCGCTCCGCTGCCGGACCGCGGCGCGACGGACGCGGCGCTAGCGACCCGGGGGGTGCCGCCGCTCGAGCGATGCTACCACGGCGTCCTCGGACCCAGCGTGGCGGTGGCCGGGCGGTTGGTCGATCGCCGGGCGGACGTCGTGCTGCGGGTGGCGGCGGAGCCGGTGGGCGAGCAGGCCGTGGGTGGGGCTGAAGACGAAGACCACCAGGAAGAACAGCGTCGCGGTCAGCACGATCGACCCGCCCGGGCTCCAGCCGAGGTGGTAGCTGACGTACCAACCGATGACGCCGTAGAGCGCCCCGAGCGCGCCGCCGAGGATCATCATCGGCGTGAAGCGGTCGACGAGCAGCCGGGCGGTGGCGGCGGGGGTGACGAGCATGGCCAGCACGAGGATGATGCCGACCGCGCTCAGGCTGACCACGATCGTGGCGGTCAGCAGGAGGAGCAGCAGCAGCTCGAGCGCGAAGACCGGGTATCCGAGCGCCTGCGCGAAGGTCCGGTCAAAGCTGACGAGCAGCAGCTCCTTGCGCAGGGCAACGAGGACGCCGATGACCGACGCACCTGTCAGGGCGCTCACCGCGATGTCGTCCCAGCCCACCGCCAGCAGGTCCCCGACGAGGAAGGCCGACAGGTCGCGCTGGTAGCCGGTCTGGGTGCTGATCAGCACGATGCCGAGCGCGAAGGCGCCCGCGAAGAAGATGCCGATGGCGGTGTCCTCGCGGATTCGCTGCCCGCGGCTGACGACCGCGATCGCCAGCGACGTGATCGTGCCGGCGATCATGGCCCCGGCGAAGATCGGCCAGCCGGCCACGTAGGCCAGCACCACCCCCGGGAAGACGGCGTGGGAGAGCGCGTCGCCGATGAAGGCCAGGCGCCGGAGCACCACGTAGGCGCCGATCGCCCCGCAGGTGGCCCCCATCACGACCGCCTCGATGAGCGCGCGCCGGAACAGCTCGAGCGACAGCGGATCGGTCAGCCAGTCCATGGGGCGTCAGCGCTTCGGCACGTCGACGTGGCCGTGGTGGCCGCCGCCATGGACGTGGGCGTGGTCGCCGGCGTCGACGATCATCAGCTCGCCGCCGAACGTCTCGTGCAGCGTGTGCGGGGTGAACGTCTCGGCCGGCGGACCGAACGCGACGATCCGCCCGTTCACGAAGCACAGCAGGTCGCTGATGTCGGCCGCGGTCTCGAGATCGTGGGTGGCGTAGACAACGGTGGCGCCGGCGTCACGCAGCTCCCGCATCAGCGTGCCGATCGTCTCCTCGGTCGCGAGGTCCACGCCGGTCATCGGCTCGTCGAGGAGGAGGATGTCCGCCTCTTGGACGAGCGCCCGGGCAAGGAAGACGCGCTGCTGCTGTCCGCCGGACAGTGCCCCGATCTGCCGATGCGCCAGGCCGTGCATGCCCACCCGCTCGAGCGCGGCCGCCACCGCCGCCCGATCGGCCGGCGCGGCAGGGAGCACCGGACCAATGCGCGGATAGCGCCCCATCAGCACCACCTGCTCGGCGCTGATCGGGAAGCTCCAGTCGACGACCTCCCGCTGCGGGACGTAGGCGATGCGCTGCCGGTCGATCGGTCGTGCGGAAAGCGTCACCATCCCGCGACGGTGCGGAACGAGGCCGAGGATCGCGCGGAGCAGGGTGCTCTTGCCGCTGCCGTTCGGCCCGATGACGGCCACCAGCTTGCCCGGCGGGAACTCGAGGTTGACGTCCGACAGCGCCCAGCCCGCGTCGTACCCGGCGTAGAGGTCGCGGAGCTCGAGGGTCGGCGGAGCGGCCGTCGTCATGGTGAGACGCAGTATCGGCTCAAGGGTCGCGACGGTCAATGCGTGCTAGGCTCCGTCCATGGGAGCGCCCGTGCTTGATCCGATCTCCACCGCCGATCGGCTCGCGGCCGCCGGTGAGCGCGTCACGCGCCAACGGCTCCTCGTCGCCGATGCGCTGGCGGCGCACGGACGCCAGATCACGGCGCAGGATCTCTACGATCGGCTCCGTCGGCGCGAGCCGAAGATCGGCCGGGCCACCGTGTTCCGGACCCTCGAGGCGCTGGCCGCAGCCGGCGTCGCCCGGCGGCTCGAGCAGGACGGCCATGTCTACGGCTACGTCGCCTGCCGCCCCGAGCACCATCATCACCTGGCGTGCGAGCGGTGTGGACGCGTGGAGGAGATCGAGGAGACCTACATCACGCCGGTCGCCGAGCGCGTTGCCGCCGACCTCGGCTTCACCATCGACGACGCCCGGCTCGACTTCTATGGCCTGTGCGCGACCTGCCGTGCCGCCGGGGGACGCGGCTGACCGCTCGGGCCGATCAACCGGCCGAGGCGGCGACCCGCTCCGGCGGGATCGGGGTGGTGCCGTCGGAGGCTTCGTCCGCGTAGCCGTGCGGGTGCGCCTCGCGCCAGGCCCACGCGTCGGCCAGCATCTGCTCGAGCGACGAGTGCCTCGGCTGCCAGCCGAGCTCGCGACGCGCGCGGCGTGATGACGCCACGAGCACCGGCGGATCGCCGATCCGACGCCTGACCGGGCGGGCGGGGATGGCGCGGCCGGTGACGCGACGGGCCGCCTCGACCACCTCGCGGACGCTGAAGCCGGCGGCCGAGCCGAGGTTGTAGACCTCCAGCGAGGCATCGCCCTCGCCGGTGGCCTCGAGCGCCAGCAGGTGCGCGACCGCGATATCGCGGACGTGGAGGAAGTCGCGGATGCAGGTCCCGTCGGGGGTCGGGTAGTCCTGGCCGTGGATCTGGACATGGGTCGCCTCGCCGGCCGCGACGCGCAGGACGAGCGGCATGAGGTGCGTCTCGGGGTCGTGATCCTCGCCGTTGCGCTCGGTGGCGCCGGCGACGTTGAAATAGCGCAGGCTGATGGCCCGGAAGTCGTGCGCGGCGCAGAACCAGCGCATCGCGCCCTCGAAGGCGAGCTTCGTCGCGCCGTACGGGTTGATCGGCTCGGTGCGGTCGGCCTCGGCAATCGGGACGCGGCGCGGCTCGCCGTAGACGGCCGCGGACGAGCTGTACACCAGGCGGGTGACGCCGGTCTCCTTCATCGCCTCGAGCAGCTCCACGCCGCCGGCGACGTTGACGCGGTAGTAGAGGCCAGGGTCGGCCATCGACTCCCCGACCAGCGAGCGGGCGGCGCAATGCAGGACGGCGTCGACGCCGTCGGACAGGATCTCGCCGAGCCGCGCGCGATCGTGGATGTCGCCCATGACGAGCCGCGCGCCCTCCGGCACCGCGGCGCGATGCCCGCTCGACAGGTTGTCGTAGACGACCACCTCGTGGCCGGCCTCGACGAAGTGCTCGACGCTCGTCGAGCCAATGAAGCCGGCTCCGCCGACGACGAGCAGCTTCAATCCACGTGCCTCCCCATCGCTATCGGGCCGCCGCTGGGGCGGGCGTGGCCTCGGCCGCCAGCCGGGCGAGCGTGGCGGTCAGCAGGGCAGAAACGCGGGAGGCGCCGGCATTCGTGGCCTCGACCAGCTGCTCGAACGTTCGGAAGCGCCCCGACGCCTTGACGCCGATGCGCGGGCCGACGCTGTCCCGAACGAGGCGCGTGCGCGCGATCGTGCCGCGCACGGTGGCGTTTCCGGAGCTGGTCACGACGTAGTCCGCGCCGGCCCGCTCGGCCAGGCGGCAGGCCCGGCGGATGAGCTCATCGGACTGCGGCGCGGCCTCGAGGATCACGCCGGCGGCGGCCAGGGCGGAGTGCGCCATGTCGACCACGGCCAGCATGTCGTTGAAGACCGTCTCCTCGTCGCCGGATGCCAGCGCTCCGCCGTTGAGCACGAAGTCGATCTGGGCCGCGCCCTGCTCGAGGGCCTTCGAGGCCTCGAACGCCTTGACGCTGAGGATCTGGGCCCCGGATGGGAAGCCGACGACCGTCCCGAGCGTCACGCGCGAGCGCCCCAGCTGGCGCTTGGCGGCCTTGACCAGCCAGGGACTCACGGTCAGCGACGCGACCTGGTGCTCGGTCGCGAGCGCGACGGCGGCCTCGAGGTCGCGAAGCGACGCGTTCGGCTGGGTGAGCCGGTGCTCGAGCCGCAGGGCCCGACGCACGCTGGCGGTCATCGGTGCGCGGTCCCTCCGCTCGGTTGCAGCAATCGATGAATGCATCCAGTCATGGGTCCGGACGGCCGATTGTAGCAGCGTCCCCCCGCGTGTCAGCAGCGGCCGGTCGGCGGGACCGCGGCGCCGGTGCACCCTGTCACCACTGGTCGGCGAGGTTGCGAGCCAGCGAGAGCAGCGCCTCACGCTCGTTGCGCGACGGATCCTCGAGGACCGCCTCCATCAGGCCGGCGAGCACGCGGCCGACGCGCGGCCCGGGTGCCAGGCCCAGCTCGCGCTGGATGTCGTGGCCATCGATCGCCAGGCGCCGGTCGATGAGCAGGCCCGGCTGCCGCTCGATCTCGTCGGCGATCCGGCGCTCGAGCTCGGCCTGGTTCCGATCCCCCTCGGCCGCCACGCCCGAGGCCGCGTCGTCCGCGCGCCGCAGGGTGAACAGGAGGTCGCGGTCGATGCCGTCGGTGCGGCTTATGAACCGCCGCACGGCGCCATCGGTCCACGAGCCGTCGTAGTGGTACATGTGCTGGCGGATGGCGCCGGCGATGCGGTCGGTCCGCCAGCGCGGGACACGCAGGCGCGCAAGGACGCGCGTCGCCAGCTCGGCGCCGACCTCCTCGTGACCGATGAAGTGGCCGCCGGCCATGGTCGTCGCCTTGCCGATGTCGTGGAGCAGCGCCGCCAGGCGGGCGTCCAGCGGGGCGATCGGCGGCGCGGCGTCGACCGCCGCCAGGGTGTGGTCCAGCGCGTCGCCGGGGACCGACTTGTCCTGCGGGATGCCCCGCAGGGCGGCCAGCTCGGGGAGCACCACGCGCAGCAGGCCGAGCCGCTCGAGCAGCCGGAGGGCGCGGGACGGCGTCGAGTCGAGCTCCAGGATGCGGACGAGCTCGTCCCGCACCCGCTCCGCCGAGACCGAGGCCACGGTCGGCGCCAGCTCGAGGATCGCCGCCTCGGTGGCGGGGTCGAGCGTCATGTCGAAGCGGCCGGCGAACCGAGCGGCACGGATGAGGCGCAGCGCGTCCTCCGCGAAGCGCTCGCGCGGATCGCCGACGGTCCGCAGCAGGCGACGTTGCAGGTCGGCGACCCCGCCGAAGGGATCGACCACCATCCCGCGGGCGGCGTCCGCGTCCACGTCGACCGGCACCCAGGCGATGGCGTTGATCGTGAAGTCGCGTCGCGCCAGATCGTCACCCATCCTTGCGCCGAAGCGCACCTCCGACGGGCGCCGCGCGTCGCGGTAGGCGCCCTCGGTCCGAAACGAGGTGACCTCGACCGGCGGCGTGCCACGCACGGTCACCGTCCCGAAGCGGTTCTCCCAGGTCGTGTGCGGGAAGAGCGCCTCCACCTCCTCCGGGGTGGCCGAGGTGGCGGCGTCCCAGTCCCATGCGTCGTGCGGCGCGCCGAGCAGCCGGTCACGGACGCAGCCGCCGACGAGCACGACCTCGTGCCCCGCGTCGATGAGCGCGGCGAGCACGCGGCGGACGGTGTCGGGGAGGTCGGGATAGGCGACCTCGAGGTCGGGCGCTGCCACGAGAGCGCCGGTCAGCTCGCCGGCTGCGGTCGGCGGATCGGCTCGAGGAAGAGGTAGGTCCGCCAGGCGTCGTTCCGCTGGTCGGCGAGGTACGTGCCGAACAGGTAGCGCAGGTCGGCCCGGGGGGCGCGTGGCTCGCGCATGAGGCGCATGCGGGCCTCGAGCAGCGTCTTGCCGCCCTTCCGGTGGTTGCAGCCGCGGCAGGCGGCGACGAGGTTCTCCCACTCGTGGCGGCCGCCGCGGTGCTTCGGCATCACGTGGTCGATCGTCAGATCGCGGCTCGTCGTCCCGCAGTACTGGCAGGTGTGCCGGTCGCGGACGAACACCTCTCGCCGGCTGAGCTTGACGCGCGGCTGCGGACGCTTGACGTGGTACTGGAGGCGGATCACCGACGGCGCCGGGATCTCGATCGTGGGCGTGCGGATGACCTGGTGGTTCCGGGCCAGCAGCTCGGCCTTCTCGGCGCCGAGCAGGCGGAAGGCGCGCCTGATGTCGCAGACGTTGAGCGGTTCGTAGTTCTGGTTCAGGACCAGCACCGGCGCATTGATCATCGCGAGCTTCCTCGGGCCGATGATAACCGAGCCATCGGAGCGTGCACTCGGGCGCGCATGGCATTCGTCCGTCGGTGGATGGCCTGATGGGCATCGCTCACGACCACGAGTAGAATGCGAAGCCGAGCCAGGCGGCGCAAGGACGCCGTGATCCGGATGCAACGAAAGAGCCCGAATGACCACGATCGAACGAAGTACCTGGGCCACGAAGGTCGGCCTGGCGCGCATGCTCAGCGGCGGCGTGATCATGGACGTCGTCACCGCCGACCATGCGAAGATCGCCGAGGAGGCGGGCGCCGTGGCGGTGATGGCCCTGGAGCGCGTGCCGTCGGACATCCGCAAGTACGGCGGCGTGGCGCGCATGAGCGATCCGAAGCTGATCGAGGAGATCAAGGCCGCGGTCACGATCCCGGTCATGGCCAAGTGCCGCATCGGTCACTTCGCCGAGGCGCAGATCCTCGAGGCGCTCGAGGTCGACTTCATCGACGAGTCCGAGGTGCTCACTCCGGCCGACGAGGAGCATCACATCGACAAGCACCAGTTCCGGGTGCCGTTCGTGTGCGGCTGCCGCGACCTTGGCGAGGCGCTGCGCCGCATCGGCGAGGGCGCGGCCATGATCCGCACCAAGGGCGAGGCCGGCACGGGCGACATCGTCGAGGCGGTACGGCACATGCGCGCCGTCCAGAAGGGCATCCGCCAGCTTCAGAACATGCGCCCCGACGAGCTGTTCGCCGCCGCCAAGGAGCTGGCCGCCCCGTACGACGTGGTGAAGCAGACCGCGGAGCTGGGCGAGCTGCCGGTGCCGAACTTCAGCGCCGGCGGCGTGGCCACCCCGGCCGACGCCAGCCTGATGCGCCAGCTCGGCGCGCAGGCCGTGTTCGTCGGGTCCGGCATCTTCAAGAGCTCCGATCCGGAGCGGTACGCGAAGGCGATCGTCAAGGCCGCCACCCACTTCGACAACCCCGAGATCCTGGTGGAGGTCAGCACCGGCCTCGGCACGCCGATGGTCGGGCAGGCGCTCGGCGAGATTCCCCCCGAAGAGCGCCTGGCCACCCGCGGCTGGTAGGAACGAACCGATGACCGAGACGGCGGCGCGACCACCGCGCATCGGCGTGCTCGCCGTGCAGGGCGCCGTCCGCGAGCACCTGGCAGCCATCCGCGAGGTGGGCGCCGAGCCGGTCGAGGTGCGCCTCCCCCGTGACCTGGTCGACATCGACGCCCTCATCCTGCCCGGCGGGGAGTCGACCGCCATGCGCCGGCTGATCGACGCCTACGGCCTGCGCGAGCCGATCGCCTCGCTCGCGCGCGGCGGCTCGCCGGTGCTCGGGACCTGCGCCGGCATGATCCTGCTCGCCGAGCGGATCGACGACGGCGACGAGCCGCTCTTCGGCCTGCTGGACATCGCGGTGCGTCGCAACGGCTACGGCCGCCAGCTCGACAGCTTCGAGACCGATCTGGATGCCCCCACCCTCGGCGACGAGCCGTTTCACGGGGTCTTCATCCGCGCACCGATGGTGACCGGCGTCGGCCCCCGCGCCGAGGTGCTCGCCCGCGACCCGGATGGGATCCCGGTCGCCGTCCGCCAGGGACGCGTGCTGGCGACCGCCTTCCACCCCGAGCTGACCGGGGACCGACGGATCCATCGGCTGCTGGCCAGCCTGATCGCGGAGGGGGCCGCGCGATCGACGTGATCGAGCCCGAGCGAGCGATCCGCACAGCGCGCCTCACCGACCGCCAGGCGCTGGCCGACCTCTCCCGGCGCGTCCACGCTGCGGCCGATGCCCACGAGCGGAGCCTCGGCGTCCCGGCGCCCTCGGCCCACGAGCCGCGGATCAGCCTCTCGACCCTGATGCCGTCGTGGCTGCCCCTGCGCGCGCCATCGGTCCACCTGGTGGCCGAGTCCGACGGAGAGCTGGTCGGCAGCTGCCGCGCGGTGGAAGAGCCGCACCGCGACGACTGGGCGATCACCGAGCTTGACGCCGCCGATGACGTCATGGCCGCCGAGATCCGCTGGGCGTTGCTCGAGGCGCTGATCGAGGAGGGCGCGCGGCACAACGTCGGGCGCTTCCACGCCGCCTGCGCCGATGTCCGCGAGAACCTCGAGCTGTTCGGGCAGGCCGGATTCACCGCTTACGCCCAGGAAGAGATCTGGTGGCGCCCGCCGGAGGTGGTCCGCGGGCCGCGCTCCTGGCTGCGGTCGATGGTCACGCGCGACGCGGGGGGCGGCGGAAACGGGCGCAGCGTCCCCGACGGGCCGAGCCTCCAGGGGGCCGGCGCCCCGGACGCCTGGCACCTGTTCGACCTCTGGTCGCACACCACTCCGCCGGCGATCGCCCGGATCGAGGGCTACCACGCCGGCGACTGGCAGTCGGTCGGCCAGGAGGCGATCGTTCCCCGCTCTGCGCTCAACCCGATCCTGCAGTTCGGCGAGGTGGACGCCTGGCTGCTGCCGGCCGAGCAGCGCGCGGGCGGGTTCGCGCAGCACGGCAGCTGCCGGAGCGGCCCGCACTACCTGCGCTTCCTCATCCGGGACGGGATCGACGGCGCGCGCTTCCTGCGCGCCGCGCTCGCAAAGATGGGCGACGACGCCATCGGTGCAGGCATTCTGTCTCCGGTGCGAACATACGAGTGGTCGGGCATGCGCGCTGCAGAGCAGACCGGCTTCGAGCCGATCGGGCGGGTCACGCTCCTCGTCCGCGAGGTGCGCGCGCAGGTCCGGCA